>TARA_R110000796_G_scaffold245195_1_pt1 | contig 122310 bp, 118 predicted proteins | sample TARA_R110000796 | Tara Oceans TARA_R110000796 (sample SAMEA4397815) | marine metagenome | biome: Polar Biome; feature: [SRF] surface water layer (ENVO:00010504); material: water (ENVO:00002006), including particulate matter (ENVO:01000060) such as... | depth 5 m
ACCAGATGGAGGGGAAGCGTTCCCGCTAAAGCGCGATGAACCATTAAAAAGCCCCGGGGAAAACCCCGGGGCTTGCTCACAACCCAAATATGCAAAAGATAGCGTTCCGCTAACTCGCCCACGCATTGTGGCGGCCCGCCCGGCGGAACGCTTGCACGCTTGTTTCCCGCCCCGTTGATGATTTGTCCCGCCGGCGTTTCCGCTCAGAGACTGAGCAGCCAATCGCGAAACTCCGGCCGCGACGGCCCGTCGCCGTCCGCCCGCGAGCGGCGGAGCCGGGCTGAGCGGCCCTGTTCCATGGCCTCGCCGGGGGTCATGCCGAAACGCTGGCGGAACAGCCGGCAGAAATGGCTCTGGCTGTCGAAACCGCACTCCAGCGCCACCTCCACCAGACGCCGTTGCCCCAGATCACGCTCGGCAAGCTCACGGAAGGCCCGGTCCAGGCGCTGTTCGCGGATATAGCCGGCGACGCCGCCGAACGGCTCGAACAGCCGGTACAGCCGGGTGCGGGACAGGCCGAAGCGCCGGCACAGCCGCGCCGGCCCCAGCCCCGGGTCGTCCAGGTTGTGAACGATGAAAGCGCGCACCGCGTCGCGGGCGGCGTCCTCGAACGGCATCGCCGCGTCTTCGCGCACCGGGCCCTGGCAGAAGGCGCCGGCCACCGCGCCCACCAGGGTGCGGTTGATGGCCGGCAGGTCGTCCACGGAAGCGTCCGCGAGCGTCTCCCAGACACTGGATAGATGATTGGCGAGAATATTGGCCAGCGGGGTGCCGGAGCGCGGCGCGAGGGTCTCCAGGCCCAGCCCCATATCCAGCAGGCTGATGTCGCCGGGGCCCACCTGCACCTTGCGGTCGCCGTTGTAGCCCTGGTAACCGCCGTGGGTGTACAGCTGCACCAGCAGGTGATCGTCCGAGGTGCGCCGGTCGCGCTGGAAGTGCAGGGGCGTGAACTCACTGCGCGCGATCAGCGTCTGGCCGAGATTGAAACTCTCCAGCCGGCCCTGAAATTCCCGGCCGCCGGGTTCCCGGGCGGCGCGGCAATCGAACAGGGGCTCGACGCTCTGACGCCAGACTTCCAGGCGCTCATCACGGTCGAACTGAAGGGCATCAAGCTTATCGTGGGGAATTCGCTCCATGCCCGCATGCTAGAGCCTGAGGGGCGCTTTGTCTCGCCCGCCGTCAGTCCCAGTCCGGGGCGAAATCCGGGTCGGCGATACGCTCGTTCCGGTTCAGGGCCTCGATGGCGTCCATGTCCGCCTGCTCCAGCGTGATATCCAACGCCGCCATGTTGGCTTTCAGGTGCGCTTCCTTGGTGGACGAGGGAATCACCACGATGTCTTTCTGGTGCAGCCAGGCAAGCACCACCTGGGCGGCGGAGGCGTCGTACTTCTCACCCAGTTTCTTGAGGGTCGGGTCCTCCAGCACCTTGCCCACCGCCAGCGGCATGTAGGCGGTCACGGTGAGACCGGCACGCTGAATCGCGTCGACCACCTTGCGGTTGGTCAGGAAGGGGTGCACTTCCACCTGGTTGGTGACCAGTTCCTCGCCGCCGGGCACGCTGAGCGACCGTTCCAGTTGCGCCACGGTGAAGTTGGAGACCCCCACGTTCTTGGCCAGGCCCTGCTTTTTGGCCTCGGCCAGGGCGCCGATGTATTCGTCCATGGGCACTTCGTCGTTGGGGCTCGGCCAGTGGATCAGGGCCAGGTCCACCGCGTCCACGCGCAACCGGTTCACGCTTTCCTGCAAACTTTGTAAAAGGTCGTCGTGCTGCAGCCGGTCGTGCCAGATTTTGGTGGTCAGGAAGACCTCGTCGCGGGGTACATCATGGGCGTCCAGGGCGGCGCCCACGGTCTCTTCGTTCTCGTACATCTGGGCGGTGTCGATGTGGCGGTAGCCCAGGTCCAGGGCCTTGTGGATGCTGCCCATCAGCGGCTCGCCCTTGAGCCGGAAGGTGCCCAGCCCCAGGGCCGGGAGGGTTGCCTTGGCCATGTTCTCTCCTTGCGTTCGTGGCTTGTCTGACCTCTACCTGATGATGGAGGCGGCCGCTTTCAAGCGCGGCCGTCCATGCCGGCCACCAGGAAGTCCACGAACTGGCGCACCTTGGGGGACAGATGCCGGTGGCGCGGATAGACCACCCAGACCGCCGTGTGGGTGCAGGCGTGGGCGTCCAGCACCGACACCAGCTCGCCCCGTTCGAGGCCCTCGCGCACGTAGTAGTCCGGCAGCTGGGCCAGCCCCAGCCCCTTGTGCACCGCATCCAGCAGCGCCAGGCCGGAATTGGCGCGCCAGTTGCCCTCCACCCGCCAGGCCCGGTGCTGGCCGTCCAGGTCGAAGGTCCAGTGGTCGGCGGAACCGAGCAGGCAGTTGTGGCCGGCCAGCTCGCCCAGGGTGTGCGGCCGCGGGTGGCGCTGGAAATAGTCCGCCGAGCCCACCACGTACTCCCGGCGCGGGCACAGCTTGCGGGCGATCAGCGAGGAATCGGGCAGGGCGCCGGTGCGCACCGCCACGTCGAAGCCTTCGTCGACGATGTCCACCGGCCGGTTGGTGAAGTCCATGCGCACCGACAATTGCGGGTGCTCGGCGAGGAAGTCGTTGACCAGCGGGGCGATGAATTTCTCGCCGAAGGTGGTGGCGCAGGTGAGTTTGAGCACGCCGGTGGGCCGGCGCTGGTAGTCGCTGATCGCGGTGAGCGCCTCCTGAAAGCCGTCGAACAACTGGGCGCAGTGCTCGAAATAGACCGCCCCGGCGTCGGTGAGCCGCAGGCGGCGGGTGGTGCGGTAGAGCAGCTGGGTGCCGAGCTGGGTCTCCAGACGCGCCACCAGCCGGCTTACGTGGGAGCTGGAGACCCCCAGATTCCGGGCCGCGCCGGCGAAGGATTCGTGCCTCACCACCTCGACGAAGGCCTCGATGCGATCCCAGTGCTGCATTGTTGCTCCTGAGCAATAATCTATTGCGAAATAATGCCTTAAGAGGGCGAAGCGGCGCCAGTACACTGAACCCAAGAACCGACGTAAGACGTCCTGACTGTTACGGAGAAGAGCATGAAATCGAGAGCCGCCGTCGCCTGGGAAGCAGGCAAACCCCTGGTGATTGAAGAAATCGACGTGGCCGGCCCGAAAGCCGGTGAAGTGCTGGTGCAGATCGTCGCCACCGGCGTCTGCCACACCGACGCCTACACCCTGTCCGGGAAGGACCCGGAGGGGCTGTTCCCGTCCGTGTTCGGCCATGAGGGTGCGGGCATCGTCCAGGAAGTGGGCGAAGGCGTGACCAGCGTCAAACCCGGCGACCATGTGATTCCGCTCTACACCGCCGAGTGCGGCAAATGTAAGTTCTGCCTGTCCGGCAAGACCAACCTATGCTCGGCGGTGCGCGCCACCCAGGGCCAGGGCCTGATGCCCGACGGCACCCGCCGCTTCTCCCTGAACGGCACCGAGCTGAACCACTACATGGGCACCAGCACCTTCTCCGAGTACACCGTGGTGCCGGAAGTGTCCCTGGCCAAGGTGAGCAAGGAAGCGCCGCTGGACAAGATCTGTCTGCTCGGCTGCGGTGTCACCACCGGCATCGGCGCGGTACTCAACACGGCCAAGGTGGAGCCGGGCTCCACGGTGGCGGTGTTCGGCCTGGGCGGCATCGGCCTGTCGGTGATCCAGGGCGCGGTGATGGCCAAGGCGGAACGGATCATCGCCATCGACGTGAACAACGACAAAGAGAAGATCGCCCGCCAGTTCGGCGCCACCGACTTCATCAACCCCAAGGATTACAGCAACTCGATCCAGGAAGTGATCGTCGAGCTCACCGACGGCGGCGTGGACTACTCCTTCGAGTGCATCGGCAACGTCAACGTGATGCGCTCGGCGCTGGAGTGCTGCCACAAGGGCTGGGGCGAATCGATCATCATCGGCGTGGCCGGCGCCGGCGAAGAAATCAGCACCCGCCCGTTCCAGCTGGTCACCGGCCGGGTCTGGAAGGGCTCCGCCTTCGGCGGCGTGAAAGGCCGCACCGAGCTGCCCGGCTACGTGGACCGCTACATGAAGGGCGAGATCAAGATCGACGAGTTCGTCACCCACACCATGCCGCTGGATGACATCAACAAGGCGTTCGATCTGATGCACGAAGGCAAAAGCATCCGGTCGGTCATTCTTTACTGATTGCGGGAGCACTCGCTATGACTCATCCCGACGAACTGGAACTGGTCGCGGCGAACAAGAGCTTCGGCGGCTGGCTGAAGCGCTACAAGCACCACAGCAAAGTGCTCGGCTGCGAGATGATCTTCGCCATCTACCTGCCGCCGGCGGCGGAGGAGCAGGACGTGCCGCTGCTGTGGTGGCTGTCCGGACTGACCTGCACGGATGAAAACTTCATGCAGAAAGCCGGCGCCCACGGCACCGCCGCGGAGCTGGGCCTGGCGATCGTCTGCCCGGACACCAGCCCGCGCGGCACCGACCTGCCCGGCGAGCACGACAGCTACGACTTCGGCTCCGGCGCCGGCTTCTACGTGAACGCCACCGAGGCACCCTGGATCCGCCATTACCGCATGTACGACTACGTTACCGAAGAGCTGCCGGCGCTGGTGGCCCGGCACTTTCCGCTCAACGGCCAGCAGTCGATCAGCGGCCATTCCATGGGCGGCCACGGCGCCCTGGTGTGCGCGCTCAAGCACCCGGAGCGCTACGCCTCGGTGTCCGCGTTCGCGCCCATCGCCAACCCCACGCAATGCCCCTGGGGCGAGAAAGCGCTGGGCGGCTACCTGGGTGACGACCGTGAGGCCTGGGAGGAATGGGACGCCTGCGAACTGATCGCCACCGGCGCCCCGGCGCCGGCGGAAATCAAGGTGGACCAGGGTGAGGCGGACAACTTCTACCAGGACGGGCAGCTGCGCCCGGAAGCCCTGGAAGCGGCCTGCAAGCAGGCCGGCGTGCCGCTGACCCTGCGTATGCTGCCGGGGTACGATCACTCCTACTTCTTTATCGCCAGCTTTATCGACGACCATCTTCGCTACCACGCGCACCATCTGCGTAGCGGCTGACTTGTGGGAGCGGGCCCAGCCCGCTCTTGGTGAGACGTCCTATTCCGCCGACAGCGCGTCGAGCAGCAGCAGGCTGTTGGCTTTCACGGCGGTGGTGATGGCCAGGCGCGGGTTGATGATTTCAAACTTGGGATTGTGATTCATCGGCGGCAGTTCACCGGTCGCCATGTATTTCTTCATCACGTCCGGGGCGCCGCCGCCCACTTCCATGAACAGGGTGCGGGCGTCCTCGATGCCGGCCACCAGCATGGGGAAATCCTCGGAGCCCATCACCGGCGGGAAGCCGGGCATCAGCGCTTCTTTGCCGAGGCCGTCGGCCAGGGTTTGCTGGGCCTGTTCGGCCAGGGCCTCGTCGTTGTAGACCGGTTCGGAGTACCCTTTGAGGGTGTATTCCGGCATTTTGTCGTCGGCGACGCCGGCGGCCCGGGCGATGCCGTTGGTTTCCCGTTTGATGGCGTCGAGCATCTGTTCGCGCACCGGCTTTTCGTACCAGCGCAGGTTGAGCTTGAGGGTGCCGTTGTCCGGGATCACGTTGTTGGCTTCGCCGATCTGGCTGGCGCCGACGGTGAGCACCGCCGGTTTCTGCGGGTCCACGTTGCGGCTGACGATGGTCTGGTAGGCCATCACCGAGCGCGCGCCCATCACCACCGGGTCGACGGTATTCTGCGGCGAGGAGCCGTGGCCGCCGACGCCGTGCAGGGTGACGTCGAGCTGGTCGCTGCCGGCCATGCGGCGTCCGGCGCGCACCGCCACGGTGCCGGCGGGCCACACCGGGAACACATGGGCGCTGATCAGCAGCTCCGGCTTGGGCACCCGGTCGTAGAGGCCGTCGTCGACCATGGCCTGGGCGCCCTGGATCAGCTCTTCCGCCGGCTGGGCGATCAGCACCAGGGTGCCGGCCCAGGCGTCGCGGGTCTCTCGCATCACTTCGGCGATGCCCAGCAGCCAGCTGACATGGGCGTCGTGCCCGCAGGCGTGGGTCACGTAGGTTTTGCTGCCGTCGTCCAGGGTCACCTGCTTGCGGCTGGCGTAGTCCAGGCCGGTGTCTTCTTTCACCGGCAGGCCGTCCATGTCACTGCGGAACATCACCACCGGTCCGTCCCCGTTTTTCAGCACCGCCGCCACGCCGGTGCCGCCGATGCCGGTGTGCACTTGGTAGCCCAGTTTCTTGAGGCGTTTGCTCACCAGTTTGGCGGTTTCGGTTTCCTGGAAGCCCAGTTCCGGGTTGGCGTGCAGGTGCTTGAAGGTGCTCACCAGCCGGTCGCTCTGGGCTTCGGCCAGTTGGTTGACACGTTGGGTGGTGTCGGCCAGGGCGGGGGTGGTCGCGGCGGTTAGTGCCAGGACCGCTGCAAGGGCAGCGCGGTGTAGGTTTTTTAGCATTTTGGGGCTCTCCCGGTTCATCGTTGTTGTTAGGTTAGAGAGTCGCTTTTGGCGAGGTCTCTGGAATCCTGCCGGCCGGCTTTGCCGGCCTTTCGCGGGCTGGGCCCGCTCCCACAAGGCCGCTCGCACAGGCCGCCCACACATGGCTACCGGGAGCCCGCGAGGGCGCGGCGGTAGCCGAGCCAGGCCATGGCGCCGGCGAGGGTGTTGCCGAGGGCGGCGCCGATCGCCAGGCCGGTAAGGCCGCCGAGCCAGGCGCCCAGGGACAGCAGCGGCAGGTAGCAGGCGAACAGGCGCAGGAAGGAGATGGTCATGGCGCGCACCGGCCAGCCCAGGGCGTTGCTGGCGGAGACCACCAGCATACAGACGCCCAGCAGGCCGTAGCTGGGCGGCAGGAAGCGGATCAGCACGGTGAGGTGGTCACGCACGGCGCCGTCTTCCACCAGCAGGCCGGCCAGGGGCGCGGCCAGCACCGCCAGCACCAGCCCCAGGCCCAGTTGCCAGAACACCACCATGCGCGCGGCGGTGGCCATCACCCGTTCCACTTCCTGCCAGCGGCCGCCGCCGTAGCAGCGCCCCAGCCAGGGCGGCAGGGCCATGGTCATGCCCAGCACCAATACGATGGAGAAGCTTTCCAGGCGGCTGGTCAGCCCCCAGGCCGCCACCGCCGATTCGCCCAGCCGCGCCACCAGGCCGGTGGCGAGCATGGCGGCCAGCGGCGGCATCAGTTGGCTGACCATGGCCGGCCCGGCGATGGCGGCGAACGGGCCGGCGGATTCGCGCACCTCGCGGAGCACGTCGTCGCGCTCCAGCCAGCCGCGCCCGCGCAGCGCCAGGGCGGTGATCAGACCACCCAAGGAAAACGCCGCCAGGGACGCCCAGGCGGCACCTTCCAGGCCGAGCGCCGGCACCGGCCCCAGGCCGAAAATCAGGATCGGATCGAGCACCAGATTCACCAGACTGGTGACCATCATCATGGTGCCGGGGAAGCGGGTGTTGCCGTGGGCGCGGAAAAGGCTGTAGCCGAAGTAGGCCATCGCCCCCACCCAGGAGGCGCACAGCTGCACGGTCCAGAACGGCCGGATCACCTCGCGCAGGCGGTCGCTGGCGCCGAGCAGCGCGAACGCCGGGTCCTGCACCGCCCACAATAGCAGGGCCAGCGCCGCCATCACCGCGCCGCCGCCGGTGAGCACCAGCACGCCCAGACGCCCGGCGCGCTCCTCCTGGCCGGCACCGATGGCGCGGGAGATCAGCGCCGCGATGGCGATGCCCATGCCCACCTGGACGCCGATGGTGAGAAACACCAGCGGGAAGGTGAACGACTGGGCCGCCAGGGGCTCGGTGCCCAGGCGCGCCACGAACACGCTGTCGACCAGGTTGAAGCCCAGCAGCGACAATACGCCCAGCGTCATCGGCCAGGTTTGCTGCCAGATCCGGCGCGACAGGCCGGTTTGCTCGTCGTCGGTCATTCGGGCGTTTCCTGGACATCGCCGGGCGCCCTTCCCTTGGCGCGCTCATAGGTGACGATGGCCGCGCCGATGCTGCCCAACAGCATGCCCACCGAACCGATAATGAACAGCCACACCCCGGCCGGTTTCAGCGACTCCCACAGGAAGAACACGCTGCCGACCACGAAGGTGGTGTTGCCCAGCAGCCCCATGGCCAGATGAAACCACTGGTATTGGTGCACGAAGGCCCGGGTGAGCGCCCAGGTGGAGTGGGCGCGCCGGGCGCTTCGGCGAACGCTTTGCGTTTTGCTCATGCGGTTGTTCCTCGTTGCCAAGGGACGGCGGAGCGGGAGACTAACACAACGCCGCTACGACCCGGTTTCCCGCCGCTAGAAGGGCTGCAGCCGGGCCGCCAGGGCGCCGCCGCCGTCACGGCCGCGCTCCACCAGCTCAAGAAATTCGTCGCCCAGGCGGCGGCTCTCGTCGATGGCCCGGTGCCAGTACCGCTCACGGCCTTCGTCATCGCCCAGATAGGTTTTGAAATCGGTGCGGTCGGGCAGCTTGCCGTGGGGCAGCCGCGCCAGGTAATCGGCGGACGGCGCCACCAGCAGGGTACGGGACAGCCGCCCGGCGTCGCCGTTGCGCCAGCGCAGCGGCTTGTCGAACCAGCCGGGGATCACCCGGTTGGTGAAGTGCGGGTACAGCACCAGGTCGTCGTCGGTGCGATACGGCAGGTCCAGGTGGTAATCCAGCAGGCCGCCGTCCCGGTAGACGCCGGCGGGCCCACCAGGCAGGTCGCGCACGCCCTCCAGGACCATGGGAATGGCGGCGCTGGCCAGCAGCGCGGCGCGCAGGTTCTCGCCGCTCAGGCCGATGTGGTGGGTGGCGAAGTCGTTGAGGTCCGACAGCGGCAGCGGCGCCTCGCCGGGGTACACCAGGCCGCGCTCCATAAACACGCCCAGGGCGCGGCGGCTGAGCAGGTTGCCGCCGATCACGCCGGCCAGCCCCAGGCCGAGGCCCAGGCGGCCTTCGCCGCTGATCGGACGGCGGCTGCGGATCACCACCACCACCAGCCGGTAGTCCGGGTTGTCGAGCACCGCCGGATCGCTGTCGCCGAGCAGGTCATCAAGCATCAGGGCGCAGCGGCGGGTGACTTCACGGGGCGTAATGCCTTTGGGAAACCGCTGGGCGCTGTAGAGCTCCGCCAGGCGGCGCAGGCGGTCGGCGGCGTCCTCGCCGTCGGCGGCGCCGGCCACGGCGGCGAACCGCCAGCTGCCGATGGAGGCGCCGATCAGCGTGCGCGGGCGCGGCGCTTCGGGCAGGAACCGCCCGAAAATAGCCTGGTCCAGGCCGCTGATGCCCACGGCCTTGGGGCCGCCGGCCGCGCCGGGCACCACACTGATATCCTCGGCGCGCAGGCCGTGTTCAAGAAGGTGTTGCCGGGCCTGGGCCCCGGCGCGCAGAACCAGAGCCGGTTCGCGGGTGTGAATGGCAGGCAAAACAATCCCCCGGTGTGTGTGACCGGGGGAATGCTATCAGATGCGCTCGTGGGGGTGGCAGTAGATCACCAGTTCGCCGTCGGCGTCGTCGACGTTGGTGGGCACGTTGAGCGGATCGTTGACGGCCAGGATCACGTCATAGGCGCGGCCGCCGCTGAGCGAGCAGTCCACCCGGTCGATCTCTTCCTCCGGGTCGGTACCGTTTTCCACCACCACCAGGTTCAGACTGCCGGCGTCCGTGGACTGATAATCCGTGGCCTCGCCGATGGTCAGGTCGGTGGCGAAGTATTCCCCGTCACTGGAATCGTTGTAGCGCAGATCCAGAGAGAAGGTATTGAGAATATTGGAATTCACCGTGTTGATGACCCGGAAGCGGGCGGTGCCGGTTTCCACATCGGTCTGGTCCTGCTGGAACAGGCCCACGTCGATGGAGCCGGTGGTGGTGTCGCCGTAGGACACCGCCGTGTAGCTGGTGTCGTTGGCCAGCCGCGCGCGGTCGCTGAACAGGCTGGCGCCGTTCTGATTGACGCCGCGCAACTGCACGCTGTTGTCTTCGTTGTCGTTGGCGTCGTCGATGCGGACATTGAGCTCCGGGGCTTCGTCCTCGCGGGAGTAGCCCACGTCGTCGACGCTGTCGGATTCGTCGCCCTCGACGGTGAAGTCCACGGTCAGGTTGCTCTGATCCTCGGCGCCCTGGCTGGTGATCTGGTTGTAGTAGTAGATCGAGCTTTCCGAGCGCAACGAGTCGAAAAGACCACCCTCGTCGTCACAGCTGGACGCCAGGGCGGCGGCCACCACCACCGGCACGAAGAATCCCACGTTCATGTTGTTCTCCTGGTTCGTTCCTTGAGGTATGGACCCGTCAGCCGGGCCCCGGTTCCACGTTGAATTCCTGGATGAAGATTTGCCAGAAGGCGACGAACAGGCCCGCCAGCAGCGGCCCCAGCGCGAAACCGGTGATGCCGAACAGCGCCAGCCCTCCCAGAGTGGAGAACAGCACCAGATAATCCGGCAGCTTGGTGTCGCGGCCGACCAGAATCGGCCGCAGGATATTGTCCACCAGACCGATCACGATGGCGCCGAAGGCGGTCAGAATCACCGCGTCGACAATCTCGCCCACCGCATACAGATACAACGCCACCGGCACCCAGATCAAGCTGGCGCCCACCGCCGGAATCAGCGACAGCACCGCCATCACCACGCCCCAGAGCACCGCCGCCGGAATCCCCAGGAACCAGAAGATCAGGCCGCCCAGGGCGCCCTGAATGGCGGCCACCACCAGGTTGCCCTTGATGGTGGCGCGGGTGATTTCGGCGAATTTGTTGAACAGCATGCGCTCGCGGTCGTCGCCCAGCGGCAGGGCGCGGATCAACATCTGAATCAGTTTGTTGCCGTCGCGGAGCAGAAAGAAGGTCAGGTAGAGCATCAGGCCCAGATCGATAAAGAAGCGGAAGGTGTTCTGCCCCACCGCCAGGGCCCGTTTGCCGAGAAACTGGCCGGCACTCTTCAGGCCGACCATCACCTGATCGCCCAGGTTGGAGAAATCCACCCCGAACCGTTCCAGCCAGTGGTACGCCAGCGGAAACCCTTCCCGGAAGGTGGCGATGTACTCGCTCGGATCCAGCCGGCCTTCCTGAAGCTTCTGGTAGACGGACAACCCTTCGGTGATGAACGACGCCGCCACCAGCAGCACCGGAATCACCACCATCACGGTGCACACCAGCAGGGTGACCAGCGCCATCAGGGTAGGGCGGTTGGGCCATTTTGCCAGCAGCCGCTGCTGCATGGGGTAGAAAATCACCGCCACCGCGCAGGCCCAGAAAATGGGCGCGTAGAACGGCTTGAGCAACACAAAGAAGCCCAGCGTGACCAGGACCAGCAGCGCCAGAAACGAGTTCTGCTGTAACGGGGGGCGATGCATGTATGACTCCTGTCAGCCGGACGGCACCAGGGTGGACACCAGGTAACCGGTATAACCCAGATAAATGGACAGCAAAATAGCGCCCTCAATGCGGTTGATGCGCCCGGTGCCGACCCCCCGGAACCCGTAGCCCATCAGGAACAGCGCCACGGTGAGCACCGTCATCACCACCCAGTCCCGGTAAAACACGGCGGGCTCCGCCGGCACCGGCGTGATCGCACCGGCGATCCCCACCACCGCCAGGGTATTGAACAGGTTCGAGCCTAGCACATTGCCCAGCGCCAGATCGTGCTCGTTCTTGCGTACCGCCGCCAGCGCCGACGCCAGCTCCGGCAGGGAGGTGCCCACCGCCACCACGGTCAGGCCGATAACCAGATCGCTGACGCCCAGGCCCTCGGCGATGCTCACCGCGCCCCACACCAGCAGGCGCGAGCTGGCCACCAGCAGCACCAGCCCGAACACCAGCCAGAAGATGGCGCGACCCAGCGGCATGGGTTCCTCGGCGGCGGCGTCCACGTCGCCGACAATGGGATCGCCCTTGCCGGTCATGCCCTGGTACACCGACCAGCCCATCAGCATAAAGAACACCGCCAGCAGCACCACGGCGTCCAGGTGGCTGACCTGGCCGTCGTAAAGCTGGTAACCGGCCAGCAGCATGATCACCGCCAGCACCGGCAGCTCGCGCCGCAGCACCGAGGAGTGCACCGAGATCGGGCTGAGCAGCGCCACCAGGCCCAGGATCAGCGCGATATTGGTGATGTTGGAGCCGTAGGCGTTGCCCAGGGCCAGGCCCGGGTTACCGTCGACGGAGGCCAGCGCCGAGACCACCATCTCCGGCGCCGAGGTGCCGAAGCCGATCACCAGCATGCCGACCAGCAGCGTGGGCATGCCGGCGTGCCGGGCGGTGGCTGAAGCACCGTCCACGAAACGGTCGGCGCTCCATACCAGAACCACAAGACCGGCGATCACCGCCCCCAGAGCAAGCCACATAGTCAGACACCTTCGTTATTGAAAACCAAAAACCAACCACACCGGCCCGGCGCTCAGGGTCGGCGGTAGAGTTGGGCACGTACGTCGCCACCGTCCTTCTCGCGCAGGCGCTCCCAGGATTCGGGCACCGCCGGCGCCGCGTCGTGACGGCGCGATTCTACATAAATCCGCGCATCGGGTTTCAGCAGCCCGAGCGCCTCCAGTGCCTCGCAGGCCGGCGCCGCCAGACCCAGATCATAGGGTGGATCGATAAACACCAGATCGAAGCGCTCCTCGCAGCGCGCCAGCCATTTGAGCGCCTCGGCGCAATGAACGCGCACCCGCTCGCCGAACAGCGGCGTCAGCTGCCGACTGAGGTCCGCGCAGCGGTCGCGCTTTTTCTCCACCAGCAGGGCCTGGCCGGCGCCGCGGCTCAGGGCCTCGGCGCCCAGCGCGCCGGACCCGGCGAACAGGTCCAGCACCCGGGCGCCGGGCAGTTCCGCCTGCAGCCAGTTGAACAGGGTTTCGCGCATGCGATCCGAGGACGGGCGCAGGTCGCCGCGCTGGTCGACGAAATGCAGCCGGTGGCCGCGTCGCTCGCCACCGATGATGCGCACCTGCCCTTTGCTGGTTTTGCCTCTTGCCTTCATTGCCGGTCCGTTTGCGGCGCGCGGGGGCCGATGCTGACGATGGCCAGCCGGTCGGCGTCCAGCGCCCGCTGGAACGCCGCGCGGATCTCTTCCACGGTCACCGCCTCCACGCGCTGGTTAAAGCGCTGCAGGTAGTCCAGCGGCAAATCATAGAAGCCGATGGCGCCGAGCTGGCCGATGATATCGCTGTTGTCGGCGGTTTCCAGTGCCCGGCTGCCGAGAATGTTGGCCTTGGCGGCCTCCAGCTGCGCTTCGGTGGGGCCGTTTTCGATGAAGTCCCGCACGATGCCCATGGACAAAGCCAGCGCCTGGTCGGCGTTGTCGTTGGCGGTCTGCAATTGCAGGATAAAGGGGCCGCCGGCGGCCATCGGCTTGAAGAAGCTGGACACCCCGTAAACGTAGCCTTTCTCTTCCCGCACTTTCTGCGTCAGCAAGGACGCGAAGCCCCCGCCGCCGAGGATGTAATTGCCCACGTACAGCGGCACATGGTCGGGGTTGCCGCGCCAGGTGGCCTGGTTGCCGATCAGGATGTGGGTCTGGTTGGACGGGAAATCCACGTGTTCGGTGACACGCTCCTTGAGACGCTCGGCCCGGGCCAGCTCCGGGGCCGCGTCGCCGCGCGGCAGGGCCTCGCTGAGCTGTTCGGCGATCGCTTCCGCCTGCTCGCGGCTGACGTCACCGACCAGGGCGATGACGGCGTTGCCGGCGGCGTAATAGCGCTGATGGAACGCCACCAGATCGTCGCGCTCGATGCCGGGCAGGCTTTCCAGCGTGCCGGACTGCGGATGGCCGTAAGGATGATCGCCGAACAGGGTGCGCTGGAACGCCTTGTTGACCTGCGGCCCGGGCACCTGCTTCTCCATCTTCAGGCCCTGCAGGGCACTGGTGCGGATCCGCTCCAGGGCGTCCTCGGGAAAGGTGGGGGTGCCGATCACCCGCGCCAACAGGTCCACGGCGTCGTCACGCCAGCGCGGCCGCGACAGGGTGCGCAGGCTGATCACGCCCATGTCCTGATAGCTGCCGGTGGAGAAGCGGGCGCCGCGATCCTCGAAACCACGGGCGATGTCGTCCACGCTCAGCCCTTCGGCGCCCTCGCCCAGCAGGGCGCTGGTGAGCGCGGCCACGCCGGGCTGGTCGCCGTCGCGGGCGCTGCCGGCGTCCATCACCAGGCGCACGTCGAGCATCGGCAGCGCCGGCGAGGGCACGAACATGACCTTGGCGCCCTGTTCGGTACGCCAGGACTGAATCTCCAGTTCCGGCGCCGCCGGCGTCGCCTGGCCGACCTGCTCGGCGGTGGTCGGGAAGCCGGCGCAGCCGGCCAGCAGCAGCGCCGCCACCCATACCGCCACTGGGGCGGACAAGCCTTTTATCGTCTGCATCATTCTTCGCCCTCCGGAATCACATGGGCCACGGCGCTGCGTTCCGCCACCAGCCACTTCCGTGCCGCTTGCTGAACCTGCTCGGGGGTCACCGCTTCCAGGTTGTCATCGAATTGCCCGGCCAGCCGCCAGTCCAGGCCCAGCACCGACAGGGTGCCCAGCTCCATGGCCTGGCCCATCACCGAGTCGCGCTGGTAGATCTGCTCCGCCAGCACCCCGGCCCGTACCCGGTCCATTTCCGCCTCGCTGGGCGGCTGCTCGGCGATCTTCTTGATCTCCGCTTTGATCGCGGCCTCAAGCTGGTCGAGGCTCACCGCCGGGTTGGGCGTGGCGGTGATGGTAAAGGTGCCGTTGCCGCGCTGCAGGCCGTCGTAACCGGCCCCCAGGCCGGCGGCCAGGCGCTGGCCGCGCACCAGGTTGCTCTCCATGCGGGCGCTGGTGCCGCCGTCGAGCACCCCGCCCAGCATGGTCAGGGCATAGAAGTCGTCCTGATGGTCGGCGGTGGTCAGCGACGGCACGTTATAACTCATATAGAGCGCCGGCACCCGCACCGGCAGCCGCAGGGTCATGCGCCGCTCGCCGGGGGGCGGGTTGAGCGTGGTCTCCGGGCGCGGCGGCGTTTCGCCGCGGGGCAGATCGGCGAAGAACTTTTCCACCAGCGGACGTACCTGCTCCGGGGTCACGTCACCGGCGATCACCAGGGTGGCGTTGCCGGGCACGTAGAAGCGGTCATACCAGTCGCGGGCCTGCTGCGGCTGCAGCTGGGCCAGCTGGTCGCGCCAGCCGATGATCGGGTGGGCGTAGCCGGTGCCGGGCCGCGCCACCGCCTGGAATTTTTCCCAGGCCAGCGCCGTGGGCTTGTCGTCGGTGCGCTGGCGGCGCTCTTCCATCACCACCTGCAGTTCGCGGCGGAAGGATTCGTCGTCGATCTTCAGGTTTTTCAGGCGCTCCGCCTCCAGTTCCAGGGCCAGCGGCAGCCGCGACGCCTCGTACTGCTGGAAATAGGCGGTGAAGTCGTAGCTGGTGAAGGCGTTGTCGCTGCCGCCGAAGCGGGCCACGGTGCGCGAAAACTCGCCGGCGTCGAGCCGCTTGCTGCCCTTGAACATCATGTGCTCGAGCACATGGGCCAGGCCGGTTTCATAGGGGGCCTCATCGATGCTGCCCGCCTTGAACCAGACCATGACGGTGATCACCGGCGCGCGGTGATCCTCGCGTACCAGCACGTCGAGGCCGTTATCGAGCTGGAACTCGTGGGTCGGCAGTTCGGCGCGGGCGGTGAGCGTGATCAGGCTCAACCCCAAGGCGATCAACAGTGGTTTCATCCGCAATCCTCTACGCTGTTTATGGCGGGCAGCAATGACAATGGTAGGATAGCCGCGCGCCCGTGATGAGCGGGCAAGGCATTTCCGGGCTCCCACCCTACCCCATCAGGCGGGCGGGTGGCTCCCAACCCGATGGATACGACTGACCATGAACGACGAAGTTTCACGCGACGACGATCGCGACCCGGCCGAGGACAGCGCCCGCACGCCCCGTGACGACGAACCGCGCGGCGGCGCCAGGAAGGCCGGCCTGTTCTCGCGCATGTTCGGCAAGCAGCCGCAACCGTCCGAACCCGAGCCGGACAGCGCCGAGCCGGCGGAAGCCCCGGCACAGCCCGAGCGCCCGGCCAGCGAGCCGGTAGCCGCGCCCGAGGAGGCGCCCGCCGAATCCGACGGCGGTTTCTGGGCGCGCATGAAGCAGGGCATGAGCAAGACCAGCAAGAACCTGGGCAAGGGCCTGGCGGACCTGCTGGTGGGCGCCAAGGAGATCGACGACGAGATCTTCGAGGAAATCGAGACTCAGCTGCTGGTGGCGGACGTGGGCGTGGAAGCCACCGACACCATCATCGGCAACCTCACCGACCGGGTCGGCCGTCAGGAACTGGTGCACGCGGACGCGCTCTACGAAGCGCTGCAGGAAGAGCTGCGCAACCTGCTGGTCCCGGTGGACCGGCCGCTGGAAATCGACACCTCCAAAAAGCCCTATGTGATTCTGATGGTGGGCGTGAACGGGGTCGGCAAGACCACCACCATCGGCAAGCTGGCCTGCCGCTTCAAGGCCGAAGGCAAGAACGTGATGCTGGCCGCCGGCGACACCTTCCGGGCCGCCGCCGTGGAGCAACTGCAGGTGTGGGGCGAGCGCAACAGCATTCCGGTGGTCGCCCAGCACACCGGCTCGGATTCCGCCAGCGTGGTCTACGACGCGGTGCATGCGGCCCAGTCCCGGGGCGCCGACGTGCTGATCGCGGACACCGCCGGCCGCCTGCACACCCGGGGCAACCTGATGGAAGAGCTGTCCAAGGTCACCCGGGTAATGAAGAAGCTGTCGCCGGACGCACCCCATGAGGTGCTGCTGGTGCTGGACGCCGGCACCGGCCAGAATGCCATCAATCAGGCCGAGGAGTTCCGCGACACCGCCGGGGTCACCGGCCTGGTGCTGACCAAGCTGGACGGCACCGCCAAGGGCGGCATTCTGTTCGCGCTGGCCAAGCGCACCGGCCTGCCGATCCGCTTTATCGGCGTCGGCGAACAGCTGGAAGACCTGCGCCCGTTCAACGCCGAGGAATTCGTCCAGGCGCTGTTCGAGGACGTGGCCCGATGAAGGACTCCCATGATCAAGTTTGATCGGGTCAGCAAGCGCTACCCGAACGGCAAGGACGCCCTGCGCCGCATCAACTTCGAGCTGCCCGCCGGCCAACTGACCTTTCTCACCGGTCACTCCGGCGCCGGCAAGTCGACGCTGCTCAAGCTGATCATGATGATCGAACGCCCCACCCAGGGGCAGGTGTTCGTGGAAGGCCAGAACCTGAACGGCTTCAGCACCCGGCAGGTGCCCTTCCTGCGCCGCAAGATCGGCATGGTGCACCAGAACCACCAGTTACTGTTCGACCGCAGCGTGTTCGACAACGTGGCCCTGCCGCTGGTGATCGCCGGCTTCGCCCGCGCCGACATCGGCAAGCGGGTGCGCGCGGCCCTGGACAAGGTGGGCCTGCTCAACAAGGAAAAGCTCAACCCGATCATGCTGTCCGGCGGCGAGCAGCAGCGCGTGGGCATCGCCCGGGCGGTGGTCAACAAGCCGCCGCTGCTTCTCGCCGACGAGCCCACCGGCAACCTGGACCCGGCGCTCAGCGCCGAGATCATGGACCTGTTCCATGACTTCGCCCGGGTCGGCGTGGCGGTGCTGATCGCCACCCACGACCTGTCGCTGATCGCCCGCCACCGGCACCGCCTGCTGACGCTGCGCGAAGGCCGCCTGATTCACGACGGCGAGGACGACGACCATGGCGCCTAACAGCCCCCGCGCCCGCCGGCCCGGCGGCGCCCGCAGCACGCGCACCTCCCTGGGCGACCGCCTGCGGGCCTGGCGCCACCACCACCGGGACTCCCTGCGCGACGCCCTCAACCGGATGCGCGCCGCCCCCTCCAGCGCCCTGATGACGGTGCTGGTGATCGCCATCGCCCTGGCGCTGCCCGCCGGGCTGGCGGTGCTGCTGGACAACGCCCGCGTGATCACCAAGGGCTGGGACGGCAACGCCCACCTGTCCGTGTTCCTGGAAATGGACGTGGACGAGGACCGGCAACGGCGGCTGGCCGACGACTGGGCGGACTTCGACACGGTGAAACGCACCGAGGTGATCACCCGCGCCCAGGCCCTGGACGAGTTCAAGGCGCTGTCCGGCTTCGGCGACGTGCTCGAAGCCCTGCCGGACAACCCGCTGCCGCCGCTGATCGTGGTCTACCCGGACAACACCGCCCCCGGCCAGGTGGAGGCGCTGCAAACCCGGCTCAACGCCCTGCCGGAAGTGGACAACGCCCAGCTCGACGTGGCCTGGGTGCGCCGCCTGCACGCCATTATCGAGCTGGGGGACCGGCTGATCGGCGTGCTTACCCTGGGCCTGGCCGCCGCCGTGGTGCTGGTGGTGGTGAACACCATTCGCCTGGCCATCGAAAGCCGGCGCGAGGAGATCGTGGTGATCAAGATCGTCGGCGGCACCGACGGCTTCGTGCGCCGCCCGTTTCTGTACAGCGGGTTTTGCTTCGGGTTCGCCGGGGGCGTGCTGTCCCTGGTGCTGGTGGGCACCGCGCTGTGGTGGCTGGGCGGGCCCATCGACGAGCTGCTGAACCTCTATGAAAGCGAGCACTCGCTCACCGGCATGAGCCCGTCCACCGTGCTGGTGTTGCCCCTGTTCAGCGGCACCCTGGGGCTGCTGGGCGCCTGGCTGGCGGTGAGCCGGCATCTGGGCGATGTGGAGCCGCAGTTCTGAGCCCTGCTTTGGGGCCGCCGCTTTTTTTCGTTTCTTTACCCCTCCGGAGGGAAATCTCTCCTACATTGGGTGTCCCAGCATTGACCGGGATCACGGAACGGTCACCCGCTTCGGGTAGCCTGGATCCCCCGTCCGGCCCCGTCATTGAGAGGATGAATGACGGGGAACCAATCCGGCTATTAGCACTCCAAGAATCCGAGTGCTAACATCATGCCCAACCCAATAAGGGAGAAGGGAGACATGAAAACACAACTGCAACAGGCTAACGCATTACCGCTGGCGGTCCCGGGTCACGACCTGGATGCCTATATCCGCGCGGTGAACAGCGTGCCCGTGCTCAGCGTCGACGAAGAGCGTCAGCTGACCGAGCGGTTGTACTTCGACGAAGACCTGGACGCCGCCCGTAATCTGGTGCTCGCCCACCTGCGCTTCGTGGTTCACATCGCCCGCAGCTACACCGGTTACGGCCTGCCCCTGGGCGACCTGATCCAGGAAGGCAACGTCGGCCTGATGAAGGCCGTGAAACGGTTCGACCCGTCCAAGGGCGTGCGGCTGGTGAGTTTCGCCGTGCACTGGATCAAGGCCGAAATCCACGAATACGTGATCAAGAACTGGCGCATCGTCAAGGTGGCCACCACCAAGGCCCAGCGCAAACTGTTCTTCAACCTGCGCGGCCAGAAGAAGCGTCTCGGCCGCCTGACCACGGAAGAAGCCCAGCGCGTGGCCGACGATCTGGGGGTGACCGCCACCCAGGTGAAGGAGATGGAAGGCCGTCTCGGCGCCTTCGACGCCAGCTTCGACGGCCCCACCAGCGACGACGAAGACAGCCCGATTCCGTCGCCGGCGGCCTATCTGCACAGCGACAACAGCGACCCGGCCGACCTGGTCGCCGCCGAGGACGATCAGCAGCGCAGCTCGCGCCAGCTGGGCTCGGCGATCATGACCCTGGACGAGCGCAGCCGCGACATTCTCGAGCGCCGTTGGCTGGCCGACCAGAAGTCCACCCTTCAGGAACTGGCTGACGAGTACGGCGTTTCCGCCGAACGCATCCGCCAGCTCGAGAACAACGCGCTGAAGAAGTTGCGTAACGCCATCGCTGCCTGATTTGGCGGCGGGCGACTCTGATCGATCTGCCTTGCAAGCAAGCCCCGCCGTGTCCCGGCGGGGCTTTTTTATGGGCGCGGCGGGGTTGAGGACGCCCCCTTTTGACTCCACATCTTTTATACTGCCGCCCACACTCATTACACACTGCCGATTATGAAACTGCTGCTGATTCTGGGCGCGCTCAACGGCGCCCTGGCCGTGCTGCTCGGCGCGTTCGGCGCCCACGGGCTGAAGGCCCGGGTGGACGGCCCGATGCTGGAAATCTGGGGCACCGCCAGCCAGTACCACTTCTACCATGCGCTGGCGTTGCTGCTCACCGGGCTGCTGGCCAAGCAGTTCGGCGCGTCCGGGCTGGTCGCCGCCGGCTGGATTCTGTTCGCCGGCATGCTGGTGTTCAGCGGCAGTCTTTACGTGCTGGTGCTGAGCGGCCAGAAATGGCTCGGCGCGGTGACCCCGCTGGGCGGCCTGGCACTGATCATCGGCTGGCTGTGGCTGACCTGGTCCCTGGTGAAAGCGCTATGAATCTGACCGTTAACGGCGCCCCCCACACCTTCAACGGCACCACGGTGACCGATCTGGTGGCGGAGCTGAACCTCACCGGCCGGCGGCTCGCCGTGGAGGTGAACCGGGAGATCGTGCCGAAGAGCGAACACGACACCCATACCCTGCGAGAGGGCGACACCGTTGAAGTCGTCCATGCGATCGGAGGGGGGTAAATCGCGACCGAAGCAAGCTTCGCAGCGCGATTTACGACCGGACACGGATGTCCGGGCCGGGCGACCCGACAGGCACGGCGTCGCGCCAGAGATGGCGGGCACGGCCCACCAGAATGCAGAACCTTCCAACACGGAATCGACCATGAGCGAAGATCTACTCACCATCGCCGGCAAGACCTACGCCTCCCGGCTGCTGATCGGCACCGGCAAGTACAAGGATTTCGAGGAAACCCGTGACGCCATCGAGGCCAGCGGCGCGGAGATCGTCACCGTGGCCCTGCGGCGGACCAATCTGGGCCAGAATCCGGACGAACCCAACCTGCTGGATTTCGTCAGCCCGGAGCGCTACACCATTCTGCCCAACACCGCCGGCTGCTTTAACGCCGAGGACGCGGTGCGCACCTGCAAGCTGGCCCGCGAGCTGCTCGACGGCCACAGCCTGGTGAAGCTGGAGGTGCTGGGCGACCAGAAGACCCTCTACCCGAACATCGCCGGTACCGTGAAGGCGGCCCGGGAGCTGGTGGACGACGGCTTCCAGGTGATGGTCTACACCAACGACGACCCGATCGTCGCCAAGGAGCTGGAAGACATGGGCTGCGTGGCGGTGATGCCGCTGGGCTCGCTGATCGGCTCCGGGCTGGGCATTCTCAACCCGCACAGCCTGCTGCTGATCATGGAGCAGGCCAAGGTGCCGATCATCGTCGACGCCGGCGTGGGCACGCCCAGCGACGCCACCCTGGCCATGGAGCTGGGCTGCGACGGCGTGCTGCTGAATTCCGCCGTGGCCCACGCCAACAAGCCGGTGCTGATGGCCGGCGCCATGAAAAAAGCCATTGAAGCGGGCCGCGAAGGCTTCCTGGCCGGACGCATGCCCAAGCGGGTGTACGCCAACCCCTCGTCGCCCGGCGAAGGGCTCATTTAGCGCGCTCCGTGGGAGCGGGCCTGCCCGCGAAAGGGTGGCGTCAGCCACCCGGCGGGATACCAGAGACGTTGTTTCGGACCGTAATAGCCATGCTCGATTTTCTACACCAGGACAAAGACCCGGAAACCGGCAAGGTGATGCGCCGGGTACGCAGCTTCGTGCTGCGCGAAGGCCGGCTCACCCATGGCCAGCGCAAGGCGCTGGACACACTGTGGCCCCGCTATGGCCTGGAACGGGCCCAGGGCGTGCTGGATGCGCGGGCGGAGTTCGGCCGCGACGCGCCCCGGGTGCTGGAAATCGGCTACGGCATGGGCCAGTCCCTGGCCGGGATGGCGGAAGCGGAACCGGACAAGGACTTTATCGGCATCGAGGTGCACCGGCCCGGTGTCGGCGCCCTGCTGCTGGAAATCCAGGAGCGCGGCCTGAGCAACCTGCGCACCTACTGCGACGACGCCGTGGACATCCTCAAACTGTGCATCCCTGACGGCTCCCTGGACCGGTTGCAGCTCTATTTCCCCGACCCCTGGCACAAGAAAAAGCACCACAAACGGCGCATCGTGCAGCCGGACTGGGTGGCGCTGGTGAACACCAAGCTGCGCCCCGGTGGCGTGCTGCATATGGCGACGGACTGGCAGGATTACGCCGAGCACATGATGGCGGTGATGAACGACTCAGCCGGCTTCGTGAATACGGCGGGCGAGGGCGGTTTCGCGGAGCGCCCGGGCTGGCGCCCGGAAACCAAATTCGAGCGCCGTGGCGCCGGTCTGGGCCACGGCGTCTGGGACTTACTGTTCGAGAAGACCGGGCAGGAGGGCGCTTAGAAGCGCCACTCGAAGCCGAGCCCGAGGCTATCGAACTCGAGGTCTTCACTGGCGTCGTCCACCTCGAAACTATAAAGGTTGTACGAGGCAATGAAGGACGCGGTTTCGCCCATCGCCCAGCGAGCCCGCAGGCCATAATAGAAGTCACGGGCGTCTTCAGTGACGGTGGTACTGAAACGCCCCTGATCCACTTCCACATCGGCATCGATGCTCTGGTTGCCGAAGGTGCCGCCAATGGCGAAGCCGTCGGTGACCGGCCACATCAGGTCCGCGGCGAAATAAATACCGTCGCCGTCCACCTTCACCGTGGTGGCGCCGATGCTGGAATCCGCCTCGCCGCCGCCCAGGAAGCGCTGGCCGAAACGCAGCGTCACATAGCGATTGAAGGCATAGCCCACGTACAGATCCGCGCCCCAGGCGGCGTCGGTCGATTCCATCGGCGGTCCACCCTCCTTTTCAATGAATTCACCGATGTTGCTTTCGTCCCGGGAGGCGCCAAGGCCAAATACGCCCCCGCTGCCGTCGGCGGCCGCGGCCTGGGCCGCGATGGGGGTAAGCATCAGGGGAGCGGTGGTGGCAAGCAACAGAAGTTGTCGTTTTATCGGTTTCAAAGGGAATCTCCATTTATCCCGTTATTATTGAATAAAGCCTACTGACTTTACCCAAAATCGTTATAAAAGGTAAATCTTCACGCCGGTTTGATAGCCGGGCCCGACCGTTTTGCGACAGGCTAAGCGGGACTTGGAACGTCACCCGTTTCCACAAGGATCAGGAGAACCCGTGCCCGCGAACGAACCGGCCCTGGGGCTGACAGACATTCTCGTTAAGCTGGCGGACGAGCCGGACGGCAGCGAGCTGTCGCTGGTGTCCGTGGTGGAGACCATGCAGGGGCGGGGCTTCGGGCCCTTGCTGCTGGCGCCGACGCTGATGGTGCTGCTGCCCACCGGCGCCATCCCCGGGGTGCCCACGCTGAGCGCGCTGCTGATCATGCTGGTGGCCGGCCAGCTGGTGTTCGGCAAACGCGCCCCCTGGGTGCCCGGGCGGCTGCGCCAGATGTCGTTCGAGCGGGCCAGGTTCCGCGCGGCGGTGGAGAAGGTGCGGCCCTGGACGGAGCGCATCGACCGGCTGCTCAAGCCCCGGCTGCGGGCCCTCACGGTGTGGCCGTTCAACCGCCTGGGCGCGGCGCTGTGCCTGGTGTTGGCGGCGGCGATGATACCGCTGGAACTGGTGCCCTTCGCGGCGGCGGTGCCGGCGCTGATCATCGCCTTCTATGCCCTGGCGCTGGCCGCCCATGACGGCGCTCTGGCGCTGTTCAGCCTGGCCGGCGTGGTGGCCGCGGGCGCGGCGGCGGTGTACTTCTGGCCGCTGTTCTGAGCGCCGTGAAACCGCCGCCCGCGACTACTCCACTTCCTTAAGCTTCCAGGACCAAAACGTCCCCAGAACGCCCATGGCGCCCAGCAGCAACAGCGCCCACTGGGCACCCAACAGGGACACCGCCGCGCTGACACCGCCCAGCACCAGCAGCAGCACGCCGATCACGGTGTTGCTGACGGCGGTGTAGTCGGTGCGCTTGGTGCCGCCGGCCATGTCCACCAGATAGGTCTTGCGGCCGATGCGGACGCCGGAATGGGCGATGCTGAGCACGAGGAACGCCACCGGATAGAACCAGGTGAGCCCGTTCCAGGCGGGGTCGGCGAGGGCCACCGCCGCCACGCCCAGACACACCAGCGCCGCCAGGGCACCGCCGCGGATCATCACCTGGCGGCTGGAGGCGTCCGCCATATAGCCCCAGACGCTGGCGCTGACCGTGCTGGCCAGGCTGGACGCCACCAGGAAGCCGCCCAGCAGGGCGGCGCCGTCGGCCCGGTTCTGGGCCAGCACCACCAGAAACGGCGACCCCAGGGCGGACGCCATCAGCAGCGCCCGGGCGATCACGAAGTCGCGGAAGGGCGCGTCACTGACCAGCAGGCCGAGGCTCTCGAACGCCTGGCGCAGGGCGTGGCCGCCGCCGGCGGTCTCGCCTTGGAACTCGTCCACCTTGGCGAACACCGTGGCCGCCAGCCACCAGGCGAGGCCGGCGGCGAGCAGCAGCACCGTGTAGAACAGCATGCCCGGCTCGCTGTCGCCGCCGAACAGGGACACCCCCACCGCCAGCGTCGCCGCCCCGGACAGGGTGGACGCCAACCCGGTGAGGCGGCCCCGGCGGGCCTTGGGGATGCACTTGCCCTGCACGTCCTTCATCGCCACCGAGCAAAAGCCGCGCCCCAGGCTGAACACCACCAGCAGGCCGACGATGGCGAGCCCGGCGGCCAGGCCCTGCAGCCACCAGACCGCCGCCGCCATGGCCAGCACACAGGCCCCCTGCAGCACCGAGCCGAACACCCAGAACCCCTTGCGCACCGGGTGGCGGCGCATCCAGGCCCCGATCGCCAGCTGCGGGATCAGCGAGCCGGATTCACGGATCGGCACCAGCAGGCCGGCCAGCGCCCCGGGCGCCCCCACCGCGCCGATCAGCCAGGCGAGCACGGTCTTGGGGTTGATCAGCAGGTCGCCGATCTTGGTCAGCACATTGGCGAGAATGATCTTGAAGAAATTACCGGGCACTTCCCGGCAGGCTTCTTCGCTGATGTCGCGGCAGGTGCGCGCGTCTTCTTCATTGGCGACCAGCGCGTACAGCCGGTCCAGTGGTTCACGACGACTCATCGTCTCCCTTCCCTCTTTCTCTACCCCTTGTTTACGCTCCCCCGGGCACCATGTGTTTTCCAAAGGATAAGTGATCCGGCGATAAGGAGCGCATCACCATGTTTAGAGTGTATTACCTCGTAAACAGCATGGATCAGGTGAAAACAGCCCTGAAAAACATCGAACAGTCGGAAATCGGCACTAATCGGGTGCACGTCATGGCCCGCGACAACGGCGAACTGAGCCGCGAGGGTATCCATGCGACCACGCCATGGGAAGACACCAACATCATGACCACCGGCTTCTACGGGGCCGTGGTGGGCGCGGTGATCGGCCTGCTGGTGGGCTGGGCACTGAGCGGTATCGACCCCTGGGGGCTGGAAATCGGCTTCTGGGGCGTGATGGTGAGCGTGTTGTTCTTCGGTTCACACGGGGCCTGGGCCGGAGGTATCCGTGGGATCTCCCACGCCAATTACCATCTCAAGCCGTATCTGGACGACATTCGAAAGGGGCATTATCTGATTATCGTCGATGTGGACCGGGAGGAGCAGCGCAAAAAAGTGCACCGTCTGCTGGACCACAGCCTGGACGTGGAACGCCAGGGCGACGAAAGCGCGTTCAGCCCGCTGCTGTAGGCCAGGGAAGGAACGGAGCCGCCCGGGGGCGGCCCGCCACGCCTCAGGCGTGCTGCTTCTGGTGGCGGCCTTCCGCCAGTTCTTCCATCAAGCGTTTGCAGAAGGCGTCCAGGTCCTTGGGCGTGCGGCTGGTGACCAGGCCGTTGTCGACCACCGCTTCCTGGTCTTCCCAGGTGGCACCGGCGTTGCGCAGGTCCTGTGCCACCGAGGGCACGGACGTCAGGGTGCGGCCCTCGACCACGCCGGCGTTGATCAGAATCCAGGGCGCATGGCAGATCGCCGCCACCGGTTTGCCGGCCTTGAAGAAGGCGCGCACGAAGTCCAGCGCCTGTTCATTGAGGCGCAGCTCATCCGGGTTGAACAGGCCCCCGGGCAGTACCAGGGCGTGGTAGTCCTCGGGCTGGGCCTGGTCCAGGGCCTTGTCCACCTCATAGGTGTCGCCCCAGTCCGTTTCCGCCCAGGCGCGAATGCCGTCCTTGCTGGGCGCTATCACGTGCACCTCGACGCCGTAGCTGCGCAGGGTGGATTGCGGAACCGCCAGTTCGGATTCCTCGAAGCCGTCGGTGGCGAGGATCGCCACCCGTTTGCCGTCCAGTTGCTTGCTCATGATGCTCTCCTTTGACCGCTCTCGGTTTGAAACGAGCCGGACCCATGCTAAAGCGTGCGCGCCGGCGCGCCTGCCCGGCGCCGATAAAAAACTGCAAAAGCTGGCCGCTCGCTCGCGTTGCACGGCCAGGGGGCGGTCGATAGACTTTGCCCCACCTTTGGATGGTTGCCCGAAATGCCCGAAACGATTCCCCAGGACTCCGTAGGCCTGGTACAACCGCAAACCCTGCACGTGGACCAGCCCCTGGAGCTGGAGTGCGGACGGGTGCTGCCGTCTTACGATCTGGTCTACGAGACCTACGGCACCCTCAACGCGGACGCCTCCAACGCGGTGCTGATCTGCCATGCGCTGTCCGGCCACCACCACGCCGCCGGCTATCACAGCGCCGATGACCCGCGTCCGGGCTGGTGGGACAGCTGCATCGGGCCGGGCAAGCCGATCGATACCAACCGCTTCTTCGTGGTCTGCCCCAACAACCTGGGCGGCTGCCACGGCTCCAGCGGGCCCGGCTCCCAGAACCCGGAAACCGGCCAGCTTTGGGGGCCGGACTTCCCGATGATGACGGTCAAGGACTGGGTGAAAAGCCAGGCCCAGCTGGCGGACGCCCTGGGCATCCAGCGCTGGGCGGCGGTGGTGGGCGGCAGTCTGGGCGGCATGCAGGCCCTGCAGTGGTCGATGGATTTCCCCGACCGGCTGGCCAACGCGGTGGTGATCGCGGCGGCGCCGAAGCTGTCGGCGCAGAATATCGCGTTCAACGAGGTGGCCAGGCAATCGATCCTCACCGACCCGAATTTCCACGGCGGACGTTACTATCTGCACGACACCTACCCGCGCCAGGGGCTGATCCTGGCGCGCATGGTCGGGCATATCACCTATCTCAGCGACGACGCCATGCGCATGAAGTTCGGCCGTGACCTGCGCTCCGGGCGGTTTCATTTCGGCTTCGACGTGGAATTCCAGGTGGAGTCCTACCTGCGCCACCAGGGCGAGACCTTTTCGCGCAATTTCGACGCCAACACCTACCTGTTGATGACCAAGGCGCTGGATTACTTCGACCCGGCGCGGGAGTGCGACGGCACCCTGGAGGACGCCCTCGCCGACACCCGTTGCAACTTCCTGGTGATGTCGTTCAACTCCGACTGGCGCTTCTCGCCGGAACGCAGCCGGGAAATCGTCAACGCCCTGGTGCAGGTGGGCCGCAACGTGAGCTACGCGGAGATCGACACGCCCAAGGGCCACGACGCCTTCCTGCTGCCGATTCCGGAGTACCGCAAACTGTTCGGCGCCTATATGGGCCGTGTCGCGGAGGCCACTTCCAATGCGTGATGATCTGGCCCTGATCAGCCGCTGGATTCCCAAGGGCGCCCGGGTGCTCGACCTGGGCTGCGGCGACGGCGATCTGCTCGCCCATTTGCAGGACGACAGGCAGGTGAACGGCTACGGCCTGGAGATCGACCAGGACAACATCGCCGCCTGCTTCGCCAAGGGCGTCAATGTGATTGAACAGGACCTGGACAAGGGCCTGGGCAACTTCCAGAGCGACCGCTTCGACTATGTGGTGATGACCCAGGCGCTGCAGGCGGTACTGCGCCCGGACAGCATTCTCGACGAGATGTTGCGGGTGGGCCGCGAAGCGATCATCACCTTCCCCAACTTCGGGCACTGGCGGGTGCGCTCCTATCTGGGCTTCAAGGGCCGCATGCCGGTGTCCTCGGCGCTGCCCTATGAGTGGTACGACACGCCCAACATTCACCTGTGCACGGTGAAGGATTTCGAAGCCCATTGCCGTGAGCGGAACATCCGCATCATCGAGCGGCAGGTGGTCAATCGCCATCACCGCAGCGGCCGGCTGACCCGGGCCTGGCCCAACCTGTTCGGGGAAATCGCCATTTACCGGGTGACGCTCTAATCACTCTCTCGGATCACCAGGATCTCGACCATGGATACTCTCGTACTCGCCTCCGGCAACCAGAAAAAGCTGGATGAGATGCGCGCCATTCTGGAACCGCTGGCGCTGAAGGTGGTGCCGCAAAGCGACTTCCAGGTGCCGGAAGCGGAAGAAACCGGCCTGACGTTCGTTGAAAACGCCATCCTCAAGGCGCGCAACGCGGCGGCGCACACCGGCCTGCCGGCGATCGCCGACGATTCCGGCCTGGAAGTGGACGCGCTCAACGGCGCGCCGGGCATCTATTCGGCGCGTTTCTCCGGCGCCGACGCCAGCGACGCCAAGAACAACGCGCTGCTGATCGACATGCTCGGCGATCTGCCGGACGCGCCCCGCACCGCCCGCTATCAGGCGGTGCTGGTATTGATGCGCCACCCGGACGACCCCACGCCGCTGATCTGCCAGGGCACCTGGGAAGGCGAGATTCTGCTCGCTCCGCGCGGCAACGGCGGCTTCGGCTACGACCCGCATTTTCTGATTCCGGAGCTGGGCGTCACCGCGGCGGAAATGGAGCCGGCGGAGAAGAACCGCATCAGCCACCGCGGCCGTGCGTTGAAGGCCTTGATGGACGCCCTGCGAGAACCCTCTGAGTAACCCCATGCTCGCCGCCCCGCCGCTGACGCTCTATGTGCACGTGCCCTGGTGCGTGCGCAAATGTCCCTACTGCGACTTCAACTCCCATGAGCGCCAGTCGGAGCTGCCGGAGCGCGCCTACCTGGACGCCCTGCTCGCCGACCTGGACCAGGACCTGCACTGGGTGCGCGGCCGCCCCCTGGAGGCGATCTTCATCGGCGGCGGCACGCCCAGCCTGATGAGCGCGGACTTCTACGCCGCCCTGTTCGAGGGGCTGCGGCAACGGCTGAGCTTCAGCGACGGCATCGAAATCACTCTGGAAGCCAACCCCGGCACCCTGGAAACCGGCCGCTTCGCCGGCTTCCGGGCGGCGGGCATCAACCGGCTGTCGATCGGGGTGCAGAGTTTCAATGCGCGGCATCTGCAGGCGCTGGGCCGCATCCACGGGCCCGAAGAAGCCCTGCGCGCCGCCGCCGACGCCCGCGACGCCGGCTTCGACAATTTCAATCTGGACCTGATGCACGCCCTGCCGGGGCAAACGCCCGCGCAGGCGCTGGATGACCTGCGCCAGGCGGTGGCGCTGGAGCCCACGCACCTGAGCTGGTACGAGCTGACCATCGAACCGAATACCGCCTTCTTCCGCGCGCCGCCGGAGCAACCCGACGGTGACAGCCGCGCCGACCTGGAAGAGCAGGGGCTGGGCTTGCTCGCCGCGCAGGGCTTCGAACGCTACGAAGTGTCGGCGTTCGCGCGGCCCGGGCGGCGCTGCCGGCACAACCTGAATTACTGGCGGTTCGGCGATTATCTGGCGATCGGCGCCGGCGCCCACGGCAAGGTCACCACCGACCGGGAATTACTGCGTTTTCAGAAAACACGCATGCCCGAGCATTATCTGGCCGACCCGTTGAACGCGCGGCGCGCCCTCACCGTGATTGATGAACCGCTGCTGGAAGCCTTGCTGAACGGGCTGCGTCTGGTGGAAGGCGTACCGATTACGATGTTGTCGCAACGCACCGGTCTTGAGGCCGAGACCATCAACGCGGCGCTGGCGTCCAGCCGCGCGCAGGGGCTGCTGGTGGCGGACGAACAGCGGGCCGCCTGCACCGAGCTGGGCTTTCGTCATTTGAATACGGTTCTCGAGCGTCTCGCCACGCAAGTCGGATGACGCAGCCGGACTGTCATGATCCGGCGCTTGATGCCTGTTTAATTTCTGTTCACACTTCGGGGTCGATTCAGTCCGTCGATCATCGACAAGGATGCAAACAGCGCGTTTCTGCAGAGACGTGCGCAACAAGGACCATTGCCTGACGACGGGGCCGCCGGATGAATCCCCCCTCCGCCTACGGGCAAACAACTAAAATACAGCCGCACATCAGGGGTTTAGGTCAATGAGTAAGCGCATCTTCAGCAAGCGCATGGTGATCATGCTGATCATCCTGGCTGTCGTCTTCGGCCTTATTTTTGGCTTCAAGGCGTTCATGGGCAAGATGATGAACGACTTCTTCGACAACATGCCGCAGCCCGCCGCCGCCGTTTCCACCTACGAAGCCCGCCAGGACAACTGGGCGTCGATTCTGGAAGCCGTGGGCACCGTCAACGCCGTGAACGGCGTCAACGTGACCGCGCAGGTGCCCGGCGAAGTGGAAGCGATCGAGTTCGAATCCGGTGACTCGGTGAAGAAGGGCGACGTGCTGATCCGCCTGGAAGCCGCCGCCGACCGCGCCCAGCTCAATGCGCTGGAGGCCACCGCCGGCCTGGCCCGCCAGGAGTACGACCGCTACCAGCGGCTGTTCAAGCAAGGTTCGATTTCCCGCTCCGAACTGGACAACCGCCGCGCCCAGCGCGACCAGGCGGTGGCCCAGGCGCAGGCCCAGCGCGAACAGCTGAACTATAAAACCGTGCGTGCGCCCTTCGACGGTGTGCTCGGCATTCGCCAGGTGGATCTGGGCCAGTTCCTGCAGGCCGGCACGCCGGTGGTGAGTCTGAACCAGCTGCAGCCGATTTTCGTCGACTTCGCCCTGCCCGAGCAGGAGCTGAGCCGCATCGAGAAGGGCCTGAAGGTACGCGTAACGCTGGACGCCTACACCGACCAGCAGTTCGAAGGGGAAATCTCCGCCATCGAGCCCGGTGTCAGCGAAGCGACCCGTAACGTGTCCGTGCAGGCGCGCTTCGAGAACGAAGACAACAAACTGCGCCCCGGCATGTTCGCCAGTGTCGACATTCAGCTGCCGCAATCCGAGGACGTGGTGGTGATTCCGCGCACCGCGATCAGCTACGCGCCCTACGGCAACGCCGTGTTCGTGCTCAAGGACGCGCCGCAGAAAGGCGAGAGCGACGAGAATGAAGAGAGCGACGCCGACAGCGAGAAAAAAGCCGAAGGCGCCGACAAGATCGTCAAGAAGCGGTTCGTGAAACTGGGCCGCCGGCGCGGCGATCTGGTGGCGGTGATCGACGGGCTCAAGCCCGGCGAAGTGGTCGCCACCAGCGGGCTGCTGAAACTGCGTAACGATGCCGCCGTGACCATCGAGAACGATGTGCAGCCCTCCGCGGATGCGACGCCGACACCCGGCAACAGCTGAGGATAGCCATGAAATTCACGGACATCTTCATCAGCAAGCCGGTGCTGGCCTCGGTGGTCAGCCTGTTTATCTTTCTGCTCGGGTTGCGCGCCGCCACGGAACTGAACGTGCGTCAGTATCCGGAACTGGAAAACGCCGTAGTCACCGTGACCACGGTCTACACCGGTGCCGACGCGGATTTGATTCAGGGCTTTATCACCACGCCGCTGGAACAGGAAATCGCGTCCGCCGACGGCATTGATTATCTGGTCTCCACCTCGCTGCAGAGCGCTTCGTCGATCCAGGCCTACATCCGTCTGGGCGAGGACCCCAACGAGGCGCTCACGCAGATCGTGGCCAAGGTCAACAAGATGCGCAGCGAGCTGCCCGAGGAAGCGGAGGACCCCACCATCGAACTGGCGGTGGGCCAGAACATCGCCTCCATGTATCTGTCGTTTTCCTCGGAGATTCTCGACAACAACCAGATCACCGACTATCTGGTGCGCGAGGTGCAGCCCAAGCTGGCCACGGTCAACGGCGTGCAGCGCGCGCGGATTCTCGGTGACCGCACCTTCGCCATGCGTGCCTGGCTGAAGCCGGAGCGGATGGCGGCGCTGGGTATCACCCCCTCGGAAGTATACGGCGCCCTGCAGCAGAACAACGTGCTGGCCGCGGTGGGCGGTACCAAGGGCTCCAACGTGGCGCTGGACCTGAAAGCAGCCACCGACCTGAACACCACCGAGGAGTTCGAACGGCTGATCATCCGCTCCGAAGACAACGCCATCGTGCGCCTGGAAGACGTGGCGGACGTGGAGCTGGGCTCGGAGTCTTACCAGTCGTCGGTGACCTTCAACGGCAAGCAGGCCACCTTCATGGGCATCGAGGTGGCCACCGACGCCAACGCCCTGGATGTGATCGAGGAAGTACGCGGCATCCTGGAAAACGAAGTGTTCCCGCAACTACCGGAAGGCATGGCCGGGGACATTCCCTATGACGGCACCGAGTACATTCAGGATTCCATCGACGAGGTGGTGAAAACCCTGATCGAGGCGGTGCTGATCGTGATCGCGGTGATCTACCTGTTCCTGGGGTCACTGCGCTCGGTGCTGATTCCCGCCATCGCGGTGCCGCTGTCGATGGTCGGCGCGTTGTTCCTGATGTTGCTGATGGGCTTCTCCATCAACCTGCTGACGCTGCTGGCGATGGTATTGGCCATCGGCATCGTGGTGGACGACGCCATCATCGTGCTGGAGAACATCCACCGACACGTGGAAGAGGGTCTGTCGCCGTACGACGCCGCCATCAAAGGCGCCCGGGAACTGGCCTGGCCGGTGGTGGCGATGACCACCACGCTGGTGGCGGTGTACCTGCCGATCGGTTTCATGGGCGGCCTCACCGGCACCCTGTTCGTGGAGTTCGCGTTCTCGCTGGCCGGCGCCGTACTGTTGTCCGGCGTGGTGGCGCTGACGCTGTCGCCGATGATGTGCGCCAAGATTCTCAAGGAGCATGACCCGGACCGCACCGGCAACCGCTTCGAGCGCTGGGTGAACCGACGTTTCGAGAAGCTGGAGAAAAGCTATGAGCGGCGTCTGCACGGCGCGCTCAACGAGCTGCCGGTGATCTATGTGTTCGGCGCGGTGATTCTGGTGTCCTGCTACTTCCTGTTCGTGACCTCGCCCAGCGAGCTGGAGCCGGCGGAAGATCAGGGCTTCGTGCTCACCTCGTCCACCGCCGACCCCTATGTGACGCTGGATTACCTTGAGCCGTTCACCCGCGAGTTCAACGACATCGCCGACACCATGCCGTCGGTGGACAATGTGTTCCTGCTCAACGGTATCGGCGGCGGCGGCTCCACCACCGCCTCCAACACCGCGCTGGCCGGTTTCGTGCTGAAAAGCTGGAACGAGCGCGAGCAGAGCACCGCCGAGGCCAAGAACGAGCTGTCCGAGAAGATCAACAGCATCGCCGGCCTGCAGGTGGCGGCGTTCGTGCCGCCCTCGCTGCCCACCGCCGGCGGCGCGCTGCCGGTGGAATTCGTGATCGGTACCACCGAGCCCACCGAAAACCTGCAGGAGTTCGCCAACGAGGTGCTCGAGAAGGCGCGCGCCAGCAACAAGTTCATCTTCATGGACACCGACCTGAAGATCGACAAGCCGCGCTACAACATCCTGGTGGACCGGGAGAAAGCGGCCAGCCTGGGCATCACCATGCAGCAGCTCGCCCAGGAACTGGGCGCCATGCTGGCCGGCGGCTACGCCAACCGCTTCTCCCTGGAGAACCGGTCCTACAAGGTGATCCCGCAGGTGGAGCGGGGCAGCCGCCTGACGCCGGAGCAGCTCAAGCAATACTACGTGCGCACCGGCCAGGGCGACCTGGTGCCGCTGGCCACCGTGATCAGCCTGGAAGAAACCGTGCAGCCCCAGCAGCTGAAGCGTTTCCAGCAGCTCAACGCGGTGACCATCTCCGGCGTACAGCGCCCCGGGGTGACACTGGGCGAAGCACTGGGTGTGCTGGAAAACGCCGCCGACGAGGTGCTGCCTTCCGGCTATTCCGTGGATTACTCGGGCCAGTCCCGTCAGTTCATGAAGGAGGGCAGCGATCTGATCGTCACCTTCTTCTTCGCACTGATCGTGATCTATCTGGTGCTGGCCGCGCAGTTCGAATCCTGGCGCGACCCGATCATCATGCTGATCACCGTCCCCATGTCGGTGTGCGGCGCGATGATCTTCGTCAGCCTGGGCCTGACCACCCTGAACATCTATACCCAGGTGGGCCTGGTGACGCTGATCGGGGTGATATCGAAACACGGTATTCTGATCGTGGAGTTCGCCAACAAGATGCAGCTGGAAGGCATGGGCAAGCGGCGCGCCATCGAACACGCCGCCGCCGTGCGTCTGCGCCCGGTGCTGATGACCACCGCCGCCCTGGTGCTGGCCATGGTGCCGCTGCTGATCGCCGCCGGCCCCGGCGGCGGCGCGCGCTTCGCCATCGGCCTGGTGGTGGCCGCCGGCATGACCATCGGCACCCTGTTCACGCTGTTCGTGGTGCCGGCCATGTACATGCTGCTGGGCCGCGACGAAGGCCACGAAGAAGCCGCCTGAACCTGTGCGAGCGGGCCCTGTGGGAGCGGGCCCCGCCCGCGAAAGGCCGGCAAAGCCGGCCGGCGGGATACCAGAGGCCCCACAAAAAAGCCCGCCGTGGATTCCACGGCGGGCTTTTTATTGAAAGCGGTGTCGGGATCAGTCGCGGTTGGCCTGACGGATCGCCTGATCGGTCTGATTCCGCTCGTGCTGGCTGGGCGTGCAGCCAAGGCAGCGCACGAAGGCGGTGGCGCCGGGATCCACGACCAGTGTTTCTCCAGCTTCCTGAGCATTCCCCCCGATCAGGCTGAACGGCAGCGTCACCACATAGATCGCCGCGCCGCCGACAGTGGCCGCCGTCATCACCGGGCGCACGATCAGGGCATCACCGAACATGGCGAACGCGGAAGGCCGGGCGCCTTCCAGATCCATGTCCCGGGCCTGGGCGGCACTGGCGAACGATAGCGTCGAGGCGAGGGCAGTGGCCGCAACCACGCGCAGGGCTCGCTTCATCGTGATTCCCTCTTGTTTTTTGTCGCACCCATTGTCGTTCCTAAGTATTTGTTCTTCCCACAATCAGATCACAATCTACATCTTTGTTATTACACCGGCAATATGAGCCCCGGCAAGCGCGATCGGACGAACGGTGCCCGCTCAGCGCTGGCAGCGCGGGCAATAGACGGTGCTGCGCTGGCCGTGGCGGCCGCCGCGCAGCGGCTCGGCGCATTGCGGGCAGGGCTCGCCGGCGCGGCCGTAGACCAGCAGCTGCTGGGCGAAGTAGCCGGGCTGGCCGTCGGCGCTGGTGAAATCGCGCAGGGTGGTGCCGCCGGCCTCGATGGCCTTGGCCAGCACCGAGCGTATCGCCAGCGCCAGACGCTGGTAGCGCGCCTCGCTGATGCGGCCGGCGGGGCGGCTGGGGTGGATGCCGGCCAGGAACAGGCTTTCCTGGGCGTAGATGTTGCCCACGCCCACCACGGTGGCGTTATCCATGATGAAGCTCTTCACCGACACCCGCCGACCGCGACTGCGGCGGTACAGCCAGCCGCCGGAAAAATCCTGGTCCAGGGGCTCGGGGCCCAGGTTGGCCAGCAACGGGTGGGTCAGGGCGTCCGTCAGGTACAGCAGGGCGCCGAAGCGGCGCGGGTCGTTGAAACGCAGCAGCCGGCCGCTGTCCAGGTGCAGATCGATGTGGTCGTGCTTGCGCAGCGGCGTCTCTGCGGGGACCACGCGCAGGGTGCCGGACATGCCCAGGTGAATCCCCAGGTTCAGATCGCCGAGGTCCATCAGCAGGTACTTGGCGCGCCGCCGCAGGCCGACGATGCGCTTGTCGCGCAGCTCGGCGACCCGAGCGTCCACCGGCCAGCGCAGGCGCGGCTCGCGCACGGTGACGGCGGTGAGGGTGCGGCCGGCCACATGGGGCTCGATGCCGCGCCGGGTGGTCTCCACTTCGGGCAATTCGGGCATGGGCTATCCTGGGTGAGGGAGGCTAAGATGACGCCCTGGATTGTAACGGGCACAGGCAACGGAGACATCCTATCCTGGGAGACAACATGTCGTACTGGCTCGGTGTCGACACCGGCGGCACCTTCACCGATTTCGTCCTGCTCGGCGAGGCTACCCCGCGTATCCACAAAGTGCTGTCGACGCCGGCGGCCCCGGAGGAGGCGATCCTCCAGGGCATCCGCGAGATGGGCCTGGAGGATCGCCTGCGCGCCGGTGAGCTGGTGATCGTCCATGGCACCACGGTGGCCACCAACGCGGCTCTGGAGAGCAAGGGCGCGCGCACCGTGCTGGTCACCAACCGGGGCCTGGAGGACGTGCTGCTGATCGGCCGCCAGAACCGGCCGGAGCTGTATAACCTGACGCCTTCCGCGGCGCCCACGGCGCTGGCCGACACCCCGGTGGAGAGGCTGAGCGCCCGCCTGGGCGCCGACGGCACGGCGGTGACCGGCCTGAACGACGCCGACATCGACGACCTGGTGGCCCGCGTACGCGCCCACGACCCGGAATCCGTGGCGGTGAACCTGCTGTTCGCCTACCTGGACCCGGACCACGAGGAGCGCCTGGGCCGCGCCCTGGAGGACGCCGGCCTGGCGGTGAGCCTGTCCAGCCGGGTGCTGCCCACCCGGGGCGAGTACGAGCGCGGCATGGCCACCTGGCTGAACGCCTGGCTGGCGCCGCGCATTCACCATTACATCAGCCGCCTGAAGGCGCACACCGCGCCCTCGCCGCTGACCATCATGCAGTCCAACGGCGGCACCGTGGCCGCCGACCAGGCGGCCGGGCGCGCCGTGAACCTGTTGCTGTCCGGCCCCGCCGGGGGCCTCAGCGCCGCCCACCGCCTGGGCGGCGCCCTGGGCGAAGACCACCTGATGACCTTCGACATGGGCGGCACCTCCACCGACGTGGCGCTGCTGGACGGCGATATCCGCCTCACCCAGAGCGGCCATATCGGCCCCTACCCGGTGGCGGTGCCGATGGTGGACATGCACACCATCGGCGCCGGCGGCGGTTCCCTGGCGCGGGTCGACGACGCCGGCCTGCTGCATGTGGGCCCGCAATCCGCCGGCGCCGACCCGGGCCCGGCCTGCTACGGCAAGGGGGGCCAGGAGCCCACGGTCACCGACGCCAACCTGGTGCTCGGCCGCCTGCAGCCGGAGTTCGCCCTGGGCGGCAGCCTGGCCCTGGACCGAGGCGCCGCCGAAGCAGCGGTGGCGCGGGTGGCGCGATCACTGGGCCTGGACACGGTGAGCGCGGCCCGGGGCATTATCGAGCTGGCCAATGAACACATGAGCCAGGCGCTGCGGGTGATCTCCATTCAGAAGGGCTTCGACCCGGCGGATTTCCAGCTGGTCAGCTTCGGAGGCGCCGGCGGCCTGCATGTGTGCGCCCTGGCGGAGAACCTGGGCATGCGGCGGGCGGTGATGCCGATCCGCGCCGGCGTGCTGTCCGCCGAGGGGCTGGTGTACGCACCGCGCAAGCGGGAATTGATCCAGGCGCTGCCCGGCGGCGCCGACGCCGCCCGGGTGAACGCCCTGGCGGCGGACCTGGACCGGCGCGGCCGGCGGGAACTGGCCTCGGAAGGGGTGCCCGACAGCGACGTGGTCACCGAAGTGACACTGGACCTGTGCTATCAAGGGCAATCGTCGACCCTCGGCTTGCCCTGGGACGGCGACCCGGAGGCGGCGGAGACCGCATTCCATCGCCTCCACGAGCACCGCTACGGCCACCGGCTGGCGCTGCCGGTGCAGAGAGTGAACGTGCGGGTGCGCTGCCAGGCGCCGGCGCGGCCCCCGGCGCCCGCGCCGCTGGCCGGCGGCGACGGCGCCCCGGCCTGGGAGGCCCGGCTGCCGGGCGTGGACGGGCCGGTGCCGATCTACCGCCGTGACAACCTGGCCGCGGGCCAGGTACTGCGCGGGCCGGCGCTGGTGTTCGAAGCCGTGGGGACGGTTTATCTGGCCCCCGGATGGCAGGCTCAGGTACACTCCGAGGGTCACCTGCTCATGACCCGATAGTCACTACGCTGTACCCGGTGACCGGCGGCCGACACCGCCGACCCCGAAAACCTGGAACCGGAACGGTTCCACAACCGTGTTTCCGCCATGAACGACGTACTGAATTTCTTCTCCGGTGGCCTGCTTTCCGCCGGCCCCTGGGCACTGGTGCTCATCACCCTGGCCATGACCCACGTGACCATTGTCAGCGTGACCGTGTACCTGCACCGCTATTCCGCCCACCGGGCCCTGGAGCTGCACCCGGCTCTCAAACATTTCTTCCGCTTCTGGCTGTGGCTGACCACCGGCCAGAACACCCGCGCCTGGACCGCCATCCACCGCAAGCACCACGCCCGCTGTGACACGGAAGAAGACCCGCACAGCCCCCAGGTGCTGGGCATTCGCAAAGTGCTCAGCGAAGGCGCCGAGCTCTATCAGGCGGAAGCCGTGAACCAGGAAACCCTGGACAAGTACGGCGCCGGCTGCCCGGACGACTGGGTCGAGCGCAATGTCTACAGCCGCTTCACCTTCCTGGGCATCGCGCTGATGGGCGCCATTGATCTGGCCCTGTTCGGCGCCATCGGCATCACCATCTGGGCGGTGCAGATGATCTGGATCCCCCTGTTCGCCGCCGGCGTGATCAACGGCATCGGCCATTACTGGGGCTATCGCAACTTCGAATGCACGGACGCCTCGCGCAACGTGCTGCCCTGGGGTGTGTTGATCGGCGGCGAAGAGCTGCACAACAACCACCACACCTACCCCAATTCCGCCAAACTTTCGATCCGCCGCTTTGAGTTCGACATGGGCTGGGCGTGGATCCGCCTGTTCGAAATGCTGGGCCTGGCGAAAGTAAAGAAGGTAGCGCCCAAGCCGGTGGTCGACCGCGACAACGCCAAACCCGCCGTGGATCTGGATACCCTGCGGGCGGTCTTCCAGCACCGTTTCCAGGTCATGGCCCAGTACCGCCGGGCGGTGATCAAACCGGTGTTCGAACAGGAAAAGGCCCGCGCCTGCGAAGCCACCCGTGGCTTCTACAGTCGTGCCCGCGCCCTGCTGTACCGGGACCAGCGGTTCTTCAAGAGCCGCCACAAGCACCGGCTGGCCAACCTGACCGAACACAACCACACGCTGGCCACCATCTATGAGTACCGGCTGCGCCTGCAGTCGATCTGGAGCCAGACCAGCCGCAACTCCTCCGAGATGCTGGACTCCCTGGCGCAGTGGTGCCGGGACGCGGAAGAATCCGGCATCCATGCGCTGCAGGATTTCGTGGCGACACTGAAGGGATACCGAGTACAGCCGGCCCAGGCTGGCAACCCCGCCCGATAAGCACTAGAGTACCCCTCCCTCGCGGCCTGCCCCCGGCAGGCCGCTCTGTTTTTGCGTCTTTTGTTCAAGACCCTCCAGGGGTTTCTTTGTCGCGCCGTCCACCGGTGGTCGCCATTGGCACCGCCCCGGCCTGCCAGCGCGAGTCTGTTTTATTGGGAGACACATTTGACTGATACCGGCTTTTATCAATTCTCACCCGTCACCATCCTATTGCTTCTCGCCGCCTTCTACGGTGGCACCTACCTGCTGACCCTACTGATCAAGAGCGACCGCCAGGGCAGCGACGCCTTCATGGTCGCCAACCACCGCGTGGGCTTCGGCATGGGCGCCGCCAGCATGACCGCCACCTGGATCTGGGCCGCCTCCTTCTACGCCGCCGCCACCTCCGGCTATACCTACGGCCTGTCCGGCCCACTCCACTACGGCCTGTGGGGCGCGTTGATGATTCTGTTCATCTACCCGTTCGGCCAGCGGTTCCGTAAGCTGGCCCCGAACGGCCACACACTGGGTGAACTGATCCATGCCCGGCACGGCGCCTCCAGCCAGCTGATTCTGGCGTTCTCCAACGTCCTCGGCAGCCTGATCAGCCTGATGGTGAACTTCACCGCCGCCGGCGCTCTGGTGTCGGTTCTGTCGCCGTTGTCGTTTCAAACCGGCGTGATCATCGCCGGCATCGGCGTACTCAGCTACACACTGACCTCCGGCTTCCGCGCTTCGGTGTTCACCGATTTCGCGCAGTTGGTCGCGCTGATGGCGATCGCCGTGGTGATCATCCCCGCGGTGCTGTTCGCCATGGGCGGCCCCGGCACGATCCTGGACGGCATGAGCACCCTGACCGCCGAGCAGCAGAACCTGTTCTCGATGGACGCCATTCTTAACCAGGGTGCGCCCTACTTCGTGGCCGTACTGGCCTACGCCATTGGCAACCAGACCATTTCGCAACGCCTGTTCGCGGTAAACGAAAAGCACATTAAACGCACCTTCGTAACCGCCACCGTGGGTTACGCCGCCATCGTCATCGGCCTGGGCATGATCGGCTTGATGGCGGTGTCCGCCGGCATCGAGCCCATCAACGGCGACATGAACAATCTGATCCCGCAGGTGGTCTCCACCTATCTGCCGCCGGTGTTTATCGCGCTGTTCTTTATCCTGGTCATCGGGTCCCTGTCGTCCACCGCCGACTCCGATCTGTCGGCGCTGTCCGCCATCGTCATGGCCGACGTGTACGGTAAGAACATCGCCAAGGACAACGCCGATCCGAAGAAAATGCTGTTGATCGGCCGCGTCACCATGATCGTCGCCACCGTCTGCGGCCTGGTGTTCGCCAGCTTCGCGCTGGATATCCTGGTGATGCTGGTGTTCGTCGGCGCGCTCTGGGGCGCCATCGTGTTCCCGGTGATCGCCAGCTGTTACTGGAACCGGATCACCAACGCCGCCTTTACCTGGGCGGTGGTGGCCGCGCTGATTATGTTCTGCGTGGCGCGCTTTGATCTGCTACCGATGCAGGGCTTTACCGCGTTGTTGTTCGAGTTCCTCGCGGCCATCGGCGGTGGCGTGGTCATCGGGCTGATGGCCTTCGGCTTCTTCGGCGTACGCATCGGTGCGATTGCCGGCGTGATCGCCTTCCTGGCCACCGCCTGGTTCGGCTTCCACTTCCTGCGCGACTACACCGTGCTGATGGCGTCACTCACCGCCTACGGTGTCAGCACCCTGGTGTGCGTGGCCATCAGCCTGGCCAGCAACCAGCGGTTCGACTTCGACGAGATCGGCAGGCGCGTAAACAACTACGATGACGCCGACGCGCCCGACCTGACAAAAGGCACCGCCACCGCGCAATAAATACACCGGGCCACGGCGATTGCCGTGGTCGCTAAGGAGAAACTTATGGAAACCTGGATATTCGGCGCCTACATACTCGTGTGGCCCGTACTCAGCCTGGGCGTGCTGGTCGTGCTCAGCGCCTCGGTGATGCGTGACCTGCGCGCGGCGAGACGGGAAAAGCGTGATTTGATCTAGTGGCCCGGCCCTACCCGGCAAGAGTGGCTGCCAGGAGCGATGCCCCGAATACCGGGGCTTCCTTCAGCAGCCTTCGGGACCGCAGTACTCGAGAAGCTGAACGTTGTTTTGGTCCGCGCCGGTAATCTCCACTTTTGTGGTGCCCAGCGAAATCCCGATTGCATTGAGGAGCGGGTCAATAAGCGTGGTGCCCAGGGCCTCCACCAAGCCTTCGATCGTTGTCTGAATTAGCTGCTCCAACCCTAGAAGGGTCGTTATGCCTTCGATGATGCCGCTCAAGACATCCCCGACACCATCCAACAAGCAATCCAAAAACCAACTGCATTCATCCTCTTCTTCAAGTAACTCGACATCAATATTCAAACTGCTGAAATCCGCATCGGAAAGCCCCCCTTCGGTAAAGACCGAGGAAGGGTTTTCTTCATCCAGCGTATAGCTCAACTCCACTCTTTCCTGGCCACCGCCGACCGCTAAATCCAAATCGGCGGTGATACTAGCAACTGTAAGACCACCTGGGAGGTCACCGAGAACGGTCAACTCCACTGGCTCTTGCTGCAGGAAGCCTGAGCCATCAATCTGACCGGTCGCAATACGGGCCGCCTGATTTTCAACGTCGATGCCCACAGTGACCAAATTGGATCCGGTGCCGCGCGCACACCGGGCCCACACAAGCTCGCCTGTGCCACCACCGGCCTGGACCGCCAGGGGCAGCCTGACGGTCAGCAAATTAAGGATGTTGAGATCACTGGAAATCGTAAGCCCCACATCAGGCGCATGGAATCTTGTTTCCCACTCCCCATCTTCACCAATACGAGCCGGCCCAACGACCACGCTCGGAGCTTTACCCACAAACAGCTCGATCTTTGTTTCGGTAACGCCGGGAATATTGATCTGTGTGTCCGGCAATGCACCCTCTATCAGGGTGCCTTCAACGAGGTTCAGGGCCAGTGCCATGACGGTGTCGTATAGCGGCAAACGACTGTTTTCAGGTATCTCTCCGGAGCCGACAATATCGATAACATCCGCCAGTTTGACGGTTTCCACGCCGGCGCCGGCGATCAGTTGATCCATAGCACCGCCAACACCGGCGAGCGGATCCGCCGCCGAATCCAGAGCGCCAAGCAAGCTACCCACCAACACATCCGTGGATAACAATTCCTCGACGGTATCAACACCGACGCCATCGAGAACATCGCCCAACTTGACGGTGGTTTCCGCCAGGCTGGAGAACTGCGTGGGGTCAATATTGAAGGGTGTTCCGCCGTTGAGAATCGCGCCCAGCAAAACATTGAGCAGGTTGGCGGTTTGTTGCGTGCCGCCGACAACGGCGGTACTGCCGGCCGCGCTCAGCGTTCCTATCAGTTCTTTTCTGGCCGCGGCGCCGACAGACATCGTCACGGTACCGAAGGTACTCTCAGGCAGCAGGAGAGAAATCGGCTCTTCCCGCTCATAGGTCACCGCGACACCATTACTGCGCCGCAGATCGGTCACCGGCTCAAAAGAAAGCACTTTTTCATCGTCGCTTTCGATCACCCCGGGTTGCACGGCGAGCGCACTGGCGTCACCGGAAAAGCCTTGCTGCTGAGCCGCAATCAAGGCTCTGTCGTTTATATCCTGGAGTGTCACGAACTCACCCCCGCAGGCTTGTGCGGCGTCGGCGGCAGCGGTAGCGGCGGCGTTGACCTGGCTTTGCATTTCCTTACGCAGCGAGAACAGGCGGGCGCCGTCGAGTGCCATGACGCCAAGCAGAATCACCAGCAACATCAGCAATGGGGTGATAACGGTGAGCGCGCCTCGCTGCCGAAACATCAGCCTTACTCCTCGTCCCGGGTCTGTTCGCCGAAGCTTTCCGGAATCGGTTGTTTAAAGCTGTCCGCCAGGCGGCGCTGCGTGTCGATGTAGACCGACACGGAAAGCTCGCTTTTTTCCGCCGGCGGCGAACGCCGCTGCTGTTCCAGGGCGCGCTGAGTCGCGGCGCCGACTTGGTGCTCCTGTTCGGCGTCGACCACTTTGCCGGACACGCCGAACTCCGGTCTGCCGTCGGCCATCGCCGCCAGCGGTATCAAGGTGAGTAGAGCCATGACCAGTTTCATAGTTTATCTCCCGAATTGCTCGGCCAGCCGTTCCGCGTAAGCCCGCTCTTCACTGCTCAGGTCGTATTGTTTCTTCATCCATTCCAACCCGCCCCAGTTGTCGGTGAGCAGGTACGCCACCGCCAGGTTCTGGCGTACCGGGCCCTTGCCGTCGCCGAGTTCCATGGCGGTGCGCAGTTCATAGGCGGCGTCTTCATAGTCACCGACCATAAGCAGCACGTAGCCGTAGTCATTGCGCACCTGGGCCGAAGCCGGCGTGCGTTCGCGGGCGATCTCAAGGTGATGAAGCGCTTTCAGTACTTTGTCCTGTTTCAGCAGGACCATGCCCAGACCGTGGTGGCTGCGGCCGGTGCCGCAGCGGTCCACCAGGCCCTGGAAAATGGTCTCCGCCTCTCCCAGATGGCCGGTGGACGCCTGCAGCTGACCGTAACGCACCCAGTGGTCGACGGTTTCCATGGGCTTGGCTTCCAGCTGCGCCAACGCGGCGTGGTTGCGCTCCCGGTTCATCAGGTTGTCGACCATGTCGAGCTGCACCTGTTGTTCCGGCTGGATGCGGGCGGAGCAATTCAACCGGTCCAGATCGTACGGGTCGCCGGCTTTTTCGCTGGGCGGCTGCGAAGCGCAACCGGCCATCAGCACGCTGGCCATGATCCCCATCGCTATTTTTTGCATCCGTTGCTCCTGGTCTTCGTTGTTCGTTCGAGCGCGCACCCGCGCTTGTTGTTAAAGAATACCGCTAACGAGAAAGTGCGTCGGCGATAGAGATCACCGCCGGCCCGCCGATCAAAATGAACAATGCGGGCAACATAAACGCCATCATAACCACGGTCATTTTGGCGCCGATACGGTTGGTTTCCTCGCGTACACGGTTACGTTCCACGTTCTGTGCTTCTTCGATGATTTGATCGAGGCTGAGGGAAACACCGGCGCCAAGCTGGCTGCTTTGCTTCATCAGCACCACATAGTTACGCAATACGGGAATGCGACGGTTTTCGCCGAGTTCATCCAACGCCTGGGAGCGTTCAGCACCCGATTCCATCAGCCGGTTGAAGCGGTCGAGGCGGGCGGAAAGCATCGGCAGAAGCGGCCGGGCCTGATTGGCGATCAAGCGCAGCACTCGCTCCAGGGACAGCCCGGCCTCCATCAACATGCGTGTCAGATGGCACAGCTCCACGGCCTCCAGATTCTGCCGTTGTTCGGCGCGTTCCCCAATTGAGCGGATAGCGCGCCTGGGCACCAGAAACGACAGGGCCGCCACGATCATTCCCCCGATCGGCCCAAAGAACACGAAGCCGATGATCACAACCACCGCCGGCAGAATCCAGCAGAACAGCAGGTAAAGAAGCTGCGCCTGCTCGTGGGTGCGCCCGGTGGCGGCATAGGCCTCGCGAATGTCCTCGAAATCACCCCGTGCAATGGGCGACTCGGTGAACTGGCTGGCGAGCCTGGACAACCAGAAGCTGGAAGCCTTTTCATCCTGATCAGCGAGGCGATGCAGACGTGCATTGATACGGGCACGACGGGCCCACTGCGGCGCTTTCGCCCAGGCCACCCAGATGGCGAGGAAAGAGATCGCGGCCGCGGATATAAACCAAACACTATTCACGTCCGACCCCCTGGATCATCCGCCAGATAATGATCACGCCCAGGGTCTGAAGGCCACCGGCAATGGCGAGCATCGTATGCCCGGTGTCGGTGTCCAGCAGAACCCGGGAGTAGTTCTCGTTAATCAGAATCATGTACGCGGCCAACCCCAGCGGCAACAGCGCAAAGGCGGCGGCGGTAAAGCGTGTTTCCGCGGTGGCCGCCATGAATTCGCGGCGCAGTTCCTGTTGCGAGCGCAGCGAGGTGGCCACCTGGGTCAGCACCGGGCGAATCGAGGAGCCGAAGCGCGACGACGTCCGCAACGCGATGGAGACCAGAACCAGGGAAGGTATCCGGTAGAGGCCGCCGAAGTCCTCGAACAGGCTGGTGTAGTCGCGGCCCGCTTCCACCGCGTTACGTAAACGGAACGCCAGCGGATCAAAAACCGGCGGCGCATCGTTGAAGGATTCCACCAACGCATTGTCCAGCGAGCGCCCGGCGCTCAAATAGCGCAGGGTGGTGTCGATCAAACCGGGCAGCTCTTCGTAAATACGTCGCCGTTGCTGTTGGAAGCGAAAGCGCCAGTACATCCACAACGCGATGGCGATCAACCCGGCGGTGATCAGCGCGACCAGCGGACCGTTCAGAATCAACACCACTGCCAGAAACAGCGCGACGATCAAACCGAATACGATCAGCTGGCCACGCGAAAGGTGAATATCCGCGCGGATCAGCACACTCTCCAACGGCGTAACGGTTACCCTGGCGGCGGTCTCGACACCCACGTCCGCTCGTGTTTCCAGGCGCCGACGGATGCCGTCATTCAGCGACCGCTTGATACGACGCCGCGCCCACAGCCACTGCAGCACCACCGTGATCAGCGCGAGCACGGCCAGCGTTTGCGCGGCGGCGAGCAGGGCCAGGGGGCTCATTGCTCGTGGCTCCGGTACAGGTAGTCCATGTGATACGCGTCGGTCTCGGTGGGCGTGAGCGCGACGACCTCGCTGACCATGCGGCGGCCATCGGGCATCCGCACCAGCTGAATAATGATGTCCAGGGCGGAACCGATGAGCCGGCTGATGGCACGCTCGCTGGCGTCGTAACCGCTGACCGCCAGCAGGGTTTCGATCCGCACCAGGGCGTCCCGGGTGGTGTTGGCGTGGATGGTGCTCATCGAACCTTCGTGGCCAGTGTTCATGGCCTGCAGCAATTCGATGATTTCCGCGGAACGCACCTCGCCGAGAACAATGCGGTCCGGCCGCATCCGCAGGGAGTTCACCACCAGCTCCCGGGCGGTGATACGGCCTTTGCCTTCGGTGTTGGCCGGGCGTGTTTCCAGGCGCACGACGTGGGGATGGTTGAGCACCAGCTCGGCGGAGTCCTCGATGGTGAGGATCCGTTCCGCGCGAGGGATGTACTGGCTGATCAGGTTCAGCATGGTGGTCTTACCGGTACCGGTGCCGCCGCTGATAATAATATTGCGGCGCGATTCCACCGCGCGGATCAACACGTCCAGACAGGCGTCGGTCATCGAGCCGTTTTCGATCAACTGCTGGGCGGACAGGTGGTTACCGGTGAACTTACGGATACTGATGGTGGGTCCGTCCAGAGCCAGCGGCGGAATGATCGCGTTGACCCGCGAACCGTCCGGCAACCTGGCGTCCACCATCGGGCTGGCTTCGTCCAGGCGCCGGCCCAACGGCGCCAGCATGCGGCGAATCACCCGGGTGACGTGGTCATCGTTGATGAACCGGGTGTTGGCTCGCTGCAGAACCCCGGCCACCTCCACGAAAACGTGCTCCGGGCCGTTCACCAGAATGTCGTTGACGCTGGTGTCCGCCAGCAACGGCTCCAGCGGGCCGAAGCCGGTGACTTCATCAAGGATATCGCGGACCAGCTGATTCAGATCCTGGGTGGATAGCGGCACCCGGTTATGGGAAATGTACTGCCCGACATGGTTGCGGGTGAATTCGGCCAGGGCATCACGGGTCGCCTTGCCGACTTCGATGCCTTCTTCATCCAGACGCTCCACCACCCAGCGATGGGTCCGCTCTTTGAGCTGCTGGTACTCCTGATCGAAACGACCGGCCACGGCTTAACTCCCCAGCAATCGCGTCAGAAAACCACCGCGTCGCGGTTCGTCGCTCTGGCCGTGGCCGTCGAGCGCATCCAACAGGTCGCCCAGCCGGCGGCTGTAGGCACACCGGGGCGACTGCTCGAGAATCGGCCGACCACTGTTCACCGCCAGCAGGCGATGACGCCAATCCATCGGCAAGGTGCCCGCCAGCGGCGCGCCGACGGTATCACTCAGCTCGTCGGCGTCCGGCGGCACGCCACTGTCGTAACCGTCCACCACCAGCCCGATATGGCCCTCACGGCCGAGATGGGAGCCCCAGTCATGGACCAGGGCCCGGGCGGCGTGGGCGTGATCCACCAGCGGGTGAATGCCGACCAGAAGATGGCGGGTGTGCACGCCCAGGGCTCGCACCCAGTACTCGCTTTGCAGCGAGGCCACGTTGATGGTGATGTGATCGAACATCTGCATCAGGCGGTTCAGCGCGATGAACAGGTCCGCGCTGCGGTCACCGTCCAGGGTCTGGCTGCCGATGCCGCCGGAAAGCAGCCGCAGGCCGGGCCGGAACTCTTCCAGCGCCGTGTCGATCAGCGTCTCATCCAGGGTTTCCGGGTTGGCGAGCAGGTTATCCAGGGTGAATTCGCTGCTGGCGTCGAGATAAAACACGCCCCGCTCGCGGGGCTGGGTATCGATGGCTAGGCAACGCCAGTTGGGCTGACGCTGATTGATGCCGGTGGCGAGATTCTGCGCCAGGAAACGCGTGTCCACGGTGGGATCAGCGCCGGTCACCAGCGTCAGGTTGTTCACCGAAGAGCGGCTTTCGTCACCGTAATGCCCGCTGCGCACCAACTGATGACGGCGCAGCCGGTCGCGGATTTCCCCCGCGTCGTTGCCGGCCAGGAAGCTGTCCCGGGCGCCGGCGCGCATGCTTTGCAGCAGCAGTTCCTGGTTGGAACGGGTGCACACCGTGATCACCGTGACCCAGGGCCGGGCACTGGTTAGCGCGGTGATGATCGCCAGGGATTGATCCATATCCGCTTCATTGATCTCCACCAGCACCACATGGGCGGTGGTCGCTTCCAGCAGGCGCAACACCCGGGTGAGATCGGCGCGGCTGACGAATTCCACGCGGAACGGCTCTTCGATAACCCGGTCCAGCCAGGCTTTGATACCGGGGTCGTCGACCACCGAAAGGACAATATCGTTATCGCTCACCAGCTCACTCCATGACGAATGGGTTGCGAGCCACCACGCGGCTCGGTGGCCATATCCAGCCATTGCGTGCTGCTTTCCCGGTAGGCGCCACCGGGCAGGGTCACCGGCGGATCACCCGCCTTGCGGGGGGTCACCAGATGGGGGGTGACCACCATCACCAGCTCCTTGTCGTCCCGGGAAATACGGCTGGAGCGGAAGAAAGCACCAAGCACCGGAATATTGCCCAGGCCCGGAATGCGGTCGCTGTTGTTAATGGTGCTGCGGCTCACCAGACCACTGATGATGAAGGTTTCACCGGGGGCCAGAGACACCGTGGTTTCCGCCCGCCGGACGCGCAGCCCGGGCACGGCCACGCCGCCGGTTTCCACGCCGGCGGAAAAATCCAGTTCACTGACTTCCGGCGCCACCTTGAGAATGATCTGCTCGTCGCTGATCACCGTGGGCGTCAGGCTCAGGCCGACCCCGAACTCCTTGAATTCGATCTGGATGCCATCGGTATTACTCCGGGTGGGCACCGGGAATTCGCCACCGGAAAGAAACGACGCACTCTGGCCGCTCAGGCTGGTGAGCGACGGCTCCGCCAGGGTGTAGGCGAAACCACCGCCTTCCAGCGCATTGATGATGGTCAGAGAGTTACTGCCGAAACCGAACAGGTTAAAACCGTCGGAGCTGAGCGGGTTCTGGGCGGCTCCCGGGCCCGAAAAGCCCCGGTAACCGGTGCCCGGCGGCGCGATGCCCACGGCGGAGTCACCGCCGTCGAACAGATTGGCGTAATAAACGCCCAGACTGTTCAGTTCCGAGCGGCTCACTTCCAGCACACGGATGTCGGTCTGCACCTGGGTGCCGTAGGGCAGATTGCCGCCCAGAGTGGTGGCCACCGCCACGCTGCTGCGCATCGGCCGGCTCTCGCCCCGCTGCCAGATAGTGATCTCGGAGGAGCCTTCCTTGAAAGCCGTAACCAGTACTTCCTGGCTACCGCTGACGGTGAGCTTGGCGACCTCCGGGTTGGAGGTCGCCACCTTGGTGATCGGCGCGGAGAAGTTCAGTACTTTCTGGTCGCCGGGCGCCATGCGCATGGATTCATCCATGGCGGCGGCCTGGCCGCCGGCAAACAGCGTCAGCACCAGCAGCAGCCGCGCCCCCAGGCCGATGCGTTGTTTATTGCACATAGGTGCTCCTTGATTCCGCGCCCTCGAAAACCTGCACGCGCTGGCCCGGAGAAGGCTTCGGCGCGGCGGCCGGCGCGGGTTTTTCGCGCTCGGGGAAGAAGTCGTCGAAGTAGAAGGGTTTCTGTTCCGGCTCGTCGGCGGCGGCGAGGGCCTTCTCACCCTCGTCCGCCGGCTCGTCCGAGTCCCTGGCCGGTGTTTCGCCGCGCTCACCGGCCACCACCGCGAGGCGCACCTTGCCTTCGGAGGACGCCAGCATCAGCGCGGAAATGCGATCTTCCGGCACCGACAGGACGGCGGTGTTGTTGCGGCGACGGGCGGTTTCTTCCGCGTCGTCGGCGCCGGCGGACAGCGAACCGTAGACCGCCAGCACCGGCACGTCGCGCAGCATCACCAGGGCCACCGGCGCGTCTTTGTCGGAACGGCGGAACGCGGTGACCACATCGACCCGGTCCCCGGGCTGCAGCAGCCCCCCGGCGCCGACCACGTCGTCGACGGCAATAGCGATGGCGCGCTGGCCTTCCGGCAGGTTGGCGGGCAGGGAACCGCCGCTTTCCAGGTGATGGCTTGAAAGAAGTTCGCCCGGACGGGCATAGCGACGCAGCTCACGACCGAAGACGTCTTCTTCCGCGGACAAGGCGTCGCTGATCTGGTTGGGTGAGGTCACCACGGCGAGGCTTTCTTCACTGAGCGCCTCGCCGGCGTTCATTGGCTGGCGCAACACCCAGTATTCATAGGACGGTGCGGCCTGTTCCCGGTCCGCCTGCCCGGTGGTGTCCGTCGATGTGACGGTCACCGGTTCCGGATCCCGGCTGAGCCCCACCAGCGCCAGAACCAGCGCCAGAAAGGCCAGCACCAGGGCCGGCAGCATATATAAAATCTTTGATCCCATATCCCCTCCGAAACATCCGTGTTCGACGACTGCTTATCATTCTAGTCAGAAGGCGGCGCGGGCCTCCGCTTCCAGCGTGTCCGGCAACGGCGGAAAGGTCCCCAGCAGGCCGAAGCTCATTACCGGCACGATGGGGTTTTCCTTGTAGTTGTAGGTCACTCCGCAGCGGAGCATCTCCACGCCCCCCACCGCTTCCACGGCGCAGGAGGCCGCGCCGTCCTCCAGGCTGGAGAGCGGCCCGGGAAGGGTCGCCAACAGCCCGGTCATGGCCTGGCTGGCGCGGTTCACCACCGCGCCCTCCATTTGCTCCCCCTGGAAGGCGGAACGGTCCACGTACAAGGCCGTGGCCACCGCCCGGTCCACCACGTTCTGCAGCCGGTACTGGCTGAAGAACACGATGCCGTAGATGGCGGAGGCGTAGAGCATCGCGACCACGAAGGGGAACAGCATCAGAAACTCCAATGCCACTGCCCCTTCGTTTTTACGACGACAGAAGATTAACATCGACAATGACGGCTATTAGGTGCCGGTGCCAGTGCCAGTGCCGCCGCCCCCGGCAGCATCGGTGAAGAGTTGCTCAAATACTTCAACCAACTTATCGCCGGCACCAGAAGTGGCTAGAAAACCTACAATCACAATGATGGCGGCGGCGAGCACGATGTACTCGAGCGCGCTGGCGCCACGCTGTTTGTCGGCCTGGGTACGGCCACGGCTGAACAGCCGGGCGGCCAGACGTTGTGAGGCAGTGGTAAAGATGGTCAGTGATTTCATGTCAAACTCTCCCTTACACCCAAGCTGCGATCAGTGACGATTCCTTTCCGATAGTAGGTATTATGTGAACCACTTCACAAGTACCCACTTTTGCATATCCTTCGCCCAAACCCTTTAAAATCAACAAGTTACGCAAAACGTCGGCGGATATCCGGTGTTATGAAAGCGATGACCGGTTGTTCTTATTCTTTTGTTACCGCCTTTATCGTTACGTTTCCACCTTTACGGCGGCGTTAACATCGCTCTGCCAGTATGCGTCTTTTGCTACTCGTACAAAAAGACCAACTTTGTACTGTTATGAAATTTATTGTTATTGACGTGATGAAGCAGTGAAGCATGGTCAGGGCCAGGGCGAACGCACGGACATAAAAAAACCCGGTGTGACCATCAGCCACACCGGGTTTTCGTTGTCCCTTGCCAGGCAGGACGCTTACTTGATCTTGGCTTCCTTGTAGATCACGTGCTTGCGGACCACGGGATCAAACTTCTTGGTCTCCATCTTTTCGGGATGCAGACGCTTGTTCTTGGCGGTGGTGTAAAAGTGCCCGGTCCCCGCTGAGGACACCAGACGAATTTTTTCACGAATCGGACCAGATGCCATGATTCAGCTCCTTGGGCTCAGGCGCGCGCGCCGCGGCTGCGGATATCGGCCAACACGGACTCGATACCCTTCTTGTCAATGATACGCATCCCTTTGGAGGACACACGCAGGCGCACGAAGCGCTTTTCGCTCTCCACCCAAAAGCGATGGTAGTGGAGATTCGGCTCGAAACGACGCTTGGTCTTGATGTTCGAGTGGGACACGTGGTGGCCCGTTACCGGCCGCTTCCCGGTTACCTGGCAAACTTTGGACATGATCTTGCTCCCGTGATGCAACACAATTGGGGCGGGGCAGCCCCGGAAAAGGCGCGTTTTATACCAAAACCCGGGGCGGGGATCAAGCCATTCCGGCATTTACCGGCAAATATCACACCCAGCCGCGGCGGCTGAACGACTCCCAGTGGCCGTCGCCGATCACCAGATGGTCGAGGATGCGCACGTCGATCAGATCCAGCGCCCGGCGCAGCCGCTCGGTGACATCGCGGTCCGCCTGGCTCGGCTCCGCCACCCCGGAGGGGTGATTATGGGCCACGATCACACTGGCGGCATTGTATTCCAGGGCCCGGCGGACCACCTCCCGGGGGTAGACGGCGGCACCGTCCACGGTGCCGTAGAACATCTTCTCGAAGCCGATCACCCGGTGCTTGTTATCCAGGAACAGCACCGCGAACACTTCGCAGGGCTCGCCGCGCAGCTCGGCGGTCAACAGCCGCGCCGCCGGCTCCGGGTTGTCCAGGCTGAAGCCCCGCTCCAGCTCCGTGGCCAGGTAGCGCCGCCCCATCTCCAGAGCCGCCAGCACCTGGGCACAGCGGGAATCCGCCATGCCCGGCAGACGCGCCATGCGCTTGGGCGTCAGATCCAGCAGCCCGCGCAGGCCGCCGCTGCGGTCGAGAATGTCGCGGCCCACGTCGACGGCGGTTCTGCCCCGGCTGCCGGTGCGCAGAAAGATCGCCAGCAGTTCCGCGTCGCTGAGCGCGCCCGCGCCCCGCCCCAGCAGCTTTTCCCGGGGCCGTTCCTGTTTCGGCCAGTCGCTGATCGCCATACTCACCTCCCTGTGTTTGCTCATACCTTGGTGCTACCCTATGACGCCCCTAGTCTGCACAACCCCCCCGGGGCGAGGGCAGACGACATCCACCATGGTTTGTGTCAGCCACAGCCCAAAATACTGTACGGAATGACAGCATGCAGCGACTGGTCAATAAACGGATCCTCCTCGGTGTCACCGGAGGCATTGCCGCCTACAAGAGCGCGGATCTGGTCCGCCGGCTGCAGGACGCCGGCGCCGAAGTACGCGTGGTCATGACGCAGGGCGCCTGCGAGTTCATCACGCCGCTTACCATGCAGGCGCTGTCCGGGCACCCGGTGCACACCGACCTGCTGGACCCGCGCGCCGAGGCCGCCATGGGCCACATCGAGCTGGCCCGCTGGGCGGACCTGGTGCTGATCGCTCCGGCCTCGGCGGATTTCCTCGCCCGCCTGGCCTACGGCCACGGCAACGACCTGCTCGCCACCCTGTGCCTGGCCACCGGCGCCCCGGTGGCGGTCGCCCCGGCCATGAACCAGCAAATGTGGGCGGATCAGGCGACCCAGAAGAACCAGCTGATCCTGCAGGAGAAGGGCATCCATATCTTCGGCCCCGGCGCCGGCAGCCAGGCCTGCGGCGAAGTGGGCCCGGGGCGCATGCAGGACCCGGCGGAGATCATTCGGCAGGCCGCGGAAGTCTTCGACTACGATCTCCTCACCGGCAAACATCTGGTGATCACCGCCGGCCCCACCCGGGAGCCGATCGACCCGGTGCGCTACCTGACCAACAAGAGCTCCGGGAAAATGGGCTTCGCGCTGGCCCAGGCCGCCGCCGAAGCGGGGGCGCGCGTGACCCTGATCGCCGGCCCGGTGGCCCTGGACACCCCCAACCGGGTCAACCGCATCGACGTGGTCCGCGCCGAAGACATGCACGAGGCCAGCCTCAAGGCGGTGGAGGAGGGCTGCGACATCTTTATCGCCACCGCCGCCGTGGCGGATTACCGGCCCACCGTCACCGCCGACCACAAGATCAAGAAATCCACCGAGGAGATCCACCTCACCCTGGTGAAGAACCCGGACATCATCGCCGCCGTGGCCTGCCACGCCAAACGGCCCTTCACCGTGGGCTTCGCGGCGGAAACCCAGGACGTGATTGAATACGCCCAGGGCAAGCTGAAGAGCAAAAAACTGGATATGATCGCCACCAACGACGTGTCCGGCACCAATGTGGGCTTCAACAGCGACAATAACGCCCTCACGGTGATCTGGCCGGGCGGGCACAAGGTGCTGCCGCTCGCCTCCAAGGCGCAGATCGCCAAACAACTGATCGAGCTGATCGCGATCCGCCAGAGCTGAAAACCACTGACCGCTGAGACCATCGATGCAACTGCAATACCGGCTTCTTGATGCCCGCCTGGGCGACCAGTTTCCACTGCCCGCCTACGCCACCGACGGCTCCGCCGGCCTCGACCTGCGCGCCATGGTGGAGGCCCCCCTGACCCTGAACCCCGGCGACACCGAGCTGCTGCCCACCGGGCTGGCCATCCACATCGGCGACGCCGGCTATGCGGGGATGATCCTGCCGCGTTCCGGGCTGGGCCATAAGCACGGCATCGTGCTCGGCAACCTGGTGGGGCTGATCGACTCGGACTACCAGGGCCAGTTGATGGTGTCCTGCTGGAACCGGGGCAACAGCGCTTTCACCATCGAGCCGGGGGAGCGCATCGCGCAGCTGGTGATCGTGCCGGTGATGCAGGTGTCGCTGACGCAGGTGGATGAGTTCGACGACAGTGCCCGCGGCGAGGGCGGCTTCGGCCACAGCGGCCGCCAGTAAGCACCACGGGCCTCACCGAAACGCCGCGACCACAGAACGGCGACGGGACGGCTAGGGGGGGAACGAATGGGGAACGAACACAAGGTTCTGACCAGGCCGGCATGGCTGCTCGCACTGCTGGGCCTGGTGCTGGTCGGCGCCGGCGCCGCTTTGTGGCACCAGCATCAGCACGACCAGGCGCAGACCGCGGCCGCGGATCAGGCCCGGCGCCTGGCCAACAGCCTGGCCGGGGAACTCGGCCAGCGCGTGAACCGCCACCGCGAGCAACTGGAACAACTCGCCGGACGCCCGGATTCGCCCGCACCGACCTTCGACCAGCCCCTGACACCGACCCCCTGGCGGGACAACACCCGCCAACTGCGCGTCCCCGACGGGCACCCCGGTGAGGAGCGGCTGTCGTTCACCCTGCGCGAACTGCTGCACAACCTGCGCGAACGGGGGGAAGTGGTGGTCTCCAGCAAGGGCGGTGAACAGCCGGCGTTGCTGATGGCACGCACCACACCCGGCGGCGCCATGATCCTGGAACACGACCTGAGACCCTGGCTGCGCAGCCTCGATCAACGCCTGCCCCAAGGCAGCGCCCTGACACTGAGCCAGGGCGACCTGACGCTGATCCGCCGCGGCCAGACCGGGGGCGCCAGCGCCACCGCCAGCGCCCGGGGCGGTCCCTTCAACCTGACCCTGGCGGTGCCCCCCACGCCGCCGTCCTGGCAAAGCCTGCTGTTGCCCGCAGGCATCAGCGCGGCACTGATACTGCTGGTGATCTACGCGGTGTTCGCGCGGCTCGCCCGGCGACAGCCCTCGCCGGCGGCCAGCGCCGTTCGCCGCCCGGACAGCGCGCCCGCGCGTCCCGCGGCGCCGGCGGCGTCGTCCCTGCCACCGGCCCCGGAACCGGAGCCGGAAACACCCAGCGAGCCGGAACCCGGCCCCGCCCCGCCGCAAGCGCTGTTCGGCGCCGACGGCATTCGCGCCACCGACGAGGCGCCCCTGGACGGCACCGCCCTGGAGCAGCTCGGCCGGGCGATCGGCAGCGAGGCGGGCGCGGCCGGTCAGCACACCCTGTTTGTGGTCTGCACGGGCGAGGCGGACGCCAAGGCGGCGCTGATCGACGGCCTGATGGCCAGCGGCCGCCAGGTGGTGGATCTGGGCGAGGCCCCGCCGGCGGTGCTCCATTACGCCACCGAAGTCTTGGAAAGCCAGAGCGGCGTCTGCCTCACCGGCGACGGCGACCAGCGGGCTCTGGACGTGGTCATCAATGGCGAGCTGCTCCACAGTGACCGGCTGCTCACCCTGCGTGATCGGCTGCTGGCACGGAATCTGGATGAGGGCAGCGGGGAACGGGAACAGCGCGACCTCAACGACCGCTATCTGAACGCCGTGGCGGACGACATTATTCTCGCGCGCCCGATGTCGGTGGCGGTGCAGGGCACCGGCGCCACCGCCGGCCTGGCGCCACGGTTGCTCGGCGAGCTGGGCTGCAAGGTGGTCGCCGTGGAGGGCACCGACGTGGACGCCCTCGCCCGCACGGTGGGCGAGCAAAACCTGAATCTGGGCCTGGCGTTCGACGCCGGCGGCGGCCTCTCCCTGGTCGCCAGCGACGGCCGCCTGATCGCCGCCGACCGGCTGCTGATGCTGCTGGCCCGGGATCTGCTGGAGCGCAATCCGGGCGCCGATGTGCTGTTCAACATGACCGATAATCAGGCGCTGGCCGACCTGATCCGCAAGCAGGGCGGCCGGCCGGTGATGGACGACGGCGGCCCGGCCCGCCTGCGCGCGCGCATGAAAGAATTGGCCGTGCCCCTGGCGGGAGAGGCGAACGGGCATATATTCTTCGCCGACCGCTGGTACGGATTCAGCGATGCCCTCTACGCCGCCGCCCGACTTTTGGAGGTACTCTCCCTGCAGGCGGGCAACAGCGCCGAGGCGTTCGCCCCTTACACGGATACTTTTTGACCGGTTGGAGAAAGCAGACATGGACACCAAGAGCGCCCAGGAAACCGCCCGCGTTCTGATTGAAGCGCTGCCTTATATTCAGCGCTTCGCCGGCACCACCGTGGTGATCAAATACGGCGGCAACGCCATGGAAAACGACGAGCTGAAGAACAGCTTCGCCCGCGACGTGGTGATGATGAAGCAGGTCGGCATCAACCCGGTGATCGTCCACGGCGGCGGCCCGCAGATCGCCGATCTGCTTAACCGGCTCGGCAAGGAGAGCAAGTTCGTCCAGGGCATGCGCGTCACCGACCGGGAAACCATGGACGTGGTGCAAATGGTGCTCGGCGGCCTGGTCAACAAGGACATCGTCAACCTGATCCAGCACAACGGCGGCCAGGCGGTGGGCCTGACCGGCAAGGACGGCCGCCTGATCAAGGCGCGCAAGATGCTGCTCAAGAACCTGGACGCCGACGACCCGGAGCTGCAGGCTTCGGAAATCATCGACATCGGCCATGTGGGCGAGGTGCAGGGCATCGACACCAAGGTGCTCGACCTGCTCGGCGGCAGCGACTTCATTCCGGTGATCGCGCCGATCGGCGTCGATGAGGACGGCACCAGCTACAACATCAACGCCGACCTGGTGGCGGGCAAGGTGGCGGAAGTGCTGCGCGCCGAAAAGCTGATCCTGCTCACCAACGTGGCCGGCCTCAAGGACAAGGAAGGCCGCGTGCTCACCGGCCTCACGGCGGACCGGGTCAACGCGCTGATCAAGGACGGCACCATCCACGGCGGCATGCTGCCGAAGATCCGCTGCGCCCTGGAAGCGGTGGAGAACGGCGTGCACACCTCGCACATCATCGATGGCCGGGTGGCCCACGCGGTGTTGCTGGAGATTCTTACCGACAAGGGGGTCGGTACTCTGATCAGTAAGCATTGATCAGCAAAAACTAAAAACGCCTAAAACGGGAACAACGCATGACAGAACAGACTCCGTCCAGAAAGGAGCAAATCCTGCAGGCCCTGGCGCACATGCTGGAAGCGGAACCCGGCGGGCGGATCACCACCGCCGGCCTGGCCCGGGAAGTGGGGGTGTCCGAAGCCGCGCTGTATCGGCATTTTCCGAGCAAGGCAAAGATGTTCGAGGGGCTCATCGACTTCATCGAAGAGGCGATCTTCTCACGAATTAACCGCATCACCGGCGAAGGGGACGCGCTCACCCAGGTGGAGCAGATTCTCACGCTGATCCTGGCGTTCACCGAGCGCAACCCGGGCATCACCCGGTTGCTCACCGGCGACGCCCTCACCGGCGAGAACGAGCGCCTGCACCGGCGCATCCAGCAGTTCTACGACCGGGTGGAAAGCCAGCTCAAGCAAGTGGTCCGTGACGCCGAGTTCAAGGAAGGCAAGCGCACCGCGGCCACGCCCACCATCACCGCCAACCTGCTGCTGGCGGTGGTGGAAGGGCGCATCGCCCAGTTCGTCCGTTCCGGTTTCAGGATCCGCCCCGGCCAGGACTGGCCCGAGCAATGGGCGCTGCTCGCCCCCACGGTGTTCCGCGATTAAGAGCCCGCCAGCTCCTCCAACCGCTCAATAATCGGCGCGTACTGCTCGCGCACCGCCTGCTTGTCCTTCTCATAGCCGGCGATTTCCTGGCGCACATGGGCCATGCGGCGCTGGTACTCTTCGATGGCCTGGCGGGTGCCCTCCGGCACCGGCCGGCCGGCGCGCTCGGCGCGGGCGGCCAGGCTGACCTCCTGGTCGCGTTTCTCTTCCAGCTGCGCCAGGGTGTTGGTGGCGTAGCTGATGCGCAACTCAAGCGCTTCGATCTGGCGCTCGCGGGCACGCACCGCGTCCTCGGGCCCGGCGTAGAGCCGCTCCAGCTCCTTGTCCCGCTCGGCCTGCCGTTGCGCCTGCTGCTCGGCCGCCATCGCCTGGCGGCGGCGCGCCTGCTCTTCCGGGGGCGCCGGCGGCTCGCGGCGCAGCACGCGGCCGTTATGGTCGAGCACCTGGTAGCCGGCGTGGATGGCCTGCTCGTTGAGCGTGGCGCTCACCGCCAGGGTGCCGTCCGGCTTGGTATAGCGGTACATCACCTCACCGGCGGGCTCATTCTGCTTGGGCGCCGCCGGCGTCAGCACCGGCAGCGCCAACAACGCCAACACCAGCCCCCACGGCAGCCACCTCACGGTTACCCCTCCACGCCGTAGCGCTTGCGATACTGCTTGAGCGCCACGCGATCCGCATCGCGCCCTTCCTGCTCTTCCAGCCAGACGATGATGTCCGACATGGAGACAATGCTGCGCACCGGCACGCCCAGGCTCTCCTGCACTTCCTGGATCGCCGACAGCTCGCCACGACCGCGCTCCTGGCGGTCCACCGCCACGAACACCCCGGCGATGCTCGCCTCGGTGCGCTCGAACAGCTCCGCCACCTCGCGGATCGCGGTGCCGGCGGTGATCACGTCGTCGATCACCAGGGCGCGGCCCTCCAGCGGCGCGCCCACCAGCCAGCCGCCTTCGCCGTGGTCCTTGGCTTCCTTGCGGTTGAACGCCCAGGGCAGGTCCCGGCCGTGGTGCTCGGCGAGCGCCACGGACACCGCCGCCACCAGCGGAATGCCCTTGTAGGCCGGGCCGAACAGCATGTCGAACTCAATGCCCGACTCGACGATGGCGTCGGCGTAGTAGCGGCCCAGCCGGGCCAGCGCCTCGCCGGTGTAAAAGGTGCCGGCGTTAAAAAAGTACGGGCTGATGCGCCCGGATTTCAGGGTGAACTCCCCGAACTTCAGCGCCTGGCGCTCCTCGGCGAAGCGCAAAAAGTGCTTCTTGTAGTTTTTCATTCTGTTCCCCACCGGGCTTACCAGCCCAGCACCTCCTGCTGCTTGCGGACGATTTCACCAATGCCTTTCTCGGCCAGGCCCAGCAACTGATCGGACTGCTGACGGGTGAACGGCTCGTCGCCCTCGGCGGTGCCCTGAATCTCCACGAAGCCACCATGCTGGGTCATTACCACGTTCATGTCCGTGTCGGCGTTGGAATCTTCGGGATAATCCAGATCCAGCACCGGTTCTCCCTTATAAATCCCCACCGACACCGAGGCAATCAGACCGTTGAGGGGGTCTTCCTTGATGCGCTTGCGCTCCAGCAGCGTGGTGAAGGCGTCCACCAGCGCCACGCAGGCCCCGGAGATCGACGCGGTGCGGGTGCCGCCGTCCGCCTGGATCACGTCGCAATCCAGATAGATGGTGTGCTCACCCAGCTTCTTCAGGTCCACGGCGGCGCGCAGGGAGCGCCCGATCAGCCGCTGGATTTCCAGGGTGCGGCCGCCCTGCTTGCCGCGCGCCGCCTCGCGGCCGGAGCGGGTATGGGTGGAGCGGGGCAGCATGCCGTACTCGGCGGTGATCCAGCCCTGGCCCTTGCCCTTGAGGAAACGCGGCACGCCATCCTCCACGGACGCGGTGCACAACACCTTGGTATTGCCGAAGGACACCAGCACGCTGCCTTCAGCGTGCATGGTGAAATCGCGTACGAAGGATACGTCGCGCATCTGGTCGAGCTGGCGGCCGGAAGGGCGCATGAAAACTCCTTGATTCGGGATCGAATGGCCCGCCATTGTAGCGAACCCCCGCCCATCAACGCGAGGCGGGGCGCCGGTGAATGCTTCCAGTCGCTTGACCCGCTACACTAAGCCCCACTTCGCCGCACTCACCCACCACCCCAGGGACGCCCATGATTCGTAGCATGACCGCCTTCGCCCGAGCCGACCGCCACCTCACCGGCGCCAGCCTGGCCTGGGAAATCCGCTCGGTGAACCACCGCTACCTGGAAGTGGGCCCGCGCCTGCCCGAGGGCCTGCGCGCCCTGGAGAACGACGTGCGCGAACGCTGTCGCCAGCGGCTGGGCCGCGGCAAGGTGGACGTAACCCTGCGCTACCAGACCGAAGAAGGCGAAGCGGAACTGGAACTCAACGAAACCCTGGTCAAGCACCTCGCCGAGGCGGCCCGCCGCGTCGACGACCTGGTGCGCCACGCCGGCCAGGTGAACCCGCTGGAAATCCTGCGCTTCCCCGGCGTGCTCTCCACCCGCGAAGTGGACGCCGACACCCTGCACGCGGAAGCCCTGGCCGCCCTGGACGAAGCCCTGGACGCCCTGATCGCCACCCGCGACCGCGAAGGCGAGCAGCTGGCGCGCATGGTGCGCGAGCGCCTGGACGGCGTCGGCGAGCAGGTGGTCCGTATCCGCCAGGCCCTGCCCGCGATCCGCGAGGCCCTGCGCGACCGCCTGCGCCAGCGTGTCCAGGAGGCAGTGGAAAACCCCGACCCGGAGCGCCTGGAACAGGAACTGGTGCTGGCCGCCCAGAAAATGGACGTGGACGAAGAACTGGACCGCCTGGAAACCCACGTGGCCGAAGTGCGCCGGGTGGTGGAAAAAGGCGGCCAGGTGGGCCGCCGTCTGGACTTTCTGATGCAGGAACTCAACCGCGAAGCGAACACCCTGGCGTCAAAGTCCGTGGACGCCGAGACAACCGCCGCGGCGGTGGAATTGAAGGTGTTGATCGAGCAGATGAGGGAGCAGATTCAGAATATCGAATAGGCTCCACGGAAGCACAAATTTATACATAACTTGCTGTTTTTCCTATACCTTTAATAAAAACTCCGTCCAAATTCGCCCAGCGAAATCCAGCACTGCCCACCATAACTGGTGGGCAAAATGGTGGGCATAACGCCTCATTTCTGGTTAAATAACCGCCAAATGGTGGGCAGCCACCCACCGGCAGGAAGAACCGTGATGAGGACCCCACATGGCCAAGCTAACCGCCACTCAAGTCGCCTCCCTGGCGAAACGCGAACCCAAGAAACACACAGACGGTGGCGGCCTGTACTTCTGCGTCCGCAAAGTCGGCAACCCCTACTGGATGCTCCGCTACAGCCAGGCCGGCAAACGGCGGGAAGCGACTCTCGGCGCCTATCCGGCCCTCTCTCTCGCCGACGCCAGACTGCAGGCCGAGACAATGAAGAAGGAGCTCCGCGAGGGCAGGGATCCACTCGTCGAGAAGCAAAAGCGGGACATCCCGGACATCCAGACGGTACGCCAGCTCTTCGAGGACTGGCACCAAACCGACCTGTCCCGACGCCTACAGCACCCAGGGATTCCTCACCGGATCTACACCAAGGAAATCGATCCGATCATCGGCACCTACCCCATCAACGAGGTCACGCCCCGCGAAGTGCGGCGTATCATTCAGCGCGTGGTGGAAAGCGGCAGACCAACCATCGCCAACGACACCCTGATGTACCTTAAGCAACTGTTCCGCCACGGCATGAAGCTGGACCTGTGCCAGAGCAACCCGGCCTCTCCCTTCACGGCGACTGATGCTGGCGGACTGGAGAGTAGCCGCGACCGCATGCTCACCCCCGAAGAGATCCGGCATGCCTTCCAGGTGTTCCGCGCCAACATCAGCAGCTTCGGCCGCGACAACTATCTGGCCTGCTGCCTGTTCCTGGTGCTCGGAGTGCGAAAAAGCGAGCTCTGCGAGGCTCTTTGGGAGGAATTTGACCTGGAAGCCGCCGTCTGGGACCTGCCGGCGCATCGCAGCAAAACCGGTACGGCGATCTCCATCCCGCTGCCCACCCAGGCAGTACGATGGCTCACCACGCTGAAAGACTTCGCCTGCGGCTCACCCTATGTTTTCCCGGCACGGCGGGCTAGTAAGCGCCCACACATGGGACCGGATACCCTCAACCGGGCCATCTCAAAGCTGTTCGGGCGGGAAGCCGGCCGCAAGCAGCAGCCACCGAACAAAATGGGCGACCTGGAGCACTTCACGGTCCACGACTTGCGGCGCACCTTCCGCAGCCTGGCAGCGGCGGAAGGCGTGCCCAGTCACGTGGCGGAACGGTGCCTGAATCACAAGCTGAAGGGGGTAGAGGGCATCTATGATCGGCATGACTACTTTGAGGAGCGGCAACTGGCGCATCAGAGGGTGATCCGCTCCATAGAAAAATATCTGTAGCCCGTCGTGATCTTACTCAAACCTAGGGATTTCTTGTTTTTATACCTCATATGAGGTATAAAAACAGGAAATTAAGCTACTAGACCTTGCGCCATGTCCAATCCAAAGATTTTGAGTCACGCCCAAACCATCGAGTCCAAGCTGCATGAACTTGGCCTCACTCGTTCTCAGCTCCAACGAGCGGTAGAAGCCGGCGAGGCTGCGCGGAAATCGACGACAGAAAACCATGCCGCCAACGCCGGTGGCACCTACGCCTACCATGAAACAGTGGCCACACTTAGAGGCTTTCTTAAACCTGAGGGCTGGAAAACTTCAAATGCCGGGAATCTAGCCGCATCCATACATCCGTCAGGCCTACATGCGTTAGTAGTTACGGGGGGAAGCAAGGAAACGGGATTGGCGGGCTTTAACCCCACTTCAAGAAACCCAAAAGGGGAACAGACCGCTCGATTTATCGATCGCAATCAACACCAACTAGAGCTACTCCCGCTTCCAGAGGAAGAAAAAAAGGAACACGATCTACCAGAGCACACCTGGGTGCTCATGTACTATTCGGATAAAGACAAAAAGGAGGTCCGATTCGAGTTGTCCCTGCCGACCAACATCGACGAGCGATCACGCATGTCGGAATGGAGAGTTCGCCTTATCCTGGGATCATTTAGTTCTAGCTGGGACCAGATGGAGAATGAAGATGTCGATAGTGATATCGAATTTTCAGAAGAAATTGAATTTAGCATTCCCTCAAAAACGTAACATCGGAAACGCCAAATGACCTTCTCTCCAAGCCGTCTTCGCGCCGCTCGTGCGCGTCGGGAGATGACCATAAAATCGCTATCAGAGCGGGTAGGGCTCACTGCCAGAACGATATCCTCCTACGAAAATGGCCACGCCGAGTCACCACCGGAAGAAACCGTAAAGAAGATAGCATCAGCACTTTCATATCCCTTTAGCTTTTTTTTCGGCGACGAAATTGAAGAAGTTCACGTCGAAACAGTCAGCTTTCGCTCCATGAAGAAAATGCGTGCACGACAAAGAGATGCTGCAATCGCATCAGCCCAGATCGCTCTTCTCTTCAACAACTGGCTAGAAGAAAATTTTGAGCTTCCGCCCCATAATCTTCCTGATATAAGAGGCGAAGATCCCGAGGCCGCAGCAATGATTATACGCGAGCACTGGCAACTCGGAGTGCAGTCTATCCGCAACATGGTCCACCTACTAGAAGCCCAGGGGATTAGGGTATTTTCTTTATTTGAGAACAACAAAGAGGTTGATGCATTTTCTTTTTGGCATGGAAGCACCCCCTTTGTCTTTCTTAATTTGATGAAGTCAGGAGAGAGGGGAAGGTTTGATGCGGCGCATGAGCTTGGTCATCTACTTCTCCATAAGCATGGCGCTCCGCAGGGACCTGAAGCGGAGAGGGAAGCAGACAGGTTCGCATCGGCCTTTTTAATGCCTGAATCTAGCATTAGAAGTCGGTCCTCACCCTTTCCTTCTTTGCGTCAAATTATTGTGATGAAGTCTTCTTGGCTCGTCTCAGCTGCTGCTCTAACCCGAAGACTTAAGGACTTAGGTCTAATAACTGAATGGCACTATAGAACATTGAACGTCGAAATGTCTAAGAAGGGTTTTCTCCGGCACGAACCTGAAGGGATTGAGCGCGAGAAATCAGCTCTCCTAAACAATGTCCTTAAACAATTATGGAATAAAGGAGTCACCCAGGAACAGATATCAAGAGAGCTGAACATTCCTATTGACGATTTTGAAAGCTTGGTCTTTTCTGCATCTGCCGGCGGGAAACGGAACATCAACGTTACTCCAAAGCCCTCCCTGTCTTTGATAAAGTAAAGCCCTTTTGGGAGCAGGCTTACTCCCTGCTCCATCGCCACCCAAGAAGATCATGCAACTCTAGATAGTCCTACCTATCCAAACGCTACCAGATATTCCTTCCAAATCTTTAGCACATTTTCGACCACCTTGTCCCCTGCACCGACAATAGCCAACTTTCCAATGCCTCGATATCCATCAAAATTTGCCGGATTCAATTCCCGAATCGTCACCCAACTCAACCACCAGTTGTTGTGCGTCGCGCCTTCTATATGCGCGAAGCGGTTGAGGTCATCAGGCACCTCATGGTGCTGACCTGCCCGGAAACGCCCCAAGCCGACCCAGAACCCATCTTCGGCGTCGAGTCCTACTACGAGGTACACATCTTTGAGTTCATCATCCTGAATACCGGTAATGCGGTAGAACCGATAGCCGCTAGGGGCTCTGCCTTTGGCCCAGCCTTCATAGGTCGCCCAGTCGAGTTCCTTCCAGCGGTCCGGCGGCTTCACCGATTTCAAGCGTGGCTCCTTTATCAGCGCATCGTGTATCGTCTCGACCAGTTCCTCTAGCAGCTTGGCATGCAGGAAAAAGACCGAGCGAGTCAGCTTCGCTAGAGCGCTAATGTCGCCCTGATTCTTGGCTATGTGGTCCATCAACCCACTGCTTTCCAGTTCTTTAATTGCCTCTTCCCGTGAGTGCATTCCGATAACCTCCATTAAAACTTCGTGGTATTGCGTCAGAATATGGTGGACCCGGCTTTCCTCCGGCACCTTCTTCAACAGAGCCGAAAGCCAGGTATGTATCTCGTTTTGGTAGCTGATGCATTGGTAGCTGCCGGCTTCCAGAATCCCTGTCTCTTCGGAATCGACAGGCGCTGAAATTGATAAAGGTGATGGCTCACAGCCGTCCGGAGTTAGGTAAAACAGGTGCGACGCTAAGGGTAGGACGGGCTGGGCATCGAGCACCTTCTGGTAGCGCCACAGTTGAGCTTCTTGGTCTGCCGCGTACAGCTTGTTCTCAATGACTATGCAGCGATCGGGCAGCTCAACCATCAAATCCACCCGGCCATGCTCAGCAAAGGATCGCTCTCGCCAGATGCGCGCATGTTCCGCGCCGGCGGGATCGATTTCGAGTATGGATAGAAATCGGGTCAGAGGTGTTGCGCCCAGGCCGTGATCACCTTTTGGATCCAGCAGCCACCCCAGTAACGGCGTGTGTAAGCGAACTTCGTCGTGTACCGCGAAAAGCAACCTCAAAAGGTTCGGCTTCTTTGTACATGACATCCCCTGCAACCGCCGATACAGATCGGAGTTCCAGAACCAGGAAAGATCGTTCTGACGCTCACTCAACCTCGAACTCCTTTGCGTCCATCTCCAAAGGCGCCCTGGTATACCCAAAGGTCAGGACTTGATGAAGGTACTCATCCATAAAGGCTTCAAGTGAGCCAAACGTTTCGTACTGGTAGACATGACGAAACTCGTGGGAATAGAGTCGCGCGGATTCAGCACCCCTGGCAATATAGATGGAGTGTCCAAAAGTCATTCCCAGGATCGAACCGTTCAGCATGCCTGCACTTTTCGCCAGGCTTTGAACGACCGGGTCTCCGTTGATCGGGACCTGGTCGACCAAAAGGACCCTGATCCTTGTCGGTTCAAGCACACCGACGCTCCTGGCCAGTTCAACACCCCCATCGCTCAGTTCCACGCCTTGGTCCTGAATGATCCGGTATTGCTTATTAACCCACCGCATCACCGATGCTCGGACATCGTGATAATTATCCACTACCCCTTCCCCTCAGGTTGATCTCGTCCTGTGATCATGCCGCCTATCCGCGACACCTTTTGTCGCAGCAGCTCTCCCCATCAACGGCGGCGGCCAACATTCCAAATTATTTCAAACACACATTACCTCCATGAGCCCGGGGAATTAAGGCCTCGGGACGCACCAACTGGAGGTATTAATGATTCTGCAATGCCCGAACTGTGGATCCGTACGCGTCCACGCCCGGCACGACGCCCGGAAAGCCTGCGGTGCCGCCGGCACGGTCGTTGGCATGGCCGGTGGCGCGGCAACAGGTGCCAGCCGCGCCCAGACCGGCATCGCCCTCGGTGCGACTGCCGGGGCGGCCGGTACGGCCATGAGCCTGCTGCTTGGCGGCCTGGCCGGCGGACTGCTGGGCGGTGCCGGCGGCGCTGCGCTCGGTGACCTGATCGACCAGACCCAGCTGGACTCCCTGGAATGCCTGCGGTGCCGACACCGCTTCCCGGCTCCCTCCGAGCTTCCCAGCGCTGACTGAATCCCCTTATGCCCACTCCCCAGCCCGCTATCGCGGGCTTTTTTTGTTTGGAGACCCTTATGTGTAACTGCGACAAAACCTTCGTAAAGAGTGAGAAGGGCCTGTATCACGCCTTCGGACCGATCACCTCGGACGATATCGTCCGCACGGCTGCCGCCATCCTGCAGGAGAACCTGACGCGTGGCGACAGGCTGTCCAAGCCCGAGGACGCAGCCCGCTTCCTGCAGATGGCACTGGCAAATGAGAAAAATGAGCACTTCGCCGTGTTGTTCCTCAACAATAAGCACCAGGTGCTCAGCTTTGAGCGCCTGTTCTTTGGCACCGTCGATGGCGCCACTGTTCACCCCCGGATCGTCGTTCAGAAAGCCCTGGAATGGAACGCCGCCTCGGTAATTTTCGCGCACAACCATCCCTCCGGGCACAGCGAGCCGTCCCAAGCAGACCGGGACGTCACGCAGCGGCTGGTCAAAGCCCTGAGTCTGATCGACGTGCGTGTCCTGGACCATCTGGTTGTATCTCAGTCCGGCTGGGAAAGCCTGTCCCGGCGCGGCTGGGTCTGAGCTGCTCTTTTCCTACGGCCTGACTTCGCACCTCCCATCGAAGCCCCGCCAGACCGGCCGGGGCAACCTATGGTGCGCTTGACGCTACGCCATAAGCCTTGCGAGCCAGTGGATTCTCTTCACTGGATAACACTTACTTTCTTTCTAACGGAGGAAGCTATGCCTCACAGCAATATACCCGCCTACCGGCGGGTCAGCCTGGCCTCGGATTTGAACAGTGAGACGCTGCCCCAGGCCGTGGCGCCCGTCTGGGGTGCGTTTCTGTTCGAGGGCCTTATGACGTCCCAAAGAGACCCCTACCGGAGTCAGCGCCTACTGAATTTCTGGAGCGCGAGCCGCGTGAAGCTCGTCACGGAATGTTGCCGTTACCTGGACTGGATTTGGACCTACAGTCGACGCCGTTGGCGACACATTAGCCCCAAACACGGCATATTTGAATATGAAGTGATCTCCGCTTTCGGAGACCTTCTGGGCTTCCACCTGATCCTAAATCATGGCGAACTGCCGCCCATCCGAGAGGCCGAAGAGCTCATCCAGCATCTGGTCGATGTATTCTTCACCCGAGAAGATGCTCCTTAAGGGACGCATCAGAAGACATAATCATAACTTGGCCCCCTTAAGGGGGCCTCAGATTTACAAATAAGTAAGATAATCTCGGATAAAAGACATTATTTTTTTATGAAAGTGGCCTCAAACGCCTTACAAGATCTAAACGACTGCATCCGATTGGAAAATGCGAAAGCTTCGTTCATCTCGTAATGCTGGAAGATATCCAGCCCTCGATCCAATAAAATTTTCCAGCCGTGGTCCGTAACGATATGACGGGCGTGAATGGTCCCGCTTTCGTCAAACTCCCAGGCGAAGTCGATGCCCACAGTGCGAGCGGATTCCTGGATCTTTTCAAAACTCTCGTCTTGCAGATCCCCCTTGAACTCGTCCCGGACGGTGATGAGGTGAACCGCCACTTCATCCTCTTCGGCCTTATTCTTCACAATGGCTTCGAGAAACTCCATGAAATTGCGGATCTGGTAGAAAAGCCGGATGTAGGGGTCTGTGACGGTGATCTTGCTAGCTCCTTTCAGGTATGCGCCAAACAAGCTATCGAATGAGATGCCTTTTTGATTTTCCTGGAAGGTCAGGTGCTTTTCCTCCAGTACGGGTTCCGAGGCGTGGGGCTCCTTGGGCTCGCGACCTTTAACGCCCGCTGTTGGCTCGGGTTTTGCTTCCCCATCATCAGGGGTAGACACCGTCTGGTGGTAGTAACCTGGGTACTCTTCTTCCTCAAGTGTGGTGACCAGCACTTCCTGGCCCTGCTGATCCTGGTAGGAAAAGCGTACTTCCCCGTAGGTGGTATCAATCCGCTGTAACTGGTCCTTGACCCGCTTTCGCCCCTCGATAGCAAAGCGCAGCACTTCTTCAACCTCTTCCCTGGTCGCCCCCCCCTGGGGGAACAGGACCTTCATCAAGCCGGAAAAGGTCTTGTTGATACCGTCTCGGTCACGGGTCGAAATATCCGAAGAAAGGGTAAAGTGCTCACTGTACTGATCGGAATAATCGTAGTTCCGCGTCGAGCGCAGGACTTCTGCAAGATAGTCCACCACGAAGCCATAGCCGTCGGAGAACATCTCGCCCCGAATGATGTCCACCTCCCAGCCCGGGATGTAGAAGTGGATCCGGTCCAGAAAGGCAGAATCGTAGAACTTGTCTGGCAGCTCATCGAACAGGTCCGAATGCTTCAGCATGTAAGGCACGGTATGCCGGGTGTTCCCCACGAACACCATGGACGCTTCGGCCCCCAGGGTTTCCACGCCCCGGGAGAAGGACTTGTTGGCCATGTAGTTCTTCATGATGTCGACCAGGGCCTTGTCGACGCGTTTTTGCTTGCCGGCAAACTCATCAAAAGCTACGCAGTCCCAGTAGCCTACCAGGCCGATCTTGCCGCTGGAGTTATTCACAAACAGCTTGGGTACGGTGACTTCACCACCGGATACCAGGATCCCATGGGGCGAGAATTCAGAGTAGACGTGGGATTTACCCGTCCCCTTGGGGCCAAGTTCGATCAGGTTGTAGTTCCGCTCGCAAAACGGGATCAAGCGGACCAGTTGGGTCAGCTTGCTGCGCCGTCCAAACATCTCCGGGTTAAAGCCGATACTCTGTATCAGCAGGTCAATCCACTCATCGGTGCTGAATTGCTGCCGCGCGGCAACGTAGGCGTCGTAGTCGAAGTGAGATAGCTGAATCGGCTTGAGGGTGGACAGAATCCAGGGGCTGACGTTCTGGTCTTCAGAAAACACATATTCGATATCCGCAATGCACCAGACCCCGCTTACCAGCAACTTCGGGTGAGCTTTCACGGTCCCAGAATCCACCAATACCTTCTTGATCCCCAGGTTGGAGAACTGCGCCTCGTAGGCATCCGTCTTCTCATTCAGGGCCACGCTGATCTTGTCGATGACCTTGTAGCGCCCCTTTTCCTTGATATTCGAGCGCACCAGTCCGGCCTCGTTCCGGTGGACATAGTGCTTGGCCAGAATCTCCTTGACCGTTTCGATCCCGGTCTGAATCGTGGCCTCGTCGTTGGTGGCGCAGTACTGGCCGAGGAGATACTCCAGCACGTATGAGGGGACGATAGCGTTGCCCTTGACCGTTTTCACCAGGTCTTTGCGCACCACCAGCCCTGGGAAGTGTTCGTTGATCTTTTGGTCAAGCGTGCTCATTGGCTATAACCCTCAGAAATCAAAATCGCTAGTAAAGGACCGTCGCATCAGATACCTGAGCGACCTGTAGTCCTTGTAGTGGGAGGTACCGGCGTGCTGTTCTTCCAGTCGCAGGAAAACCTCCTCGCCGTTAGCCTCGTCCGCTTTGCGGCTCAGCACGAAACGCACCTGAAGCTCTCGCTCGCGGGGGTTCTCCGAGGTCAGGTCAAACGACAGCTCGTGACTATCCGAGATCAACTCCCCTGCTTGGGTGTAAATCCCGGCTCGCAGGTGGCGAGGTTGAACCTTCTCGGTAACCGGCCCGGACTGATACAAGGTGACCGCCAGTTGGCCGGAAGTGATCACCGAGCTGGCCCCACGCAGGATGTCCACCTCAACGGCGCTGACATCACTCTGGCGCTTCTTGTTAACCTTCAGGACTGGAATCACAACCTCCTGAAGGGATGCGCCGCCATGCACAAAGCGGCTGCCAGAGCCTTTAAGACGCAGCCGGTTGATGGACTTGGGAATCTGCACTTCCATATCGCCATCCAGCCCAAGCTGCTCGGACGAGAAGTGATGGAAAGCCGGGGAGGCGAGCAGCCCTTTACCCAGGACGAACCGACGGTCCCGGTAGCGAATATCATCGCCAGAAACGACGTCACCCAGGAAGTCACTCTCATCCAGCTCACGGTTCTGGTAAATAAAGCCGTGGTCGGCGGTGATCAGCAGATTGTTGGCGTTGGCGGCCGTAAGCTTCTTGATCAGGCGTATGAGATCAGCCAGGGTCTGTTCCGCCGCTTCAAAGGCCTGCCCCTCTGAGTGCATCTTGTCGCCGGTGTGGTCGATGCGGTTGTGGTAGATGTACAGCACATCATTACCCTTGAGCAGCTCCCGACTGTCTTCCCGGTTGAGCTGCATAAAATCCTCCGCCTTGACAGCCTGGCCCCGCCCAGCTAGGGCGGCCTGCAGGATTTTGGTACGGTTGACCGTGCCCTGTGAGCTTTGGCCATCCACCAGTACAGTGCCGGTATCGTTATCGGCGATCGCCAAGGACTTGTTGGGCAGCAGCGCCGCCATACCGAGCTGGGTATAGCTGGGAAGGGTCGAGAGTGCCGGTTCGAGCTCCGCGCTGTAGCGATCTTCCTGCCGGATAAGGCCGAGCAGCTCGTCACCAATCTCATAGCGCATGGCGTCGGAAATGATCACACAGATCCGCTTGTCCTTGCGCAGGTAAGGGCGAACCCAGTGCTCGAATAAGGCCTTTTGCTGAACGACCGGATAGGCCTCCCAGTGCGGCGCGATGTCCACGTGGACCTGGAAGCCATCGCCCAGCTTGAGCAGGTAGTTGTTGGAATACAGGTTCTCCACCTGCTCACTAAGCTCGCCCATCAACGATGCCTGGCCGGACATTCGCACATAGTAGGTAAATTTGCGGTAGAGCTGATCCAATTGGAACCAGGAACGGCTGTATCGCTGAACGCCGTCGGAGAGGCTGTCCATAGTAAGACGAGCCTCACCCAGCATCTGGATAAAGCGGGCCGCAAACTCAATGGCTTCATACAGGTGTCGGAACTCCTCGTACCAGTGGCCCTGGCGCCGCTGCCGCACCCACAAAGCCACATCGCCGCTGGTGACCGTGCGGCCTACCACCGCCCGTACGAGGTCACTGATAATCTTCTGGTCGATTAGCCGGAAGTAGTCCAGCTCAACCAGGTCCCGGAAGTCCCGCTTACCCAGATCCTGCTCAATGCCCAGCACCTCGGCACACTCGGCAGACAGGGTTTCAAATCCCTGCTCGAACTGCCGGCTGTCTTTCCAGCGTTTGAGAAACACCAGGGCGTCGCCGGTCAGTTTGACATCGCCATCGGTACCCATGGCGTAGCAGGACTTGAACAGCTCGATCACGAAGTCTCGCAGGCTCGGCTCACTGGCCTCGTAGCCGTAGAAACGGGTCAATTGTTCCCACAGGAAGCTGTCCAGACCACAGCGCTCAATTAGCCGGATGCCATCATCACGGTCTTCCGACAGTTGCTGCAGTAGGGTTTCCACCACCGAGTCCATGCGGGGCTCACTACCGGCACATACAGCCAGCATCTTCAAGCGCAACTGGCCGGCAGTGTCGTCCGGCTTCAGCAGCTTCTTCAGTGCCTCCTTGCGCTTGATCGCCTGGAAAAACTCCGCATGAGCCTGGGCCACCTCGGCAAACTCCAGGCCTAACTCCAATTCGGACAGCCAAATGGCCACCTGGTCGGTCCGGAACTCACCGTGGGCCAGCTGTACGTCCAGTAACCAGTTGTCCAGATCCTCTGGTTGCGGCCCCTCCTTGTACAGCAAGAATTTCTGTTCCGGTGACTCCCGCAAAACACGATGTTTCAGGCCGTACTCGTTGTTGACGATCTCCAGCTTCTCCACATCCGGAATGGCTACTGAATCGAAGTCACTACGGAGCTCCTGCTTGCTGTCGTACCAGAACACGACCCGGTGCCGCTCGAATAATTTTGTTAACGCCTGGGAAATTCGGTCACTCATGCGGCTGCGTAGTCTCCAAACAAATATTTGATAGTGGTCCAGAACTCACTGAAACGGCCGTCTTCTCCCATGGTTAAATAGCCCGACACGAACCGGCCCAGCTCGTCATGAGTCAAACTATCATCAAGGAAAGGCTCAATTGCGCCAGCCCTCAACTCATTCAGCTTGGGCAGGTTCAGACCCAGTCGGGTAACGGTTTCACAGGCCGCCCGGTCGTTCTTGTCAGCGGGTTTGATCAAACCATCACCCTCAAAACCGAACCGGTTTTCGCAATCCGGATCCAGCGGAGATATCAACAACTCGGAGTCAAACCAGTCGCCTTTGAGGTTACCGCAGTGGCGGGGCTCCCCTTTTCTGATCTGGTTTTGGCAAGAACACGAAAGATTGCCGTAATCCAACGGATCCACTGCCGGGTCACTCTGGGGCCGGAAGTGTTCTATGTGGGAATCGCCCTCGGTTAACCGGCGTTCACAATAGCAGCAGATGTAGCCCTGCTCCTGCATCAACGCTCCCTTTACCGAAGCTTTTGTGTCACCGCTCAGGTCGTCATAGGTGGGCCGCCAGTCTTCATTGGCCAGAGCCTTCCATTGCGTAAAAGCTTCAGGTTCGTGGCGCTTCTCCACATACTTCATCGGCCAATCAGCTCCTTGCGTTTGATCAGAACCTTGGCTTTTACCAGTTCCGGATCTTCGCCAATGTCTCGTTCCAATTCAGCAATGCCTTCTCTGGCAGTAACAAGCTCGCCATCATTGATTTGCTCGTAAATAGCTCGGAGAGCATCTTCCACCTGGTTAGGGCGTGTGGTTTCAAGGCCCATCAGATCCTCAAGTACCCTATCCACCGTCTTCCCGTAGGACTCATTCGGGCGAACAATCCCCAATTCCGCTGCATCTGTCATGTTCATAAGGAACAGATTCTCCGGTTTCACATGGGTGATTACATGCGGTGAATGAGTGGAGATAAAAAACTGACAGTTCGGGAAAACCGCCCTCAAACTGGGCACCACCAAGCGCTGCCATTTGGGATGCAGGTGCAGATCAATTTCATCGATCATCACAATCGCGTCACCCAGCAGCGGATCCTTTCGCTCCGGGTTGGCTATGGCCATGCGCCTGGCAAGGTCGCCAACCATGGCCATCAAGCATTTTTCGCCATCGGAAAGCTGGTTTACTGTGAGTCGCTGGCCTTTCTTCGTTACCTCCATCCGCAGCGGTTGGCGCCTTACGGTCAGGTTTTGGAAGTCCGGCATAAAAATCTCAAGAGCTCGCCGCACCGCCGTTAGCTGAGGATCCGGGAACTCGAAATCGTCCGGCTTGGTCAAATCGTCTTGATACTTGCGGTTCTCGTTTTCAAGATCTTCCCGCTCCCGGAACCATTCAAAGAAAGTACGGAAGTTTGCGCCACTGGTTAGCGACTCCTCGTAAGCAGAAAGAAGCCCGAACTGATGCTTTTCTCGGATACGCAGTGGAATATCCAACACAGCGCGATTCACTGGGTAGTAGGCAAACAAGGGGATGTTTACCTTCCCGTTATGCTCGGTGATGCCGGCCTGAATACCCTTGGCCGTTTCGGATGCAGAGATGAGAGCAGAGGCCAGATCCTTTTTGCTGTACCCCTTACGCACCTTCGTTAAGTTCCAGCCTAAGTAAGTACCCTCATCACATAGCTGAATAGTCAGATTAGCGGAGGATTCACCATTTTTGATATCGGATTCGGCAATCGGCCTGCCAGACGCACCCACATGCTTAATCCGGTTCGCCAACCAAGACAGCATGATGGCCGAGGCATCCAGAATGCTGGATTTACCCGTGCCATTCATGCCGACAAACACATTAAGCTTGTCATCCAGATCCAGCGGTAGATCTTGAGCGCCACGAAAGCGCTGCAAGGTTAGTTTTTTGATATGCATGCCTGTGCTCCTAGCCAGAGAGGCCGGTAATCTTCTTTAAAGCTTCGCCGAATTTCGGATAATTGGCCTTCACCCCGTCATCGAGATCTATTTCCACCTGGTCGGTAGCCAGGGGATAAAGTACATCCCGCTCGTAGTCATCCAGCTCGGCTAGGATTTTGTTGATCTTCTCGATCTCTTTCAGGGCCTTGGTCTTATCACCCTGGGAGGCCCCAGCGCTGATACTGACGGCTTCCAGATGGTTTTTTCGGGCCTTCAGCTTCTCGTCTTTGAAATCGCGCAGATACTCCAGCACCGTGCCCACGGTGTGAGGCTGGTGGCGGTGCATGTAGATCAGCGCGTTGAATGAGCCTTTGGGTGAGGAGAACAGCCAGTAAATAGGCCGTTTCTTGTAACGGCGCACGTGGTCGTTATAGAAGTCCTTCAGGAAGTACTTGCGGATGTCCTTACCCAGCGCCTGCTCGACAAAGCGGAGGTTTTCCTCATAGCGCTCTTCGCCAAAGGCAATGCGCAGGAATTCACGGAAACGCTCTGTGATGTCATCGGTGAACCAGTCACCGTCAAGCATAGGGATGACGTTGTCATCGTCTGCCGGGAAGCTGGGCTCTGGGATCTGCTTCAAATAATCATCTACGGTCTCACCCTGATTGGCGAGAATCAGGCCCGGCTTGTCCAGCGCGTACCGGCCAAATATGCAGCCCACGGCGTAGGAGACCATCTCGCGCATAGTGTCGGCCAGCAGCAGCGCCTCCAGCTCTCCCTCACTTTTACTGTTGCCGTAGCGGTAGTGGGGGTTGCAGGTCAGAGTGACCTCCTCCAGCGGTACATCTGGTGTCAGCTCGTTCTGCAGACCGTAGGCATCGATGAAGATTCGGTTATTCTCTTCCTCCAAGCGTTGCATTTCCTGTGTTCTTTTGCGCCAGTGAGAACGGAGCTTTTGGTAGGTCCTTTCTAAACTAGGCTGCCAGAAATCAGCATTCAGTAGGGGTAGATTAGAAAAATCCCACGAACCCTCATAGGAATCCCAATCTCTGGCTGCGATATCGATAAGCATTATTGACTTGGTTTTTGGAAATACCTCTAAGACGGGTAGCTTCTGGATTGCGCCGACTTCGTAACTCAAACTCTGGCTAGTAAACGAAAGAAGATAACTAGTAACTTTGCTATTCAAAAAACCAATAGCATTACGCAGATCAAAATCAAATGTAGAAAACAATCCAGGTCCTTTATGGCCAAATATTTGCCCCGGATCCTGCCAACGAAATGATGGCATGCCGCCAGATATAAGTGACCACGCAACCATTTCCTTGAAGTAAAACTTCATGTTTTTTATCGTTCGAGTGACAGAGCCATACAGGGATTCCGCATACTCTTTCACTTCTGAACCATCGTTTTGCCAATTAATAATAAATTCGTTATTTCCATACCATCGTCTTACGGCACCACCTTTAACAAAAGGGATCCACTTCTTGAGCGCACGGTCGACTTCATTATCTTCAGAAGTTTTTAATGCGCAATCGTTAATCGCCACTTCATGCCACAGACGAAGAAATCGTTGATCATCACTCGTTGCAAGCCCTTGTCTTGGGGAGGAGATATCACCCAAATACCTACCACTTGAAAAAAGTGTTACAGCCCGCTGGCTTACCCAGTAAGAGATTGGATTGCCAGGGATCTTCTTAAAATCCGCCGCAGAGGCCTGGAAGAAATAGTTGTCAATGGGTTGACTGGTATCGCTTGCCTGTCTGTTACTCATCGCCTTTCTCCGAATCTAGCTCCTCATCTGATATATTGACCTGCTGCCAATCATCCGCAATCGCCTTCCAATCTACCTCGCGCTCGACTGTCTCGCCGTCACTATCCTGACCTGACCACACGGCCCAAAAATCAGGATCACCCGATTTTGGTCGATGATGCTCAGGAAGTTGGTTCATCTGCACCAGTACCGGCAGCTCCGATGCCCAGCCGAGCAAAATGGCGTGTCGGGAGGGGAGCGAGGGCAAGTCCCGAAGCAGGCCTCGCAGATTGTCGGGAACCAGCTTGCGCACCAAATCCTGATCGCGGTCGTTACTGATGCGGTGCATCAGGAAACTATTACACTGAGAAAGCACCGTGGGGGAGAGCTCACTAGGGCGCTGCGAGGATAGCACTAAGCCCAACCCGAACTTGCGGCCTTCGCGGGCGATCTTTTCAAACACCTGACAGCATATGGCTGCAGAACTTTGGTTTTCTGCGTCATCCTTGTAACGCCTAATGAACGTATGTGCCTCTTCCATCACCAGCGCTGTGGGTAAGATCTTTCCGTGATTAAGTTTTCGGTAGCGTTGTTGGGCCTCCAGAGTCATACGTGCGATGACCGCCGTGATGACATGGACCATTTCTGCAGGTACTAAGGAGAGATCGATGACCGTGATAGTGCCATTTGACGCCTGATTGTCACCAATGTAGTCAGATAACCAATTATCCAAACTAATGTATTCTGAATTTGAAATTATCGGGCGCATTTTACTATCGGATAAAATGGCTCGAACTCTTGAGACAAGGAAATCAACAAATTGACTGGCTCCTTCTTGTTCTGCCAATATCTCAAGGTGATCTGGGAGCTGAGATCCTTCGAAAACTATTGGTGCATCTTCATCCGGGCCATCTTCGTAAACAATACCGCCAACAGTATCAACGGCCAACTGTAGTGCCTCTACAACTGCTTGCACATGTGCTTCAGTGAAAGCGCGATAGTACTCGATCGTTTTTCCTTCTTTGACGAAACTGTTATGTGCGGAATCCAGAGCCTCGTTAATTGCAGATAGGACCTGCTCCAAGTTGTTGCTGCTATGTTCAATAATTTTTTTTTCTATATCAGATGCCATTGCCCTCAAACGAAAACCGAACTTCGATTCATCCGTTTGGATATCGCCTGACCTAAGGTCTCTCTGTATAGAAATTAGCCTAGAAGACAGGTAGCGACGTAGAGCGAGCTTTCTCTCCTCAAGAGAGTTTGCTTCTATTGCTCTGCCTGCTTTTACCTCGCGCAACGCCCTTCGGAGTAGAGGCCGCTGCATTTTTCCACTCGCCTGTGTAAACGAGCTCCATTCTGCGCTATCCCAAAACCACAGCGGCACTTGCAGCTGTTCGATACCCTCGTCAGGTTCGACGGCAAATACACGGACCTTACTCATATCTTGGAAAGTGTTGGCGTACTCTCCATTGGGGTCAAGCACAATAAAGCGAGCATTGGGATCACTCCCATCGCCACGAACTTTTTTTGCTGCATCCATCGACCAACGGATTAAGCCGGCAACTGAGCAGGATTTTCCACTGCCGGTGTTGCCCAATACTGCTAAATGGCGACCGAACAACCGGTCCGGGTCGACCGCCACTTCGGCGTTAGCGGCCAGCGGGCTGGTGCCAATCATTACATGACGGTTGTCGCCTGACTCCACGATGGCCCGCAGCTGATTTTGAGTGGGAAGCAGTACGGAATCCCCCACAGTGGGATAGCTCTCAACCCCTCGCCTAAAACGATAGCCTTCCTTACCTTTCTCATCTCTTCCGTCATAAAACAGACAGCCCAATGGATTCAGGCTCATCTTGCGCAAAGGATAGGGCAGGTCCACCAGGCCAAAGTCCTGCATGCCTCGGCGCTTGGGATATTGCGCGCGCTCGATAGTGATCCACTCCACCTGGGCGACCAAATGGCCTTCATCACTGGGAATAAGCACATAGCCGTTAATGCGAGGAAATGGGCGCGGTGTGCCGGTATTGAGCGCAACACCGTCGGGAGCCTCGATTTCCAGAAGGACTTTGATTTCATCGGGCGAGACAAAATCAATGGTCCCAATGCGCAGAGAGTCAGCGTAAGCCAGTGGAGATAGGCTCATGGCGGGACCTCCCCATCAGTAGGCTGATCCTTTTCTGGATGATTTGGCTGTTCAGTTCCCCACCGTTGCTTGAGCAGCTCACTCATTCGGAAAGTCGTCTTGTCGATGGCGGCCTTGGGCAAGTAGTTTTCAGTCAGTGTGCGCAGGTCAGCCAGTGCAGGGCCGATCATTAAGCTGATTTGCGACGGTCTGCCCATCTCCTCGTAGATCTGCATGATGAGACCGAGTGGGTCGTCATATGAGATAACGACCAGATGGGTTGAGGGGATAGTGAGCATATCTCGTATCACGCGGTTGATGTGCTCGTCGCCAAAACTGTAACCGTAGGCCACCAGTGTACTATTAGGACGGCACACGGCTGCCGCAAGGTCGCGAAACAGCTCCACGTAGGGGTAATCTGCGGTTTCTCTATCCTTGGCTGCGTTTGGATAGATCATTAATTTCTGGGCAGTGGCGTCACCAAGACCAGGCGCTTGTAAATAAGGTTCGACGCTGCCGGCGCCGAAAGGCAAACCGAAGCGGCGAATGTCTTTGCCGGTCTGCAACCAGTCCACCGAGCCATGCAGCTTGGTGTAGCGCGCAACTCCTTCCAGATAGCGTGGCTCACCGCGAATACCGGGTGGGTTGTAGTGCATGTCCAGATCCAGACGCGAAGAGCGGAAGATCGGCATGAGGTTGCCCAGAAAACGGTCCAGCAGGTGCAAGCCAGCCAGCTCTGCTCCGGCTTCTATCAGCCGGTCGTAGTTGGTGGTAAAAATGTTCAGGCGATCACGAACCCCGGTGCGGCTTGCAAAGCTCATCAGAAAGGTGACCAGCGTATTGAAAGCCTGCTCGCGCCTTGCTTCTTCCGACGAAGCAATTGACGTTTCGTTTTTCAGTATCGAGGCTGAAAACTCCTCAAGGGTTTTTCCGATACGCTCTTTCAACGCTCCGCTCTTGTCCGATTCGACGATTTCCATGCCACGCAGTAGTTCGTTTGCAACACGCAGATCATCCTCGATATTGGCTTCCGCCCGCCCCACCTTGGGCGCTTCTTTGTCTGCCGCTGCAAAAATTTTCTCGCCTAGATCACCAAAGTCATATCCAGATCGATCCATTCCATGTGCACCAGAGCCCGTAGCAATACGGTGCACGGCATGGGTTATTCCGGAACCAATCAACAGCGAGAGGTGCTCCGACTGGACCAGTGAGGTCAGCCAAGGCTCGATGCGGTTTCGCAGGTCTTTCTGATCGAACTCTTCAGACTTCAACCAAGAAGCATGTGTTCCCGCCTGTAGCCTAAAATTGTCGCCGTCCGACGCAAACTGAAGTGGCGCATGGTCATCTCGAACCTTGAGGATATTAAGCGGTTCTTCTTTCTCGCTCATTGTGAACTCCCTCCGGATACTCGCTGCTTCATCATGGCAATGATATTTTCCACTCTGCGCAGCAGATCATCGTAGGTCATAATGTCGACCATGTTGGCGTATTTTCGGCGGATTATTTCGAAGTCAAAACGCTGCTCGTCAGTGAAGTCTTTGTCGCGCCCCAGCAGGATCAGGGCCTTGGGGTTTGTTATCTTCATTTGAATATCGACCGGGAGCTCGTTCTTGTGCTTTTTGTATATTTCCTGTTCACCGGCACAACCCCACTTGCTGAGGTGGAACAGGTACTTTTCGGCCTGCATGATGGCTCCGGCCAGTTCGGTTCTCGGTGTATGGTTGTCCCGGTACTTGTGGCGAGATAGCAATGCATTTGAAAATGGCTTCTTGACCTCGATAATATCGACGCTTCCATTGGCATCAACCAGCATCAGGTCTATGTAGCGGTTGGTTGCCCGGCCCGGCTTCGAGTAAAAATCCTTGATCTGGACGTTTTCTAGAACAGCGATGTACTTGGGGAAGATGAAAAGCAACAGATCCAGGATTTTCCTCTGCCAGTCCTTTTCCTGGTATTCCTCAGCTTCCCGCAGCATCTCTTTCAGCTCGGCATGGATGTATTCGAACTTTTGCAGCTCAAAGGTCTCTAGAAGATCTCCGCGAGATGAGGTGACAAGTCTCGACTTTTTCTCCAAGTATTTGTTGAGGTGCCGCTCTGCATCCGAAAGGGTTCCGAAATAATCTTTCAATACTCGGGCGATACGTGATCGGGCGTAGTGGGTCAGCTCAGTGCTTGTTGGGAATGTCTTCAGAAGTTGATCAAAATCGGCAAGCGGAATCGCGCTTTCGTCAGCGCCACCTACTGTGATGGGCTCATCGATCAACTTATCAATTTTGCGGAAAATCGAAATATCCCGGTTGGCAACAAAAGTTCGCGGCTCTAGCTTCATTGCCCGGTCGAGCCGCAAATCGTACTTCAGTCCCAGAATATCTTTATTAACTTTGTAGTAGCCACCCTCGGATACGCCCAGTACGAATACGCGTTCACTGTTGTCGTCAATCTGGAACGGCTTGCCTATCGAGGCCAGACCGGCGTTTGTGAAGGTGAACGTTCTGCGCAGCGTGACGCTGCCATCCTGTCTGAGATTTTCATCCAGCCAGCGGGTATCGTTAAATCGATCAGGCTGGTAAGTCAGCAGCAAGCGGGCTTGCTCCTTGAATATCCTGATCACAGCCTGCCTCCTCTGTCCGCGTTTATTTCGCCCACAGTAGTGTTGGTGCCCGACCAGAACTTTATGGCCAGGTCGGTGAAGGTGGCGAAATCATCGGAGCGGAAGTTACAGGTCATGCTCACCGGTTCCGCTCAACGGCCTTGGCCATCATGGCCATCTTCTCAGCTTCCGAATTGCCATCGACCAATCGGAGAAACGCGCCTCGATAGTTCGGCTTATGGGCGTTCTCGAGCACGAAAGCAGTCGTTGAGACCACTTCGCCACCGATGCTGTCAAAGGCTCGCGCGCCCAAATGAGCCATCGACAAAATAGTGTGTTGATTGAGAATGCGGCCGCGCAAAGCTTCGAAGGAAGACAGAAACATCCAGCTCTGCATCGTGATCATGGCGACAGCACCGCCAGTCACCGCCATATCCAGATTACGTTCTATGAACATGGCAAACAGGTCGGACTTGCTCTTTGGGTAGTTCTCCTTTGCCCAGGCGCCAAGCCGTCCATTCATACCCTTGCCGCCCATATAGGGCGGGTTGGCGACGACCACGGCGTAGCGCGGGCTCAAGGCTTCGGCCATACGCAGTACTTTCAGTACTTTGCTGTGCGTGTCGGCCAGGAACAGGTTACTACCTAGATTCTTGGTCTCCAGCTCGGCCGGCACGTCAGTCACGTTGGTAAGCTTAGGCAAGATCAGGGAGCCGAAGTTGTCAGCCTCCTCGAACTGTTGCAAGGTTTCACGTAAGCCCTGGGTGAACAGGTCGCGGCCCACGGCGCTCATGTACTCTTCCAGTTCATCCGGAGTGAAGCTAACTTTTTCCAACACGCAGATGTTGGGCTTGATGCCTTTGTTGAAAAAACGCCGCTGACGCGCTCGGGCTTTCATGGTCAGGGCGAAGGCGGCCAGCTCACCGGCGCGCTCATCCAGCTCAATACCATAAAGGTTGTGTGTCAGAACCTTTTCCGGGATTTCGGATGGCTCGTAGCCTTCTTCTTCATAAATGGCGTAGAGCAGATCGTAAGCATAGGTCAGCATATGGCCGGAGCCGCAGGCTGGGTCGCAAATCTTGAGCTCTTCCGGGCCTTCGATTTTCAGAAAATCGACCTCAGTCTCCTCCGGAGGAATGTAATACTCCATCTGGTCCACCAAGGCTGAATTTGGTCTGTTAAGCATCCACAAGCGGCCGAGCGAGTTATCCACCAGGTATCGCACAATCCAGTGGGGCGTGAAAAGCTGGGTGGCGGCGGGGATATTGGCCGGTTTGATTTTCTGATTCTTCTTCAGCGCCTCGAATACTTGATCCTTTTTCTCGGATATATAGAACTGGTACAACCAGCCGATCACCTCGACATCCTCACACGCGTCTGATGTCATCGCCTCGCGGGTGTAAGCGAGAATAGAGTTGCCCGAGAGCAGATCATCCGGCATCAGTAACTCTGTGTAGTCATCGATGCGCTCGAACAGGAACGGCATGGCGCTGTACCAATAGTTACAGGCGGCTACGACCAGTAAACGATAGGCTTCCCCTTGGGGATCCTGGCTGGGCATTTTGCCATCGAGCAGCGCGAAGACCCGTTTTCGGGTATTTTCCACGACCATCTCTTCATCGATATGGCCCATCTTGGCATCCGCCAGGATCTCGGGCTGAAACTGCCCCTCGACGGGCGAGACCACGCCGATGCGGTTATATCGGTTCACGTCCATAAACCGCAGGGCTACGAGCCGGTTAAACCAGATATAGGCCACCCGCTCGACAACCTGCTCTTTACCCTGCTCGGCTATCGCCTCTTCAAGCTTTTTGATGGCCAATGGGCTTTCCCGCCGGGCGGGGCTTTCTTCGGCCAATACCAGCTTTAGCTTGGCGCCGACCTGTTCAATCAGGCTGCGGCGGGCGAACTGGGCGAATTTTCTGAGTTTTGCGGTTTCCATCGATTCATGCCTTGGTTTTGATCGTGACCGAGCGATATACGCTGACGCATAAATTAGCGTATATATTTACGCCAAGCGCATAAATTAACGCGCGCGCTTGTAAATAGCCCCTTTACGCTCGCCTATTTGCTCGATTTCTCCCCTTTTCTTCAATCTGGCCAACAACTTGTAGGCTTGATCCGGGCTGATATGGCACAGCTCAACCACGTCAGCACGTTTGATGCTGCCGTGCGTATCAATAAAGCTCATGACCATCTGCTCTTGCTGGATAGGATCAAACCCTGCCTGGCGCACATAGGCGGCCTTTTGACCTGCGCCCTGATATACCTTGGCGCTCAAGGTGTAAGTGCGGCCCTTGCCAGTGCCGTGGGCTTCCACCATGCCAGCTTCCACCAGTTTCTCCAGGGTGCCCCGGACCACGGTTTCGGGCTTTTGCACGGATTTGGCCAGGTCCGCCGTTCTTAAGCGCCGCTCATTGCGCAGCCGGGACAGGATAATCAGGCTGTCGATGGGCATGGCGACGCCAGTCTGTTCCTCGCGCTCGACGATCATGCGCAGGAATTCGGCGTCCGCGTCCGCTGCACTCATGCGCACGGAGACGGTGTGAGCGGACGACATGGAGTAGTCGGGGGCGGTACGCCCGTAGCGGAGCATGCCCTCGAAGATGCGGTCGATGCCCCGGCCCGTGCGTTCCGCTAGGCCGATACGCTTGATAATGTCGGCCAGCAAGGGGTTACGGGAGCGGGGGTCGGCCACCAGCAGGTTGTCCAGGTTGACGCCCTCGACAAAACCACCGGGATTACTGATGCTCAGGCCGTCATCGTCCAGTTTGACGTGCACGGCGCCCAGGGCACTGTAGTCGCGGTGAACCAGGGCGTTCACGAAGGCCTCCCGGAAGGCCCGACGGTCGAAGTTAGGGATAGGCACGCGAAACAGCCCGACCTGAATTTCCTCTTCCTCCACCCGGGCCCGGAACAGCACTTCGACCTCTTCAAAGGTTTCCAGCAGCGGTTTGCGGTAGAACTCATTGACCAGGACATCGGTACCGCGCAGCACCTGGAAGGCTACCTCGTGGGAGGGCAGGTGTTGCCGGAGCTGCATTTCGTTCCCCAGCAGCAGCAAACCAGCCACGGTGGGATGGCGCCGACCTCCCACGCTCACGGTCAGTCCCAGGGCGCCGTCCAGCTCATCATCTGCCAGGGGCATTAAGCTCTGGTCTCCACCGTATTTCTTAATGGCGTTGCGGATGCGGATGCGCTGAATCGGATCCAGGTCCTCTACAGCGAGGTTTTCCACCGGCAAGGCTGAGGGGTCCGTTACTCCCAGGCTGGACTGGCGCTGAACAAACTCATGGGGGTAGAAGGGCACGGCCTCCGGAGTGCCATCCATTCTCAGGCGCCGACGTTGCAGCAGACCATCTGAAGTGGACACCAGCTGCCGGGACTTGGGCACCTGTATTCTGCCAATAGGTTGCCCTTCCAGCTCCAGGGCCTCAACACGCACAGCCAGCGAGGGGATGGTCTTGTTGGCTATCAGGGCGGGCAGGCCGGCGAGGTTGCGGTGATTGGCATGCAGCCCAGTTGGGGTGCCATCGTCTTCAACGCCCAGGAACAGGTCGCCGCCCTCGGTGTTGGCCAGGGCCACCACCGCAGCTACCAGATCTCGGTCCGGCAGGCCTTTAACGTCGCTCTTGAATTCAACGGCAAGGCTTTCGCCCCCCTGAATAATTGTCTGGATTTCCTGTTCGGCTTCGTGCATGGCTATCCCCAACATCGACCGATTAGACGGTTCGGCACGCTTAGATCTGGACCTTTCGGCCTTGCTGGACTTCAGCCAGCAGGGCCTCGCGCAGGGCACTCAGGTACCGATCCACATCACCCTCGTCGGCCAACCAAGCCTTATCGAACGTGACACGTAGGTTGCGAGTGTGAACGTAGTCGGCTGCCGATTCCTTGACCTGGTGAGACCGGCCCCCATTTTTCCCATCACCCTGCCTGCCCGGAGGCTGCTGGGAATCGTCTGACGGTGCTGACCTCTGATTGGCCAGCGCCACCATTTTGCCCAGCAGCTTCTGGTAACCCTCTTCTTCAAAGTACCGTGTCCGGTCCTTGATCACGGCAATCAGATGCTCCTGCCCGATGTAATCGAACAAATCCCGGAACGGTTTGTTGAGCTCACCCTGACGCGGCTCCGGCAGGGTCTGATACTCGTCCATACTCTGCATGCGCTTCTGCATGGTCTTTAGTGACGCGTCTGCCTGAGCTCGAGTTTGCTGCACTTTCTCATCGATGCGCTCCTGCAGGCTATCCAGTTGGCCCTTGAGCTTCTGAATGCGATTCCCCTTGTAGCATTTAGGGTCGTTCAGGATGGTGCGGATCTGCTCGATCTCGTCCCCGGACACATAGATGAAGTTGGGCTCCTGACTCTGCAGGAAGGACCGAGCCTGGTTGTAGATGTCTTTCTGTGAGCCGCCCATAAACCTGCGGATAGGATCGATGACATCCTCTTTCAGGCCCAGCAGCTGGTCTTCCTGCTTGCCCAATTCCGTCAGGTGCCAGGTGTAGGGCTTCCCGGCAACCTCTTTCAGCGTCTCCAGGGCAGGTTTCAAGGCATTGAGGAACGGGTACTGGTCGACCTGTGCTACCCGCCGATCCAGGTCGTGGTACATGTCCTGAAAGGCTTCGCCGGCCTCTTTACCCAGAGCCTTGGCTTCGCTGCTGCGGGGCGGACTGTCGAAGAAGTCTTCGTAGAATGACTTGAGGGCTCGGACCTGAGAGGCGGTGAACTCAATCTGTGGTTCCAGCACCACGTTGCCGTGGCCGTGGGTGTTACGCAGGGCGCGCTCCAGCTCGCTGTCCTCTAGGATATTCGCGTCGAGGCGAACTTCCACCTTGCCACGGGCACACAGGTTGGCCAGGGTGCAGAGAATAGCGGCGTAATACCAGCCGTAGGGTTTGCGTTCGAACTTCTCCAGCAGGCTCTTGAGAGTAGTGCGGACACCGCCCCGGTTGTTGCTCTGAATGAACGCCAGCACTTCCTGCTCGGATTCAGCCAGGGTCGTGGCGTCGTTACCGAAAAGACCATCGTCTGTACGGTTGAGGCAATTGCTGACGTCATTTTCCGTGTAGGAAACGCCACGCAACATGCGGAGGTTCGGGTAAGCCCGTGAAATCAGCTCATGGAAGCCCCGAATAATACGGGTCTGGGGGTCCTCATTCGCGACCTCCACATCAGCCCCGCCAATGAGTAACTTGGACTTGCCGATGAGGGTCTGAACCTGCTGCCGGAGCCTGGCCTCGCGCTCACGATTCTGGAAGCCCTTGTCATTCAGGATCCGCTTTACGGCTTCCTGCTGGGTAACGGAAATATTCTGCTTGATGTACTTCTCGGTGCGCTTGAACATGAGCAGATCGCGCACCAGGCGCTCGTCCGACGGCATGAGCACGAACAGCTCGTCCGCCTTGTAGGTTGAGGCAGTACGGAGCATTTGCTCGTTGTCGGTGTGCTCATGGAACGGACTGATGACATTGATGGAAAGCTCGTATTCACGCCCATGCAGTCGATCATCCAGTTTGCGCGAATAGGAGTAGTCCTGCCCCTGGTTTTGGGAGGAACCGGCGTCATAGCGGATCTTGCGCTGCTTGATGACAAAGTCGAAAACGATCTTTTCCAACTCGTCCGCAACGTCCGATGATTCAACCTCTGTGTTCTTGATCTCCTGTTCGACGTCCTTTTCCTCGTCCGTCAGGTACTCGTACTGGTCGCCGTTGCGCTGTATGTAGGTCTGTTGCTCCAGAAGACTCAGGGCTTCCTCGACCTTAGTGCGAAGTGCCGGCAAGTCCTGATCGAAGGCATCAAGCATTAACACACAGAGGTTGCGCACCGTGGGTTTGAATTCCTTGACATATTTGACCAGGAAGAGGGCCTTCAGTAACCGGATAGCGAAGGCATTATCGAGATGGTTCTCGGCCTGAATAATCGCCCGCTGTATTTGTGATTTCAGTGCAGAGCGGATGCCTTCAAACATCAGGTCAAAGGTGGCCAGCTGGCCCACCTCATGGTTGCCGATGTGGATAGCCACCTGCTGAAAAACCCCCAGCATGGAGCGCTCGCCGACGGAACTGTGTTTACCCTCGAAGGCGTTGTGCTGCGACAGGTTGTGGATCGCTGATTGAAATAGCGCGAACTGGTAGGGGGCGAAGGGGTAGCTGTGGATGAAGTGGTCTCTGTCCCGGAAGTTCCGGTAGGTGGCCGATCCATCCGCGAAGTCAAAGAGGGTTTTGAAGTTGTTCGCCTGTGCGTGATAAACGTCCGACAGCTGATTGACGCCTTCTTCGGTCTTGGTCAGCAGGCGCTTCTGGATAACTTCCGCCACATCAGCGCTGGACAGCTTCATACGGTTATTGAAGCGCGCCTGAATTTTCGAGAAATCATTACCTTTCTTCTTACCCATTTCGCCCACAACGTCTTTCATCTCTTCCTGGGCGGTGACGATAATCCAGGCCCGGCCCCGGCACTTGGTGGCGAGGCTCTCGGCGATGGTTTGCAGGTTGGTCATCAGCTTGGTGTTGTCGGCAATGTACTGGCCAACCTCGTCCACGAAGAAGTTCAGGCGAAATTCTTTGTGACCACCCTCTTTTGCCTGCTTCTCGATATAGGTGTTCACATTGTCGGCGAAGTCCTCTATCGAAACTCGGTATTCGCTGCGGTACTTGTCGAGGATGCCCGCTGCTGACTGCGGGTCGCTGCCGGTCACAGCGGCGTAGGCTTTGGCGATATTCGCACCTTCCAGGAGGGCCTGCTCCCGGCCTTCCTGCCAGGAGCGACCAGCAATGGCCTCGTACTCTGCTTTGAACTGCTCGTACAGGCCTCGACCGTCCAAATCGCGCTCAAACTGGGCGATATGCCCTTGTTTTCCGTAGTAGCCGCACATCTCGTCGAAGACTTTAACGAACACGGCCAGAAGCGCATCGATCTGGGTTTTGCTAATGACATCGGCTTTCTGGTCGATGTTGAACAGAATGCTCTTCGCCGGTATCGAGACAGCTCGCTTCAGGTCGCCCCGGAGAATTTCATTCTCGCTGCACTTGGGAAGGAACAGATCCAGGGTTGTAGCACCGTCCATCTCACGGTCTTCAAGCAGAAGGGCCAGCATCTTAAGCAGGTGTGACTTGCCCGAGCCGAAGAAGCCGGATACCCATACCCCGTTCGCCCCTTCGTAGTTGTTATAGGCGTCCAGGAACTCTTCGAGGCGCTTCTCGACTTCGTTGGTCAGTACGTATTCTTCAATTTCGAGGCGAAGACTGGCTTCATCGTCGGCTTTGATAACGCCTTCGATGGGGCGGTCAACAGGCTTTAGAAAAATATTCTTCAATGTCATTGTACTTTCCCTTATTGATTACGCCTCGAATCGTATCGTCCGCTCAGGCTTCGTAATGAAAGATGTTGAACGCACGGTAGTACTTGTCGTCATGCAGCCTGCCGAAAAGATCCAGCGATGCGCCGGTTTCCAGCGAGTGGGTATAGGAGCCCGGGAAGAACATCACCGTTGGCTGGTCTTTGGCGGTGCTCTGTAAGTTGTTGAGCACGTTGTGGGAGCGTATGTAGGGGAAGACCTCGCCCACCCCTGAGAGAAACAGCACATCAAACTCAACGGACTGCAGTTTTGCCGCAATAGCGGGCACCAAATGGGCTTCCGGGTCCAGCACTCCCTGTAGCAGTTCCTTCAGCTGATCCTTTGAGACCGTGGGTTCGAGCTCCAGCACCTGCTCCCAGATGTCTCTTTCTTTCAAAATATCGACGGCCAGGTCGTACAGATTGATACTCAGGATCCGGATGCCCGCCTGCTCCAGTCGGTTAACCAACTGCCGCTGAAGACGCTCCATTTCGACCGCTTCTTCAGGCCGGTAGGGACAGATGAAGAAAGGCACTTCATTACCCAGTCCCTGTTTGTTCAGAAATCGCTGGCCGGAAACTACGCTGAACAGGTGCTGTAGTCGCTCCTGCATCGGCATTTTGGCAATGTCCTTTCTCAAGCTGACATCCCCCTGATATCGGATTCATAGACTGGGAAGTAGAAAAACTCGTCAGGATTGTACTGACGCAGCAACTCAACCAGCCTGGGGCTTAGCAGTATTGCGTTTATGGTTTTGTCCTTAGCTAACAACCCTGCCTCCCGCAGCATTCTGAACAGGACCTGTCGCAATTTATCGCGCGTTGAGGCGCTGGCATTATCCAGTTCGTCATGCCATTCCGATTTACGGTTATAGAAGGCATCGAAATCCTCAAAACTAAGATCCAGCTTCATCGCGACAAACCGCTCGTGCAGTACTTCCACCGCAAAGTCCGCGATAAAGCGGTAAAGGCGACACACGGCAACCCACAGGAGGTGTGCCTGGTCCTGGTGGTTTGCCTCGGCCAGGAAAGTGAGTTCGCTTTCGGTCAACGTCTTCAGGCGTGCAATCGCCTCTCTACAGGTGCGCTTCGCCGTGCTCTCCGTCCTGGCCTGTAGCAGATTGTCTCGTAGCGCCTGAATACGCACCTCTTCCCAGTCATGGAGCAACAGGTACAGCTCGGCCAATCTCACCGATTCGCGGTGATACAGGCTGCCGGACGTGAAGGATATGCGATACCGGCCTTGGGTCATTCGGATCGCTCACCCTTGCTCGTCTCGGCGGCTCCTCCTGCCTTGACCCACTCGTCTACCTCGACTTTTTTGAACTTCCAGAATCGCCCCATGCGGTGCGCGGGCATTGAGTGCTTGTCGATCCAGCGGTAGACGGTGTCATTGCTGACACCAAGGTGCTTGCCTATTTCGTCCACAGAGAACCAGCGGTCTTCCATTGTGGCCATGATCGATCCCAGATGACTTACGGTTTGGCTGATCAGTATACGTTAGTAATAGCCAGGAAATAAGCGCGTTTGACCCGCATAGGCAGGCATAGGGCGGCACAGCGGGTAACGTGGAAAGATCACAGTCCAAGCTCGGTTACATGTAGGCGCCGGCAAGGGTCACTCGCCAATCAGCGATTCCGAGTAGATGCAGTCCAGCACCTTGTCCGCCTGCTGTTCCATCGCCGCATAGGCGTCCATCACGCCGGATCCCCACCAGGTGCCCAGCCGCTGAAATCCCGTATTCTCCATGTAACCAGTTGATTTCTGGGCATATTCAATGTCTTTGAACTGAACAACCGTCTTGCCCGGCATGGGGGCGACGAGCAGCTTGTACCTGGCCGCGTGACCGATGGGCATCAAACCGCCCGATGTGTACTCGGTGACGCCTTTGGCCACCACGACGCCACTCTCCTCATCGGCGTGCTGCAGCGTGGCGCCTCCGCCCTCTTCCCGGCTGCTCTCGATGTCGTAGTAGGTGCCAGTGTAAGCGCCTACGAACGACGCCGAGCTATCGCTCAGGGTAACCTCACTGTTATCCACATTGAGCGACACGCAGGTAGCCGGGCTTTGCTTCACGGCGCCCTGGCGCTCGAAGGTTACGGCGTCCACTAGACGTACCGTGGACCCCATGCGCGACTGCGGCTCCGAAAGCGTGACGTTCGCTGGAAGCTCCTTCACGGGCGCGGCGGTGCAGCCCCAGAGACCCAAAAGCATTAGTGAAATACCGACGTAGCGTTTCATACTTCCCCCCTTTTACTTTTGAGGCCGGTATCGGCCCTTTCTTATCTATGCCGGCTGACTGGCCAACATATAGGCACACGATCCTCTCCGTGGACACCAGCCCGGTCAACCCGGCCGGCGGAATGGAGGGCATCCTTGCCCGAAGCGCCTTCCCGTGACAGCGGTTACTTTATGACGCTATTATCGACATGGCCATACTGGCTACATGAACATGTCGTATTTTCAGGCAGGAGACGGGGGATGGTCCGTACCGCACGCAAGAATGCCGGCGAATGGCCGGTGCGTTGGGATTTGCTGCTGCGCTACCGCCTTATCGAGGTGGTGGCGCTGTGGGAAGGACGGCTGACCACCAATCATCTGATGCGGGCTTTCGGTATCGGCCGGCAGCAGGCCAGCAAGGACATCAACACCTATCTGGCCGACTATGGGCCGGGCAACCTGGTGTACGACCGCTTTCTGAAGGGCTACCGGCCCGCCGAGGGCTTCCGTCCGGTGTTCACCCGGGGCGTGGCGGACGAGTATCTGCAGATGATGCATGCCAGGGAGGACCTGGCCTGCTCACTCGAATCGTTGACGGTACGGGAGCTCAATACCGAGGTGTTGCTGCCGCCGGCGCGGGACCTGCGTCCCGAGGTGTTGCGCCCGGTACTGCAGGCCTGTCGGGAAAAGAAACGAGTGGAGATTGAGTACGCCTCGCTGGCGAACCCTGAGCCCGAGTTCCGGGTGATCCAGCCGCACACCGTGGTGCACACTGGCTTCCGCTGGCATGTGCGGGCCTGGTGCGAGAAGAACGGGGACTTCAGGGACTTCGTGCTCAGCCGCATCAGTGACCGTCCGGAGCTGGTTCTGCCGGCAGACCACGGCGTCGAGGACGACGCAGCCTGGTGTGCCCGGGTAGACGTGCGCCTGACGCCGGATCCGCGCCTGAACGACGCCCAGCGCGCATTAATCGCCAGAGACTACGGCATGGTCCGCCAGCAACTGAAGATTGAGACTCGGGGCGCCCTGGTCAGTTATCTGTTGCAGCAGCTCCGCGTGGACCTGCCGGCCGGGCACCGCTCGCCGGAGGCCCAGCAGATCGTTATTAGTAACATGGAAGGAGTTCAGCGCTGGGTAACCATGGCAGATTGAAACCTAACAACCTGCCACATAAACGGGACCGAGAGTATGGACCTCAACACATCAATCAGGCAGCCTCTGGTTTACCCATAGCCAACCGTTCGGAAGTTTAACTATCAGCTTCCAAAGGTCCAAACTGAACTTATGAAACCGCCACCCAGACAGCCTAAAAACGACAAGCCCAAAGAAGAACGGTCAGGGAAGATACTGAAGTTTGTTGAAACCGACGATACTGGATCCCATACAGGCCGTACTGCTTCTTTCTCTGACGTCGAATTTAAGCCGCTTCAATACGTCCATCTTTCTTCCCTGAAATCGGGAAATAAAGTTACGATACCGCTCAGATGGGAGAACGCGAGCATCTCTGAGAGCAACATACCGGAAGTAAAAGCCGGCGACTTTGCATCAGCCGCTACTATGCTTGAGACCCTCTATTCGCCTAAAACTATAGGCCTAGTCAAAGGTGGGTGGCTTCCCGCAGGGATTGCACTTCAGAATAATATCACTGTATTGCCCGACAGATGTACAATTAGTGAATTAAAGGCGAGATTTTCAGGAGGAGCAAAACGAAAAGAGGACAAAGACTTCTTGGACTTTTTTGCCGATCACCCTGTACGAATTAACCCTTTGCTGTTTGCCATAGAAAGCAACATTCGCACAATCCCTACACCTGATCTCATTGAGCAACAGCTTGACGAGGCCAGATCCAAAATTAAATCGGCACTTCCCCAAGCGGAACTGGTACCAGACAGATCTGGTGGCCTGCGCGGGGCCCTTGGAATAGTTCGTGATTCCAGTATTGACCTCGCCAGAAAAGGGCAATTTCTAGCCAGCATAGCTCCGAAGTTCCGCTCTCCGATTAGCTCGAAACGGCGCCAAGAAACCTGGAAGCAAGTGCTAATCGCAGCTAATAGCTACGATATACCAAAACACTCTTTAGTGGTCATTGCCGCTTTGAGTGCGATTGCGGTACCCAACGGGAAGAGTCCAGCCAGGCGGCTTCTGAAATTCTCAAATCAACAATATTCACCCTCGGATGCGTATAACGCCCTATCAGACTTGCGCTCACTTGAAATACTAATGCGCTTATTCGGACTATTTCCTAACGAAAAGATTTTGTTATGCACAGGGGACAAAGATCTGGCGCTTTTTTGGTGCGGAATAAGAGCATCCGACTTCACCTTCAAAGGCGATATTTTCTCTTGCAAAATCTCACCTATCGAGGAGCTCATCCCTGATATCGGAAGTGATTACGACTTTCGATAAATCCGGCATCATCGTTCCAAACTTGTGCAATTAAGCCCATGCCTCCGTCGATCAAAAAGTTTTGTTGAAGCCTAACGCCGGCGACCACATCCTCACCTGTGATAACCGGCACTTTTAATTTCACGGCTAGAACTCAACGTGATACCGAAGTCTCTTTTTCATCATAGCTTCACTCTTCTCTTCGTTATGTGAGGACAGACTAGCCTTGACACAGGGGAACCCACATTTTGCAGCCAACTCCCCCATTCTCATTGCTTTCCCAACAGCCTGGTAGTCCGCCACAAATTCATACGAGAGCACTTTGTTCTTACTAAAGAAACCCTTGACCAGGGTTACCAAATTGTCGTCATCTCTTAACCATCGGGAGCGAGATAGAACATCATCCGCAGTTGCACCATTGAAGTTGAAAAAGCCACCCGCTCGACTGCCTTCAAACGTGTACTCGATCAATTCCCCTTCATCAAGGCTATGGAAGTCATTAGAAAGCTTCTTGCCACCGATGTTTCCCTCATGTCCGGGCGATTCATCATCACGCGAAGCAACCTTTACCTTAAGCTTCGATCCGCCCGCTTGCGAACCTTGCCCAGACTGGGATGATGCCACTTCTATTCTTATGCGGCTCGCGCCGGCCTCTCTGGCTGCATTAATAAGCTCAGCATGCTTGCTCGTAGCGAACCCATCACTGAGCAGCCCATCAAAGGGAATTAGCTCCTTGTTATTAGATGGATGAACGGTATAAAGCACACCATCGCGCAAGGCGGAGACCGGTGTTTCCGGAAACTCCAGCCGGACGTCTTCGCTGCTCAAGTATCTTAAATACTCAGTATCAATATCGTCTTCTTCGATATGAAGCTTATGCTTGAATATGGGGGCATCCAGAATCCCTTCAAACAAAAGCTCGCACTTGAATAAAAAGGCCCGCTCTTCATCCACAACTATTGAATCTGTTCTAACAATTTCTTCCACATCGGCTCTTAGGTTGGCGAACCCCTCAGTTCTCTGATCGACTGACTCGAGAATATTTCTTAACTCAGAGAATGGCACTGTTCTATCGAGCAGGCTCTTCGCCTTACTAATAAAGCGGTCATCAACATCAGAAAACTCTTCTTTAATCGACTTCAGGTAGTTTTCCTGTATCACCTTTTGATCACTATGCAAAACACCATCTGAGTGAATTGCTGACCCGAACAATGCAGCCCTGAATATTTGTAGATTTTTCTCTTGGAGCGACATTGGTTTTTTGTACGGATGCGCTCTCTCGGAACTGGTTTTGCCATCCTGGTATTTTCCGTAAGCTTTATACGCCAACGCCCCAACACCGAAAGCTGCAATTAATGGTAGCATTTTCCCCTCACTTAGCTTTTCAAATAAAACTCACTCGAATTCTTTGCTATCGCGGCCAAATACCGCAAAACGGATATTTATATTCTATATTCACCGAACGACAGTAGCTGTCGTAGATTGCTCGACGGCCAGGCCTCAATCAGAAATCGCAATAGATTTTATATGCCTCACGTACTTCTTTGTGGACCTCGCCTCTTAGGTCCTGGGGCGCAACCACCTCCACCTGTGCACCAAACCCCAGGATCCACCAAACGAGCTCTTGAGTGTGCTCGACCTCGACTTCCAGCCGCGTGCCCGCATCGAGTTCCTGCAGGCGCTGCGTACCATTGATGGGCGTTTCGTGAAGGTGTTCTCCTGCGCGCCCTTTGAACCGCAGCACCATTCTAATTCTCTTGCCGTAGGGCAAGCTCATCTTGCTGCTTTGCAGGTATCGATCCAGATCAAACGCCTCGGCGTTATCCACCTCCTGGTCGAGAGTCCAGGCTTTTCTTAGCCGGTGCAGCGCGAGGTGACGGTAATCGTCGTAGTGCCAGAAACGTACGATCAGATAGCGCACCGCGCCTCGGTCAACCAGGGCGTAGGGGTGGACGCGTTGAGGATCCTGGTTGTCCTTGTACCAGATATCCATTTGACGGTTGCGGTGCAAGGCGTCGTACACAACGTCCGCGACCCCCGGCTCCACACGGGCCGGCTGCAGGGCAAACCCACGGGGGACATAGGCGACCTTGTCGGACCAATAGCGCTTGCCCGCCGGGCGATGCTTATCAAACCATCCCCTGGCTTCGCGGAAGACCGGCGCGAGCTTGTCCAGGGCGTCTTTGGCCATGAGCGGTTTGAGGTAGCGGTGTACCAGATCCCAGGTAGCCGCCATTTGAGCGTCCATGCCGGGGATAGAGAGGCTTCGTTCGGAGTTGATTGACCAACCGTAAGGTTGCGAAGTGTCATCACAGAGGACCAGAGCACCGAATTCCCAGGAGCTGGCGAGCTCATCCAGATAGCGCTCCACGGAGCGCTTGGTGATCTGGTGCCCGCCGTTGGAAAGTTTCTGATGCAGCTCTGCACTGGTGGCTTTTCTCGGTGCTCTCGGCAATGCGTGAAGCAACGCCAGCATCCGGAATGTCTTATTACTAATGGACGCAGTCCCCGCCATGGTGCGTTCCACCCCCAAATCCTTTGTTTTCTTTGACGACAGCCATTGTCGCCATGGTCTGCATACTCAAGCCATAGAGGTGGAGCGAGACCGACCTCCGAAAGTTCCGCCAGTACCGGCGGTAATTAGATCAAACGCCGACGAGTGTTAGAGGACGAATAGCCATGCTTTGTGCCCTTAATCCGAAGGATCAATCTCTGCCGGGCTTTACTGCAGCGGTATGGGGCGCCTTTCTTTACGAAGGCTTGATGACATCAACCAGAAACCGCCAGCGGCGCCAAGATGTCATGCGTCATTGGGACGGCAGCCCGTTCCAATTGCTCCAGGAGTGTTGTCGTTATCTGGAACGAATCTGGCTGCACAGCCGGTCATTCTTACCTCAACTATCTCGTTCTGATGGCAGCTATGAACACGAGGTCATCGCGCATTTCGGTGAGCTTCTGGGCTATCACCTGATTTTGAACGAAGGCCGACTGCCCGATGACGACGAGGCCGACGCGCTAATCCGCGACCTGGTGAACCGGTACCGGGCTGAAAATAGCCGTGCTAGCCCGATAACAGCGCCGGACAAATCAGGGTTTACCCAGTAGGTCCAATAGCGCCCGTCGGCGTTTAGCGGGCAGCTTGCGGTAGGCCTTCAACAAGGTCGTTTCATCATCGTTGCGAGCGACCAATCGGTCGCCCTGCGGCGGCTCTCCGTCGGTATCGCCGCCGCAGATCAGATCGTCCAATGAAGTACCGAGCACTATCCGCAGCCTGGGTAACAGCCGGAATCCCGGCTTTTCCCGGCCCGTCTCCCACGCGGAGACGGACGCTTTGGTGACGTTCAACTCCTCGGCAAGCGCCTCCTGGGTCAAACCCAGCCGCTGTCGAGCGGATTTCAGACGTTCCTGGAAACCAGACATGAGAGGGCCTCGATGGTCAGCAGCCCCCTCAAAGTACGGATACCCTCAACTGCTGTCGTATGGCTTATGTTGACTCAGAGTGTACGGAATATCCATACTTTTTAGGTCTGGGGATTGTGAACTTCGCTCCATTGCGAGCGCCATGGCGCCCAAAAGGGCGCCTAAAGCCTTGGGGGCATCCGCCGATGACGGGCGAGAAGGGGCGAGTACTTTCCCTTAACGCTGTTCTCGAAGAAGGACGCCTTCTTTCCACTAACCGTGAATGGAATACGGACCACACCATGCTAAATATCAAAATACCGGCCATCACCACGGCCATTTCAGCTTTGATTCTGGGGTTGACCGCCTGCGGGGGCGGGGGCAGTAGCGGTGGCGCTCCAGCCACCGGCGGCGGCGACTCCGCCAGCCACCTGAGCGGCACCGCCGCCACCGGCGCGCCGATTACCGGCGCGACCCTTTGCCTGCGGCAGGCCGGGACCGCCGCGTCCGAGCCCTGCGACCTGAGCACCACCACGGACGAGCAGGGCCATTACACCCTGGACGCGACCGGACTCGCGGCGCCGTACACGCTCACCCTGCGGGGCGCCAATGCCGGCGGTGCGCCGGTGGTGCTGCGCAGTGGCGCCACAAAGGCGCCCGAGGAAGGGCAAACCCTGACGGTGAACGTGACGCCGCTAACCAACAGCGTTGTCGCGGCGGCGTCCGACAAGCCCGCCGGGGAAACCGGCCCTGACGATCTGGTCGATGGCACGCTGGAAGACGCCGAGCTGGCGCTCCGGACCGCTATCCAGGATCTGATCACTGCTGTGGGGACGGACACCACCATCAGCCTGTTGAACGGTGAGATGGAGACCAACCATACCGGGTTGGACCTGTTGCTGGACCTGGTGGATGTCACCACGGTGGAGCAGGCCGGCGGCGCGGTTACGGTCACCTTCACCGTGAAAAGCGAGCCCGACCAGAAGCTGGTAGTGGATAACGGCAGCGGCGCGCTGGGTGAGAACAGTGGGGAATCGACCCTGGAAGATACCGGCGCTATCGAGGACGCGGCCGGGATGGATCTGAGCGGCATCAAGACGCTGTTCTCCGACTTCAACGCCGCCGTAGCGGGCGGGGCCGGCTCGACCGCACTGGTTGAAGAATATTTCGGCGCCGGCTTCCTACACGGCGGCGAGTCCGCCAGCGACTACGCATCCTTCGCCGTGGAGGACCATCAACGCCACGGCGGCGACGTTCTCAAGGGTGTTCAGATCGCCGGCTGCGAGGCTGCCAACGCTGTTTGTGCTGTAGAAACCACCTGGGTCTATCAAGAGGGCGCGCCGGATCCCATGACTCTGCCGGTGAAGCAGATGCGGGACGGAAGCTGGGTGTTCTACGGGGACCAACGCGCCCACCACTTCAGTTTGGATCCCTACGCACAGCGTCAGGTCGGCCTCGCTACGGGAGAGACCATCACCGAGTACGGTATTCAGCTCAACCTGAGCCCGGAGGATGAATGGAACACCGGCATCAAGAGCGCCGTCCTGTTCTCGGTGGCGGATGACGGTACCGAAACCGAGGTGATGCGTTTCGTTCAGTGCGACGGCTCACCGTCCTGGCTGAGCCACACCGCCGATGGCGAGTGTCCTGGCGGCGCCGGCACCAACATGTGGGCGCTGTCCGAAGCAGAACGCGAAGCGCAACGGGCGCTCAACGGTAATTATCACCTTCAACTCTACACGGACAAGGCGTCCACGGTACCAGCCGATGGCGGCTCGTACACGGACCTGGCGCTGAGTGCGCCCCTGTTCGCGGACACCGGCTCGGTGACTTTCCCGGCTCTGACCGGTGAGAGCCAGGCGGCTCTTGCGGAATTGGCCATGGGAGACGGCACCCTGCCGTTGGCATGGTCGCTCGGAGAAGGTAATTTCCTGAGTTCGGCGGAGCTGTACCTGGCTGATGTAAGCTCACGCGATAGCGTGGAAATCGATAAAGAAGCTCTGGGTGTGCTGGCGGAGGAAGCCGTTTTTGATTTCGCGGACGCCGTGACCGGTTTCAGCGGACTCGATATGGCCCTGGTGCGCCTCAGTGTTCGAGATAGCAAGAACCGGGGCGTCTTCACCGTCTACCACTAAAGGCGACCTACGGACTATCAGACGGTATAGTGGGCCCCGGTTTCAGCCGGGGCCCTTTTTGTTAGCCAATCAAATTGCCTGGGTGCCGATAAAGAAGATTCCGCCGGTGCGAGCCGCATTGGGCGCCACGGCGATCAAGTCGCCATCCTGTGCAATCACGATGCCGTTAAGGGTTTCGCCATCATAGGTGCAGACGTTACCGTCGAAGGTGACGCTCAGGTTATACACGTCGCCGCTCTCGCGGGGCGTCACCGTCCCGTCGAACTGACAGCCAAGGTCGTCCTCGCCGGAGAAGTTACCCTGCGCGTCGATATCAACGTCCGCGCCGCTCTGACCGCCTGGATTCAGGGCCGTACCCTGATAAGTGCCCGCATCCTCCGTCAGGTCCGGGGTCTGCTCGTAACTGTCGTCATAGGCCAGGCTGAAGCCGACCTCTTCGCCGGTGCCGTCTTCCACGACCTCGCCAGTCAGGTTCTGCTGCCGGGTGAACGTGGCATCCAGACTTCCCTGGTATACCTGACCATCCACGAAATTGAAGTCTCGGGCGTTTGAAGAAGTGAAGCGATCACCGCGAGCGGTGCCCCGGCCTTGCACAACCCCTTCAAGTTCATACACGCCGCCAACGTCCTCACCATAGAGGACATAGTAGTCGCCGTTATCCAGAACCACTCCGAGAAGCTGAGTGCCGATATCGCTGGTTCCCGCATAGAACCCTTCGGGAGCCGGATCCGCCGGGGTCACCGGCATGCTGGCCGAATCGTCGCTGCTTCCCCCTCCACAGGCCGCCAGCACCGTCACCAGCGGTGCGGTTAAAAGCGCTTTCTTTACGTTCATCCCTTTTCTCCTTTTTGTCGTATTAACTTCCATTTGCCACCTTCCCGGTGGCGTTTATTGGGCCTCCACCCAGATGAACCTCTCCGGGCTCAATGGGTGGCGACCATCCCACCGATACGCCGCCAACCGGCCCCCTTGCCGGGCGGCTACGCTGTAATCGAGGCAAGCCACGTCCGCCGTGAGCGGACGCGGCTTGCCACGCAACCAATAATGACCAATGAAAACCGGCTTTTCGCCGTCGTAGCCGGGCAGCACCCCATCGGCGACGGGCGTGTCCGGGACGCTGGACAGGGTGGCCTCGGGAACCAAAGCCAGGTCTCGATAGCTGGCAGGCGAGTCTTGCCACCAGCGCGTACGGATTTCGCGACGGGGGTGACCGTCCTTGTCCTGGAAGGCCGCGTCATCCGGCAATTCCACCTCCAGCCCTTTAAGCACCGTTTCCACCGCCTCGAACAGAGGCTTCCCTTTAGTCGCGGCGGCGACCCAAGCGTCGGCGCGTAACCGACCACTCCCGTCCAGATAGGGCCTGAGGCGGTCGAGCTGCTCCGGGTGCCAGCAAGCGTGGACGGCGCGCAGTTCCGGGAGGTCCAGGTAGAGCGGTAGGGTACGGAACCAGTCCAGCATCTCGTGGTGAAGGCGGGAGTCCTCTTCCACCTGGTCCAGAAATGCCCTGTGTTGGTGTCGGTTCTTGGCGGAATGTGGGCGCAGGTAAACTCCGGGCTGGTTCGGATCGGGCGTGGCCCAAGCCACAGCGTTGAATTCGTGGTTGCCCATGATCGCCAGCGCCTCGCCAGCATCCACCATCGCACGCACGATGCGGACCACCTCTACCTGCTCCGGCCCCCGGTCGATGTAATCACCCAGAAAAAGTGCGCGACGGGTTGGATGGCGCCATACGCCGGCGGACTCCACATAGCCCAGACGATCCAGCAGCCGCTTCAACGGCCCGGCGTGACCGTGGATATCCCCGATAATGTCGTACACAACTTCCCCCCAAAATGACGTCCTGTCGGGGGCAGAGCTTAGGCGGTCGACGGCCGAGGGTGAAGACTGATCGGGCGAACAGGTCGTGTATCGGGCGGGTGAGGGTGTCTAAGGTTGAATCCTGCAGGCGTCGAGGCGTTGGTCCCGCTCTTCGATGCGGGCCTCCACCCAGTCATGAACTTCGTCGGCAACCCAGCCCACGGTGCGACCACCCAGGGGGACCGGCCGGGGGAATCCGTCTTCGGCCATCCGGTTATAGATTGAGGACCGGCAGAGACCGGTGGTATTGATCACTTCTGACATACGCATGATTCGCATGAGTGCTTCCTCCTGATTGCTCATGCGATGGGTTGAGTACGTGGAGAATTACTGTCGTCGACAGCCACAGGAACCAGTCTTGGCCGCGAACACCGAAAACTGTGCCTTCCCTCGCCGTAGCGTTTGGTTCTGGCCTTGGCCAGGTAGCTCAGGCGTGTGAAAGCCGCCGTATACTGCTCGAACAGGGCGGAGCCGTTCATATTGATGTGGTAGACGGCGTTGTCCGGAAAATGAACTAAGCCCACGGCGGACGCTGGATCCAGGCGAAGCGCCCGCGCCCAAGCCCGAACGATCCGATCCGCCATACCGGAGCCGAAAGGTTCGACCGAATCCCCGCCCAGGCTTTCTGAGGTGGGGAAACGGCCCAGCGAATGGTAAGCATCCTTATTGAGCAGGATGGCCACGTGGTAGTGCGGTAAAGAGGACCGGTCTCGTTCCGCTGCCCATACGTAGCGGACCCGGCATGAAAAGCGGCGCCGGCCCACCTTGGCCTTACGGCTCTGATCAGCGTCAATCTGCGCTTTCATAGAGCGAAAGAACCGGGTGATGGCATCCTCGGGATGCTGGCGGAAAGAAGGGAGGCGCAGATCAACACGTAGCACGCTCGTACGGGGGTAGTCCTCCAAGGCATCCTTAAGCGTCATAAGGATGTTGTCGAGGTACTCGATGACATAGGGCCCATGCTTGGGGAGCAAGGGCAGCCCTTCCCAGTCCGATGAATTGGTGACTCTGAGGTTGGAGTTGTCGGGGTGACGGTCCATGAAGCTGCTCCTATGAAATGGGTTCATAGGAGCGGCGATGCCGTCACTTTTAACTCGCTTTCAGCCTCCGTCCGCAACCTTGCTGCGCGGTTGCGATATTGCATATTCGCACATCACCCATACTACTATACCGACACCCCTGGTATAAAAAATGAAACCTCGATGTCCGTGCCGCCGGGACTTCCGCTCATGGAAGTGAGCACATACTCACTCACATATAAAATCATGTTTGCCCTACCAGACCGAGTCAGGGGGACCTTGAAATTCCATATCGATATGACCGGTCCCGTGGCAGGCTCTCGACTCTCCCCCTCCCTCGCTGCGCACTGCCAATCGACCGCTGAGCAAAGCACGGCGGATCATTTTTCATTACCACCTCTCTGCGCAAATAGCAGGTTTAGCAGATCACAAAGGAATAGAAACGCACGGCTTATCACAGCGCTAAGGCCCGTATCATGCGGGGATACAAGATATTTTATCTATTGTAGATACTACGATTATTTCGACATTCTCATCTATGGTAGTCTCTATGAACGAATCTATAACCATCACCAGGAAATGAGGACCACGAAACGAGCGGGACAATTAATTTGGACAATCAGAGACATGGATAGAATAGAAGAATTCGATAAGATAAGAAAACTGAGCAAACGTCAGAAGCGGTGGTTATGGCATTGGCTTCCCTCCAGGTCACGCGCCATTTTTCACGGCGGGGCCAGGGCGCCGGAGGAAAACCTTGATGCTGGACTGGAGGAGCTTTTCACCAGAATCGACTATCCCAGACGCCTACTCGCAGACGCCCTAGAGGAGATGGATAAGCGCCTGACTCCGTCAGAGACGACCCAGTGGATTGACGCTCAGGACTACCGCCTCCTTGTTTATATCGCAAATGAAATCGGGCGAAGCGATCTTATTTCGGAATGCTTTTCTGGCGAATGGCATCGAGAACTCATCTTAGCCATTGACCTGCTCCCCGAGGGGGCCTCCGACAAGGTCGCCCGCCTTCGGGAGCTACGCAAAAAGTGGCTACAGATAAGAACGCCAGACGAGCAAACAAAGTGGCTGTCGTTAAACAATGACCGCCAGCTAAGTTGGGCACGCCATTATGTTGTCCAGAAACTCGGACACCCACCATTCCTTCAGCCCGTACTTATCCACTTGCCCCGCCTGGCCGTACTTGCCATTCTGGATACCCATCCCTTCCATCACCCGCTGGAGAGAAAGGCCTTCATCGACAAGATGCGCAAGAGCTGGAGTCAGAAGAAGTATAGGGACTCCGCCGGCACCCGAAAGCAGCGCTACATGCCGATGCAGCAACATGTCCACGATAGACTGACGAAGATGGCTCGGGCCAAGGGACTCAAGCGCTACGAGCTCGCGGAACAGCTAATCGAGGCCGCCTACGATGAGTGGAGCGGTAAGCTCTAGGTGGGCAGGCGGTTCTGGAGCCGCATTCAAGCCCGAGAGGGTGGTGGGCAGCATGGTGGGCAGCACTCCATAATCAAAATATCAATCCTCATAAGTTCATGATTAATATGTAAATTCATATTTTCATGCGCGAGCAGATTCAGAATATCGAGTGATCGCCGGCGGCCCTACGCCGGCAATCGCCGGAACCCCCACATCCCCACCAGCAAACCCACCACGAACAACACCGGCTCCCACAGCCCCATCACCAGCGCGGCGATGCCCGGGCCGGGGCAGTAGCCGGCCAGCCCCCAGCCGATGCCGAACAGGGCCGCGCCGCCGAGCAGGCGGCCATCGATATCGCTGCGGGTGGGCAAATGGAACTGGCCTTCGAACAGCGGCCGGTCCTGTTTGAGGATAAAGCGGAAACTGATCAGGGTAACCAGCACGGCGCCGCCCATGACGAACGCCAGGGTGGGGTCCCAGGTGCCGGTGATGTCCAGGAAGTTGAGCACCTTGGCCGGGTTGGTCATTTGCGAGATGGCCAGGCCGAGACCGAACAGCAGGCCGGCGATCAACGCGGCGATATTCTTCTTCATGCGCCCACTCCCAGTAAATGCCGGATCACGAACACGGTGAGGATGCCGGTGGCCATGAAGGTGGCCACCGAGGCCAGCGAGCGCGGCGACAGCCGGGCCAGGCCGCAGACGCCGTGGCCGCTGGTGCAGCCGCTGCCCAGCCGGGTGCCGAAACCGACGATCAGGCCGGCCACCAGGAATACCGGCCAGGGCATGTCCGACTGGAAGGCCAGGCTGCCGGGCACCAGCCAGAACGCCAGGGCGGCGCCGCCGAGCAGGCCGGCCAGGAACAGCCAGCGCCAGGCTCTGTCGCCGCCCGGCTCCACCGTGGCGCCGGCGACGATGCCGCTGATGCCGGCGATGCGCCCGTTGAGCCACAGCAGCAGCGAGGCGCTGGCGCCGATCAGCAGACCGCCGATCAGGCCGGCCCAGGGGGTGAAGTTCACGATGGTCATACCGGGAGCTCCTCGTCGTGCGCGGTCTGGGAGAACCCTTCCGGGTGGTTCAGGGGCACCTTGATGTAGCGCCGGCCGTTGTCGTCGGCGGGCGGGGTGTGGCCGGCGCGGACGTTGATCTGCACCGAGGGGATAATCAGATCGGGCAGGCCGAGGGTGGCGTCGCGCTCGGTACGCAGCTTGACGAAGTCGTCCTCGGAGCGGCCGCCGCCGACATGAATATTGTCGCGCTTCTGGTCACCCACGGTGGTTTCGTAACGGTAGTCGCGACCGCCGGGCCGGTAGTCGTGCAGCACGAACAGGCGGGTGTCGTCGGGCAGCTCGAACAACCGCTGGATCGACTGATACAGGGTATGGGCGCTGCCGCCGGGAAAGTCGCAGCGGGCGGTGCCGCCGTCGGGCATGAACAGGGTGTCGCCGACGAAGATAGCGTCGCCGATCTGATACGTCAGGTGGTCCGAGGTGTGCCCGGGCGTGGGGATGGCACGGGCCTCGATATTGCCCACCCGGAAGCTTTCGAAATCCTCGAACAGGTGCTCGAAGGGCGTGCCGTCCGCCTGGAAGCCGCGTTCGAAGCCGTAGACGTCCTTGAAGTGCTTCTGCACCTGGCGAATGCCGACACCGATGCCGGTGGTGCCGCCCAGCTGCCGGTGCACATGGGCGCCGCCGGCCAGGTGGTCGGCGTGGGCATGGGTCTCCAGCACCCACTCCACCTCCAGCCCCTGATCGCGGATGAAACCGATCAGTTCGTCGGCGGTATCGGTGCTGAGCCGTCCGGACTCGGCTTCGTAGTCGAGCACCGAATCGATCACCGCGGCGCGGCGGGTGTCCGGGTCCCAGACCACGTAGGAAAAGGTGGAGGTGGGCTCGTGAAGAAAGGAGCGAACCTGGGGGCGTTGCGCGGCTGCCATGAAAACCTCCTGGGTGACATCCATTTAATTCTTTATAGTCCGCGCCCTTTTATTAGTCAAATCTAATATAGAGAAATTTACATTACATATTCCTAATGCTATTTTGAGGTCAAATCATTGAAGCGATGCCATGACCGACACACGCCTTAAAAACAGCCCCCCAAAGCCCGATGAAGCCATGGCCGAGCACGCCGCCGACGCCGCCCGCCTGCTCAAGTCGTTGTCCCACGAGAAGCGCCTGCTGATTCTCTGCATGCTGGTGGAGGGCGAGATGACGGTGGGCGAGATCAACGCCCGGGTGGCGGGCAGCCAGTCAGTGGTCTCCCAGCACCTGGCGGTACTGCGCCGCGACGATCTGGTACAGACCCGCCGCGACGCTCAGACGATCTATTATTCCCTGCGGGGCACCCGGGCGACCCGCATTATCGAGGTGTTGCACGACCTGTTCTGCGACCGCTGAAACTCCTCGAGATCGTGCGCCAAACACCGAAACCCAGCCCCAACAGAAGGGCCGATAGGGGTATCGACCCGCCCCCGGACCCAGCAACCGGAGCGGAGCCGCCGCTGTTTTTCGCGGGGGCGCCGTCATTGGTGTCATCTTCAGGGGGAACATTAGGGAAGGGCTCGAAGGGGTCTTCATCCGGCACCACCGGTGCTACCGGCGGCGCAAGCCCCGCCGCCAGGAACACATCATCCAGCTGGAGCCAGGCATCATCACCGCCAGGCTGCAATCCGGCAAAGACACGTATAACATTATGGTCGCCCGTGTTAAACGGTAATTGATATAGCGCATAGTCCGCGCTTGCACTTATCGGCGTATCCACCAGCGTAGTCCCGTCCATTCCACGAACCCCCAGAAGAGTCAGCTTGGATCCGGATGTTCTTATCCAGGCGGACAGGTGGTAATCGGTTTTCTTGGCGACGGAGATCTCCTGGTACAGCTCGTTCCATTCGGTGTTGCTGTTGCGGACCCACCCATTGCTCACGCCCTGGTGTTCTAGCTCCAGCCCTCGATCCAGGCCACACTGACCCAGGCACTGCCAACCATTATTATCGGCATTTCCCAGAACGCCTTCCGTCTCGAAGTCACCGTTCACCAACCTATTGCTAGGCTCCGGCGGATTATCGAAGACACGCATTAGTTCTGGTAATTCCTGCCGGAAACTACGAATCCAGTAGCCCGGCGAATGCATGCCGTCACCATAGGGGTGAAACTGGTGGACTATTCCCAGTTGGTTGAGCCGATCATGCATGGCGAAATTCATTCGGTGCACCTCGGCTTCCTGAATCCAGCCCATGAACAGATTGACGGGGTTGTACTCGTTCTGATTATCGAGGACCCCACGGTTTCCGTTGCCGAAGTAGAAAGAGAGATGCATCCCCGCCAGATTGTGCGCCAGGTTGAGGGGGTTATGAGCTTGGCGGACCTCCGTATCGAGAGGCCAGATCCCAAAGATCGAGTAAGGCACTCTTGCGTCAATAACCGGTGAAACACCGATCCAATTCGAAATCAACTCTCTGCTGGTGTCGACTGCACCGGAGAATGCGGCGGCGGCGATGAATTGATCCGGGTGCCTCGCCGCGTAACTCATCGCGCCATAGCCTCCCATCGAAAGGCCAACCACTGCGCGCCCCTCGCGGCGGGCGTCGGTTGTAAAGGTGCTATCTACCCAGGGCACAAGCTCTTCAAAGAAAAAAGTCTCCCACTTCGGGGTGCCGTCTATACCAGGGACGGCCGCATCAGCATACCAGCTCCCTTTTCCCATCGACGGCTGGACGATGATTACGTCACGGTCGCCAACAATTTCCTGCACCCCCCATACCGTCCAGTCTTCATGGGTTCCGCCACCACCATGGAGCAGGTAAATAACCGGATATCCTGAAACAGTATTGGAATATCCGGTAGGCAACATCACCCTTACAGTGGTTGCATCCACAAGGTTATCGGAGACGATATCGAAGTCTATAATTTGTTGGTTTACCCGCTCGCCATCAGACACCTGAAAGGAGTAAAGTGGCGTACAAAAGAAAAGAAAAATAATAACCAAAAAATGGGGCGATCTGATCATCATGGCGCCTCGCAACTGTTGAAAATATGCGTAACGCCAAATCATCGCATTGTTGGAAGGATCAAATCCGGACAGCCAGGGTCACCGGATCCGCCTATCCCTTCGGCAGGCGCGCATAGAAGCCCTGTAACGTCTTCTCGGTGGCCGTTTCCAGCTCGATACCCGCGTTAATCAACAAGCCAGCGACCATTACATAATGGCCAACAAGCATAATTATTTCGATTACTTGCCTCTTGTTATACTTCTGGTTCAGCGCAAGCCAGTTGTCTTCATCAATAGGACGCTGCTGGCACAGCTGATCGCATACCTTCACCAGCAGTCGATCATCCTGGTTCAGGATGTCACCGGACGGTTTCGTGATCTCGATGATTTCATTATCGCTAACACCAACTTTCAGCGCCATTTCCACATGTTGACCCCACTCATAGCGACTTCTGCAGTGCCAAGCCACACGCAGGATCACTTTCTCCCTGTCCGTGGCGGGGAGCCGACCGAAAGGCATCATCTGGGAGGCGAAAATCAGCCATGGCCAGAAAAGCCGACCGTTAATGCCCAACACCGGAAATATATGCGGCAGCTCCGGCCGGCCAAAAAGTCGAGCCACGCCTGACAGACTGCGCAGCAGCAGAGCCCGCTGCCGCCGCGGCGGGGCGGGAATGCGAACGTAATCAGGGCCCGCCCAGCCGCTCTCGGGTCGTAATAGGTCTGCATCTTTCATAAGTTGTGATTTCCTCGCTGGCGATATTCTCCAGGTGTTAAACCAGTCCGCTTCTTGAACCATCGGATAAGGGATTGCCTTGACTGAAAGCCCAACTGAAATGCTGTTACCTCCAGTGTCTGGCGGCTATCCAATATCAAGTCAGGCGCCCTCTCCATACGGATTTCGTCGATTAGACTCCGGAATTTAACGTTATGGGCATCCAGTCTCCGATGCAGAGTGCGGCCGCTGATGCCCAACTGCTCCGCCACATCGTCCAAACCAGGGGGACTGTCGACAAACATGGCACGTGCAAGTCGCATGACGGTCTTCGGTAACGCCGTGTTTTGTTGCCGCTGTCGCATTAGAACATCGGCGTGTTGCGCCAGCGCGGTCTTAATGCCAGGGTCACCGTGGCCAAGCGGCCGGTCCATCAATGTCCGGTCAAAACAGATGCCCGCTTGTGGCTGATCAAAATAAATTGGGCTTTGGAAAAGTTGTTGGAGACGTGACCGCGCCTCTTTCGTTTCAGGTGGTGGGTGAGTAAATTTGACTTCAAGGGGAACCACGGGGGCCGGTTGCAACAGGGTACGGGCAAGCACCGTGAAGCTACCCAGGACATAGTCGTAAGCATGCCTGCGAAAAAGAGGGGTGCCCGCCAGGCACTCCCAAGCAACATGGACCCGGCCTGGCAGGTAGGCCACCTTGCTGCGCCCGAAGCTACTAAGCAGCCCATTATAGCGGACGATCAAATCCAAAACGTCCGCGAAGCGTGTGCAGCTCTGGCTAAGGTAGCCAAGAACCCCAAACGCGGCCGGCTGGGTGCTCTCCGCCATCACCAGCCCGAACGGGTAACCCGGGAATCGCGCGTCGAGCTGTGCCAGGAGTTCTTCGAGCATGGAGATCGGCAGTGTGGCCTCCGCGCCGATCGGCGGGTTCTTCCGCCCCAGCCTGAGCAACCATTGCTCGACATCAAGACCATTGGCCTGTGCGGTGCGGGCGAGATGCTGGAGGTGGGGGGCCGCCACCCAATTATCGTTATCATCCACGGCAATTCTCCTAACGATATCGCCGAGTATGTCACACCTTCGGTCACACAAGACGCTTTGGCGCTTTTGGGCCCTTATTGTGGCGCGATGGGTTACCGATAGCAGCCAGACAGCATGGCATCATGCCCGCCTTAAATAGGAGATCTTCATGAAGTCACTGCGCAATAGGCTCTGCTTGGTTACCGGAGCCGCCAGCGGGATTGGCCGGGCAACGGCGGAGTTGCTCGTAGACGAAGGCGCCAGGCTGTGCCTGACCGACATCAACCGGCCGTCACTGGACGCTGTGACGCAAGAGCTAACGGAGAAGGGCGGACGGGTATTATTCCATCGGGCGCTTGACGTCTCCGATCCATACGCGGTGCAGGCCTTCGCCGACGATATCCATAAGCAACATGGTTGTGTCGACGTGGTAATGAACATTGCGGGCATCTCGACCTGGGGTACGATCGAGAATCTGGAGCTAACGCATTGGAATCAGATCATCGAGGTCAATTTATTAGGGCCGGTTCATATCATCCACGCGTTTTTGCCACCGATGATCAAGGCTGGCAGGGGCGGTCACCTGGTCAATGTGTCCTCCGCCGCGGGTCTGTTCGGCTTGCCCTGGCACGCCGCCTATAGTGCCAGCAAGTTCGGCTTGAGAGGCATCAGCGAAGTGCTGCGCTTCGACCTTCGCCAACACGGCATCGGTGTAAGCCTAGTTTGTCCCGGGGCAGTGGACACCGGCTTGGTGAAAACTATCAATGTTGTCGGCGTGGATCGGGATGACCCCGATGTACAGGCCTTGACGCGACGCTTCCAGCGGCACGCCAAAACCCCCGAGCACGCGGCAAAGAAGATTATTGCCGGGGTTAAGAAGAATCGCTACTGGATATTTACGTCCCTTGATATCCGCCTAGGCGTGCTTGCCCAGCGTTTTTGCCCACTGCTCTATGAAGGGGCCATGAAATGGCTGAGCCGCATCGTATTCAAAGTGTATAAAGATACCGATAACGGCTCGCTCAGGTGATGACTCAGGCCGCCAGCGCCGCCGGTCCGAAGAACTCATAGTGAACCCTGTCCATCGGCACGCCGCGCCGGCTTAGCAGCGCGTGGACGTGGCGCAGCATGGGTTCCGGCCCGCACAGATAGTAGTGGGCGCCGTCCACGGTGAGCGCGTCGAGCAGCGCCTCATCGATCAGGCCGTTGCTGTGGTAACCCCGGCCCGGTTCGTCGCCGGCGAGCGGGTCGCTGTAGCGCACATGCACTTGCAGGTTGGGGTGCGCGGCGGCCAGCGCCCGCACTTCCTCGCGGAACGGATGCACCCGGCTGTTCAGCGCCCCCTGGATCAGCGTCACCGGACGGCTGGCCGGCGACGCCGCCAGGCACTGGTGCAGCATGGACAGCAACGGCGTGATGCCGACACCGCCGGCGATCAGCACCACCGGCGCCTCCTGCTCCCGGGTATCGAGCACGAACTCTCCGGCCGGCGGCGCCAACTCCACGTGGTCACCCTCTTTGAGGTTGGCGTGCAGGTGGTTGGAGCAGACCCCGTCCGGGGCACCGTCCACCGGCGCCGCTTCCCGCTTGACGCTGATCCGGAAGTGCTGGTCGCCGGGCGCGTTGGACAGGCTGTAGTTGCGCATCACCGGGCCGGCGCCGGGCACGTCCACGCGCAGGGTGATGTACTGGCCGGGTTTGTGCGGCTGCAGCGCGGCGCCGTCGGCGGGCCGCAGGTAGAAGGAGGTGATGTTGTCACTCTCCGCTTCGCGGCGCGCCACCACGAACGGCTTGAAGCCCTGCCAGCCGAACCGCTGCTTCTGCTCTTGGTAAATGTCCGCCTCCCGGCCGATGAAGATGTCCGCCAGGGCGCCGTAGGCGGCCGCCCAGGCGTCGATGATGTCATCGGTGGCGGCGTCGCCGAGCACTTCCTTGATCGAGGCGAGCAGGTTCTCGCCGACGATCGGATAGTGCTCCGGCCGAATCCCCAGCGACACATGCTTCTGCGCGATCAGCTCCACCGCGTCGGTGAGCGCCGCCGGGTTGTCCACGTGTTGGGCGTAGGCACAGATGGCACCGGCCAGGGCGCGCTGCTGAGACCCGGACCGCTGATGCGCCGGATTGAAGTAGGGGCGCACTTCCGGATTGTGCTCGAACATGCGCTGGTAGAAATGGCGGGTGAGGGTTTCCCCGTGTTCCTGCAGCACCGGCACGGTGGCTTTGATAACGGCGAGTTGATCGGCGGTCAGCATGATTCCAGGTCTCCTGTTGCTCCGGACTTAAAAGAGGCGTTTTACATACCTCTTTTAAACAGGAATACTATATACCTCTTTAAAAGCGGTCAACGACTTTATGCAACTGACGACCCACACCGATTACTCCCTGCGTCTGCTGATCTATCTGGGGCTGTCCCGCGACAAGGCCCCGGCCACGGTGCAGGAAATCGCGCTGAGCTACGGCATCTCGGCGAACCACATCGCCAAGGTGGCGCAGACACTGACGCGGCTGGGCTATGTGAAGAGCCTGCGCGGGCGCGGCGGCGGCCTGGTGCTGGCCGGCGATCCGGAACGGATCTCGGTGGGCGAGGTGGTCAGGCAGACCGAGAATCTGAAGCTGCTCGAATGCTTCGGGGAGAATTCGTCCTGCCCGATCGACCCGGCCTGCACCCTGAAAAAAGTGCTGGGCCGGGCGCAGGAGGCGTTTCTGCAGGTGCTGGACGGCTACACGCTGGCGGAACTGATCACCAACGACACCGAACTGCGGGGCCTGCTGCTCCCCGCCAGTGCCTGACTACAACGGCACCGCCAGCACCGCGAAGGTGTCGCCCATGGCCACCTTGGCGGGGTGACGGCGGCCGATCAGCAGGCCATCCACCGGGGCGCGGTATTCCGCCGGTTCGGCGCCGGTGCGCTCCATGGAATAGACCCGCGCCATCACCGCGCCGGCTTTCACCGGCGCCCCCAGGTTGACCGCGAATTCCAGCAAGCCGGCGTGTTCGCTCTGCAGGTAGTGGGCGCTGTCGGGAATCTCCAGCATACGGGTAGGCGACATTCGCGGCTCGCCGGGCAGAATACCGGCCCAGCGCAACACGTTGTCCACGCCCTGCTCCGCCAGCGCCACGGTCTCCGGCGTGGTGGTGCCGCCGCCGCCCAGCTCGGTGCTGATGAACACCTTGCCCTGGGCCTCCACCACGGTGTCGTAGAGCGCGTCGCCTTCCAGCTCCGCCATCAGCAGGGTGTTGGGGGCGCCGAAGGCGCGCGCGCCTTCCAGGCAGCGGCGCGCCAGGTCGGCGTCGGCCAGCCGGTGGGTGGCGGCGAACGGCAACAGATCCAGGGTGCGGCCGCCGGAATGGATGTCCAGCGCCAGATCGCACAGCGGCACCAGGTAGCGGGTGAAATAGTCGGCGATGCGCTGGGTGAGGCTGCCGGTGGGGCTGCCCGGAAACGCCCGGTTCAGGTTGCCCTTGTCGAGCGGCGAGGTGCGGGTGCCGTTAAGCACCGCCGGGTGGTTCATCATCGGCACGATGATCACCCGCCCACGGATGTCCTCGGCGCGCAGGCGGCCGGCCAGCTTGAGCAGGGCGGTGATGCCTTCGTACTCGTCGCCGTGGTTGCCGCCGGTGAGCAGGGCGGTGGGGCCGTCGCCGTTGCGCGCCACCGTGATCGGAATCATCAGGCTGCCCCAGGCGGAGTCGTCGTGGGAGTGCGGCAGCTTGAGAAAACCGTGTTGCACACCGTCGCGGTGGAAATCCACGGTGGCGGTGATCGGGCTGTCCTGCATGGTGTCTCCTTCGGGCTTGGCCATGACGGGCCGCGGACTTCCCCCTATAATGCCCGTTTTCGCGGGCAGTGAGACCCCGGCAGACAGGAACCGCATGCGTATGACCGACAAAGGCACTCTCTATATTGTGTCGGCCCCCTCCGGCGCCGGTAAAACTTCCCTGGTGGCGGCGCTGGTGGAAAAGCTGCCCCGCCTGCGTATCTCCGTATCGCACACCACCCGGCCGCGCCGGGAGGGCGAAGTGGAAGGGGTCAATTACCACTTCACCAGCCGCGAGACCTTCGTGCGCATGGTGGAAGAGGGCCGGTTCCTGGAGCACGCCGAGGTGTTCGGCAACCTGTACGGCACCAGCGCCGACTGGGTGGCGGAGACGCTGCGCGGCGGCGAGGACGTGATTCTCGAGATCGACTGGCAGGGCGCCGCCCAGATCCGCCACCTGCTGCCGGAGGCGGCCAGCATCTTCATCCTGCCGCCGTGCCTGAAGACCCTGGCCCAGCGCCTGCGCACCCGCGCCTCGGACGACGACCACGTGATCGAGAAGCGCCTCGCCGGGGCCCGGGAAGAGATGAGCCACTACGGCGAGTTCGACTATCTGGTGGTCAACGACAACTTCGAACGGGCCCTGCACGAGCTGGCCGCCATCGTCGAAGCGCGCCGTCTGACCACCGACCGCCAGGCGGTACGCCAGGCGGCCACGCTCGCCGACTTGTTGTCCGGTACTGAAACCCAGTAGAATCGCGGGCCGCACTAGGTGCGCGCCCCCGCAATAGGAGATCGACATGGCCCGTGTAACCGTAGAAGACTGCCTGGAAAACCTGGATAACCGCTTTGAGCTGGTTCTGGTATCCAGCCGGCGCGCCCGCCAGCTGCAGACCGGCGGCAAGGAGCCGCGCGTGGCCTGGGAAAACGACAAGCCCACCGTGGTGGCGCTGCGCGAGATCGCCGCGGGGGAAGTGACCTCCGAATCGGTTGAAAACCCGATCGCCGATCAGGGCGCCGATGTGGACGACCTGGCGATGCTGACCCAGTCGTTCGGCGAGTAACGCCAAAGTGACGTGAGGGGCCGCGATGCCGCGCCCCTCGCTCCGCAACACTTCCCTGACAAGCCTTCATAGCGCCCGCCTTTCAGACCGAAAACCCCTGCCTTTTCAAGCGCTCACGGCGGTAACGTAGACAAATCACCACGCCAAACCTAAGCTAGGAATTATCGTTCACTTCGATTCGCCCTGGTGGCGTGGCGAGGAATCTTGCCCTCGATCAACAACCTGAAAAAACGGTTACGCAGCTACCTGACGGAAGAGCAAATTTCACAGGTGGTTCGCGCCTACTATTTTGCCGAGAAAGCCCACGAGGGCCAGTACCGGCGAAGCGGGGATCCCTATATCACGCATCCGCTGGCGGTGGCGAACATCCTGGTGGACATGCACATGGACTACGCCTCGCTGATGGCGGCCATGCTGCACGACGTGATCGAGGACACCGGCGTCTCCAAGGAGCAGCTCGCCGAGGCGTTCAGCGAGGAAGTCGCCGAGCTGGTGGACGGGGTCTCCAAGATCGCCCAGATCAAGTTCGAATCGAAAGCGGAGCAGCAGGCCGAGAATCTGCGCAAGATGATGCTGGCCATGACCCGCGACATCCGCGTGATCCTGGTGAAGCTGGCCGACCGTCTGCACAACATGCGCACCCTGCATGTGATGCGCGCCGAGAAGCGCAAGCGCATCGCCACGGAAACCCTGGAAATCTACGCGCCGATCGCGTTCCGGCTGGGCATGTACAACATGCGCGTGGAGTACGAGGATCTCGCCTTCCACAATATCCACCCGATGCGCGCGCGGCTGATCGGCAAGGCGGTGCAATCGGCGCGCGGCAACCGCCGTGAGATTCTCTCCTCGATCAAGACCAGCCTGGAGCGCAGCCTCGAGGAAGAGGGCATCCAGGCCCGGGTGCTGGGCCGGGAAAAGCATCTGTACAGCATCTACCAGAAGATGAAGGAACAGCATAAGCCGTTCGCGGACATCATGGACGTGTTCGGCTTCCGCATCATCGTCGACCGGGTGGACACCTGCTACCGGGTGCTGGGCGCGGTGCACAATCACTTCATTCCGATTCCCGGCCGCTTCAAGGATTACGTGGCGATTCCCAAGGCCAACGGCTATCAGTCGCTGCACACCACGCTGAAGGCGCACTCCGGCATTCCGCTGGAGATTCAGATCCGCACCGAGGAAATGGAAGCGATGGCCAACAACGGCATCGCCGCCCACTGGCTGTACAAGTCCCACGACGAGCCCGGCTCGCCCACCCACACACGGGCCCAGTCCTGGATGAAGCGGCTGCTGGAAATCCAGCAGAAAGCCGGCAACTCCATGGAGTTCATCGAGAACGTAAAGGTGGACCTGTTCCCGGACGAGGCCTACGTGTTCACGCCCAAGGGCGACATCAAGGAACTGCCCGCCGGCGCCACGCCGGTGGACTTCGCCTACGCGGTGCACACCAAGGTGGGCACCCGCTGCGTGGCGGCGCGCATCGACGGCAAGCTGGCGGCGCTGTCCACGCCGCTGGAATCCGGGCAGACGGTGAAGATCATCACCGCCCCCAACGCCACCCCCAACCCGGGCTGGCTGAATTTCGTGGTGACCGGCAAGGCGCGCTCCAACATTCGCCACTTCCTCAAGCAGCAGCGCCGCGAGGACGCCGCCGAGCTGGGCCAGCGGCTGCTGGAGAAAGCGCTGATCCCCTACCAGCTGGATCTGTCGCTGTTATCGGAAAAAACCCTGCAACAGGAACTGAACAACAACCACTACGGCACCGTGGACGAACTGCTCGAGGACATCGGCATGGGCAACCGGCTGGCGCCGCTGGTGGCGCGCAAGCTGGCCGGTGCCCGTGGCGAGAACCGCGACCCGGAGGACGACCGCCTGCCCCTGGCGATTCGCGGCAGCGAAGGGCTGATGGTGACCTACGCCAAATGCTGCTACCCGCTGCCCGGCGACACCGTGATCGGCCACCTGAGCGCCGGCAAGGGCATCGTGGTGCACCGCGACACCTGCAAGAATCTGCTCGCGGAAATGCGCGACGCGCCGGAAAAATGCATTCCACTGAACTGGGACAAGGACGTGGAGCAGGAATTCACCGCCGCGCTGCGCATCGAGCTGGTCAACAAACGCGGCGTGCTGGCGACCCTGGCCAACGTGGTCTCCGAGCTGGGCTCCAACATCGACACCATCGACATGGCCGGCAAAGACCCCACCCTGTCGATCATCAACGTCACCCTCACCGTGAAACACCGGGTCCACCTGGCGCGCATCATCAAGCGGTTGCGCACCGTGGACAATGTTGTGAGGATTCACCGCATCAGTGCCTGAAGGAAACAGCAGCATGTCCAATCGTTCCGTGATCAAAACCGACCGGGCGCCCGCCGCCATCGGTCCCTACTCCCAGGCCATCAAGGCCGGCTCCACCGTCTACCTGTCCGGCCAGATCCCGCTGGACCCGGCCACCATGGAACTGGTCGGCGGCGGCATGGACGCCCAGGTACGGCGTGTCTTCGATAACCTCAGCGCGGTCTGTGACGCGGCCGGGGGCGCCCTGCACGACATCGTCAAACTGAACATCTTTCTCACCGACCTGAGCCATTTCAATCTGGTCAACGAGATCATGAAAGAATACTTCCAGGAGCCCTACCCGGCCCGTGCCGCCATCGGCGTGGCCGCCCTGCCCAAGGGCGCCGAGGTGGAAATGGACGCGGTGATGGATATCGCCTGACCGGCGCCGCGCACCAAAACGACGCCAGAGGGCGCCCCACCGGCGCCCTTTTTTTGTGCCTGGAACGGTACGGATCGTCCCGCAACGGACGCTTTCATCACCTGATCTTCACTCTCCCAACGCTTTTTACAATTAAAAATACCCCTATAAAAACAATCACTTTTACATCAATTAAGTAAACTCAAATGCCTTCCCGCAAGGCCGGTGGCACTCAACTTGCCTGAGTACGCCCGTCCTGATTGGACACTTGCCGCCTTACCTTCAAGGGGAAAACATTATGAGCAGCACCTTTCGTTCTCTGCCCGGAAACGGGCTGGGTCTGGTCTTCCTGTCGGCCTTTCTGTTCCTTGCCGGCTGCGGAGGCGACTCTTCATCCTCCTACGTGGAAGACACACCCGACGCCAAGACCACCCCGGACGCCGTAAGCACCGGCGTGGCAGCGGACCCCTCCACCGCCGGTCCGTTCACCGTCGCCGAAGAGGAATACAACTTCGGCCGCATGACCGTCATGGACAACAAAAACGGGGACAGCTACGACACCGACATCCACGGCTACATCCAGTACCCCGAGGGTCAGACCGGCCCCTTCCCGGTGGTGCTTTTCCTGCACGGCCGCCACGGCACCTGCTACGACGGCTGGGGGATCGACGACGACGATTGTGCCAACCCGATCCCCAGCTACCGGGGTTACGAATACATCTCCCGCAATCTGGCCAGCCACGGCTACGCGGTGATTTCCGTGGACGCCAACGACATCAACGATAACGACAGCGGCCCCAGCAACGGCGACACCGGGGCACTCGCCCGGTCCATGCTGGTGGTGCGTCACCTGGACGAATTCCGCACCATCAACGCCTCCGGCGGCAACAGCCTGGACATGCTGACCGGCAAACTGGACATGAGCGAAATCGGCATCATGGGCCACTCCCGCGGCGGTGAAGGCGTGAATCAGACCGTGATCTACAACCGCAACCAGCCCGAGCCGCACAACATCACCGCGGTGTTCTCGCTGGCGCCCACCGACTACAACACCCAGACGGTCAGCAACGTCACCTTCCTGGCCCTGGCCGGCTACTGCGACGGCGATGTGGAAGATCTGATGGGCAACTTCGCCTACGACACCAGCCGCTACGCCGTGGATAACGACCCCTATCCCAAGTTCCAGCTGATTCCCATGGGCGCCAACCACAACTACTACAACACGGTCTGGACCACCGACACCCGCCCGGACGACTGGACCATTCTCGACAGCGACGGCGACGACCCCTGGTGCGGCGAGAACGCCGCCGGTAACGGCCGCGACACGCCGGAAGTGCAGCAGGCCCAGGGCCTGTTCTTCATCGCCTCGTTCTTCCGCTACTTCATCGGCGGCGAACAGGAATTCGGCGCCTACTGGAACGGCCAGACCTCGGTGCCCGGCAACACCTGCCCGGACGGCACCGGCCCCTGCGACGACCGCTATCTGCTGAGCATCCACGCCCCGGCGGCGGACCGCCTGGTGATCGACGACACCCTGGACCCGGCCAGCCTGACCACCAACAACCTGGGCGGCGCGGTGCGCTTCGACGGCTTCTCCTCGTTCGGCATCTGCCAGACCAACGGCCGGCCCGGCGAGGGCTGCGACGTGGCCACCCCCACCTTCAACATCGCCGAGCAGCTGTTCATGGCCTGGGACACCGCGGCCACCTACCGTTCCGAATTGCTGGGCGTGAACGCGGTCGACTACCAGGTGCTGTCGGTGCGCGTGGGCGTGTCCCACGGCGACGCCGACAACACCGCCGGCCAGGACTTCCAGGTGATCCTTGAGGACATGGACGGCAACCGCGTGTCCGCCCTGGCCAGCGACTACACCGAAAGCCTGTTCTACCCGCCGGGCCGGGAATTCTACGACGAGACCAACCACGGTTCGCAGAAGACCACGCTCAACGCCGTGGACATTCCGCTGACCGCGTTCGAAGGTGTGGATTTCACCAACCTCAACGCCATCGAGCTGGCCTTCGACCAGACCCCCGCCGGCACCGTCCAGGTCACCGACCTGGTGCTGCAGCGCGTCGACTTCTAACCCTGACGGTTCGGGCTGGGCCTGAGCGGGCCCAGCCCGCGAAAGGGTGGCTTTCAGCCACCCGGCAAGCGCCCACAAGGCTCCTTCACGACCACCTCTCAAATTCCCCGTTCGGCCTCTCAGGTTATTGACAGCTTTTATTCATCGGGCGGATATTAACCGCTGCTTTCTTTTAGAAAACTATTTCGCATAGCGAAACACAAAGAACAAAAGACCCACAATTCCAATAAAACAGGGAGAGCAGCAATGAGCACTCATTTCACAATACCCAGGATCGGGCTTCTGGCCGGCCTGCTGAGCGCCGGGTTGCTGGCCGGCTGCGGCGGCGACAGCAGCAGCTCCGGCGTCGGCGAGCCGTCACAACCGGCGCGCGTCCAGGACACCCGCACTTTCACAGCCAGCGAAACCCAGGCCGCCGCCTTCGACGCGGAAGGCGGCGTCACCGGCCACGATGACGCCGAACAGTGGTCCGGCATCCGCCCCAACGGCGCCAGCTACCGCATTGAGGTTCCGGCCGCCTGGAACGGCCGCCTGGTGATGTACGCCCACGGCTACCGGGGCGAGGGTTCCGAACTCACCGTCGGCAACCCCAGCATTCGCCAGTGGCTGCTGGATAACGGCTACGCCTGGGCCGCCTCCAGCTACTCCACCAACTTCTACGACGTGCGCACCGGCGTCGAGGACACCAACGAACTGGCGCTGGCGTTCACCGACATCACCGGCCTCACCGACCCGGACCGCCTCTACATTATCGGCCACTCCATGGGCGGCCATGTCACCGCCGCCGCCATCGAGGACGAAACCCTGGCCACCGCCAACAACCCGGTGCAGTACCACGGCGCCGTGCCCATGTGCGGCGTGGTGGGCGACACCTTCGAGTTTGAATACCTCACCCAGGCGACCATGGCGGCGCAGCACTTCGCGCATATGAAAAACCCCGACGCACCGCCGCTGACCGGTATCCCGGCCACCAATTTCGATGCCGGCGCCATCAACTCGGTGATCTGGACGATACCGCCGATCCCGCCGTCGACGGACAATCCGACCGGCTCGCTTGGTGTGCCCACCGCCGAGGGGGAACAGTTCCAGGCGCTGATGCGGAATCTCTCCGGCGGCGAACGCCCGGTGGCCGACATCGGTTTCACCACCTACTACTGGCATGTGGTGATGGGCACCGGCGGCCGCGACGGCACCGTCAACGGCATTCTGGCCCGGGACCTGACCGGCAACGCCGGCGTCACCTACCAGTTCGACAACTTCCCGCCGCTTAGCACCGAGGAACAGGCCTTCAACGACACCATTCTGCGCGTGGAGAGTAATCCGTCCGCCAACGGCCTGCGCAACGACGGTCTGCGCTGGATTCCGGTGATCAACGGGGAATTCAACATTCCGGTGGTCAGCCTGCAAGGGCTGGGTGACTTTTACGTGCCCTTCCGCCACGGCCAGATCTACCGCGAGCGGGCCGAGGCCAACGGCAACGACACCTGGCTGGTGCAGCGGGCGATCCGCTCACCGGGCCACTGCGACTACACCGCGGAGGAACAGATCAACGCCTTCGAGGACATGGTGGCCTGGGAGCAGGGCGGCCCTAAACCGGCCGGCGACGACTTCCTCGATCCGGCCACGGTGGCCGCCGACGACTTCGGCTGCCAGTTCACCACCACCGACCGTTCCGGCGTGCCGGCTTGCACCACCCCCCCGTAAGGGCTTTCCGACGCCGTAAACGACAACGCCCCGCATTCGCGGGGCGTTTTCTTTGCAGCGGAGCGACGGCACACGCTCAGTCCAGCGCCAGCTCCGAGTCGAGGATCGCCTCGAAGCCTTCCGGCAGCACGTCGGCCCAGGCGTTCAAGCCTTTGCGCAGACCTTCCAGGGTCGGCGCCACCAGGTTGGCGTGGCCCACCTTGCGGCCCGGGCGCACGCTCTTGCCGTACCAGTGGACCACACCGGGGTGCTGCAGCCAGGCCTGATCAAAGGGCGTGCCGATCAGGTTCACCATGGCGCTGGGGCCGTGCACGTTGAGCGAGTGCAGCGGTACGCCGGCCAGGGCGTGCACGTGCAGATCGAACTGCGACCAGTCGGCGCCCTCGTGGGTCCAGTGGCCGGAGTTGTGCACCCGGGGCGCAATCTCGTTGACCAGCAGACGGCCGTCTTCCTCGAAGAACTCCACCGCCATGACGCCGGCGTAATCCAGCTTTTCCATGATTCGCCGCAGGATGTTCTCCGCCTCCGGCTGCAGCGCGGCGCTGGCGTTGGCCGGCGCCAGGCTCAGGCGCAGGATGCCGTCCACGTGCCAGTTGCGGGTGAGCGGGTAGAACAGGGTCTCGCCGGCCGGGTTGCGGGCGCCGACGATGGACAGCTCGCGACGGAACGGAATCTTCTTCTCGACGATGGCGCGCCCGGCCAGCTCTTCCGCCGGCACCGCGGACAGGTCGCCGCCGTCGCCGACGATCCAGGTGCCGCGGCCGTCGTAGCCGCCGCTGCGCGCCTTCACCACCACCCCGCCGAACTCGGCGGCGGCGTCCGCCAGATCCTCTACCCGGTCCAGGTTGCGCCAGGGGGCGGTGGCGATGCCCAATTCATCGAGCATTGATTTCTGCGTGTAGCGGTCCGGGATCACCGCCAGGGCGCCGCGCGCCACGCAGCGGTCACTGGCCGCCAGCCGCGCGGACAGACCGCTGTCGGGGAACGCCTCGCGCTCCACGGTGACCACCGGGTAGCGCTCCAGGCACTCTTCCCAGGTGATCGGCACCGCCAGATCGGAGGTGCCGGGCAGCAGCAGGGCGCGCTCCGGGTCGTAACGGTCCACCACCAGGCCCAGGCGGGCGGCGGCCTCCGCCATCATCAGGCCGAGCTGGCCACCGCCGAGTACCAGTACACGATTCATGCCGCGCTTACCCCTGACCCAGTTCCGCGTCCGCCAGCACCTGATCGGCGCGGGCCGCTTTCCAGTCGGCGATCCGTTTCTGCAGGGCCGGGTCGTCGCTGCCCAGCATCTGCGCCGCCAGCAGGCCGGCGTTGTAGGCGCCGGCGGAACCGATGGCCAAGGTGCCCACGGCCACGCCCTTGGGCATCTGCACGATCGACAGCAGGCTGTCCAGGCCGGACAACGAGCGGCTCTGCACCGGCACGCCCAGCACCGGAAGCGGCGTCATGGCGGCGATCATGCCGGGCAGGTGGGCGGCGCCGCCGGCGCCGGCGATGATCACCTTGTAACCCTGATCCGCCGCGCTCTTGGCGAAGTCGTACATGCGTTGCGGGGTACGGTGGGCGGACACCACCTCCGCCTTCCAGCTCACACCGAACTGGGTGAGGGCGTCGCAAGCCTCTTTCATGGTCTCCCAGTCGGACTGGGACCCCATTACAACCGCTACCGATACCGTCATTGCTTCACTCCCGTGCGGAGGCCACTTTCAAGGGCGCACACTCTACCGATTCCACCGCCCGGCACAAGGGGACCAACGGCCTGGAGCCGCCGGAAGCCGGGCGAAGGCGCCAACAATACCGCAGCCGGGCGGCGAGGCCCAGTGCCGGTGAATCCGTCCCCTTATAAGCCCCCGGCATGAACAAGGGGTGATTATCAGCAATCGTTCTCATAGGGATTTGCCCACCGGCGGCACCGTTTGTGATGCTGCATTCCGGCGCCGGCAAGGATTCGCGGCGCCGGCCGAAAGGCATTTGCAGCAAAGCAGTCGCAATAGAAGGAGTTATGGCTATGAAAGTACAGGACGTAATGAGCGAATCCCCCCGCACCCTGAATACCGATGCCAGCGTGGAAGACGCCGCCAAAATGATGCGCGACCTCCATGTGGGCGTGCTGCCGATCGCGGAGCACGACCGCCTGGTGGGCATCACCACCGACCGGGACCTGGTGATCCGCGCCCTGTCGGAAAGCAAAGGTCCGGACACGCCGGTGAAGGATTGCATGACCGGTCTGGTGCTGTACTGCTTCCAGGACGACGACGTCGCCGACGTGGCCGCCAACATGCAGGAGCAGCAGGTGCAGCGTTTGATCGTGCTGGACGACCGGGACAGCAAAAGCCTGGTGGGCGTGATCTCGCTGTCCGACATCGCCAGCAAAGGCAAGGACGACGAGCGCATCCAGTCCGCGGTGTCCTCCTGCAGCACCCAGTACCAGCGCGTGGCCTGACCACGCCGACACCTCCTCGACACAGGCCGGGCCCTTGCCCGGCTTTTTTGTGCTTGGCCATTCGCCTTGTGGGAGCGGGCCGGGCCCGCGAAAGGGTGGCTTTTAGCCACCCGGCGGGATCCCAGAGACTTTTCAAACGGCGGAATAAACAGCCTCTCTGGGATCCTGCCGGGAGCTTCGCTCCCTTTCGCGGGCTGGGCCCGCTCCTACAAGAGCGTGGCGTAGCCCGCGCGGAAGTCGGGGTAGCGGAGGGTGTAGCCGCCGTCGGCGATAAAGCGGCTGTAGACGCGCTTGCCGCTTGGCTTGGCCTCCGGCACCGGCAGCGACAGACCCTGCTGCTGCGCCAGCCACTGGTACACGTCCAGGTTGCTGGCCGGGCTGTTGTCGGTGCCCACCACCAGCGGCGGCACCGTCTCGCCGGACAGCCAGCGCCCCACCAGATTGCCCAGCAGGCCGACGCAGTCGTCGCGGTGGATGCGGTTGCTCCATTTCGCTTCCGGCAGCGGCTCGTCGCCG
>TARA_R110000796_G_scaffold35017_1_pt1 | contig 119131 bp, 110 predicted proteins | sample TARA_R110000796 | Tara Oceans TARA_R110000796 (sample SAMEA4397815) | marine metagenome | biome: Polar Biome; feature: [SRF] surface water layer (ENVO:00010504); material: water (ENVO:00002006), including particulate matter (ENVO:01000060) such as... | depth 5 m
TGATCCTTCTTTGGGTAGATGGATGAATTTGGATCCATTGGCTGAACAAATGAGACGGCATTCGCCATATAATTATGCCTTTGATAATCCAATATATTGGATTGACCCTGATGGAATGGCACCAACTGATGACTATGGATTAGATATTGATGGAAATATTTCTTTATTAAGGAGAACAAAGGATAATTTTGATACGTTAACGTTTATTGATAAAGATTGGGATATCGTTGATGATGATATTAAAGACATTAAATATAAAGGCTCAATAACGGTAAGTAAAAATGAAGATGGATCCAGTATTTTAAGTGATTTATCTAAACCTTCTGAAGTAACTAAATATAGAACTTGTGACGATTGTATAACTACAGTTACACAAGAAACAAGTATATCTGAGGTCGGAGAAGATAAAGCCAGTGAAATTTTCAGCGTATTTAAATATGCTGCTGATAATACTAGAGTAGAATGGAGTGTGGCAAAATTTGCTAAAGAGAATGGAGTTTCTTACAGAATAGGAACATTCCATAAAGGAAAAAATGAATTGGGGAATCTTTTAGGTGAAAACTCACCTGGGTTTGATATTGGAGCACCAAATTTATTAGGTAATGTTCATTCACATCCTGGAGAGACTCAAGATCAACTTAACAGTATGGATGGAGACAGAGGAGTTGTAAGCAGGAACTTAAATCAAGCTAAACACAAAAATGTTCCTTATTATGTTTATTTTCCTGGGTTGGGGGGGAAAGCTACAAGAAGTATTAAATATTCTACAGATGGTTTAAATTCAGGAACCACTATTAGTCCCTTACAAACTAATTATAAATTCTAAAAAAAATGAAATATATATTTATATTCTTATTTTTAATTAGCTGTAAAGATAAAGAGACAAACATTTTTAATAACAGCAATATTGATAACTCTTTTATTAAAGTGATTGACAATTATATAGCAGAGAATCCTTTAAAAATATTACCTGAAGGAATAAAAAGAGGATTTTCTTATCCCTCATATCATATTTACTTTTATCAAAAAAACAAGGATACAATTATGTCTATAATCCAATACCCTCATTTAAATTTATCTGATTTTGAAGGTATAGTTCAAAAAGATAGTAGTGTTTTTTATAAAGATTTGAGGCCAAAAAAATTTTTTATGTATAAGAAGAAATATCCTATGATTTTTTTTGTAAAAAATACCTCTTTAAAAGATTTTATTTTAAAAGAAGATTCCGTTATAATCCCTGATAGTTTAAAGTATAACAAGATAAATAATCATTTCAAATCTATAAAGTGTAATTATAAAATAAGTAAAGAAAGGTTTATAAGATTAAGTGACTAACTATCCTTTGTGATGTAGAATATTCTAGTTGAATTTTTCAATTCGGACTTGTATAGGGTTAGCAAAAAACAAGAAAAAACCACCTTCATCGGGTGGTTTATTATTTTTTAGAAGTTACTATTAAATCTTTAATGTCAGTTTTACCTGTATTTTTTCCAAAGTCTTGAAAAAAGGCATAGGATTATTTAGCGTTGAAGTCTCTTAGAAGCGCATCGATTACGTTAAAAATTTGTTTTTGTTCATCTTCGGGCATAAGATGAATATTGACCCATTGGCCGAACAAATGCATAGACACTCGCCTTATAATTATGCCTTTAATAATCCAATATATTGGATTGACCCTGATGGAATGACACCAGTTGATTGGTATGAAAATCAAAAAGGTAAAGTTGTATGGTTCGATAATACTTCTGAAGACTTTACCTCAGAGAATGGTGATGAATGGAAGAATATAGGATCTAATTTAGAAGAAGTTAAAAAAAGTTTAAATGTTCCTAATAATAAAAATAATGAGTGGAAGGATTTAGAATTTGTAACTTTAGGAGGAGCGAAAGGTAATGGGAATGGAGTTTTTGCAGCTGTCTTATTAGAAAGTTCAGCCCAAGTAAGTTTTGATTTAATTGTCGAAAAAGCTGGGGATGGTTTTATAGAAGAGCGTATTGATGGAAAAACTGAGATAACAGGAGTGAATATAAATATATCTATGACTACTGAAACAGCAGCTCCCTTGAAATTAACAGGTCTTGGAGGTAGTTTTGGTATAAACAAATGGACACCGCTTGGAAAGAGTAATGTGAACGATAGTGGCTCTTTTCAATATACACCTGGGGCTTGAGTCCTAGTGCTCTTGCTAAAAATTTTGCAGTTATCCTTTTGGTGCTCTTTTCTACACAGCTATTGGGATTCTTTGATGGTGTTTTGGTCGCTATTGAAAGTCAATACCGTACAACAGCTCCAGCCTTATTACCCTTACAATTACAGGATATTCCCATTGAAGAGGAAATTGGTTTTCTAGAAGCGACACAGGCGGCGATGGCTTTGCTGTATGAGGCGCTGATAACACCTTTATTTGGTTGGAAAATCATTGCTTTTATCGTCAGTATATTTCTTTGGCTACTCGATCTGTTTATCTATCCACTGTTTCTTGCGGAGCGCTATTTTCTTTTGGGCACTCTCCAGGCCTTTTTCCCCTTGGTGATCAGTCTCGCTGTTTTTGAAAAATTCAGAACAATGGCCTATCAATTTTTTAGGCTATATGCCGCTGTCTATATGTTGGTGCCTGCTTTCTTTTTGGTCAATGTGTTTATCAATGCTCTTTACACTGAAATCAACACCAACTTTTGGATCCGCTTATTTGGAAGCGATGTTGGGAGTGATTTTTTTGCACCTGTAGTGCAATTAGGCGCTGTCGGGTTTATTGTTTTTCTAAAATTTAGGCTGTATCGAAAAGCGATCTACTTTACCCTTAGAATATTTACCACCTAACTACATTATGGAATGAAAACACCTTATAAAAATATCTATACCGTATTAAAAATCAATCGATGGGTCACCCTAATTACCGTTAGTGGTGCCTTGTGTTCAAGTCTATTTTCAGGATATATCGTCTATACGATGTATAGAACAGCCCTGAATAGCGCCTTTGTTGTCAACACTAATGGTGCTGTAATTCCCCTTACCATAGTAGCACAAAAAGACAATTTCGAGGCAGAAGCCTTGGGGCATTTGGACTTATTTCATACCTATTTCTACAATATTGATGCAAGTAACTATGAGAAGAATTTGGAAAAGGCTTTATGGCTTGGGAATAGCTCAGTAGATAATCTCTATCGGCAAAAGAAAGCTGAAGGGGTGTACAACCGCTTATTACAATTTTCTCTAGTTCAAAAAGTCCTGCAGATAGATTCTCAAATTCAGGAGCAAGAAGATTCCTACTCCTTTACCACAACAACCATTTTTGAAATTAATCGTGGAATAGTCGTAGACCGCTATGAACTGGTGACCACGGGAAATTTAATCGTGGTAGATCGCAATTTTCCAAACAATACCCATGGACTGTTGATTACTAATTTTTTTGAAAAAACCTTAAAAAAGATATCCAATGAAGATAGAAAAGAATAAATTATTTTTTGGAGCTGTACTTGTTGTATTAGTTACTTTCGTTATTTCCTATGTTCTTATACTGACCGATGACAACGAAAATGATACTAAAGAGCTGCAACAAACTTTAGTTCCAGAATTGGAACAAGAACAAGTAGAGTACACTACGAAGCTAGATGCTATTAATGATTTGAAAGAGGTGCGCCAAACCAATGCACCGAGCATCTATGATGAAAAGCGTATTGATTCGATGGGATTCTATGATGCAAAGCTTCCTGAGAAAGAGAAGAAAAGGATCATGGATAGTGTGTATGAGTTGGGGAAAGCCCGCTATGAAAAACTGAATAAGAGCATAACGGATTCAAAACCCATTCCTAAAACTGTTGCTATTCCTCCAAAGGCTATTGAAAGTTCTGTAGCCAAGGAACGAATACCCGCCATTTCCTCCAAAGAATTGGCCCTAAACCATCACTTATTTTTTGCCTCAAATCCACTTGCAAATACCCGTAGTGCGAATGAGGCAACAGATTCCATTGTTTATGTGGAAGTGGATGGGAATCAAACGGTAAAAGCGAATGATCGCTTACGGATGCGACTGAGCAAAACTGCACGTATTAACCGAACAATAGTGCCCAAGAACACTACTATTTTTGGCTTTGTTCGATTGCAACCCAATCGTGTGCTTATTGAGATTGCAACTATCAACCATAAGCCTATACCACTGAAAGCATTTGATCTTCAGGATGGGCGTGAGGGTATTTATATAAAGAATAGTTTTCGCGCTGATGCTACAAAAGAAGTAGTAGAGGATATGGTGCAAGACATTTCTATTGCAGGTGTTCCCCAGCTCAGTGGTCTTAAAAAAGTGTTTCAGCGTACCAATAGAAATGTCAAAGTTACGGTATGGAATGCTTATAAATTAATCCTTAAAACAAACAAGAAATGAAAACTCAAATAATATGCTCTGTGCTACTAGGGCTGTCGCTATGGGGAAATGCTCAAGCCAGCTTAGATACAATTTATGCCAATGATAAAGTAACTGTTGCTTTATTCTTTCCCCATACCATTCGTCAAGGCATCACAGGTTCAGAGAATTTTGTGTTCTCTTACAATAGAGAAAAGCAGCAATACTTTGGATTACTGCAGGCACAACCAGGAGTGGAAAGCAATTTACTCGCTATTACTGATGATGGTCAAGTGTATGCTTATATACTCAAATATGCAGATTCCATTCCAAAACTGAATTATTTTATTTCAGCATCTCAAAGCATTGGAAGGGAGAAGCCTTCACAAAAAAAGGATGTTTACCTAAAAGATACTACAATAGAAAAGGCTTCTCATAGCATAGACTATTATAAAGCTTATAGTGAATATCTATTCGGTATAGCACATAAGACAATTTCACGTAAGCGTAAGGGTGGGCTGGTGCTTAGACTTGAAAAGCTAACATATCATCAGGATGAAGTGTATTTGGTATTGAATATCAAGAATAACTTTGGGATTGATTTTGAAATGGATGATCTTTTTATACATATCGTTTCATCAACCAAAAATAACAAAAGCTCCTATCAAGAACTTGAACAAAAAATAGTATATACGTATAACTTCCCGAAACGCATTAAGGATGGCACTAAAAAACGATTTGTTTGTGTCCTGCCTAAATTTGTATTGGGGGAGCACGAAAAATTACTTGTAGAACTAAAAGAACTTCATGGGAATAGAGCTATTAGCGTAGTGGCAAAAAAGTAAAACAACATGCTTTTGAGAAGAGCAAAAGCATGTTGCTGCCGCTTCAAAGAAGATACCTTCTATTTAAAAGACCTTTATGCATCCTTTTTTGACGCAATTTTACTTTTTAATTTCTGCATGTCCTCACTAACTTTTTGCTCTATGACTCTAGCATAAATTTGAGTAGAAGCAATTTTTGTATGCCCAAGGAGTTTGGAAACAGTTTCAATGGGAACGCCGTTACTTAGAGTTACTGTTGTAGCAAAGGTGTGTCGAGCCATATGAAAGGTAAGGTTTTTCTTGATCCCACATGCTTCCGCTATTTCTTTTAAGTAAAAATTTACCTTTTCATTACTTATTACTGGAAATAAGGTTTTTGAAACTTTCGTCAGAGGATGATCCTTATATTGGTCTATAAGCTCCTGTGCTTTTCCTAGTATTGGAATTTTTACAGCAGCTTTAGTTTTTTGACGGTTTGTAAATATCCAATGCTCACCATCAATACCAATGGAGATATTTTCTGTAGTCAGTTGCATAAGATCGACATAACAAATACCAGTAAAACAGCTAAAAACAAATAAATCTCTAACTCTACCTAGACGTTCAATATGAAAATCATAGGATTGCAAATTGGCTAGTTCATTTTCAGATAAAAATGCACGTTCCGTCTTCTCAAAAGTAGGTTTCCAGCGTAAAAAGGGATCTTTGGTAAGCCACTCTAAATGAAATCCTAGGGTGATAATCTTACGAAAACGCTGAATGTGTTTCATCACTGTATTGTGCCCCATTTCCTTAGGATGCCCTTTGGGCCAATACGTGTGCAGGTACTGTTCAAAATCACAGATAAATTTATAATTGAGGTGTTTTAAATAAATATCAGAGGTCTTTAATCGATTCTTGAGATACTTATTTAAATAGCCTTCTGTAACACTAAAATTGCGAAGTGTTCCTTGAGTAAGGGTAGCTTCAATCTTTTTTCTGTGGTACTTTAAAATGTCTTGTAGGGTTTTCGAACTATCATCTTTACCAAGGTATTGAGCTTTCAGCAAATCAGCCGTGATTAATTGCTCCTTGAATTTCAATTCTTGATAGATTTGGATAAGTTTGGCATGCACTTGGTCTAGGTAACCATTTAGGGTTCGAGAGGCCTCATTTGTACCTTTGACTCGCTGCTTAGTGGAATCCCATGTTCGGATATCCGCTTTTAGTTTTAAGCTGATGTTTGCTTTTTTACCATTAATAGTTACTCTAGCATAAATAGAGGTTAAATTGTTGTTCGCACGCGAGGTGTACACCCAGAAGAGGATGGAAAATGTGTTTGAAGATTGCATAGTTTACATCTTTAAGATTAAAAATCAGTTAAGACGAAAGTCAAATCCACTATACTAAAATTGTAACTCACTCATAATCAAACCGTCAACATTGTTGACACTCTGAAAAAATGTTGACGATTTGTGACCTTATAGAATCAAATGATATCAAATAAAATGATATCTTTAAAACCACAAAACCCTGCAAAACATAGAATTTGCAGGGTTTTGACTCTTTTTGAGAGTTAAACTAGTGACCTCGACTGGATTCAAACCAGTAACCTTCTGAGCCGTAATCAGATGCGCTATTCAGTTGCGCCACGAGGCCTAAATCTTTCCGTTAACGGGCTGCAAATATATTTCTTTTTAAATTTACAGCAAAATTAGAACTAGCAAAATATATGGATTTTAAAAAGTATATACGTGATATTAATGATTTTCCTAAGCAAGGTGTTGTTTTTAAGGATATTACACCTTTGTTAAAAGATGCAGAAATTTTAAATTTAGCTTCAAATGCACTATATAATTTCGTAAAAGAAAAAAAAATAGATAAAGTTGTTGGTCTAGAAAGTAGAGGTTTCTTTTTCGCATCATTATTAGCCAGTAAACTAAAGGCTGGGTTTGTTCCGATTCGTAAATCTGGAAAACTACCACATGATGTATTAAAAAAATCTTTTTATCTAGAATATGGTACAGATATCTTAGAAATTCATAAGGATGGTATTTTACCTGGAGAAAAAGTTTTAATTCACGATGATGTTTTGGCAACTGGCGGTACAGCAAGAGCAGCCTGCGACCTTATAATTGAATTAGGAGGTGAAATTGTTCAATGTAATTTTTTAATTGAGTTAGATTTTTTAAATGGGAGAGATCAATTAAAAGATTTTGATGTAAAATCTTTATTACACTATTAATCTAATGCATTGGTTGTAACATAATATCTCCATCCAATAATAACCATTTCTAGTTTAGATGCTTTAGAAAGATCCAATCTTTTTTTTGAAAATGATGGAAAAATAAATTTATTCATTTTAGCTAATACCTTAAAAATAAATTTCTTCATCATAAAATTGTTTAATACAAATATAGAAGGAAAATTTTATAAATAATAAAGACTGCCCTAAAGCAGTCTTTTGTATATATAGGCCTATATGATTTTTTCTTATGCTAAAGTCATGATCAGTGACAGCATTATTAATAGTAATAATTTAGCGAGAGTAATCATAGTTGTGTTGTTTTTAGGTTAATAAATAATTTAAATAATCGATTATTCAATTAAGATATATAATTGTTTAACTATGCTCCAAATTATTCATATCGATTTATTAAAAGTGAATACGATTTTATAATTAAAAAAACATATATTGTTTTAATTTTTTATTAGTACTCTTAATAATTGTTTTTATTTATAATTAAAATCAGTTTTTTTATTATAAAATGATACAATTTAAGGGGGTTTTTAACTCAATTCATGAAAAGCAAGGGAGATTTGATTAAATAATTATAAAATTAATGTCTTTTCATTTTTTTTAAGTTTGAAAAATTAGTTTTTAATTCTATTATATTTGCTTAAAAAATACATGCTAAATATTTTATTTATTGTCATTGGATTAACTCTTCTTGTGTTGGGGGGAAGTTGGTTGTTAAAATCTGCTGTTGCATTATCTCTTAGGCTAAATATTCCAAAAATTGTAATTGGGATGACGGTAGTTTCATTTGCAACTTCAGCTCCAGAACTTATTGTAAGTATTAATGCCGCACTCGATGGTTTTCCAGATTTAGCATTGGGTAATGTTGTAGGTTCAAATATTGCTAATATTGGTCTAGTTTTAGGAATAACAGTTTTTTTAGGAGTGATTGATGTAAAGAAAAGTTTTTACACTACAGATTGGCCTGTTATGATGATTTCATCAATAATATTTTTCTGTTTTATTTATTTTGATCATGAGTTACAGCGTTATGAAGGTATATTAATGTTGATTTTGCTTTTTGCTTTTTTAATTTATTTACTCCGTTTTCAAAAACCAGCAGTTGAAGATGAAATGCCAGAAGATGATATTTTACTGCCAAATTATAAGACAGCTTTATTTTTGATCATTGGAAGTCTTGCTTTGTGGGGAGGCTCTGAATCGCTTATAAATGGAGCAGTTGGATTAGCAAGTTATTATGGAGTTAGTGAGCGTGTAATTGCAATCACAGTAGTTTCAATAGGAACTAGTATTCCTGAGTTGGCCGCTTCAATAATTGCTGTAATTAAAAAAGAAAAAGCTATTTCACTAGGTAATTTAATTGGCTCAAATATATTTAATATTCTTGCGGTCTTAGGAATTACTTCTATCATTACCCCTATAAAAGTAGTTGATTTAGGATTGTTAGATAATGATATATTTTGGATGTTAGGAATTGCATTTATTCTATTACCATTAGTATTTTTTCCGAAAAAAATGAGACTAGGTAAATGGGAAGGTTTAACTCTTATTGCTCTTTATATTGCTTTTGTTTTATTTACAATTCAATAAATATGATAGATATAGATAAAAAAAAAGTGCCGTTGAAATTTCCAACGGCACTTTTTAGTATAAAAATTTATTTTTTCAGACTAAACCTTCGCGGTTTTAACTGTTTTAATAATTCTAGCAGCAATCTTATATGGATCACCATTAGATGCTGGTCTACGATCTTCTAACCATCCTTTATAACCTTTTTGAACTGCAATTAATGGGATACGTATTGATGCTCCTCTATCAGAAACACCCCATGAAAAATCATTTATTGATGCAGTTTCATGTAATCCTGTTAAACGTTGGTCATTAAACTCACCGTAAACCGCAATATGTTCTTTTACAAATGGTCTAAAAGCTTCGCAAATTGCAGCGTAAACTTCTTTACTTCCGCTAGTTCTTAAAGCAGTGTTAGAGAAGTTAGCATGCATACCAGAACCATTCCAATCCATATCTTTTCCAAGAGGTTTTGGGTGGTACTCAATATAGTAACCATATTTTTCAGTCAATCGGTCTAATAAGTATCTAGCAACCCAAATTTCATCACCAGCTTTTTTAGCGCCTTTTGCAAATAATTGAAATTCCCACTGTCCAGATGCAACTTCTTGGTTTATACCTTCAAAGTTTAAGCCAGCTTCAATACATAAATCAGCATGCTCTTCAACTAAATCTCTACCATGTGTATTTTTTCCACCAACTGAACAGTAGTACATACCTTGTGGTGCAGGATATCCACCAATAGGGAACCCTAAAGGTAATTGAGTTTTGGTATCCATTATAAAATATTCTTGTTCAAAACCAAACCAGAAATCATCATCCTCATCATCAATTGTTGATCTACCGTTAGAAATGTGCGGTGTTCCATCAGGATTCATAACTTCAGTCATTACTAAATAACCGTTAATTCTATCAGGATCTGGATATATTGCAACAGGGACTAATAAGCAATCAGAAGAACCACCCTCTGCTTGTCTTGTAGAAGAACCATCAAAAGACCAATTTCCTATTTCTTCAAGAGTTCCTTTGAAATTTTCGTGCTCTTCAACTTTGGTTTTACTACGCATATTTTGCGTTGGGAAATATCCATCTAACCAGATATATTCTAATTTAATTTTGGCCATAATATTTTGTTATTATAATTCTTTTAGATTCGAACAAAAATAATTTTTTTTAGCTTTACTTCTGAATTTTTAGGGGGTAAATATTTAATTATTCAATATAATTTGATATGACCATATTTTTTTTAGGGTATTTTATAATAATTATATTTTTTATACCATTAAATTATTAAATCCTTAATTTCGCAATCTATTATATAAGGTTATAAATATGTCTAAAACAAGATTCGATGCTATTTCAAAAAGTCATGAAAGGCAACGTATAAAAATTGAAGAAAAGGGAAGGCGTTCTGAGCTTTTTGGTATCAATGTGTTTAACGAAGAAAAAATGATTCAATATCTAACTAAAGATGCTTTAGAGAGTGTTCGAAGTGCGATATTTTCAGGCTCAAAAATCGATAGAAAAATAGCTGATCAGGTTGCTGAATCTATGAAAACATGGGCAATAACAATGGGAGCAACACATTATACACATTGGTTTCAGCCTTTGACAGGTGCTACTGCCGAAAAGCATGATGCTTTTTTTGATTTATTACCTGATGGTAGGGCTTTAGAAAAGTTTGGAGGTGGACAATTAGTTCAACAAGAGCCTGATGCTTCAAGTTTTCCAAGTGGTGGAATTCGTAATACTTTTGAAGCTAGAGGATATACAGCATGGGATCCGACTTCTGCGGCGTTTATTTATGGCACTACATTATGTATTCCAACAGTTTTTGTTTCTTATACAGGAGAAGCTTTAGATAATAAGGCGCCTCTTTTGAGAGCTTTAAGTGCTATTGATGAAGCGGCAACTGCGGTTGCAAAATATTTTGATAAAAATGTCTCAAAAGTAAATGCAACTTTAGGGTGGGAACAAGAATATTTTTTGCTAGACAAAGCATTAGCTTTTTCTAGACCTGATATTGTTATGACTGGAAGAACCTTAATTGGAAGTCAGGCAGCTAAAGGACAGCAATTAGACGATCATTACTTTGGTGTAATTCCTGACCGTGTTTTGAGTTTTATGAGCGATTTAGAGAAGGAATGTACGAAATTAGGAATTCCTGTAAAAACAAGACATAATGAAGTTGCTCCAAACCAGTTTGAATTAGCACCAGTTTTTGAGGAAGCAAATTTAGCCGTAGATCATAATTTATTATTGATGGATGTTATGGATAAAATTGCTGACAAGCACAATTTTAAAGTTTTATTTCATGAAAAGCCATTTGCAGGTATAAATGGATCTGGTAAACATAATAACTGGTCGTTAGCAACAGATACTGGTGTTAATCTTTTGAGTCCTGGTTCTACACCTATGAAAAATCTTCAATTTTTGACATTCTTTATAAATACAATTAAGGCTGTTGATACTTATGAAGAGTTGTTACGAGCTTCAATCGCATCAGCAAGTAATGACTATAGGTTGGGTGCAAATGAAGCGCCACCTGCAATTTTTTCCATCTTTGTCGGCACACAATTGAGTAGAGTTTTAGATGAGTTAGAAGGGGTCTCTAAAGGTAAATTATCACCAGAAGAAAAAACAGAGCTTAAATTAAATGTAGTAGGTAAAATTCCTGAAATATTATTAGATAATACAGACAGAAATAGAACATCGCCATTTGCATTTACTGGGAATAAATTTGAAATGCGTGGTGTAGGTTCAAAAACAAATTGTGCCAAGCCGATGACAATTTTGAACACCATAGTAGCAAAACAACTTAGAGATTTTAAAAAAGAGGTTGATGTTCTTATTGATAAAAAAAATCTTAAAAAAGATGAAGCTGTATTTAATATTTTAAGAGAATATATAAAAACTTCAAAAAGAATTCGTTTTGATGGAGACGGTTATAGTGATGTTTGGGAGAAAGAAGCACAAAGGAGAAAATTAAGTAATAATAAAAATACTCCTAGCGCATTACAGGTATTGACATCTAAAGAAAGTTTAGAATTGTTTAGCTCCATGAAAGTGATGAGCGAAGTTGAAGTGTCAGCCAGAAAAGAGGTAGAGTTAGAAACTTATATTTTTAATGTTCAAATAGAAGGTAGAGTCTATAATGAACTTGTATATACTTTTATTATACCTGCCGTTATTGAATATCAAAATAAATTGATAAAGAATGTAATGGGACTAAAAGATATTTATGGCGCTGCTCATAAAAAATTATCAGATGGTCAATTAGGAATAATAGAACAAATTGCTGAAAATATAGCCGATTTAAAAAAATTGACAGATTTGATGACAGACGCCAGAAGAAGTGCAAATAGTTTAAAAGACATTAATAAAAAAGCTTTTGCATATTGCGATAATGTAAAACCTTACTTTGATCAAATACGTGTTCATTGTGACAAGCTTGAAAGTTTAATGGACAATAATTATTGGCCACTAACAAAGTATAGAGAACTACTCTTTCAAAAGTAAAAACAATATTTTTTAATTTAAAAGCACACAATTACGTGTGCTTTTTTAATGATTGCCCTATTTTTGTGGAAAATTAGTACCTATGAGTTCATTAAGCAGTGAAAGATATAATCAAAGAGGTGTTTCAGCTTCTAAGGAAGATGTGCATAATGCCATAAAAAATATTGATAAAGGATTGTTTCCAAAAGCCTTTTGTAAAATAGTACCTGATTATTTAACTAATGATGAAGAATATTGCCTTGTAATGCATGCAGATGGAGCTGGAACAAAATCTTCTTTGGCATACATGTATTGGAAAGAAACTGGTGACATTTCTGTTTGGAAAGGTATTGCTCAAGATGCTTTAATAATGAATATTGATGATTTAATTTGTGTTGGAGCTACCGATAATATAATGCTTTCATCAACTATAGGTAGAAATAAAAATAAAATTCCTGCTGAAGTCATTTCGGCTATTATCAATGGTACAGAAGAGCTGATTACAGATTTAGAAAAACACGGAATTACCATTCACTCTACTGGAGGAGAAACTGCCGATGTTGGCGATTTGGTTCGAACAATTATTGTTGATTCAACCGTTACGGCAAGAATAAAAAGAAGTAAGGTTATAGATAATGCAAATATAAAAGCAGGTGATGTAATTGTTGGACTTGAATCTTTTGGTCAAGCCACTTATGAAAAACAATATAATGGTGGAATGGGTAGCAATGGCTTAACTTCTGCAAGGCATGATGTCTTTTCAAAGTATTTAGCTGAAGAGTATCCAGAAAGTTATGATGCCGAAGTCCCAGAAGAACTTGTTTATTCAGGTAAAGTTAAATTAACTGATACTGTTAAAAATTCACCATTAGATGCAGGTAAACTTGTCTTATCACCAACAAGAACCTATGCGCCAATCGTAAAAAAAGTCCTTGAAAAATACACCTCTAATGATATTCATGGGATGGTACATTGTAGTGGAGGAGCACAGACTAAAATTTTGCATTTTATAGATAACTTGCATATTATAAAAGATAATTTATTTGAAGTACCACCATTATTTTTATTAATACAGGAGCAATCAGGAACAGATTGGAAAGAAATGTATCAGGTTTTTAATTGTGGTCACCGCTTAGAATTTTATGTGGATGAACGTATTGCTTTAGAATTAATTCAAATTGCAGATAGTTTTGGTGTACGTGGCAGAATTATTGGTAGAGTAGAAGAGAGTGCAACAAAAAAGCTTACTATTAAGAGTCAAAAAGGTACATTTACATATTAATACATACGATTTTAATTGCTTTTTCGTTGTCTCTTTAAAACATACGTTATGGAAAGAAAAGCATTTTTAAAAACAATTGGAGCTGGAGCAGCATTTGCATTAGCTTTCCCATGCTTACATGGTTGCTCATCGGATAGTGGTAATGATGATGTTGCACCTGAAGACCAAAAGCCAATTCCTACTGGTATAGATTTTACTATTGATTTGAATTCATCTGAAGCTTCAAAATTAGCTACAAATGGAGGATTTATTCTGAAAAACTTTGTAGTAATTGTTAGAAACTTAGAAGGTAATTTTGTTGCAGCAAGTCAGGTTTGTAGCCATCAACAAACAGAAGAAGTTCGTTTTATAGCTGATAATGGAGGTATTTTTAGTTGTTCGACTCACGGATCTAGATTTTCCCAAGATGGAACTCCATTGAATTCTGTTTCTGAAGGAAGACCATTAAAAATATTTAAAACAGAATTATTAGCTGGAGATTTGCTAAGAATATTCGAATGATAGCTTAAGTTTAAAAAGGGTTATATGAAGAACACATTATTTATTGCTTTGGTTTTTTGTCTCACCATTGTTAATGGTCAAAACTGGCATAAAAATTATAACGAAGCACTAGAAGCTTCTAAAAAAAATAGTAAACCCATAGTTTTGGTATTTTCAGGATCTGATTGGTGTGCGCCATGTATTAAATTAGATAAAGATATTTGGCAATCTGAGGAGTTTAAAAAATATGCTTCAGAGCATTATGAATTGTATAAAGCAGATTTTCCAAGAAGAAAAGCAAATGTTCTTTCTGATGAAATAACAAAAGAAAATAAAATTTTAGCAGAGAAATATAATGACAAAGGATTCTTTCCACTTGTTGTAGTTATTAGCACCGAAAATAAAGTTGTAGGTAAAACTGGTTACAAAAAGGTTACTCCAACTGAATATATATCAATCTTAAACTCATTTCTAGATTGAAAAATGTAATTTTCTTTTTATTTCTAATACTAACTTTAGGAGTAAATAGTCAAGAACAAAAATATGTTACCGTCGAGAGAACTCTAAAATTAATGGGTTCTCGTTTTGATATTACTATTGTTTCTGAAAGTGAAGTTCAAGCAAATATCAGTATAGATGAGGTTATAGCTGAAATTAAAAGAATCGAAAAAATTATATCATCATGGGATGAGAACTCTGAAACTTCATTAATCAATAAAAATGCAGGAATTCAACCTGTTAAAGTAAGTTCCGAATTATTTAATTTGATTGAAAGAGCTATTAAGATTTCTGAAATTACTGACGGAGCATTTGATATTACTTACGCTTCTATGGATAAAGTGTGGAAATTTGATGGTTCTATGGATCGTGAGCCTACACCGTTAGAAATTGCAAATTCTATCGCAAATGTTGGTTTCACTAATATTGTTTTAGATAAAGAAAAGACAACAGTTTTTCTTAAAAAAACCGGAATGAAAATAGGTTTTGGAGCAATTGGGAAAGGCTATGCTGCTGATAAAGCAAAAGAATTAATGATTTCTAAAGATGTTTTTGCTGGGATTATTAATGCTTCAGGAGATCTTACAACTTGGGGAAGGCAAGCTAGTGGCGAAAAATGGATAGTAGGTATTACAAATCCATTAGACAAAGAAAAAGTATTTTCATGGTTACCAATTGATAATTCTTCTGTTGCTACTTCAGGTAATTATGAAAAATTTGTATCCTTTAAAGGAGAGAAATACTCCCATATAATTGATCCTCGCACGGGATATCCTTCAAAAGGAATAAATAGTGTTTCTGTATTTTCTAAAAGCGCTGAACTTTGCGATGCTCTAGCTACAGCCGTTTTTATAATGGGAAAGGAAACTGGACTTTCGTTTATTAATCAGCTTAATGGAGCAGAAATTATTATAGTAGATTCTGATAATAAGATTACTAAAAGTAACGGTATTACGTTTGATAAAAATGAGTAACTTTAAAACTATGAGAAAAACAGGAGTTATTTTATTACTTGCAGTATGTACAACTTCTTGTGTTGCTGTAAAAGAGTATGATAAGGTGTATTTGAATGATGATGAAATGGTGTTATCTGCAAAAAGCATGGAACAATTTGAAACTAATTTTCAAGTCTACCGAGAGGCATCAGCTGGTGCTAATGGTGGAAAAAGTGGAGGTGGTTGCGGTTGTAACTAATTATAATAATATAAAAGTAAAAATCTTTGAAGACATTAGTTTTTTTTAGTGTTGCTCTTATATCTTTAATAGGATATTCTCAAGACAAACAAGATACATCATATAAAAAAAGAGTTTTAGAAACAGCAGAAGTAGATGCTCTTTTTAGTTTATATAATCAAGATGGTAACCATGCCGCGGTTTCTGGAGGAGATGGTACTGAAGAATTAACAGATGTCACTTCTTCTATTATTGTGAGATTGCCTATGAACGATGATGATGTGCTTTCTGTTGATGTCGGAATTTCAGCATATTCGTCAGCATCTTCAAGTAATATAAATCCTTTAGATGATAATTCTAATGATCGAGTAAGTCCTTACATGGCATCCTCTGGAGCTTCACAGTCTGATGTTTTAGCGCATATAAACCCTACTTACCAGCATAGTTCTGATGATAGGAATAAGATTTGGAATGCTAATGCCTATTTATCTTCAGAATTCGATTATTTTTCTGTAGGTTTTGGTGGGGGTTATACCCAATTGTTTAACGAGAAAAATACTGAGGTTTCTGCAAGTGCAAAAGTATATTTTGACACATGGAATCCTCAATATCCAATTGAATTAAGAGGTGGTTTTTTTGATGATAGAATTACTGGGAATGGCACTTATAATCCTAATTTTGTAGAATTTGATAAGTTAAACAGAAACTCATATTCAGTATCATTAAGTTTTTCTCAAATTTTAAGCAAACATTTACAAGGTTCTATCTTTTTAGATTTAGTTGCTCAACAAGGTTTATTGAGTACTCCATTTCAACGAGTTTATTTTTCAGATGTTGATGATTTTTTTATTGAAGATTTTCAACTAGCGGATGATGCAGAACGTATGCCAGATACTCGGTTTAAAATTCCGATAGGAGGTAGGTTAAATTATTATGTAAACGATATTTTCTTAATACGTAGTTATTATCGTTTTTATACAGACGATTGGGGTATTACATCACATACAGCTAGTTTAGAAGTGCCAATTAAATTAAGTAATGCCTTCACTTTATATCCTTTGTATAGGTATTATACACAAACTGCTGCAGATTATTTCTATGAAAAAGAAGCTGGTCTATCTACATTTGATTATTACACTTCAGATTATGATTTATCTGAATTTAATGCAAACCAATACGGATTTGGTTTGCGTTATAAGGATATATTTACAAGTGCAAAATTGCTAACTTTCGGTCTCAAAACTATTGATTTAAGATTCAGTAAATACGATCGTAGTGACGGATTAAATTCTTTTATATTTAGCTTAGGTACTACATTTGTTCGTTAATAAACCTCAGTTAACCTTTAGTGAAAAATTACTTGATATTCTTTTTTTGATGTAATACGACAAAGTACATTTACTCACGATGCATTTTTTTTAAAAAGATTCAAAATTGAATCGAAATTTTACACTATGATTTCGAAAGGAATTATCGTAAATTCGCACAAAATGTCAGCACGATCATGTTAGATAAGTTAAATATAGTAAAACAACGTTTTGATGAAGTTTCGGACCTGATAATTCAGCCTGATGTAATTTCAGATCAAAAGCGTTATGTAGAGTTAAATAAAGAGTATAAAGACCTTAGAAATCTAGTAGAGAAAAGAGAATTATATATTGAATTCACTAATAATATTGAAGAGGCACAAGAAATAATTTCTGATGGTAGCGATGCAGAAATGGTTGACATGGCCAAGATGCAGTTAGAAGAAGCAAAAGCAGCTTTACCATTATTAGAAGAAGAAATTAAGCTTTTATTAATCCCAAAAGACCCAGAAGATTCTAAAAATGTTGTTGTTGAGGTTAGAGCAGGAACTGGTGGGGATGAAGCTAGTATTTTTGCAGGAGATCTATTTCGTATGTATACCAAGTATTGCGAATCTAAAGGTTGGAAAACCAATGTTATAGATTTAAGTGAAGGTACTAGTGGGGGGTATAAAGAAATTCAATTTGAAGTTACCGGTGAAGATGTGTACGGCACTTTGAAATTTGAAGCAGGCGTGCACCGCGTACAACGTGTACCACAAACAGAAACGCAAGGGCGAGTACATACCAGTGCTGCTACAGTAATGGTATTGCCAGAAGCGGAAGATTTTGATGTACAAATAGATCCTAAAGATGTTCGAATCGATTTTTTCTGTTCTTCAGGACCTGGTGGACAATCCGTTAACACTACCTATTCTGCCGTGCGTTTAACACACTTACCAACAGGCTTAGTGGCTCAATGTCAAGATCAAAAATCGCAACATAAAAACAAAGAAAAAGCATTTAGGGTATTACGTTCTCGTTTATATGATCAAGAATTAGCAAAAAAGCAGGAAGAAGATGCTGCAAAGCGAAATTCTCAAGTAAGTAGTGGAGACCGTTCAGCAAAAATTAGAACTTATAACTATCCTCAGGGTAGAGTAACTGATCATAGAATAGGTCTTACCCTTTACGATTTACAGAATATTGTAAATGGTGATATTCAAAAAATCATTGATGAATTAAGTTTTGTTGAGAATACAGAGAAATTAAAAGAAGCATCAGAAATTTTTTAGTAAATGACTACAGAACAGTTAATAGCTCAAATTCATAAAAAGAAATCTTTTTTATGTGTAGGGCTTGATGTAGATTTAGATAAGATTCCAAAGCACTTATTAAAAGAAGAGGATCCTATATATGCCTTCAATAAAGCAATTATAGATGCTACGCATAATTACTGTGTAGCCTATAAACCAAATACAGCTTTTTATGAAGCATACGGAATTAAAGGTTGGATAGCTTTAGAAAAAACAATAAACTATTTAAATACCTATTATCCTGAAATTTATACTATTGCTGATGCTAAACGAGGCGATATTGGGAATACATCTAGCATGTACGCTAAAGCTTTTTTTGAAGATTTAGGTTTTGATTCGGTTACCATTGCCCCGTACATGGGAAAAGATTCCGTAGAACCCTTTTTGGCTTTTAAAAATAAGCATACCATTTTATTGGCATTAACATCAAATGAAGGAGCTTTTGATTTCCAAACAAAAAATATTGATGGAAAAGAGCTGTATAAGTGTGTTCTTGAAACATCTAAAACCTATGTAAATTCAGAAAATTTAATGTATGTGGTAGGTGCAACAAAAGCAACTTTTTTAAAAGAAATCAGACAAATAATACCAAATAGTTTTCTTTTAGTGCCCGGAGTAGGAGCACAAGGAGGCAGTTTATCGGAAGTTTGTAAATATGGTATGAATAATGAAGTTGGCTTATTGGTAAATTCTTCAAGAGGAATAATTTACGCATCTAGTGAGGAGAATTTTGCTCAGGCTGCTATGGAAAGCGCTAAAGAATTACAAGGTCAAATGGCTAAAGAATTAGCTATTAAATTTTAAACTATAAATTCTTAAGTAGCTTTTCAAATTTCTGAGCTTTAGATTCAAAAAAATCTCCTAATTTGGTATTTGCATATTGAATGTTACTAGATTTTTCTATAAAATTTTGATATAAATACTCCAATAAAGCAACTGAATGCTCTTCATTATTTACTGATTTTACAGACCCGACTTTACAATATTGATTTTCCATAGCAATTAATTTTCGTCTCTTACAAATATACGCTCAAATTGCTGTTTTGGATGTTTACAAATCGTTATATGTGCTTATAAATCAGATGTTTTGTATAGATGGTAATTTGATGATGATGAATGGTAAAAAAACTCGCTAAACGGTTAAATTCTTCTGAGCATTTAGTCGTTAAAACTAGTTTTGTTAAATTGAAAAAAAATAAAGTACATTTACAAAAAGGAAAAATTGCTCAGTTATACCAAACACAAACATAAAACAGCATTAAAGTGGGTAACTTTTGTTCATGGAGCAGGGGGTAGTTCTACAATTTGGTTTAAACAGGTTAGAGAATTTAAAAAACATTTTAATGTATTGCTATTAGATTTAAGAGGACACGGAAATTCTAAAACTCATTTTAAAGATGTTTTTAGTGATAAGTATACTTTTGATTCTATTACTGATGATATTGTTGAAGTAATCGATTTTGAGAAAATTGATAAATCTCATTTTGTAGGTATTTCATTGGGGACTATCTTAATTCGTAATCTTGCTGAAAAATACCCAACTCGTGTAGAGAGCATGATTATGGGCGGAGCGATAATGAAATTAAATTTAAGATCTCAAGTATTGATGCGACTAGGCGTTATTTTTAAATCTGTAGTACCTTATATTTGGCTATATAAATTTTTTGCATTTGTAATAATGCCAAATAAAAATCATAAAGAATCAAGATCATTATTTGTTCGAGAAGCGAAAAAGCTTTACCAGAAAGAATTTATCAGATGGTTTAAATTAACTTCAGAAATAAACCCTTTATTACGTTTTTTTAGAATGGTAGATATTAAGATACCTACTTTGTATGTAATGGGTGCTGAAGATTATTTGTTTCTACCATCTATTCAAAAAATTGTTTCTTCACATACTACTTCTGAACTTTTTGTAGTTGAAAACTGCGGACATGTTGTAAATGTAGAACAACCAAGCGTTTTTAATGATAAAGTAATTACTTATCTTTCAAAAATGCAATAACCCTAAAGTGTGATTTTATAAATAAAATTTAAATTTATAGTAAAAAAAACAGCCAACATTTATGTTGGCTGTTTGTATTTTAGTTTCTTTTATTTTTTACACTCTAATCTATTAATGGATTGGTATCCAATTCTGATTGTGGAATTGGTAATATCAAAGAATCATCATTCCACGGAATTGATCCAACTGAACCTTGAGTTCTTTTAACATCATTTAAAATAAAACCTTCAAAAGCTAATTCTAGTTGTCTTTCATTAAAAATTAAATCTAAAGTTAATGGGCCAGCTAAAGGAGCAGCACTAGATCTATCTCTTAATACATTAATTTCAGTTAATGGGTCTAAGCCAACTGAAGTTCCTTCTCTAAAATTACTTTCTAATCGTATTAAATGCATCTCTGCCATACGAAATATACTTATGTTAGCAAATTGATTGGTATACTTCAAAGTTAGTCTTCGATCATTATCAGGATTAATATAGGTGAAATTTGCTCTTTCGTCATTCGGGTCATCAAATAAATCTAAATACTCATCCTCAATAGTAATGTCTCCTCCTCGTCCACCATCTCCTTCTGATGCATAATGTACCGTTAAATCATGGCTTCCAGTTTGGCTAGTAACTTGAAAGGCAAAAACATCTTCAGAACTATCAGTGTCATTGTTGAAAGCTCCTGCAAAACCAGAAGTTACCAAGCTATGACCACTATTTTCTATAACATCGTTTGCTGCATCACGAGCTGCTTCATAATCACCTTGCTGAAAATAGGTTCTTGCTAATAATGCTTGAGCAGCATATTTATCAGCATAGAAGCCATTTGTTTCTGGTAGTAAGTTGTAAGCATCTGTTGCGTCTTCAATTACTTGAGTATAAACTTCTTCAACAGTGCTACGTGCCATTGCTAGATTTTGTGAGTAATCAACAATTCCAATAAGACGTAATGGAACTGCAAGTTGAGAGTTAACTTGCCCTGCTACATAAGGAGATCCAAAATTACGAGCTAAATCTAAATAATTTAGAGCTCTTAAAAATTTAGCTTCGCCTTCTATTCGATCTTTCTCTTCTGGACTACTTGTAACGATTTCTATATTATCAATTACAAGATTTGCTTGATTAATAGTTTCATACGCATTGCTCCAAATATCGTCAACAAATCCATTATCAACAAAAACATTTTTTTGAAATGCTTGTCTAAATGCTTGAAAAGTTCCATTCCAAAATATTTGGTCTGAAGCACCTAATAAATCAGTGAATATTTGTAAATCGCCACCATAGGTTGCAGCTTGACCTGCTTCATCATAAGTCCCTACCAAAATAGCCGCAATATTTGCCTCTGAAGTAAAAGCTAATTCTCCAGGGAGATTATTCGTAGGATTTATTTCTAATTCATTTTCACATCCTAATACTAAAAGGAAGATGGAAAAAAAGTATATTATTTTATGTATTTTCATGATTCTGTCTTAATTAAAAATTAATATTAACACCCACTGTAATAGTTTTCGCTGGTGGAGATGAATAAAATGTTTCACCAGGTGTATTTTGACCATTTACATCACTTCTTGCCTCAGGATCTTCAAACGGATAGTTTGTAATTGTAAGTAAGTTGATAGCGGTAACATATACTCTAAGTTTGCTTAGCCCCATTTTATCTATTGCAGCATTAGGAATTGAGTATCCTAATGTTATATTACGCAAGCGAATGAAATCGGCATCTGCTAAAAATCTAGTGGATTGAGCGGTTCCGTTACCAGCATATAATCTTGCTTGTGGAATATTTGTGATATCTCCAGGCTGTTGCCATCTATTTAATTGATCAACACTTTGGTTATCAAAATAATCTGCATTTACTGATTGATAAATACCGCCACCGTTGTATATGCTAGCTCCCCATTCACCTTGAAATGTAAATGTGAAATCAAAATTATTTACTAAAATAGTATTGGTTAAGCCTGCAATTACTTCTGGAAAAGGATTTCCTGCTACGATGCGTTGTGCTTCATCAGAATCATTTGTAGTATCTTTATTTAATGTACCATCAGGGTTTTCAGTATTTAAATAATATAAAGCATCTCCATTATCAGGGTCAACACCAGCATATTCTCTTAAGTAGAATGCAGCTACACTTTCACCCACTCGATTAATATGATTACCAGTAACAATATCAGCATTTTCATTTGGTAAAGATTTCAATTCATTTGTGTTATTACTAATATTGAAATTTGAGGTCCAAGTGAAATTTTCAGTTTCAATATTTGTGGTATTCAGAACAAATTCTATTCCATTTCCATTTAATGTACCGATGTTTGAATTTATACTAGCAGCGCCACTACTAGGAATTAAAGGAACACTGAATAATAAATCTTCTGTATCTTTTTTGTAGTAATCTATTTCTCCAGAAATTCGTCCTTTTAGAAAACCAAATTCGGCACCTATATCTGTTTGAGTTGACTGTTCCCAGGTTAAATTAGAATTACCAGGTTGAGCAGGTGCTAATCCAGGTCTTTGATTATATGATACTCCAGAGAATAAAAATAAAGATGGATAATCTCCTCCGATATCAGCATTTCCTAATTTACCCCAACTTGCTCTTAATTTTAAGAAAGATAAAGTTTCAGAATCTTTCAAGAAATTTTCTTCACTAAGAATCCAACCAGCAGAAAAAGCTGGGAAGGTTCCAAAACGAACATTACTACCAAATCTTGAAGAACCATCACGTCGGATACTTGCTTTTAATAAATATTTTCCATCAAGATCATAGGTTGCTCTTGCGAAGTATGATAAAAATGAACTTTTTAAATTCACACCTGTTCCTGCAGTAACTTCGGCACCTCCACTAACTGTAGATAAGTCATCAGATGGAAATTGTTGACTTGTAACACTAGTTATTCTTCGGTTGTATTTAATAAATTCTGTACCAGCAACAATATTTATAGTATGTCTATCAGCAAAAAGTTTATCAAAAGTAGCATAGTTACTAAAAGTATAGCTTTCAGAATCTAAATCAGAAGCAAAGGCTTCTCCGTTTGTAGATTGAAAAAGTGCATTTTGACCGCTGAAATTATCTTCGGTTTGTGAAAATAAGTCATAAGAAAAATCGGAATTAAATGATAAAGATGGAAGAAATTTATATTCTCCGAAAGCTTTACCTACAGTTCTTCGTATAATGGTTTTAAAAAATGCATTTTCAGCGTCTAATAAAAAGTTTCCATAAAGTGTATTTGGATTAGGAGAGCCATCAAGAAGTCTTGCTGGTGAAAGTGGTGATTGTGCAATAGCTTGTAGTGGAGTAGAAAATGCATTATCATTGGCAATACGATCTATTTCTGTTCTAGAAAAACTCATATTCATACCCGCTTTAAACTTTTCTGTTAATTGATGACTTACATTTAATCGAGCATTAACACGTTCCAATTCATTATCTCTAATGATTCCGGTAGTATTGTTGTATGCACCAGAGAAAAAATAGGAAGTTTTTTCATCAGCCCCAGACATGGAGAAATCTGCGTCAGTTTGATAGCCATTTTGGAAAGCAATATCATTCCAATTTGTGTCAACTTCACCATTTCTCCAATCAGTATCTCCAGCTAAATAATCAAAAGTTGCTTCAACTTCAGCCTGACCTTCTTCTGGAGTGAAAAAAGGCGAATTTCTTCCAGCTTCAGTAAAAAGCTCAACATATTCAGCAGCATTTAACCATTCTCTTTTGTTTGTAGGTTCACTAAAACCTTGAGATAGGTTAAGGCTAAATTTTGCTTTTCCTTGTTTTCCTTTTTTCGTTGTTATAAGAACAACACCATTTGCACCTCTAGCACCATAAATTGCTGCAGAAGAAGCGTCTTTCAATATGTCAATAGATTCTATTTCATTAGCACTTAATGTTAAAAGAGGATTGGTAGGAGCGCCGTTTCCTATATCTGTACGGCCTCCTGTTGGGTCAATTAATGGAATACCATCTAAGACGTAAAGTGGCTGAGTACCGCCACTAACACTGGCAGCTCCTCGAACTCTTATATTGATTCCTCCTTCAACTTTACCGTTGGTTTGAGTTACCTGAACCCCAGCAGCTTTAGCTACTAAAGCATTTTGTAAATTAGGATTAGGAACTTCTGAAATATCATCAGAAGTTAGTTTAGAAATATTATCTGTTAGTTTTCTCTTGCTTTGAGTACCATAACCAACAACAATAACTTCTTCTAGTTCTGAAGCATCTTCTTCTAATTGTACATTTATAGTTAATGATGATTCAACAGTTCTCTGTAGAGTTTTTTGCCCTAAATAAGAGAATACGATAATATCACCTGTATTGGCTTTTATCGAGTACATTCCATCAAAATCGGTTTGAGTTCCTGTTGTTGTACCTTTAATTACAACATTCACTCCAGGTAAAGGGATACCTTGCTGATCTGTAACAGTACCAGTAATTGTATTTTCCTGACCGAATGAAGCTTGAATTGACAGTATAGCCAATAGCATCAGAAATACATTTAGTTTTCTTTTCATTTTATTTTTTTTTGAATTAGACTTACTAAATTCTTAAAAAAGCGTTAATAAAACAAAACATAAATCATAAAACTTTAGCAGCAGTAAAGCTTCTGTTGTATTAGCAATAGATTGTTAAAAAAATGAGGAAAACGGTTAAATGACTAAAAAAGGATGAGTTTTTATAAATAAAAAAACCGGTGCTCCCACCGGTTTTAGACTAACTAACTCAAAAAATTACTAAACTCAAATATTATTGTTCAAAAGTAGTATCAATTTTAATTTCCAAAGTTAACCTAACCTTAGGTAATTGTTATTAATACTATTATATAAAACTAACGTAGGTTTTTTTAAGTTATTATATAAGTTAATGTATTTATTTTAAATAAGTTACGTTTAATCTTGTAGCGCGAAGACTTTTTGCAATAACACTGTAGTTCTTGATGATGCTTTTGTGCGTATTTCTTTTTCTTCAACAGCAATCATTGTATAAACGCCTTTTAATGCTTCTTGTGTGACATAGTCTGTTAAATCAGGATTTACTTGAGCAACAAATGGGATGTTATTGTATTTTGTAATTAGATTACTCCAAACTTGATCTGCACCTACTTTTTCAAATGATGATTTAATAACAGGATTAAACGAAGAATAAAGATTAGTCTCTGTAGTTGATTTTAAATAATTGGTTGCGGCGTTATCTCCACCAAGTAAAATTTGCTTTGCATCATTAAAAGTTATTCCCTTTACAGCATTAACAAATATTGGAGTCGCTTCTTTTACAGCGTCTTCTGCAGCTCTATTTAAAACTTTAAGGCCTTCATCAGCCAAGTTGCTTAACCCCATTTTTCGAAGTGTATTATCAACTTTTTGAAGTTCTTCTGGTAAAAGTATTTTTACAAGTTCATTTTTAAAAAAGCCGTCAGTTTGTGTAAGTTTTGTAACCTGTTTATCAATCCCGAAATCTAAGGCTTCACGAAGTCCGCTCGCAATTTGGTCATTTCCTATTGCTCCACCTTGTGGAAGTTGGTTTACTACTTGTTGTAATTCGTCACAGCTAAATAAAATAAAGCAAAGACTAAATAGGACGATTTTGTTTTTCATGGTTTTATTTTTAAGATTTGATTTTTAAAATTTTGTATTATGAAAAAATAACGGTCTTATTATTATATACCATTGTTTTTCTTTGTAAATGTAACTTTACTGCTCTTGATAAAACTATTTTTTCTAAATCTCGTCCTTTCGCAACAAAATCTTCAATAGTATTTGTATGTGTAACTCTTGTAGTATCTTGCTCAATAATTGGACCAGCATCTAATTCTTCAGTAACATAATGACCTGTTGCTCCAATTATTTTAACGCCTCTTTTGAAAGCGGCGTGATAGGGTTTTGCTCCTGCAAATGCAGGTAAAAATGAGTGATGAATATTAATAATTTTATTTGGATACTGGTCAATAATTTTACTTGTAATAATCTGCATATATCTTGCTAGAACAATAAAATCAATCTTATACTTTTTCAATAATTTGAGTTGTTCATTTTCAGCTTGCTGTTTAGTATTTTTTGTAACAGGTATATGGTAAAAAGGAATTTTGAATTGCTGAGCAACAAATTCTAAATCTTTATGATTGCTTATAATAAAAGGAATATCAACAGCTAATTCTCCAGAATTAAAACGACTTAATAAATCATATAAACAATGATTGTATTTTGACACAAATAAAGCCATTTTTGGATTTATCTCATTCGTATGAATACTCCATTTAATTTTATATTTTTTAGTCAATATATCATCAAACTTTGTTTTAAAATTTGATATAGTGAATGTGTTATCAGAAAACTCACTTTCTAAACGCATAAAAAGTTCTCCAGATGCCTCATCAACATGTTGATCTATATATATAATATTTCCTCCTTGTGAATGTATGAAACCAGTTACGGCACAAATAATCCCAGATTGATCTGGACAATGTATTAAAATTGTTGTTTTCAAAGTATTAAAAAATTATGATGTAAAATTATGATATTGAAAAGCACAACATTTAATTAGTAACTATTTTTACAATATTATAAATATTAATATTTAATCATTGCGTTTTTCGTAAATTGCATGGTCTAAAATGACCTTTTATTGCTAATGGAACAAATTATACCTTATATCCCGAAACATAAAATACGTATTGTAACTGCTGCTTCTCTTTTTGACGGACATGATTCTGCCATAAATATCATGCGAAGAATTATTCAAGCAACAGGAGTTGAGGTAATTCATTTAGGCCATGATCGTAGTGTTCAAGAAATGGTTGATTGTGCTATACAAGAAGATGCTAATGCAATTGCATTAACCTCTTATCAAGGTGGACATAATGAATATTTTAAGTATATGTATGATTTACTTAAAGAACGAGGCGCATCACATATTAAAATTTTTGGCGGCGGCGGTGGCGTTATTCTCCCAGAAGAAATATCAGATTTAATGAACTATGGTATAGCTCGAATATACTCTCCTGATGATGGTAGAAAAATGGGATTACAAGGTATGATTAATGATTTGGTTGAAAAAAGCGATTTTCAATTACCCTCATTACAATTACCAAAAGGTAAATCTCTTTTAGAAGCTTTGAAAACTAAAAATGTAAATACAATTTCTAGATTAATTTCTTTAGCAGAGAATAGACCAGAAGAATTTGAAGAACACTTTTCTAAGGTCAAAACTACTTTAGTTAATACTCCTGTGTTAGGTATTACGGGTACTGGAGGTTCAGGAAAATCGAGTTTAGTAGATGAGTTAGTTCGTAGATTTTTAGAAGATTTTCCTAATAAAACAATAGGATTAATTTCTGTTGATCCCTCTAAACGAAAAACAGGAGGAGCACTTTTAGGAGACCGTATTCGTATGAATGCCATTAATAATGATCGTGTTTATATGCGTTCTTTGGCAACAAGGCAATCAAATTTAGCTTTATCAAAATATGTTGATGAAGCCATTCAAATTCTAAAAGCTGCACAGTTTGATTTAATTGTTTTAGAGACTTCGGGCATTGGCCAATCTGACACAGAAATAGTACAGCATTCTGATGTTTCCTTATATGTTATGACACCTGAATTTGGTGCTGCAACTCAGCTCGAAAAAATTGATATGTTAGATTTTGCTGATGTTGTAGCTATTAATAAGTTTGATAAAAGAGGTGCCCATGATGCTTTACGAGATGTTAAAAAGCAATTCATGCGAAATCATAATCTTTGGGATTTAAACCAAGATGATCTGCCCATTTTCGGGACTATGGCAAGTCAATTTAACGACCCAGGTACAAATCGTTTGTACCAAGTTGTAATAAATAAATTGGTTGAAAAAGTAAATGCAAATTTGAAAATTGATTTTAAATTTCTATCCGAAGCCAAAGACCATGCATTTGTAATTCCGCCTTCGAGAACTCGATATTTATCTGAAATTGCAGAAAATAATAGGTTTTATAATAAAAACGGAAGTATTCAAATTCAGGTAGCACAAAAAATGTATTCTGTATTTCAGACAATATTATCTGTTTTGAATGTAAATACATCTGAAGAATTGTATTTGTCAAAGAATGGTTTAGTTGAAAATGTTATTTTAAAGGATGATGCTACTAAAGAGGATAAAATTTTTTTACAACTTTTGATAAAAGAATTTAATAGACTAAAATTAGATTTAGATCCCTATAATTGGGAATCTATTTTTACTTGGGAAGATAAAGTTAAAAAATATAAAAATGAATTTTACACTTTTAAAGTTCGTGGTAAAGAGCTGAAGTTAGAAACACATACAAAGTCACTTTCACAAACAGAAATACCGAAAGTTGCACTACCAAAATATAAGGCTTGGGGCGATTTACTGGGTTGGATGCTACAAGAAAATGTTCCTGGCGAATTTCCATATACAGCAGGTCTTTATCCCTTTAAAAGAACAGGAGAAGACCCAACCAGAATGTTTGCAGGGGAGGGGAGTCCAGAACGTACCAATAGACGTTTTCATTATGTAAGCTTAGGATTGCCCGCAAAACGACTTTCTACAGCCTTTGATTCAGTAACCCTATATGGAAATGATCCAGATATTCGACCAGATATTTATGGTAAGATTGGCAATGCAGGTGTATCTGTTTGTTGTTTAGATGATGCTAAAAAATTATATTCAGGTTTTGATTTAAGTAATGAAATGACTTCGGTTAGTATGACAATCAATGGACCAGCGCCTATGCTTTTAGGCTTTTTTTTAAACGCTGCAATTGATCAGAACTGTGAAAAATATATTATTGAGAATAATTTACAAACTGCGGTTGAAGCCAAAATTTCTGAAATTTATAAAAAAAATATAGCAAAAAGGCCTAAGTATAATGGTGATCTTCCAGAGGGAAATAATGGATTAGGTTTAATGCTTTTGGGAGTTACTGGTGATCAAGTTTTACCCATAGAGGTTTATAATCAAATTAAATTTAAGACCTTAAAAGAAGTAAGAGGTACTGTTCAGGCTGATATATTAAAAGAAGATCAAGCGCAAAATACTTGCATTTTTTCCACTGAATTTGCACTTAAATTAATGGGGGATGTGCAAGAGTATTTTATTAAAAATGAAGTTCGTAATTTTTACTCAGTCTCTATTTCTGGTTATCATATCGCAGAGGCAGGAGCAAACCCTATTACACAATTGGCATTTACGTTGGCTAATGGCTTTACTTATGTTGAATATTATTTAAGTAGAGGAATGGATATTAATGCTTTTGGGCCAAATCTGTCTTTCTTTTTTTCTAATGGAATAGATCCCGAATATGCAGTTATAGGTCGTGTAGCTCGGAAAATTTGGGCAAAAGCGATGAAGCATAAATACAATGCTAAACCTAGAGCACAAATGTTAAAATATCATATTCAAACATCTGGTAGAAGTTTGCATGCGCAAGAAATAGATTTTAATGATATTCGAACAACCTTACAAGCATTGTACGCAATTTATGATAATTGTAATTCACTTCATACCAATGCTTATGATGAAGCAATTACTACACCAACAGAAGAATCTGTTAGAAGGGCAATGGCAATACAATTAATCATAAATAAAGAATTAGGTTTAGCAAAAAATGAGAATCCATTACAGGGTTCTTTTATTATTGAAGAGTTAACAGATTTAGTAGAAGAAGCTGTTTTAATCGAGTTTGATAGAATTACAGAACGAGGCGGTGTTTTAGGCGCTATGGAAACTATGTACCAGCGCTCTAAAATTCAAGAAGAGAGTTTGTATTATGAAACATTAAAACATAATGGAGATTTTCCAATTATTGGTGTGAATACATTTTTAAGTTCTAAAGGTTCTCCTACAGTATTGCCTATTGAAGTAATTCGTGCAACTGATCAAGAAAAAAAGGAACAAATAAAGACTCTAGAAAATCTTAAGATGTTTAAAAAAGAAAATTCGCTTGCAGTAATATCAGAAATTCAAAAGGCAGCACTTCATAATGAGAACATATTTGAAAAATTAATGGAAATTACCAAAGTAAGTTCATTAGGTCAAATTACGAATGCTCTTTTTAAGGTTGGCGGTCAGTATAGAAGGAATATGTAAAAATAGTGGAATAAAAAACGCTCTATAAAGAGCGTTTCCATATTCTATAAGATTTTTTAAAAATCTTTATTTCTTCTCTTAGAAGGTTTAGGTATTCTTTTTCTTTAACACCATCTTTTTCAAGTCCCATACAATAAGATAAAATATTTTTAGTCATTATATTAATATGCTGTATGGTTGAAGTTCTAATTGAATGTGAATCTGAACGCTCTGCTAATTCTATTTTTTGAGGAATTAAAATAGCATCTGTCAATAAAGAATCAGCAATAATATCTCTATGACTATTTGATTTATATAAATGTAATAAATCTTTATTATAAGTAATATAAGCAACTATCTCTCTGCTAATTAGACATAAGTCTAAAGCTTTACGATATACGGGTAGCGTACTTAAATTTCTATATGGCATTAGGAGCAATTTTTTATAAAATTACGACGAGTTTGAAATTTTTGTCTTAATATTACATAGCGATTAGCTTTTTTAGCTTTTGAATATTAATTTTTTTAAACCAAAAACTTTTGAATCAAAAGATAGATGATTTGAATTGGGGAATTCTCCAGAGTCTTCAGAAAAATGCAAGAGAATCTTTTGCAAATATTGGTAGAAAAGTAGGCTTAACTCCACCTGCTGTTGCTGAACGCATAAAAAAAATGGAAGATGTGGGTATTATCGATGGCTATAAGGCTATTGTCTCACATACTCAAACAGGATATCAATTAAAAGCTATAATTACATTGCGTGCTTTTATGGGTAAGCTAAAACCTTTTTTAGAGGCGGTTAAGCTTTTTGAAGAAGTAATTAATTGTTACCGTATTACTGGTAATGAGAATATAATCATGGAGGTAGTCTTAAAAGATCAGTTTCATTTAGAAAAGTTTATTGATAAACTAATCCAGTATGGTGAAACACGCACACATATAATTTTATCAGAAGTAGTTTCTGATGCTCCAATTGGAAAAAGAACTAAATAAATTTTTCAAGAACTCTTAGGTGGCTTTTTAAATAATTGGTAGTTTATTTTGTAGTTTTAATTCTTATTTGGCTAGATTTTTGATGAATTAATAGATATGAGAAAATTTTTATTTTGCCTATTTTTTTGTGTAGGACTTTGTACTTCAATTACTGCGCAGCAACTAGTTTTAAAAAAGGGAACTATTGTAGATTCATTAAAAATTAATGATACAATCTCTGAAAGTTTTGGTTTATACCTTCCAAAAAAGCTTGAAACAAATAAGAAATGGCCAGTTGTATTTTTATTTGATGCAAAAGGAAAGGGAAAACAAGTTTTATTAATGTTTGCCCAAGCCGCTGAAAAACATGGTTATATTTTAGCAGCTTCTAATAGTGTTTACGATTCATTACCTATGTCGGAAAATATTCTTCGTTCTAGTAGAATGATGAATACGGTTTTGACATTACTTCCTATTGACAGTAGAAGAATTTATACATCAGGTTTTGCTGAAGGTGCAAAATTTGCTTCAGTACTTCCTGTAGTAATAAAAAATATAGAAGGTGTTTTGTCAATTGGCGCACCGCTTGCAAATACAGATGTTTTAACTGTAAAAAATCCTTTTCATTATATAGGTGTTGTTGATGTAGATGATTATAATCTTATAGAAATGCAGGTTAATGAAAAGCTTTTGAATGGTTTACGATTTTCGAATGAGTTATTTGTTTACGAACAAGGCTCTGAACCATCACCTTTAAAATATATAGATACAGCGTTAGAGGTCTTTAGTTTAAATGCAATGGCTAAAGGTTTAGTTGATAAGGATACGCTTTTTATAAATACTAGTTTTAACGAGAATTTTAATTTAATTACGAGTCTTATTTCACAAAAAAAATTATTGCAAGCTGATGATCTAATTTCAGATATGATGACTATTTATAGAGTTCATAAAGATATAGGTGAACTTAAAAGTCTACAAAAAGATTTAAGAAAAGATAAACTTTATAAGACAATGAAGCGCAGTGAATCTAATTATATTTTTAAAGAATCATTTTTAAGAGAAGATTATGATTATGCCATTTATGAAGATTTAGCAACGTATAACTTTAATAATTTAGGATGGTGGAATTACCAAATGCAAGAACTAAATAAAAATAGTTCAAGTGGTAATCCCTTTGAAAGCCAAATGGGAAAAAGATTAATTGGTTTTATCAATCATCTAGTTGAAAGTAATAGTAATGAATTAAAAAATGAGAAAGTATTAGATGAAGAAGGACTAAATTTTCTTTGGATGTTGCAAACAATAACCAATCCTAAAAATTATGATTCCTATATAAAGGTTATATCTTATAATTCAAAAAAGGAAGATTTTGGTACTGCTTTGTTTTATTTAGAAGAATTATTAAAGGCTGGCTATACAGACAAAAAGGAATTATATAATATAGAACACACGGCCTTACTTCGTATTACTCCCGAATTTAATCAAGTTGTAGAAAAGTATTTAAAAGATGCTCGGTACCAGATTATCGAACAATAAAGTGAGGCGTTTTATTAAGATCCCAATCTATTACTAGTCCTTTAGCTATAGAGTTAGCTATATTTTTGCCATATAGATGTTCACATAAATAGAGAGCAGCTTCAAAACTTTTTGCTCCACCAGCAGATGTAATGTATTTTCCATCATGTACGAACAAAACATTTTTTTTCACCTTTAAATCAGGAAACATTTTTTTATACCTATCAATATCACTTGGAAATGTTGTTGAAGCTACTGTATCTAAAACTCCAGCTTTGGCTAATACAAATGCCCCATCACAATGACTTGTCATAAAAAGTGCTTTTTCATTTACTTTTTTTACAAAACTTAGCATTACAACATCTTCTAAATCAGTATCTAAATGATGCTCTGCACTGGGTATTACTAAAATATCTATATCTGGTAACGTATTAGGTTTTGTATAATCAAAATCTGGCAAAATACGTATGCCTTCAAAAGTTGTTATCGGTTCAAGTGTATTTGCGACGGTAAAAACATTCATCGCTTTTATATTTTTTCGATATTGCGTATGTTGAAAAATATCATAAGGAGCAGTAAATTCTGTATTGTAAGTTCCATCCATTATTAAAAAAGCTACATTATAACGGTCAGCCTTTATTTTTTTTAACATATTTTCAGCACTATCTTTATATTGTATTTGATTGCATGAAATAATACTGACTGAAATTATAAGTAAAAAGAAGACTTTTTTCATAAAAAAATATTTAACTCGAATGTACAAACAAAACCTAAATAGAATGAAATCAGTAAGTTGTATTTTTAAAAATAAATTTAAAGTAAATTGGATATTTGCATTTCTACTTATTTCTTTAGCATTTAGCTGTAATGGAAAAAAGAAATATCATGATCTAACTGAAAATAAGTCGGTACAAGATGTAACTAATTCAATTGCTGATATTTTAAAATTTCAGAAAGAAATAAATGAAGAATATAAAAATCCTGAAACATCACCATTGTATGATAAGGATAGGAAAAGTTTTGAAAGTTTAGATTTTTTTAAACCAGATACTACTTTTAGAATACGAGCTAAATTTGTTAGAACTCCAAATGCGATACCCTTTTTAATGCCTACCACGACCAATCGTAAGTCAGAAGAAGTAGTTTATGGCATTGCTTATTTTAAATTAGAGGCTAAAGAATATCAATTAGAAGTTTATCAAAATCCAGAATTAACGGCTCAAGAAAAATATCGAGACTATTTATTTCTCCCATTTTTAGATATGACAAATGGAAAAGAAAGCTATACTGGAGGACGTTATATCGATTTAAAAATACCAGAAGGAGATTCTATTCAAATAGATTTTAATAAAGCTTATAATCCGTATTGCGCCTACAATAAAAAATATTCTTGTCCGATTGTTCCAAAAGTAAATACTTTAAATACAGCTATTCATGCAGGAGTAAAGGCTTTTAAAAAATAAAATCCCGATACTATTAAGTATCGGGATTTTAATAAAACTTCAGTATTATTTTCTTTGATTAGAAAGAATAAATAGCTGCAATTAAGAAAGATGATAAGCTTTTAGAAGCAGCACCATCAGCATCAAAAAATGCATCGTCAGAAGTACTATCTAATCTTAGTTCTGGTTTGATCATTAAGTTTTCAATAGTAAAGCTACCTGTTAAAGTTGCAGCAAATACGCTAGAATCTTCTACTCCAGTTCCGATTGCTCCATAATCGCCACTTTCTGCAAAATATTCACCTCTTAAACCTATAGTGAAGGTGTCAGAAGTAGCTAATTGAGGATAAATAGCAGCTCCAAAGAAACCAATGCCATCATTATCTTGGTATGCAGCATTAAGTCCTAAAAAGAATGTGTCAGTTAGGTCAAAACCACCTGTATAATCAATTTCAAATCCTAATTTAGCCTTATCATCATAATAGAAATTTAAGAATTGACCTGCATATCCTAATTGAGCACCTAAAGCATATGCTCCTGGAACAGAACCACTAGTACCATTAAAGTTTTCATCAGTAACATTCATTACAGCAAGCATTAAGCTAAAATCTTCAGATAAAGTAAAATCAGCTTTTAAACCTACATGAGAAAATGGTCCGTAAGAAAATAAATATGAAGTACTGTAGTTGAAGTTAGCAGCAGGAGATATTACCTCGTAACCTAAATACGTATTAAAACGACCTGCAGTTAATTTTGTTCCTTCAGAAACATTCCAGTAAGCGTACAATTGATTTACAAAAACACCAGAATCACCACCTACAGCATCAAGAGCTCTTGGACCAAATGCTAAATCTGCAACAGCACCAGTTTTAGTACCTTCATAACTAGCTATAACATTTGCCATACCTAATGCAAAACCTGTTTCATTAGCAAAAGAACTACCTGGAGCTTGAGAACCAACATCTGATGAACTTAAATTAGTTTTGTAATAAGCATCTACTGTACCACTAATGGATAATGGTTTTTTTTCTTCAGCTTCTTCTTGTGCTACTAATGTTGTTCCAATAAATAATAACGCCAAAAAGAAAATATTTTTTACGTAATTTGTTTGCTTAATATTTTTCATAAATTAATGATTTAGTGATCCCTTTTTTAAAGGATTGTTGAGAATTAAATTTTAATGATTGATTAATATATACGGAGCGTTCTGCCAAACGCTCCGTTTTATTTTTGATACTTTTATTTATCGCTTGAAACGAATTCTGGATAAGCACTAGAATCATGCTCATGAATATCTAATCCATCCATTTCTTCATCTTTAGTTACTCTTAATCCTAATGTTTTCTTTAATGTGAATAACACTACAAATGAAGCTAAAGCTGACCATAATATATATGATAAAGAACCATAAGTTTGTACTAATAATAATTTAGCGCCACCGCCAAAAGCTAATCCACCATCTAGAGCAAAAACACCTACTAATACAGTTCCGATAAAACCACAAACTCCGTGTACAGAAATTGCTCCTACTGGATCGTCAATTTTTAATTTTTTATCAATAAACTCAATAGATAATACTACTAAAAGTCCGCAAATTAAACCAATAGCTAAAGCGCCCCATGCATTTACAGCACCACAACCTGCTGTAATACCTACTAAACCAGCAAGTGCACCATTTAAAGTCATTGAAATATCAGGTTTACCGAATCTCATCCAAGTTAAAAACATTGCAGCAATAGCTCCTGCAGCTGCAGCTAAGTTCGTATTGATAATAACACTACCAACAGCAACAGTATCATCACCACCCCATGCTAATTGAGATCCTCCATTAAAACCAAACCAGCCTAGCCAAAGTACTAATACCCCTAAGGCACCATACATCATGTTGTGACCTGGTATAGCATTAACTTTACCATCTTTATATTTTCCAATACGTGGACCAACCAAAATTGCAGCAACTAAGGCAGCAGAACCACCAACAGCATGTACTACAGATGAACCAGCAAAATCAATAAAACCAGCTACATTTAACCAAGCATCATCATCAAATGGCCAATACCAGCTACCAGCTATAGGGTAAATAAGTGTTGTCATTACTGCTGAGAAAATTAAATAGGTTGAGAATTTTGTTCTTTCAGCAATTGCTCCAGAAACTATTGTTGCTGCAGTTGCACAGAATACTGTTTGAAAGAATAAATTATACCAATCCGTAGCTGTAAAGAAAAAATAACCTTGATCACTTGGGCTAGATCTAAAGAACCCTCCTAATACAAGATCACTACCATACATGATACCGTAACCAACAGCCCAAAACATTATTGATCCTATACAAAGATCCATAACATTTTTCATGATGATGTTACCAGCATTTTTACTACGTGTAAATCCTACTTCTACTAATGTAAATCCTGCTTGCATGAAGAATACTAAAATAGCAGCGATTATAATCCATAATGCACCCATGTCACCGTTGATTGTTTCAACAGCTTTGTCTAATGCTTCTTGTTGTACTTCAGTCATAATAATAAATTTTTAGTAATTCTTGGTTTTTAGTTAATTCCAGCTTGACCGCTTTCTTTGGTTCTTATTCTGTAGGCTTCAATTACATCTGATACAAATATTTTACCATCACCTACATTTCCAGTACTTGCTGATTCTAAAATAGCAGTAACTGTTCTATCTAAAAATTCATCAGAAACTACTATGCTTAAATATCTTCTTTGGATGTCTGATGTGCTATAAGAAATCCCACGATATACATGGCCTTGTTTCTCATTTCCAACTCCAGTTACATCCCAATAACTAAAAAAGTTTACTTCAATTTGATGGAGTGCTTTTTTTACTTCGTCAAATTTTGATTTTCGAATAATTGCCTCGATTTTTTTCATAATTGATTTGTTTGTTAATATCGCAAATGTATGTTAAAATAATTAACACCCTATAAATTTGAGGGGATGTTGTATAATTTTTATAGTTATAATAATTTACACCCCATATATTTATGGGTATGTTTAAAAAAACAAGAAATAAATATATATATGATGGAATTTGAAGTAATTTTTAGCTAAAATTGTGGTGTAACTAGATTTTATTAGTAGTTTTTTTGAGAATTGTTTAAAAACTAACAAGAAAAGGTGCTGAACCCTCAAAATATAAAAATCCTCTTATGTGGTGTGTTATTTGTAACAATTATGAAAATTTATTGGATGTTCAAACAAATTTTGAAAATTACAATCCAATTAAAAAAGAAAGTATACGTAATATAATGCTAGAAATTGTTTAAATAGAAAAGTATAATAAATCAACTTTTTGACTAGGAATAATTTTTAAATATGAAAGTTGAAGATGCCGTAAATTCACTAAAACGTTTTGTGAAAGTGTTTGATTTTGTATTAGATGATTTCCTTTAGATATTATTCCTAATTAATAGGGTGTTAAAAATATTTCAAAATAAAATTTAGGGAGGTTATAATTTTTACTGATTATAAATCAAAAAAAATTACCAAATCATCTCTAAAAAACTAAAAAGAATTGTTTTATACTATATTGTATAATGTTAAACTGCTTTTTTGTAGTTAGATTCTACAATATTTAAAGGATAGATTATTTCTGATGAAGTGTTAGAAAAAATCGATGATGTTTTTTGAGCTTTTCGCTTATTACTGTTTACGCTAAATAGTAATAGAAATATATTTAATGCTACTAAAATTAATAAAATACTTAAAAAGGTCACCATAGAACTGAAATTTATAGTAGTACAACGCAAAATTACGGTTTTTCTTACAAAAATGTTAAGAATATTGTAAAACAATTAATTTTTATGTGTATAGTAATTTTTAAGTTAATTTTTAAGGATATACTTAATTAAGAACAATAATAAAACAAAAATTATGAATGTTAAACTAATCCACTTAACTCCTTTATAATTTTTTGAATGTAGTTTTTTATCTTTTTTATAGGATAAAAATGTAATTATAGAAAAAGTAACAAAAAAAAGTGCTGCAAAAATTAATTGTCCCCTACTGAACATATTTTATATTTTTATGCAAAAATAACCTAATAATATATAGATGAAAAATAAACTTAATGCCGTTGCGCTTTTTCATGAAACATTTGGAATGGGAGTTTCGAAAAAGATGAAAGCTGATTTAGGAACTAGTAAAAATTTACTTCGCTTTAATTTAATGGATGAAGAAAACAAAGAATATTTAGAGGCGGCTGAGAATAATGATATGGTTGAAGTTGCTGATGCTTTAGGTGATATGCTTTATATTTTATGTGGGACTATACTTGAGCACGGCATGCAATATAAAATTGAAGAGGTTTTTAATGAAATACAGCGTAGTAATATGAGTAAGTTAGGCTCTGATGGTATGCCAATATATAGAGAGGATGGTAAAGTCTTAAAAGGACCAAATTATTTTAAACCAAATATTAAATCCATTTTAGAACAATAAAAAAACCGCCAATTGGCGGTTTTTTTATTTAGTTTTAAAGTTTATAACGCCATCCAAATTTATCTTCTGCTCTGTTATATTGAATATCAGTTATTCTTTTCTTTAGAGTGCTAGCATAGCTTTCTGTTAATTCCGGCAAATCATAATCAGTTTCTTTATATCCAAAAGTTGAAATTGGAGATATTACAGCTGCTGTTCCAGCTCCAAACATTTCTTTTAAAGTTCCATTCTTTGCAGCTTCAACAACTTCACTAACTGTTATTTTTCGAACTTCAACTTTAATATTTTCATCTTTTGCAATGTCAATAATACTTTTTCGAGTTATACCATCTAAAATTCTATCACTAGTTGGGCCTGTTATTAAAGTGTCATTTATACGAACAAAAATATTCATTGCACCGGCTTCTTCAATATTTTCATGCGTATTGTCATCAGTCCATATTACTTGATTATAACCTTTTTCAACGGCCAATTGTGTAGGGTAAAATTGACCTGCATAATTTCCACCAGCTTTAGCATAACCTACACCTCCATTAGCAGATCTAGAATAGGTCTCTTCAATCAATACTTTCACTTTTCCAGAAAAGTATGAGCCAGAAGGTGCAAGACAAATCATAAATTTATATTCATTAGCTGGTGAAGCATGAAAGCCTTGTCCTGATGCAAAAATAAAAGGTCTAATATATAAGGAGCTCCCTGATTTTTTAGGAATCCATTTTTCATCTAATTTTATAAGTTCTTTTAGCCCTTCCATAAAATATTCTTCTGGAATTTCAGGAATAGCCATTCTTTTAGCTGAAATATTTAATCTTTTATGATTGTCTAAAGGTCTGAAAAGCCAAATAGTTTCATCAACATCTTTATAGGCCTTCATGCCTTCAAAAATAGATTGTCCATAATGAAATATTTTAGCAGATGGATCTAAAAGTAAAGGTCCGTAAGGCATTATTTTTGGATTTTCCCAAGCTCCATTTTTATAATCGCACACCAACATGTGATCCGTGAAAATGCTCCCAAATGCTAAATTATCAAAATCTACTTTATCAATTTTTGATGTCTTACTCTTCTCAACTGTAATAAGGCTTTTAGTGGTAGTTTCCATTTATTTTTTTATTTAAAGGAATAAAATTAATGAATTATAACAATTAGTACTTCTTTTTTTCTTTAAAAATAACCAACTTTGTAAGTATTATACAAATACTAATAGATATGAAAAGAATTAACATTTTACTTGTGTTTTTTACACTAATATTTGCATGTAAAGAACAGAATAAAGATAAAACCGATGAAATTGTTGTAGCTACTGCTACTGATTTCTCGTCATTTGGAGCCGAAATTGATGCTATTGGTACTTTAGAAACTAATGAAATGACTAAAAAATACCAAAACTTAGCAGTTTCTGACACTATAAATACTAAATTTTCTGCAATTGTTACTGATGTTTGTCAAGCTAAAGGATGCTGGATGAAACTTAAATTGGATGATGGTAATGAGGCAATGGTTAAATTTAAAGATTACGAGTTTTTTATGCCAAAAGATATTTCTGGAAAAAAGGTAATTGTAAATGGATTAGCTTTTATTGAAGAAATGTCTGTAGATGAACAAAAACATTATGCTGAAGATGGCGGAGAATCACAAGAAGCTATTGCAGCTATTACAACTCCAAAAAAAACTTATAGGTTCGAAGCTGATGGGGTATTACTAAAAAAGTAATTTGGAGCGAAAAATAATTACCACCTCTGATGGTTCAACAACTATTCAAATAGTAGATTGGAATGAGCAATACCATTCTATACATGGGGCAATTCAAGAAGCTTATCATGTATTTATTAAGAGTGGATTGGATCTTTTTTCTAATCAGAATTTAGCTATTTTAGAAATTGGTTTTGGCACTGGATTAAATGCAATTATTACTTGTATTGAGGCAAATAAAAAGGGACTTAATATAAATTACACAGGCGTTGAGGCTTATCCTGTTAGTCCTGAAGAGATAAGTCAATTAAATTATATAGAACAACTAAAAGCATCAGATTTTGAAAAGCACTTTCTGAAAATGCATTCATCTGAATGGGAGAAAGAGATTGTTATTTCCGATGATTTTAAACTCACCAAACAGCAAAAGGATTTTATGCAGATTATTGAAAAAGATTTTTTTAATCTTATTTATTTTGATGCATTTGGAGCAAGAGTACAACCTGAATTATGGTCTGAGCCTATTTTTGAAATTATGTACAATGCACTAAAAGAAAATGGAGTCTTGGTAACTTATGCAGCAAAAGGAAGTGTTCGAAGAGCTATGCAATCTGTAGGCTTTTTTGTAGAACGTTTATCTGGACCTCCTGGTAAAAGAGAAATGTTGCGAGCTATTAAACGTACTAGTTGAGATTTATAAAAGTTATAGTCTTCTTAATTGCGATAATACCTTAAGCGTTAAGGCGATAATAGTGTTAAACCTTAATTAAAGACTAATTCTATAGTGGTAAAAAGGGCTACCTTTGAAAAAAAATGTTTATGAACGTTTTAATAACTGGTGCTACAGGGTTGGTAGGAAAGGCAATAGTAGACGAATGTCACCAGAATAATATTGGAGTACATTATCTTACAACTACAAAAAGTAAAATTATAGTTTCAAATAACTATAAAGGTTTTTATTGGAATCCAGAAAAGTCTGAAATAGATTTAAATTGTTTTAAAGATATTTCTGCGATTATAAATTTAGCGGGTGCAAGTATTTCTAAACGATGGACACCTTCTTATAAAAAAACAATACTATCAAGTAGGATAAACTCCCTTAAAACACTTCAGGAAGGCTTATCAAAAGTAGATAGTTCTAATATAAAATCGTTTGTTTCTGCGTCGGCGATAGGTATTTATCCAAATTCATTAAATAAGCTTTATGAAGAAGATGATGAAATTAACGCAAGCGATTTTTTAAGTGAAGTTGTAAAAAGTTGGGAAAAAGAAGTTAATACATTTAAGAAATTTAATTTTAGTGTAGCAAAAATTAGAATAGGGATAGTAATGTCTAATAAAGGTGGTGCCTTGCCACAAATGGTAAGACCTATAAACTATTATTTGGGCAGTCCTCTTGGTTCTGGAAAACAATGGCAATCTTGGATCCATATAAAAGATCTAGCTCGAATGTTTTTGTTTGTTATAGAAAATGAGCTTAAAGGTGTTTATAATGGGGTTTCTTCGAACCCTGTAACTAATGAGAAATTAACTGTAAAAATTGCAGATTTACTTGGAAAATCATTAATTCTTCCAAATGTCCCGGCTCCAGTACTAAAATTTATTTTAGGTGAAATGGCTGTTTTGGTTTTAAGTAGTCAAAGAGTCAGTAATAAAAAAATTTCAGGAGAAGGTTTTATTTTTGATTTTCAGAATGTCTGCCCTGCTTTAAAATCTTTTTATGGTAAAGATGACACAACCATTTAATGTCATTAATTAGTAGTATCCCTCAATTTTTTGAGCAAGTTTCTTTCGGTTTGATTGTTAATTCCTATAAATATCTCTTTTTACTATAAAGTTTGGTGACATTTTGACATTTTTAAAGAATTGGCAGTACTTTTGCCAATTGATAAGAATTGTAAATTGCACAATTCAAAATAGTACCAATGAGCGAAAAAGATAAAACTGAAGATACAGTAGAAGAAAATTTGAATCAAGAAGTTCAAGAGAATCAAGAAGAAAATAATACGACTATTGAACTAGAAGAACTTTCTGTTGAAGAACAGTTAAGAGATGATTTGGCAAAGGAAAAAGATAAGTTTTTAAGACTTTTTGCTGAATTTGAAAACTATAAGAAGAGAACTTCAAAAGAGCGTATTGATTTATTTCGTACGGCTGGTCAAGAAGTAATTGTGGCACTTCTTCCTGTATCTGATGATTTTGATAGAGCAATGTTAGAGCTTTCAAAATCTGATGATAAAGAAGCTTTTAAGGGTGTAGAGTTGATTCAAAATAAATTCAAGCAAGTTCTTAAAGGTAAAGGTTTGGAAGAGGTTGAAACAAAAGCAGGAGATGTTTTTGATGCAGAAATTCATGATGCAATTACGCAAATACCAGCTCCAAATAAAAAAATGAAAGGTAAAATTATTGACGTTATCGAAAAGGGTTTTAAACTTGGAGATAAAATAATTCGCCATCCAAAGGTAGTGGTAGGTAATTAAAAATAAGATATGAAGGAAGATTATTACGACATACTAGGCATCAGTAAAGGTGCATCAGCTGCAGAAATAAAAAAAGCATATCGTAAAAAAGCGGTGCAGTATCATCCAGATAAAAATCCCGGAGATGCAAAAGCTGAAGAAATGTTTAAAAAAGCTGCGGAAGCTTATGAAGTTTTAAGCGATGAAAATAAAAAGGCTCGTTATGATCAATATGGTCATGCAGCTTTTGATGGCAATGGTGGCTTCGGAGGTGGAGGCGGTATGAATATGGATGACATATTTAGCCAATTTGGAGATATTTTTGGAGGAGCCTTTGGTGGCGGAGGCGGCTTTAGTGGTTTTGGCGGAGGAGGTCAAAGAAGAGTAAAAGGAAGTAGCCTTAAAATTCGAGTGTCATTAACTTTAGAAGAAGTTGTTAATGGTGTTGAGAAGAAAATCAAAGTAAAAAGAAAAGTACAAGCAAGTGGCGTTACCTATAAAACTTGTGGAACTTGTGGAGGTAGAGGGCAAGTAACTAAAATTACCAACACTATTTTAGGTAGAATGCAAACTGCTGCAACATGTAGTACATGTGGAGGCAGTGGACAGCTATTAGAGAGTAAGCCTAGTGATGCCGATGCACAAGGAATGATTACCAAAGAAGAAACAGTTGCTGTAAAAATTCCAGGAGGTGTTGAAGACGGCATGCAATTAAAAGTTTCAGGAAAAGGTAATGATGCTCCTGGAAATGGAGTACCAGGGGATTTAATAGTAGCTATAGAAACACAAGAACATGAAACGCTAAAAAGAGAAGGTGATAATTTACACTATGACTTATATGTTAGTATTTCTGAAGCAGTTTTAGGAACTTCAAAAGAAATTGATGCTGCTTTAGGCAAAGTTCGAATTAAATTAGAGCCTGGTATACAATCAGGTAAAATATTAAGATTAAGAGGAAAAGGAATAACAAGTCTTAATGGTTATGGTGCTGGAGACTTATTAGTTCATGTAAATGTGTGGACACCTAAAATTCTAAATAAAGAGCAAAAAGAGTTTTTTGAAAGAATGCAGAATAATGAAAATTTTATTCCTAATCCTGAAAAATCAGATAAATCTTTCTTTGAGAAAGTAAAAGATATGTTCTCATAGTTATTTTATTTTTAAAATAAAAACGTATATTTGGAATAATGTTGGGCAACCAATGTTAATTTTCTTTTTCATAGCAATTTTTTTCCCATCCTTGATTTTATTAAGGGTGGGTTTTGTTTTTATACCAAATAATACTGTCTATTATAATTTAAAAACATTTTTGGTATTAAATTTACTAAAGTGAATACCTCTTTTAAACCATTTCAATATCTTTGATAAAATTGATTGCATGAACCATATTTTGGTAGCTAAAGAAGTAAGCAAAAGGTATGGAAGCCATATAGCTTTAAATAACATTTCTTTAGAAATCCCTGAAAATAGTATTTACGGTTTACTTGGACCTAATGGTGCCGGTAAAACTTCACTTATTAGAATTATTAATCAAATCACGTATCCAGATTCTGGAACTATTTTTTTTAATGGAGAACCATTAAATGCTAATCATATTGCTATGATTGGTTATTTGCCTGAAGAAAGAGGGCTCTACAAGAGTATGAAAGTTGGTGAACAAGCTTTGTATTTGGCTCAGTTAAAAGGAATGTCTAAAAATGAAGCGAAAACTAAATTAAAGTATTGGTTTGATAGATTTGAAATAGGGGACTGGTGGAATAAAAAAGTACAAGAATTATCTAAAGGTATGGCTCAAAAAGTACAATTTATTGTAACTGTTTTGCATGAGCCAAAATTGTTGATTTTTGATGAGCCTTTTAGTGGTTTTGATCCAATCAATGCCAATATTATTAAAGATGAAATTCTAGAGTTAAAACGAAAAGGAACTTCGATTATTTTTTCTACTCATCGAATGGAGTCTGTTGAAGAACTTTGTGAGTATATTGCATTAATACATCAATCAGAAAAAATATTAGATGGCAGGCTTACTGATATTAAAAAGATATATAAAGAAAATATTTTTGAAGTTGGTATGCAAGCTAAAAATGGCATAGAAATTATTACAGATTTAAAGCAGCATTTTATGATTTCAGATGAAATGTTTGATGCAACAGAGAATCAGTTAAATTTTAATTTGCAGTTATCATCAAAGAGTACCCAAGAAATTTTAACGCATTTAGCTACAAAGGCACCTATAAATCATTTTCTAGAAAAAATTCCTACAGTGAATGATATTTTTATAAAAACAATTGAAAGTAAAAAAAGCAATGAATAAATTACTGCTTATTATTAAAAGAGAATATTTGGCTAAAGTCCGGAATAAATCTTTTGTGATTATGACCTTTTTGAGCCCTATATTAATGGTGGCAATGGTTGTATTAATTGCTTTTTTAACAAAATTGAATGACAGCGATAAGCAAGTTATTACTGTTTTAAATGAAAGCGATTTTTTTAGTAATGAGTTTGTTACAACAAATGCAACATCATTTATAAATTTTAAAAATATCTCTCTTGAAGTTGCGATGGATTCAACGTTGAATATGGGCTATTATGGACTTTTATATATCCCTGATGATTCAAGTTTAGAAAAAATTACAGAGCGAACTTTTTTTTATACAAAAGAGGCTCCAAGTACTTCAGTATTAGATAAGCTAGAAAAAATATTTGAGAGTAGACTTGAGCAAAATAGGCTTCAAGAATTAGGAGTATCAAAAAAAGATTTTGCTGAGCTTGATCGAGGCTACTCCATAAATACATCAACATTTTCAGGAGAACTTAATATCAAGGGGTTTAATGAAATAAAAGCCTTTATTGGAGGAGGCTTTGGGTACTTAATTATGATGTTTATTATAATTTATGGTGGCTTTGTAATGCGAAGTGTAATCGAAGAAAAGACCAGTAGAATTATTGAAGTTATAATTTCCTCAGTAAAACCATTTCAATTAATGATGGGCAAAATTATAGGAACTTCTTTAGCCGGAATTACACAATTTGCTATTTGGATTTTTTCGGGATCGTTATTATTAATTATTGTAGTGTTTGTTTTTGATATAGATCCGTCAAGCATGGATTCAACCAATCAGATCGCAAATAGTGGTATGCCAACAGTACCTTCAGTATCTATAATGAATGAAAAAGTGATGGAATTGGGAGTCGAAATTTATAAGATTCCTTGGATAATGCTGATTAGCTTTTTTGTAGTTTATTTTTTATTAGGCTATTTAATTTATAGCTCTATTTATGCTGCTATTGGAGCAGCTGTTGATAATGAAACAGATACTCAACAATTTGTTTTTCCAGTTATACTTCCATTAATGCTTGCTATTTACGTTGGGTTCTTTTCTGTCTTTAACAACCCACATGGGCCAATAGCTGTTGCTTTTTCATTATTTCCATTAACATCGCCAATTGTTATGTTAATGAGGCTTTCTAGTGGTTTAGGAGAGGGCGGAGTTCCCATTTGGCAGTTAATAGTTTCTATTTTGTTATTAATTATTACATTTATTGGCATAGTATGGCTAGCCGCTAAAATTTATAGAGTAGGAATATTAATGTATGGTAAAAAACCTAGCTATAAAGAACTGTATAAGTGGTTAAAGTATTAGGTAATGATACAAGACAAAGCAGAAAAGGTTAAAGAAATAATAGAAGAAGATATTTGGGGATCTATAAAAGATTTTCTTGAATTAGGAATTCATTTTGGTAAAGGCGAAAAAGAAATTAATATAACCATTGGCCTTGTTTTATTATTATTTGTAGCGTTTATTGTTACAAGCTTTATCTTAAAATGGTTGCGATATCTTTTTACTAGAAAAATGGAAATTGATGATAAGAATAAGTTTATTAGCGTTTTCAAGTTTATAAGATATGTCGTTTATTTAATAGTCATCGTTTTCACGATGAGTACGGCAGGTATTAATATAACAATTTTACTTACTGCCTCTGCAGCTCTTTTTGTTGGTTTAGGTTTAGCGCTTCAAGAAATTTTTCAAGATATTATTGGAGGGATATTTATTATTGTTGATAAATCGTTAAGTGTAGGTGATATTGTTGAAGTAGAAGAAAAAGTTGGTAAGGTTTTTGAAATAAAGCTAAGAACAACAAGATGTATCACAAGAGATGATAAGGTAATCATTATTCCAAATCATAAATTTATCAGTGAAACCATATATAACTATACACAGAACCATAAAACAACTAGAGAAACAGTAAAAATTGGAGTAGCTTACGGTAGCGATATTGCTTTAGTATCAAAAATATTAGAAGAATCTGTGGTTTCTCAAAAAGGAGTTCTAAAGAGTCCTAAACCTTTTGTTCTTTTTGAAGATTTTGGAGACTCAGCACTTATGTTCGCTGTTAATTTTTATATAAATGATAGTTTTTCATCTCCAAAAATTAAAAGTGAAATACGTTTTAAAATAGATGCGAAGTTTAGAGAGAGTAATATTAGTATTCCTTTCCCTCAACGTGATATACACATTAAGAATAGTTAATCATAAATGTCAAATTATCTTACATAAGAATGTTTGAAGTTTAAAATATATAAAGATGTCGAGAATACTAGTTATAGAAGACGAAGCTGCAATCAGAAGAGTTTTAGTCAAAATTTTATCTGAAGAGAATGATACATATATAGTTGATGAGGCAGAAGATGGTCTTAAAGGAATAGAAATTTTAAAAAAGGAAGATTACGACTTAGTACTTTGCGATATAAAAATGCCTAAAATGGATGGCGTTGAAGTTTTAGAAGCTTGCAAGAAAATAAAACCTGAAATTCCATTTATAATGATTTCGGGTCATGGAGATTTAGATACTGCAGTAAATACAATGCGTTTAGGTGCATTTGACTATATTTCAAAACCACCAGATTTAAATCGTTTACTCACCACAGTAAGAAATGCTTTAGATAAGAAGGAGCTCGTAGTTGAAAATAAAATTTTAAAGAAAAAGGTCAGTAAAAATTATGAAATGGTAGGCGAAAGTGATGCTATTGATGTAATTAAAGATATGATTGAAAAAGTTGCTCCTACTGATGCACGTGTATTAATTACAGGTCCAAATGGAACAGGTAAAGAGTTAGTTGCGCATTGGATTCATGAAAAAAGCCAACGTAGTAATGCCGCTTTTATAGAAGTAAATTGTGCAGCAATACCCTCAGAATTAATAGAAAGTGAATTGTTTGGTCATGCTAAAGGAGCTTTTACTTCTGCAGTAAAAGATAGAGCAGGTAAATTTGAAGCAGCCAATAATGGCACTATTTTTTTAGATGAGATAGGAGATATGAGCCTATCTGCACAAGCAAAAGTTCTAAGAGCTTTACAAGAAAGTAAAATTTCAAGAGTTGGAACAGATAAAGATATAAAAGTAAATGTCAGGGTTGTTGCCGCTACAAATAAAGATTTAAAAGTAGAAATTGATGAAGGTCGATTTAGAGAAGATCTTTATCACAGACTTGCTGTTATTTTAGTAAAAGTGCCAGCTCTTAATGATAGACGAGAAGATATTCCTTTATTAATAAATCATTTTTCAGAGAAAATAGCATTAGAACATGGTACTACTCCAAAATTTTTCACAGATAAAGCAATTGCTTTATTAAAAGAATATGATTGGACAGGTAATATTCGCGAATTAAGAAATGTTGTCGAAAGACTTATAATATTAGGGAATACTGAAGTAGACGTAGCCGATGTTAAACTTTTTGCTAGTAAATAATTAGTTGCAATTTTTGAGCTTATCAAGCGCTTCAGAAGCAATTGCTTTTGTACGTAGATTATAATACTTTTTACCTTCTGAAAGTTTTTCTTTCAATAAGGCTTGTTCACATTTATTATAAATGTCTAAAATAAACGCTTTAGCTTCATTACAATCAACAGTTTTAACAATATCATCAAGTGAGTTTTCAAATTTAACTAATGATGCGTCAATTGTTTGACGTAATTCCCTAACTTCTGGCATTTTCATAGCTGAAGTTTCTTTATTAGATTTAGTTGTATTTAAGGTTAAAACATCATTTTGATATTTACTTTGGTGTGTATGGTGCTCTTTTAATGCTTCTATACTTGATGCAGTATTTTCTAAAACTCTATTTAACAAAAAGCGGGCTCCATTTATTGTTGAAGTTTTTGTAGCCATAATTAGATTATCAAGACCATCAAATAAATTTTTTGAAGCATAGCTACAACCACAATCCTCTAATTTCTCTTTTGTTTTTTCAATAGCATTAATTGCTTTGTAAATTTCAAATTTAGCCTTGTTGAGGTCTGTTTCTAATAAGGCTTTTTGGGTTTGTGATGTTATAAAATCTATATTAGATCCAACATATTCACACGCTCTATCTTTAGTGAATGAAGATAATAAGAGAAATAGAAATATATTAAGTAAATATATTTTACTTTTCATAGGTTAAGTTTTTAAAAATGTAACATTTGGGATGTTATACTCATAAAAGTACTGATTATTAGATTTTTGCGGATTTTTATTCGATAAAGAGCTTTTTTTGTCGGTTTAAATAAGTGACTGGTTTATTTTTTTACTAGTTATTTAAATTATAGCCTGATAGTTATAATTTTTTTGTAAAATATTTTAAATTCATAATATGAAGAAAATAGATATAGATGTTTATCGGGTATCAGAAGATATCAACTTAAAAAATACTTCTACTTTTGAAGATTTTAATACAGATGATGAAAATTTAAAAAAAGAGCTAGAAAAAACCCGCAGAGAATTAGGAGAATTTCAAGATACTTTATATGCACATGGAAAATATAGTGTTTTGGTGTGCCTACAGGGAATGGATACTGCAGGGAAAGATAGTTTAATTCGTGAAGTATTTAAAGATTTTAATGTTCGTGGTGTTGTCGTTTATAGTTTTAAAGTGCCAACAGAATTAGAATTAAAACATGATTATTTGTGGAGACATTATATTGCATTACCAGAAAAAGGTAAAGTTGGTGTTTTTAACCGTACACATTATGAAAATGTTTTGGTAACTCGGGTTCATCCTGAGTATATTATGTCAGAACATATTCCAGGTATTCATACAGTTGAAGATATCGATCAGAGATTTTGGAAAAAGCGTTTTGAAGAAATAAATAATTTTGAAAAACATATTGCTGATAATGGTACTTTAATTTTTAAATTCTTTTTAAACTTATCAAAAGAAGAGCAACGACAAAGATTATTAAGAAGATTACATCTTCAAAAAAAGAACTGGAAATTTTCACCAGGTGATCTTAAAGAACGAAAGCTTTGGGAAAATTACCAAGAGTGCTACCAAGATGCTATTAATAAAACTTCAAAACCACATGCACCATGGTATATAGTTCCTGCGGATAATAAAAAGGCAGCTCGATTAATAGTTGCTAAAACATTGCTGCAAGAGTTAAAAAAATACAAAGATATCAAAGAACCAGAGTTAGACGATAAAATAAAAGCTAATTTAGAGGACTACAAAAATCAATTAGAAAAAGAATCATAATGAAGAAGATAATTTACCTACTAAGTTTTTTTATTACTATAACTACCTTTTCTCAAAATACAGATGAAGCTCAAATTAAATCTATTTATGATACAGCCCTTACAAATGGTAAAGCATATGATTGGCTTAATTATTTATCTAACCAAATTGGAGGTCGTTTATCTGGTTCTGTTCAAGCACAACAAGCTGTTGATTATACTAAAAAACAATTAGATGATTTAGGATTAGATCGTGTTTGGTTACAACCAGTTATGGTGCCAAAATGGACTAGAGGGCTTCCAGAATTCGCCTATTTTGAAACTAGTCCTGGAGTAACAACCAATATGCCAATTTGCGCATTAGGAGGTTCAGTTAGCACACCAATAAGTGGATTAAAAGCAAATATTGTTGAAGTAAAAGGTATTGATGATTTAGCCATTTTAGGTAAGAAAAGACTAGAAGGTAAAATAGTATTTTTTAATCGCCCAATGGATCCTACAAAAATCAGCACTTTTGATGCTTACTCGGGGTGTGTTGATCAGCGTTATTCAGGAGCTGCAGAGGCTGCAAAATACGGAGCAGTTGGTGTTATTGTAAGATCAATGAATCTTCGTTTAGACGATTTACCGCATACCGGTTCAATGGGTTATGGCGATACTCCTATTAAAAATAGAATTCCTGCTGCGGCTATTAGTACAAATGGGGCAGAATTATTAAGTGTGTCATTACGACTTAATCCAGATATTAATTTTTATTTTAAGCAAAACTGTGAACAACTAGATGATGTACAATCCTATAATGTAGTTGGAGAAATTAAAGGAAGTACTTATCCAGATGAAATAATTGTGGTCGGTGGTCATTTAGATTCATGGGATTTAGGTGATGGATCTCATGATGATGGAGCTGGGTGCGTTCAAAGCATGGATGTCTTACGTTTATTAAAAGAAACTGGTTATAAACCTAAAAGAACGATACGTGTTGTTTTATTTATGAATGAAGAAAACGGACTTAGAGGCGGTACTAAATATGCAGAAATAGCTAAGGCTAATAAAGAGAAACATATTTTTGCACTAGAAAGTGATGCAGGAGGTTTTACTCCTCGTGGATTTTCTTTTGAATCTAGTGATGCAAATTTTAAGCGAGTAGAAGAATGGAAGACGCTTTTTGAACCTTATTTGATTCACATGTTTATTAAAGGAGGTACAGGAGCAGATATAGGTCCTTTAAAAAATGAAGAAATAGTTTTGTCAGAATTAAGACCGGATTCTCAACGTTATTTTGATCATCACCATGCATCAAACGATACTTTTGAGCACGTAAATAAGCGTGAACTTGAACTTGGTGCTGCTACAATGGCAAGTCTTGTATATTTATTTGATAAATATGGAATAATACCTTCTAAGAATAGTAAAGGCTAGTTTTCTAACACAAAACAAAGTATTACCTTTGTCGCTCACAAAAAAAGAGTAAAATGAAAGACGGAATCTACGCAAAATTCAATACTTCAAAAGGAGAAATTTTAGTAAAGCTTACATACGATAAAACACCAGGTACAGTAGGTAACTTTGTAGCCTTAGCTGAAGGTAATTTAGAAAATAAAGTTAAACCACAAGGAACACCATATTATGATGGATTAAAATTTCATCGTGTAATTCCAGATTTTATGATCCAAGGTGGTTGTCCACAAGGTACAGGAACTGGAGATGCAGGATATAAATTTGATGATGAGTTTCATGTTGAGTTAAAGCATGATGGGCCAGGAGTACTTTCTATGGCAAATGCTGGACCAGGAACAAATGGTAGTCAATTTTTCATTACGCATATTGCGACACCATGGTTAGATAACAAACATACTGTTTTTGGTAATGTTGTTGAAGGCCAAGATATAGTTGATGCAATTGCTCAAGGTGATAAAATAGAATCACTAGAGATTGTTAGAGTAGGTGCAGATGCAGAAAAATGGAATGCAGTTGAAGCATTTAGAACATTCGAAGGTTCAAGAGAAAAAAGAATTGCAGAGGAGAGAGCCAAACAAGCAGCTGAATTAGATAAGGTTTCTGCTGGTTTTGATGAAACTAAGAGTGGTTTACGTTATAAAATAATTCAAAAGGGTAGCGGTAAGAAAGCTGAAGCTGGAATGCAGGTTTCTGTACATTATGAAGGCGCTTTAATTAATGGAACTGTTTTTGACTCTTCTTATAAAAGAAAAGAACCAATAGATTTTCAAGTTGGTGTTGGTCAAGTAATAAAAGGTTGGGATGAAGGCATTTGTTTATTGCAAGTTGGCGATAAAGCAAGGTTTGTAATTCCTTCTGATTTAGGTTATGGTAGTGCTGGCGCAGGAGGTGTAATACCACCAAATGCTATATTAGTTTTTGATGTAGAATTAATGAAAGTAAGCTAATAAACTTAAATTCATAAACAAAAAAAGGGCTCTAAATTAATGGAGCCCTTTTTTTGTTTATATTTTACTTGTTCTACTTCTATTAACACTAATTAAAAGAAGCAACATATTTACTGCTAGTAAAATTATTAGGATACTAAAAAATGTTGTCATATTTATAGCTTAAGAGGTTATATGTGTATATAACAATTATTAAAACTAAAACCCTACCTTAATTTCTGTTTTGCTTCAGAATTATTTACACTCAATAGTAGTAAAACAATATTAACGGCAAGTAAAAAAAATAAAATTCCAAAAAATGTATTCATATAAATAGGCTTTAATCTAAAAATTGCGGGGAACATATTTTCTTTTAGATGCTCTTTATTAAAAAGAGTTGCGTATTTAACGAAATAAAATTGAATAAATTGTATTTTTTTTGAGCTAGAATAGTATTTGTAGTAGGAGAGGAGTATATATTAAATAAAAAAGCCCAACCGTATGGTTGGACTTCTGTACAAAAAAAAGTTGTTACGTATGTATTATAGTACTTTTACATTTACTGCGTTCAATCCTTTTTTACCTTGTTGTAGTTCAAATTCTACAACATCACCTTCGCGAATTTCATCGATTAAACCAGAAATGTGTACAAAGTGATCTTCGCTTGAGCCCTCTTCAGTGATAAATCCAAAACCTTTAGAATCATTGAAGAATTTTACTGTTCCTTTATTCATTATAAAATATTAAAAAAATTAATTAAGTTACAAAGGTAGTGTATTAAATTTTAACATAGTGATTTTTTGATAGTTATATTTTTCCTTAACTATTTATTCACATACCATGTTATAATATATTACAAATTTGGTTGAGGAGTCATACGTAAATAAGGCTTTATTTCTTCTACACCTTTTGGGAATATTTTCTTCGCATCATCAGTTGCAATAGCAGGACTTACAACAACATCATCACCATTTTTCCAATTTGCAGGAGTTGCAACTTTGTGATAAGCTGTTAATTGTAATGAATCTATTACACGTAATAATTCATAAAAATTACGTCCTGTTGATGCTGGATATGTAAGCATTAACTTTACAGTTTTATCTGGGCCAATTATAAATACAGATCGTACAGTAAGTGTAGTATTTGCATTTGGGTGAATCATATCATACAAATCCGATACTTTTCTATTCTCATCTGCCAAAATAGGAAAGTTTACAGTTGTATTTTGCACTTCATTTATATCATTAATCCACTCTGCATGTGATGCAGCTCCATCAACACTTAAAGCTAACATTTTTACATTTCTCTTATCAAATTCGTCTTTAAATTTAGCTGCGGTGCCTAACTCAGTAGTACAAACAGGAGTGAAATCTGCTGGATGAGAGAATAAAATTCCCCAACCATCACCTAAATAATCATATAGATTTATCATTCCCATTGAGCTATCTGCTGTGAAATCTGGAGCTATATCTCCCAATCTTATTGTTGCCATTTTAAAAGTTTTAAGTTGAAAATCATTATCCTATAAAATTAGTGGATTAATTGTTTAATATCATAATTAAGAGGTTAAAAATGTATTAAAATTTAGTATTTTTAATCTATGACAGATATCTCAATTATAAAATTACAATATCCCATTGGAACCTTTTCTTGTCCTGAAGTAATTACGGAGGAGCATATTAAAAATTGGATAAAAGATTTAGAATCCTTACCGAAAATGTTGACTGGTGTAGTTCAAAAGCTTTCTGAAGAGCAATTAGAAACGCCATATAGACCGGGCGGTTGGACGGTTAGACAATTAGTGCACCATATTGCTGATAGCCACCACCATAGTTATACTCGTTTTAAATGGGCATTAACTGAAAGTACTCCAGTAATTAAAGCATATGAAGAAAAAGATTGGAGCGCATTATTTGATGCTAAAACAGCACCAATACAACTTTCGTTGGACTATTTAAATGCATTACATGCTAAGTTAGTTTTTTTACTAAAAGGCTTACCTGCTTCTGATTTTAAAAAGAAGTATATACATCCAGATGGTTCTATTGAGGTTACCGTAGCAGAAAATATTGGAAAATATGCTTGGCATGGTAATCATCATTTAGCACATATAAAAGGATTGGTAGAAAGAAGCGGTTGGTAATTTATTTAAACCACTTGATATTGCATCCCATACTTGGTTTCTGATTTATACTAATGGGAGTATTATCTAAAAGATTATTCAATGCATTTTTTAAATCTATTCCTGTTAATGGGATATTATTGCCGGGACGAGAATTATCTAACTGTCCTCGATAAACTAATTCTAAGTTAGAATCAAAAAGATAAAAATCAGGAGTACAAGCAGCATCATATGCTTTTGCTACGACTTGTGTTTCATCATATAAATAGGGAAATGTATATGCTTTAGTTAAACCAATTTCTTTCATAAGATGTGGTGCATCTTGTGGATAATTTACGACATCATTACTAGAAATAGCAGTAAATCCAATTCCCTTTTTTTGATAAGTTGATGCAATTTCAGTAATCATGGGATTTACATGAATTACATAAGGGCAATGATTACAAATAAACATGATAAGCGTACCATTTTTTCCTTTTAAATCATTCAAGTGATAATTTTTACTGCTTATAGTATCAAATAGTTTAAAGTCAGGAGCTTTTGTGCCTAAAGACAACATATTACTTGGGGTTAAAGACATTTTATACTTTTAAAACATAAAGTTATTTGTTTTTTATTCAATTCAAAGTTAATAGGATGCTTATATTTAAATTTCATTTCATTAAAAAGAATTATGGAAACAATAAATTGGGCAGATTTTTCAAAAATTGATATTCGTGTAGGTACCATTATTTCTGTTAATGATTTTCCTGAAGTTAGAAATCCAGCTTATAAAGTAGAGATAGATTTTGGAACAGAAGTTGGAATAAAAAAAACATCAGCTCAAATTACTACTATTTATAAAAAAGAGGAGCTTATTGGAAAACAAGTAGTAGCAGTTGTAAATTTTCCTAAAAAGCAAATAGCAAATTTTATGAGTGAATGTCTAATATTAGGTGCTGTAAATAATAAAGATGTAACCTTATTGCACCCAGGTTTATCTGTTGCCAACGGACTTAAAATAGGGTGATAATTTTTTTGAAAATCTAGTATCGATAATGGAAATGTATATTTTCAAAAGGGATGATTCCTTTTTATTTATGTGTAGTTTTTTTTGAATAGGACTAATCTAAATCAAAATTAATAACACTCAATTCAATCAATTGAGTGTTATTATTTATGTTACATTAATTTACTAAAGAAAATAGCATTCATCAATAATTTATTTGTTCCATACCAAAAGGCTCTAAAATTTGTATTGTCTGTAAATACAATAACATGACCTTTACCCATTCCTTGGGCTTGAAATGGGACACTATTTTTTAATAATTTAAGCTTCTCTTTTGAAATATAACCACTTAATAATGGGTTGTTTGTATACTGAATAGGATTATTATAACTATTTGTATTTGGTTCTACATAAACATTTGTATTGCGAAAGAGAGCTAATTTATCGTTTTTATAACCAAAATTTATAGGGTGTGAGCGGTCTAATTTTGCTTCAAAAATAGCTCCTCCTGTTACCTGTGCTCCAAAGAAATTCTCTTTTTGTTCATAAGAGATATTTTTACTTATCAATGTATCTTTCTTTAATTTTAAATCTATGAATTCATTTTTTGCCAACCATTCAACAGTATTTTTGTAGCCAATTAGTGTTCCTCCATTTTTAACCCATGTTTTAAGTTTTTCGGTACTAGATTTATCTAAACCACCATAAGTATTAGGCAGAATTATTGCTGTATATCTGTCTAAATTTGTTCTGCTGAAATAATCAGTATCTAATTTTGTAAGTTTTATATCATAACGTTGGTCAAACAAATGCCAAATTTCTCCGGCATCATACGACGTTATACCATTACCAACCACAATAGCAATTTCTTGTTTATTTAATGTTTCAAAATCGCCACTCCCTAAATCAATTCCTTTAGTATGACCAGTTCCTACAGATTTAACATGTATTTGGCTTTCTAAAGCAACTTTTGATAAAAACTCATATAGCGATTTAGAATCTAAATTTTGATTTTGAACAGGAATTAATATAGTGCCATAATCGTAAGTTTCACCTTCTACTGAGAATGGTTTTTTTCCAACTTTTACACGTACTCCTTTGTTTAATATTTTGTTTAATGCTTTTGGAGTATAGTATTCGTTCCATTCGAACAAATAAGCATAATTAGTTTCATTTTCTATACTTCCGTTCAAAGGTTTTAACTCTGTAATCTCATCACTAGCATTAGTAAATGTATTTAATTCTTCATAATCTAAATTGAAAGCCAATGGAAATGTCCAAGCAGAAATATCGTAAAAAAGACTATCAGCAAATGTTGTACGCTTTTCAAACATAGCTTTAACAAGTCTACTATTTCTTTGATTCATTGGAATTACATAACTATTTTCTTTTTTAAAAGATTTTCCATTCAGTATAACATCATTAGCTAAATGATTAAACTTTATTTTCTGACGTTGTAATATTTCAGCCAAATGCCAAGATTTTGCAGCATCTTTACTATCTCCAAAAACAATAGCTTTTGTTTTACTTTTTTCAGCTTCATTCAAAGCATCTTTATAAAACTGCTGTTGGTATTTTAAGAGTTTTATTCTCATATTTTGTGCAGCTTCAATAGTTGAAAGTGCAGTTGTAAATTGATTTCGGATTGTAAATGGGAATGTTAATAAACCATTATCCGTCTCTTGAATATGCCCTCTTGAGCTTGCTTGTTCAAATAAAATGCCAATAGCACCATTAACATCAGGGAATGTAGAACCTTTTCCGTAATAATAATCATCATAATTTTCTTCGGAAAAATATAACGAACCAATTTTATCTAATGCTTTTGAATGGTAAGTACTTATTTCTGTTGTTAGTTCTTGATTTAGTTTTGGTGTTAATGGGTGCACTCTATGCGGTTCACCAGGCTGAAAAAAGAAAGTAGAATTTGGTCCCATTTCATGATGATCGGTTAAGATATTTGGCATCCATTTATGAAAAGTTTCAATGCGTGCTCTACTTTCGGGTAATTGCACTGGGAGCCAATCTCTATTCATGTCAAACCAATAATGATTGGTACGACCTCCAGGCCATACTTCATGATATTCTCGATCATTACTATCGGCATTAAGATTATTACTTTTATTCGTATTCGCCCAATATGCAAACCGTTGTAAACCATCTGGATTAAATGATGGATCCATTAAAATTATGGTGTTTTCTAATATGCTTTCTATTTCTGGACCTTCAGCAGCGGCTAAATAATAGGCGTATGCTAATCCAGCATTTGCACCACTTGGTTCATTGCCGTGTATTGAAAAACCTTGATAAACTACTATTGGCATATTGTCTACGCTTAATGTGCTGCCCTCTTTTGTTGTTATTGAAAAATGATTTTTTTGAATTTGATCAATGTTTGCGTGGTTTTTAGGAGATGTTATAGTTAATAACAAAATTGGCCTACCTTCATAAGTTTCTCCTCTATTTTCTATAGAAATCCGGTCACTAGAATTTGCAAGAGCTTGCATATAATAAACCAGTTTGTCATGAGTTACATGCCATTCTCCAACTTCATGACCAATAATTTCTGAAGGTTTTGGAATTTTCTGATTATAAGTGATGTTTTGAGGTAAATAATAATTTAGACTTAAACTTTCTTGCGCATTTGCAGTTAAAAAAAGAATAGTAAATAAGGTAAATAGTAATTTTTTCATCTAGAGTTTGAGTTGGTTTGTATAAAAATAAAAAACGACTCTTAAAAATAAGAGTCGTTATCATTAATTTAAGAAAATTAACTTTTAAATGTCATCAAAGCTAACATCAATAAAACTATCTGTTGATGATGATGAAATATCAGTGTCATCATCTTCATCTTCTTTTTTAAAATCCTTTTGATGACGTTCTGAAATTACTTCAGATCCTTTTTCATCAATGATATAATCCATCATTTCATCTAAATTTTCTTTAAAAGCTGAAAAATCTTCTTTATAAAGATAGATTTTGTGCTTTTTATAATGAAAAGACCCATCATCATGTGTGAATTTTTTACTTTCTGTAACAGTTAAGTAGTAATCACCAGCTTTCGTACTTCTAACATCAAAAAAATAAGTTCTTCTACCTGCTCTTAGCACTTTAGAATAAATTTCTTCTTGATCCATTGTTTCTTTTTCGCCCATTTCTAAATAATCTATAGTTAATCATTAGTGTATCTATCAAAAATGGAAAAAAAAAGCTAATCTGCCAACCTTTTTTTAATTTTCTTTATCTATTAGTTGATCGTTGTATAGTTCTTTATAATAGCCATCTGTCTCAATAAGAGTGTTATGAGTGCCAGTTTGTATTATTTTACCGTCTTTTAAAATAATAATTTTATCTGCATTTTTTGCTGATGACACCCTGTGACTAACAATTAAAGTGGTTTTATCTTTTGAAGCATTCTTTAAATTGTTTAATATTTTTTCTTCTGTTTCTGTATCAACTGCAGAAAGGCAATCATCAAATAAATATATTTTAGGGTCTTTTAGTAACGCTCTTGCAATAGAAACACGTTGTTTTTGACCTCCACTAAGTGTTATGCCTCTTTCTCCTAAAATGGTATCATATTTTTTAGAAAAATCCATTATATTTTTATGAACTACTGCTTTTTTTGCTACAGCAATTATTTCATCATCAGTAGCATTTTCTTTTCCAAATTTGATGTTGTTTTTTATTGAATCAGAAAATAAGAAAGCATCTTGCGGTACAGCTCCCATGCCGCCTCTGATACTATTTAAATTTAATTTTCTGATTGGATTATCATCTAATAAAATTTCACCAGAAGTAACATCATATAACCGAGCAACTAAATCTAGAATTGTAGATTTTCCAGAACCAGTTTTCCCAATAAAAGCTACAGTTTCACCTTTTTCTATAGTAAATGAAACATTTTTTAGAGCAGTGATCTCCGTATCTTCGTAAGTAAAAGTAACATCTTTAAATTCGATTTTCCCAGAGATAGGAGTGTTTTCAATAACTTCATTTTTTATAGTTGGGAGAATATTCAAAAATTCATTTATTCTTTTTTGTGATGCTTCTGCTCTTTGCACTATTGATGTTAACCAACCAATTACAGCAACTGGCCAAGTTAGCATGTTTACATAAATTACAAACTCTAAAATAACTCCAATAGATTCAATTTCTCCATTAATATATTGTTTACCACCAATATAGATTACAAAAATGGTACTGATACCAATCAGCAGTACCATTAACGGAAAAAACCAAGCATTCACTTTGGCTAAATCCATACTTTTATTTTTCCCTTCTATCGCTAAATCAGTAAGCTCGTTATTTATTTTATTTTCAAGACCATATGCTTTTATTACAGAAATACCTGAGAACGATTCTTGAGTAAAAGTTGATAGTTTTGACAAATATTGCTGAACAATCGTGCTACGTTTATGAATAATCTTACTAATTTGATAAATCAAAACTGATAAAATAGGAAGAGGTAATAACGTGTATACAGCTAGTTTAGGAGCAGTCATAAACATTAATGGAACTATACATGCAAAAAGTGTAATTGTATTTATACCATACATTAATGCTGGGCCGGCATAATTTCGTACTTCACTAACATCTTCACTAATGCGATTCATTAAATCTCCAGTTCTATTTTTTTTATAAAAATTTAGATTTAAAAATTGATAGTGATCAAAAACTTCATTTTTTAAGTCGTATTCAATAAAACGCGAGACTTTTATTATAGTTTGGCGCATTAAAAAAGTAAAAAGTGCAGCAAGTAGGGCAGTACCAAGAATAATAAGAATATGCTCTAAAAGAATTTCTTTAGCTTCTGACTTAGAAATTAAATTGTTTCCATAATTTTCTAAAACTTTAATCGACTTTTTAACATATGAAGGAGTTACTAATGAAAATACTCTGGCTATGATTGTTATAAATATTCCTAAAAGTAATTGAACAGCATACTTTTTAAAGTACTTATTAATATATTTTAATTCCTTCATGAGGTATTACGACTAAAAAAAAATTATTGGTTAGTAAAAGAAAGGCAAAGATATATCTTTAAACTAAAATGAAATGTTATAAAACTGATAAGATATAACCAAAGCTTTACTTAGTATTAAAAATATAGTTCTATTTTTGTCCAATCAAGTTTAACCAATTTAAGTTCTTTAAAATGCTTACAAGAAGGCACGTGCGTGTAAAAGTAATGCAATGTATTTATGCATTAACCCGTTCTAATGACGATTCTCTTGAAAAACAAGAGAAATTTTTGAAGTTCAGTATAGAAAACATGTATTCTTTGTACTTACTGATGCTTAGTTTAATAAAAGAAATTCATGCATTAGCTGAAGAACAGGTTAAATTGTCTTCCACAAAATATCTAAAAAATGATACTGATAACTTTTTAGATAAAGAAAAGTTTGTCAATAATAGTTTTCTTAAACTTATTTCTAATAACAAAGCTTTACAAGAAGAATTAGAAAATCGAAAGTTAAAAAACTGGTATTTAAATGATGAGTATGTAAAATTGCTTTATAAAGAGATTACGGCTAGTGATTTATACTTAAAATATATGGCCAATAAATCATCTGGTTTTGAAGAAGATAAAGCACTAGTTTTAGAATTATTCAAAAATGTTATTGCACCGAATGATAAGATTTATGATTATTTTGAAGATGATAAACTTACTTGGGTAGATGATATTCCATTAGTAAACACATTTATTTTAAAACTGTTAAAAAAGGCTAAACAAAATTCACCAGAATCTTACTTTTTACCTCCTTTGGTAAAAGACCAAGAAGACATAGAGTTTGCCATAAAATTATTAAGAAAGACATTGCTTAATAATGAATCTTTAATTAAAGAAATTGAAGGAAAAACGCCAAATTGGGATAAAGATAGAATAGCAGATATTGATGCGATACTTCTAAAAATGGCGATTGCAGAATTACTTAATTTCCCATCAATTCCTGAAAAAGTTACCATTAACGAATATCTTGAATTAGCAAAAGAATATAGTACCCCTAAGAGTAGCACTTTCATTAATGGAATTTTAGACAAATTAGTTAAAGAATACCAACAAGAAGGAAAACTAAATAAAATTGGGAGAGGGTTATTGTAAATATTGTTTATTTTTGTTTGAAATCTTAAAATATATAATTTAGACTGTTATGAAAAAAATAGTTATCGCATTAAACTTATTACTATTAGTTGGATTAGTTTCTTGTAAAGAAAATGCAACTAGTAAAATTAATAACTCAAATGTTGAAGTTGCAGAAGAAAGAGATGCTGCTGCAAAAAAACTTCCAGTAATGACATTTGAAAAAACTGAACATGATTTTGGAACAATAGTTCAAAGTACACCTCAAGAAACAGTTTTTAAATTCACTAATACAGGAGACGCTCCTTTAATTATTACTGATGCAAAGAGTACATGTGGTTGTACTGTGCCAGAAAAACCAAAAGGACCAATAGCTCCAGGTGATTCAGGTGAATTATTAGTAAAATTTAACGGTTCTGGTAGTAATGCTGTTACTAAAGTTATTACGGTAACTGCAAACACTGCAAAAGGAACTGAACAATTAAGAATTAAAGCATTCGTAACACCTAAAGATGGAGCACCAGTAGGTCCATTGAAACAATCATAATCATGTTAGAAAAATATCCATTTTTACCTTTAATTGCCATATTTGTAGTTTTTTACTTTTTTATGTTGGCGCCTCAAAGAAAACGCCAAAAACAAGAAAAAAAGTTTGCAGCTGAGTTGAAAAAAGGAGACAAAGTAATTACCAAAAGCGGAATGCACGCAAAAGTTATCGAATTAAATGATAAAGATGCTTCTTGTGTTTTAGAAACAATGGCAGGTAAAATTAAATTTGATCGTTCAGCAATTTCAATGGAGTTAAGTACAAAACTAAACGCACCAGTTGTTGAAAAGAAATAAAAATTAGTATAGTATATTAAAAAACTCCAATTGTAAGATTGGAGTTTTTTTTTACTTTTTTTTATAAAATGATTACATTCATAGTCTAACACAATCTAGATCATGAAAAATACTCGAAGAAATTTTATTAAGAATAGCTCCTTAGCATTAGTAGGCACAAGTGCTTCTTTTCTATTTCCTATTGAATTATTAGCGACAATTAGAAAAAGGGTAGGCGCTAACGATAGAATAAATGTGGGTTTAATAGGTTGTAATGGAATGGGTTTTTCAGATCTTACTTCTATGCTTAAAATAAGCGAAGTACATGTAATAGCCCTTTGCGATGTTGATGAAAACGTTTTAAGAGCAAGAACTGCTGATTTAGAAAAAGCAGGAATAAAGAAGCCTAAATGGTATTCTGATTACAGAAATTTGTTAGCGAATAAAGATATTGATGTAGTAATTATAGGAACTCCAGATCATTGGCATTGTTTGCAACTAACAGATGCTTTACAAGCTGGTAAAGATGTGTATTGTGAAAAACCTATAGCTAACTCAATTCAAGAGGCAAATATTATGTTGAATTTTGTAAAATCTAGAGATCGAGTAGTGCAGATTGGTCAGTGGCAACGTAGTCAACCTCATTTTGTTGATGCTATTAATTTTGTGCATTCCGGTAAGCTAGGCGAAATACGTTTGGCAAAAGCTTGGGCTTATCAAGGGTGGATGAAACCAGTTCCTGTAATTCAAGATGGGATCGCTCCAACAGGAGTAGATTATAAAATGTGGTTAGGACCAGCAAATAATAGACCTTTTAATCAGAATAGGTTTCATTTTAATTTTAGATGGTTTTGGGACTATGCGGGCGGATTAATGACAGATTGGGGAGTTCACTTAATTGATTATGCTTTATATGGAATGAAAGCAGGAACTCCAAAATCGGTTATGGCGTTGGGAGGTAAATTTGCATACCCTGATGATGCATCCGAAACACCAGATACATTGCAAACTGTTTTTGAATATGATGGATTTTCACTTCTTTGGGAGCATGCAACCGGAATTGATGGGGGTAATTATGGCAGAAATCATGGAATTGCTTTTATTGGTAATAATGGCACATTAGTTTTGGATAGAGGAGGTTGGGAAGTAATACCTGAAAGAGAATTTGAGGGTTGGGGAAAAGAGGGTACCCCAAAAATGGAACCTCTTCCAATTCAAAAAAATGCAGGTAGTGGGTTGGATTTGCACACGGCTAATTTTATAGCATCTGTAAAAAGCAGAGATATATCTTCTTTAAATGCACCCATTGAAGTAGGGTATGATGCTGCTTTAGTATCACACATGGGAAATGTAGCCTATAAAACGGGTAATCGTATTTATTGGAATAATAAAACTGGAACATTTAATGATGATGAAGCTAATAAATTTTTAAAAGCAACCTATCATAATGGTTGGGAGTTGCCAAAAGTTTAAATATTTGGAGCTTAATTAAATTTCTTTTTCAATGAGATGAATACATTTTTAAACCCAATTACCTATTGCTTTTTTTTGTTGCAGTAAGCTCACAAATTCTTACAATTACTTGAACAGCACTTTCCATACTTTCAACTGGAACATATTCATATTTTCCATGAAAATTATGACCTCCTGCAAAAATATTCGGACAAGGTAATCCCATAAAACTTAATTGAGAACCGTCTGTTCCTCCCCGAATAGGTTTAATAATAGGCTTTATTTGTAAAGATTCCATAGCCTTTTTAGCAATTTCTACAATATGAAAAACAGGTTCAACCATTTCTTTCATATTATAATATTGATCTTTAATGTCTACTGTAATAAAATCACCATGAATGGTTACTAACTTATCTTTGATTTTTAATAGCAATTCTTTTCTATTTTCAAACTTTTGCTTATCGTGATCTCTTATTATGAGTTCTATTTTTGCATTTTCAATTTCACCTGAAATATGATGAATATGAAAAAAGCCTTTCCTACCAGATGTTTTTTGCGGAACTTCATTTTGAGGTAATAGTGATATAAATTCATTGGCAATACTAATCGCATTTATCATTTTACCTTTTGCATAACCTGGATGAACGCTTTTTCCATTTATGCTAATAGTAGCACCTGCTGCGTTGAAATTTTCATATTCCAGTTCTCCAATTTGACTTCCATCAATAGTATATGCCCAATCTGCTCCGAATTTTTTTACATCAAATTTATGAGCACCTCTGCCAATTTCTTCATCAGGTGTAAAACCAATTTTTATAGCTCCATGTTTTATTTCTGGATGCTTGATTAGGTGTTCCATTGCTGTTACAATTTCCGTAATTCCTGCTTTATCATCAGCTCCTAAAAGAGTAGTGCCATCTGTAGTAATTAAAGTCTGACCTTTATATTGTAATAAATCATCAAAATAATCGGGAGATAATATAATATTTTGCTCCTTATTTAATAAGATATCTTTTCCATCATAATTTTCTATAATTTGTGGATTCACATTTGTTCCGGAAAAATCAGGACTTGTATCAAAATGAGAGATAAAACCAATTACAGGAATGTTTTCTAGTTCAGAATTACTAGGTAAAGTTGCCATTATATAAGCATTCTCATCAATAGAAACATCATGCATGCCTATTTGCTTTAATTCTGCTACCAATTTATTTGCTAAAATCCATTGTTTATCAGTACTCGGCGTCGTATTTGAGTTAGAATCGCTTTGTGTGTCAATTTTAACATAACTAATAAATCGATCTATAATATGTTGCATCGTATTTTTTTGATAAAAATACAATTTGAAGCTTATTTTATTCTTAACAATTATATTTTCTTAAGTTTTTAAGTTTAAAATGTGAATAAGAGTCTCTTTTACAATGCTTTAAGTTATATTAATGTCTTTTTTGGAAGAAAAAACTTATATTTGATTTGAACACTAAACTATAAGAATGAATATTTCGCCTGAAAAATCAACTTGGTTTTTATTCGTGCAAGGCGATTTAAACGTTTTTTCGGCAATATTTAGAGGCTATTATCCTATTCTTCATAATTACGGATTAAAAATTTCAGAGAACACTTCTATAACTGAAGATTGTCTGCAAGATTTTTTCTTATACCTCTATGAAAATAGAGAGAATTTAGGAGAGGTAAACAATGTAAAATCATATTTATTTGTTTCTTTTAGACGAGCAATGTTTAAAAAGTTAAAAAAGGAAAGAATTTTTACAGATTTTGAAGAGGACTTTGAATTTTCTAAGAATTTTGAATTTTCCCCAGAAGAAATTGCTATTCAAAAAGAATTTACATCATTACAAAAACAAACTCTCGCATTTATTTTAAATGATCTTTCGGTAAGAGAAAAAGAAGTTGTTTACTTAAAATATTATAGTAATTTGAAGACAAATGATATTTCTGATGTAATGGGAATATCCTATCAAAGTGTTTTAAATACATTACAAAAAGCTTTTATTAAGCTAAGAGCTACTGCTGAAAAAGAGCTAATTGAAGCTATTTTAAAGAATTAATTAATTTTTTTAGAATAAATAGGGTATAATTTAAGCAATCTTTTCTCTTTATATATAGACGCCTATATATTTAAATGGGATAAGATTTAAATGAAAGAAACTAGCAACCCTTTTTTAGAAAAACTTTTGAACGATTCTTCTTTTCGGAATTGGGCAAATAATAATAACAAAAATGATATTGCATTTTGGAATTCTTGGATAGAGAATAACCCAGATAAATTAGATATTGTTTTTACTGCTAAGTCAATAGTTGTTGGTATTTCTTTTAACCAAAAATTAGTTGGTAAAGATCATGTAAATGATAAGTTAAATGCTGTTTTGAATGAAATACATTTAAAAAATATCAGAAGTTTATCAAAACCTAAAAACAAATCAAACCTAAAAGTATATGGTATTGTAGCTTTTTTAGCTCTTGCATTACTTGTTATAACTTTTGTTTTTAATGATTTTAGTTCTAATAATGTTACCTACAAAACTGGATTTGGAGAGACGCTGAACTTAAAATTATCAGACGGTACGCTAGTAGTTTTAAATGGCAATTCAGAAATTAGCTATGAGAAAGATTCCCCCCGTAATGTAACTTTGAGAGGTGAAGCCTATTTTAAGGTAAAGCCTATTTATAGTACTCATGCAAAATTTTGGGTAAACACATCAGACTTAAAAGTAGAAGTTCATGGAACACAGTTTAATGTAAGCTCGAGAAAGAATAAAACCGATGTGCTATTAGATGAAGGCTCTATAAAGCTACTCTTAAAAAATGGTGAAAATAAGCAGATGAAGCCTGGTGAGTTTGTATCCTACTCAGACCAAAAAATAACTCATGAAAAGATAAATAAAGCATTAAAATATTCAAGCTGGAGAGATGGTACTTACATATTTAATAATACACCCTTAGTTGAGGTGATGAAATATGTAGAAGATACGTATGGTTTCTCCTCAGAATTTAAAGATTCAAAAATAAAAGAACTAATAATTTCAGGAGGAATCCCGAATGAAAACTTAAATATCTGTTTATCTGCAATTCAAAAATCCTCAGGGATTGATATTTCTGTTGAGGACGATAAACTTATAATTTCATTAACTAACAATCACTAAAACTCAAAATTATGATCAGAAAACAAATTTTAAAAGTCATGTTATTCCTATTTCTATGCTTAGGAATTTCGCAAAAAACAAGTGCAAATATAGAGAGCACTAGTGAAGCAAGTAAAACTGTTTCTTTATCAGAATTTTTAAATGAAATAGGAGAAAAACACAAAGTTTTTTTTACATATAGTCCAGTTTTACTAACGGGCTCTAAATTAAATCCTTCTGAATACCAATATGCAAAACTTGACTTAATTTTAAATAAATTAGAGAAAAAGACAAGCTTTGGTTTTGAATATTTAGGGAACAACTATTATGTTGTTTACCATAAAAAAGAAGCAAGATTAAAATTGAATAAAGTTCCTGCCATTAATAAGGTAGATTTTGCAATGCCAAAAGCACCGATAGAAAAACAACAAGAAATTAAAGGGACTATTGTAGATGAAGATGGTTCGCCATTACCTGGAGCTTCGGTTGTTAAAAAAGGAACAACAACAGGCGCCACAACAGATTTTGATGGGGTTTTTACAATTGATGCTGAAATAGGAGATGTGTTAGTGATTTCTTATATAGGTTTTGAAACAAAAACAATAACTATTGATAGTGCTAACATGAATATTACTTTATCTTCTGGTGTAGCATTATCAGAAGTTGTAATTGTAGGCTCTAGAAATCCAAACAGAACTGCAACTGAAAGTACGGTACCTGTTGATGTTATTGATATGAAAGAATTAAATAATGTAGCTCCTCAAGTTAACCTAAACCAAATTTTGAACTACGTAGCTCCATCATTTACTTCAAATACTCAAACCATATCTGACGGGACAGATCATATTGATCCTGCTTCTCTTAGAGGATTAGGGCCAGATCAAGTTTTAGTATTAATTAATGGAAAGCGTAGACATACTTCTTCTTTAATTAATGTGAACGGTACTTTTGGTAGAGGAAGTGTAGGAACCGATTTAAATGCGATTCCTGCTGCGGCTATACAACGTATTGAGGTGTTAAGAGATGGTGCTGCCGCGCAATATGGCTCAGATGCTATTGCAGGTGTGATAAATATCATTTTAAATAAAAATGTAAATGAATTAACAGCAACCGTAACAACCGGAGCAAATTTCACAAAAAATGCAAACGACCAAACTGGTGGTGTTGATGGTCAAACAACAAACGTAGCAGCAAGCTATGGTTTACCAATTGGCACAGACGGAGGTTTTATTAATTTTTCTGGAGATTTTGATGTGCGGGATGAATATAGCCGTATGAAAGAATGGGAAGGAACTATTTTTAATTTATACAATACAGTTGAAAGGGTTGCAAATGCTGATGGATACAATATTTCTAATTTATTAGATGATGATGTTGCTGATGTTATTCAATATACTGATATGGCTGGGATTAACCGAAATGGAGCAACAACTAAAGATGAACTTAGAACGTTATTATCTGCAGATAATACTACTGCAGAACTAGCTTCGAGGGGACAACAAAGAAGTGATTATAATATGCGTGTTGGACAGTCAGCATTAAGAGGAGGTCGTTTATTTGCTAATTTTTCAATGCCATTAGATGATAGTGGAACTGAATTATATTCTTTTGCAGGAATTAGTTCAAGAACTGGTAATTCAGCTGGTTTTTATCGTCTTCCAAACCAGAGTAGAACTTATACTCCAGCATATATTAATGGTTTTTTACCAGAAATAAATTCAAATATTAAAGATCAATCTTTATCAGTTGGGATTAAAGGAATGATTGGTGATTGGGGTGTTGATTTTAGTAATACCTATGGTAAAAACTCGTTTTTATATACAATTGGTAATACCTTTAATGCATCTATGCAAAATGCATCTCCAACTTTTTTTGATGCTGGTGGATTCTCATTTTCTCAAAACACATCTAATTTAGATGTAACTCAGTTTTTTGAAGACGTTATGTCTGGATTAAATATTGCATTTGGAGCAGAATATAGAGTTGAAAATTATGATATCGTAGCAGGTGAAGAAGCTTCCTATGGTCAATATACAAGTGCCGGGCAATTAATTACAATAGCCTCACAAGCTGCTTCTCAAGACTTTTTTGGAGCTGCAAGACCAGGCGGTTCTCAAGTATTTCCTGGTTTTAGTCCTAAAAATGAATTATCAAGAGGACGCAGTAGTGTAGCTGGTTATTTTGATACTGAAGCAGATATTTCAGAAAAATTCTTATTAAGTTTTGCTACTCGTTTTGAAAATTATAGCGATTTTGGCTCTACCATCAATTTTAAGTTGGCTACTAGAGTTAAAGCAACAGATAATTTAAATATTCGTGCAGCAGTTAATACAGGGTTTAGAGCACCTTCTTTACACCAAATTAATTTTAATTCTACATCTACAATTTTTGATCAAAATGGAGATCCACAAGAAGTGGGTACTTTTGCTAATGATAGTAGAGCTGCAAAATTATTAGGTATTCCTGAATTAAAAGAGGAGACTTCAAGTAGTGTGAGTTTAGGTCTTACTGCTAAAATTCCTGATGCAAATTTAACAGTAACTGTAGATGGTTATTTTGTTAAGATTAATGATAGAGTTGTATATACTGGACAATTTAGTGGTCCTGGAACAGGTACTGAGTTAGATAATTTGTTAAGACAAGCCAATGCTACTGCTGCTTCATTTTTTGCAAATGCAATTGATACAGAGTCTAAAGGATTAGATGTTGTAATAACCCATAAAACAACTTTTGGGGATAGTTGGAACTTAAAATCTGATTTAGCTGGAACTTTCTCAAAAACTAAAAAAGTTGGAGATATTAATGCTTCTCAGGTTCTGCGTGATGCTGGCTTAGTAGATACTTATTTTCCAGAAGATAGTAGAGTTTATTTAGAAGAGGCAGTGCCAAGAACAAAAATTAATTTATCTAATAGTTTAACTTCTGATAAATTAATATTCTTTTTAAGAAATGTATATTTCGGTGAAGTTACTGAGGCAACAACAGCTATATCAGGGCAGCAAGTGTTTGGAACTAAATTAGTAACAGATTTATCAGTTGGTTATAAAGCAACAAATGCGCTTACATTTACTATTGGAGCTAACAACTTGTTTGATATCTATCCAGACAGAGCTGAAGATTCATTTGGTAACAGAAGTGATGGACGTTTTGACTGGTCAAGAAGAGCACAACAGTTCGGTATTGGAGGTAGATTCTTATTTGCAAGAGTAAGCCTGAACCTTAAATAAGATTTTATATTTTAAAAATAAAAACCACCTTTTTTAGGTGGTTTTTGTTTTTAAAGAGAAAAATATCTTTTGCCTATAGTTTGATTTTAGAATTTTGAATACTTTTTCTATAAAACCACGTTATAAAATGTATACTTTAGTTATAAAATTTGAAACTTTTAAGATGAACATTAAAAATTTAATTCTACCTATTGTATTTGGATTAATGACTATCACTATAAGTGCTCAAGCTTGTATTATAAATGTTGGGAGTGAAAATTCTAAAGATATAATTGAAATTTTTCAATTAAAAGAAGATCAATTAAAAGCTTTAGAAGTTTTTAAGGCAGATTTAAATGTAGAAATTAATGATCTTGAAAATCAAGTAGCAGAGCTCTTGAAAACACACCCTCAAAGCAATCCAAATGAATTATTGGTGTTGGCAAAAAAGCATAAAGATTTAGAAGATAAGATGTTTGCAGCTACAATTAAATATGATCAAAAATTAATTTCGTTATTTAATGAAAAGCAATATGAAAGATATGTTTTGCTTTGTAATACAGCAAATCGAACTCCAATAAGTATTCTCCAAGAATAACGTTTATATCGTGTTAATAAAATTAAACTTCTAAAGTTAACTTCTTTTCTGTTGTTTGTATTTTTGTTGAAATTTTGAATTTCAATGTACAAACTTATTCTACGTCCACTATTTTTCTTATTTGATCCAGAAAAAATTCACCACTTCTCTTTTTTTATGATTCACCTTTTTGGAAAAATTGGATTTTCGAAAATTTTCCGATCCATTTTTGTTTTAGAAGATGAAAAACTAGAACGTGAGTTATTTGGAATCAAGTTTAAAAACCCTGTTGGTTTGGCCGCTGGTTTTGATAAGAATGCTAAATTATATAATGAGCTTTCTGATTTTGGTTTTGGATTTATTGAAATAGGAACACTAACGCCTAAACCTCAAGATGGTAATCCTAAAAAAAGACTTTTTAGATTAGTTGATGATAAAGCAATTATTAATCGAATGGGTTTTAATAATCTGGGAGTTTTAGAAGCTGTTGAAGAATTAAAGAAAGAACATAGAGTAATAATTGGCGGAAATATAGGTAAGAATAAGATAACTCCAAATAATAAAGCAACATTAGATTATGTAATTTGTTTTGATGCATTATTCGATTACGTAGATTATTTTGTAGTAAATGTAAGTTCTCCAAACACACCTGGTTTAAGAGAATTACAAGATAAAGAACCACTTACCGCGCTATTAAACGAATTAAAAAATCAGAATTTAAAATTAGCCACCAAAAAAGCGGTAAAAGAAAAGCCTATTTTATTAAAAATAGCGCCAGATTTAACGGATGATCAATTATTAGATATAATTACTATTGTATCGACTACGAAAATTGACGGTATCATTGCTACAAACACTACAATAAATAGAGAAAATTTAAAATCACATCAATTATTACTTGAAGAAAGTGGAGGTTTAAGTGGTATGCCTCTTGCTAAAAGAAGCACAGAAGTAATTCGATTTCTATCAGAAAAAAGTAATAAAGCGTTTCCTATAATAGGTGTTGGTGGAATTAATTCTGTAGAAGACGCTTTAGAAAAGTTAGATGCTGGTGCAGATTTGATTCAATTATGGACAGGTTTTGTATATGAAGGTCCTAGTCTAGTTAAAAAAATAAACAAAGCAATTTTAGAAAAATCGAAAGCTTAATCAAGTTTTATTTTGTCCAATAATCAATAACCAAAACATCATCTAGGTAAGGAGTTAATAGCCCGCCAAATGCTTTGTGATCAGGATGAGGTAAATAAATTGCTCTATCAGCTTCACTTTTAAAGGTTAAAAAAAAGCAGTGTGTAAAGTCTTTATTTAAGTTTTCTGGACTATTATTTAAACCCCATTCATAACTAATGATCTGTGGAATTTTAGACTTTAAATTATGAAAAGCATCTTCAATTTCTTTTATTTTTTCTTTAGGAGTATCATTTTTAAACTTGAATAAAACAACATGTCTTAATAAACTATCATTAACGGTTATCATTTTTGAATTGACTTTTATTGGATTATAATGAGATGGGTTTATGAAGAATAAAAGTATTGGTAAAATAAATAGAGTAATGAGTATTTTGAGTTTCATCATTTTAATTTTGAGTCAAGATATAAAATAAACCAATCTTTATTTTATGTTTGTTTGTATTTTGTATGATTAAAGGTGTCAATTGCATATTTTGGACTATCAAATTCTTTACGTATTTATTTTAGCGACAACAGCACTTGCTGTATCACCAGGACCAGATATTATTTATGTGCTTTTACAAAGTGCGGTAAATGGTAAAAAATATGGTTTTATTACTTCATTAGGTCTTGTTTCTGGTTGCTTAGTTCATACAACGCTTCTTGCTTTCGGAGTATCAGTTTTAATTAACGAAAATGAGATTATTTACTTTTGTATAAAATTATTTGGAGCAGTATACTTATTGTACCTAGCCTTTAAAGTATATAAAAATTCTAGTGAAATTAATATTGGCACGAATCATTTGCCGAAAAAAAGTCTAGGAAAACTTTTTAAGCAGGGTTTTATAATGAATGTTTTAAATCCAAAAGTTACTATTTTCTTTTTAGCTTTTTTTCCTGGTTTTTTGTTTAGTAATGAGATTAATATAGTTTTACAATTTTACATTTTAGGACTTATTTTCATGATAATTTCTCTTATAGTTTTTAGTATAGTTTCTATTTTATCTGGAATGCTTTCAAAAAGAATAAGAGAACAAAAAAACATTGGATTATTTTTAAAATGGTTGCAAATAGTAGTTTTTATAGGCATTGCTGGATACTTATTATTTTCAAATAAATAATGGTAATTTTGATGGAGAGATTAAATAATTCTGATGCCTGATATCGTTAAAATAATAGAATGCCCAAGAGATGCAATGCAAGGCATAAAAACTTTTATCCCAACGGAACAAAAGGTAAAATATATTCAGTCACTTTTAGGTTGTGGTTTTGATACTATTGATGTGGGTAGTTTTGTATCTCCAAAAGCAATCCCTCAAATGGCGGATACATCAGCAATGTTATCTTTATTAGATCTATCAAAAACAAAAAGTAAGTTACTAGCAATTGTAGCAAATATTCGTGGTGCTGAAGATGCTGCTCTTGAAGATAGAATTAATTATTTGGGATACCCTTTTTCAATTTCAGAGAATTTTCAAATGCGTAATACGCATAAAACTATAAATGAGTCTGTAGATACTTTAAAAGCTATTTTAGAGGTTTCAGACAAAGCCAATAAACAAGTAGTTACTTATATATCTATGGGGTTTGGTAATCCATATGGAGACCCATGGAATGTCGAAATTGTTGGAGAATGGACAGAAAAACTAGCATCGATGGGCGTTAAAATCTTATCATTGTCAGATACTGTAGGTTCATCTACCCCAGATGAGATAGATTATTTATTTTCTAATCTAATTCCAAAATATCCAAATATTGAGTTTGGTGCACATTTACATACCACACCAAGTAAATGGCATGAAAAAATAGATGCAGCTTATAAAGCTGGATGTAGAAGGTTTGATGGTGCCGTTCAAGGTTTTGGAGGATGCCCTATGGCTAAAGATGAACTTACAGGTAATATGCCTACTGAGAAAATGCTATCTTATTTTACGTCAGAGAAAGTTGATACTAATGTAAATTGGATGGTTTTTGAGGCCGCATATAACAAAGCAACAGAGTTATTTACTCAATTTTATTAAATAATTAAGTCTACCATGATTAAAGTAAATTACTCAATTTTTAAAGCATAACTTAAAATTTAAGTTAAAGGTATTTTCTAAATCAACAGAACCAATAAAAATCGTATATTTGCACGCAATTAATCTTTAATTGCCATGCAAGCACATCTTGATAAAATTGTTGGAGAAGGTCTTACTTATGATGACGTACTCTTAGTTCCCGCTTTTTCTGAAGTTCTTCCAAGAGAAGTAAATATCCAGACAAAATTTACGCGAAATATTACTATAAATGTACCAATTGTATCTGCTGCAATGGATACAGTTACTGAGTCAAAAATGGCAATTGCTATGGCTCAAGAAGGTGGTATAGGGGTTTTGCATAAAAACATGACCATAGAACAGCAGGCAATGAAAGTTCGTAAAGTAAAGCGTGCTGAAAGTGGAATGATTATAGATCCTGTAACTTTGCCTTTAAATTCTTTAGTTCGTGATGCGAAAGCGAATATGAAAGAATTTGGTATTGGTGGAATTCCAATTGTAGACAATTCCGGAAAATTAATCGGAATTGTAACGAATAGAGATTTACGCTTTGAAAAAAATAATGATCGTCCAATTTCTGAAGTAATGACTTCTAAAAATTTGGTTACTGTTGCTGAAGGAACATCATTAGAACAAGCTGAAGATATTTTACAAGAGAATAAGATCGAAAAACTACCGGTAGTTGATAAAGACTATAAGTTGGTTGGTCTTATTACATTTAGAGATATTACTAAGTTAACACAAAAACCCATTGCAAACAAAGATCAATATGGTAGATTAAGAGTAGCTGCTGCTTTAGGAGTTACTGCAGACGCTGTTGAAAGAGCTGAAGCTTTAGTTAATGCAGGGGTCGATGCAGTAGTTATTGACACAGCCCATGGTCATACTAGAGGTGTTGTTGAGGTGTTGAAAAAAGTAAAAGCTAGATTTCCAGATTTAGAAGTTATCGTAGGAAATATTGCTACCGGTGAAGCGGCAAAATATTTAGTAGAAGCAGGTGCTGACGCTGTTAAAGTCGGTATTGGTCCTGGGTCTATTTGTACAACACGTGTTGTGGCTGGTGTTGGTTTTCCTCAATTTTCAGCAGTTCTTGAAGTTGCAGCTGCTATTAAGGGTAGTGGAGTTCCAGTAATTGCGGATGGTGGAATTAGGTATACAGGAGATATTCCAAAAGCTATTGCTGCAGGTGCTGATACAGTTATGTTGGGTTCTTTGCTGGCTGGGACAAAAGAATCTCCTGGGGAAACTATTATCTACGAGGGAAGAAAGTTTAAGTCTTATCGTGGGATGGGTTCTGTGGAAGCCATGAAACAAGGTAGTAAAGATCGTTACTTTCAAGATGTTGAAGATGATATTAAAAAACTCGTACCCGAAGGTATCGTAGGTCGTGTTCCATATAAAGGTGATTTATTTGAGAGTATTCACCAATTTATTGGAGGATTGAAAGCTGGAATGGGGTATTGTGGCGCAAAAGATATAGCTACACTTCAAGATACAGGAAAGTTTGTGAAAATTACCGCTAGTGGAATTAATGAAAGTCATCCACATGATGTTACCATTACTAAAGAGTCTCCTAATTATAGTAGATAATAAGAAATAAATTATAAGTTTAAGTAAAAAAAGAGGCTATTTAATAGTCTCTTTTTTATTTAAGTTAAAATCTAATTATGGAAATACTAGTTTCTTCCAAATGGCTTAATGAACATCTAACAGATTTAGATCTTATCATTTTAGATGCAAGTGGAGAAAATACGGTATCTGGTGATACATCTAAATTAAAAAACACTAGAATTAAAGGTGCTCGTTTATTTGACTTAAAAGATAAATTTTCTGATAAAAAAAGTACTTTTCCTAGTATGCTAACTACTCCCGAAATTTTTGAATTAGAATGTCGAAAATTGGGAATTAATAAGTCAAGTAAAATAGTCGTCTATGATAATATAGGAGCTTATTGGAGTCCAAGAGTTTGGTGGATGTTTAAAACTATGGGACACGATAATATAGCCGTTTTGGATGGTGGCCTTATTGATTGGATTACAAATGGGTATAAAATAGAAGAAATTAATACTTCAGAAATTTATTCTTTTGGAAATTTTGAAGCTCATTTTGAAAGTAAAATGCTATCAAGCTTTGATGATGTATTTGCAAATACAAACCAAGCTAAATCTTTGCTGATTGATGCAAGATCGGCGGATAGATTTAATGGAATAATTCCAGAGCCAAGAAAAGGACTAAGAAGCGGACATATCCCAAATGCTATTAATATTCCGTATGAAAATGTATTCCATCAAGGAAAATTCAAGACAAAGAAGGTATTAAAGACCATTTTTAAAGCGCTAGAAAAAGAAGAACGAGCTCTGATTTTTAGCTGTGGTTCAGGAATTACAGCTTGTATTGTGCTATTCGCTTCAGAATTAGTTATAAAAAATAAAAAATCTATCTATGATGGTTCATGGACAGAATGGGCGCAAAGAGTAAAATAATTTTTATTTACTTCCTTGTTCACTATACGTTTTCCAATCTTTCTCTTTGTATATATTATCTCCAAAATATTTTGCAATATTCAAAAAAGGTTCTGGTTTTTGATATCCAGGAACAGGCGAAAGCATATTCATATTTTCGTCTAAAAATATTGTTGTAGGATAGCTTAGTTTGCCTTGCATTAAGGCGGCAGCAAATTCATGATACCCATTTCTTCCCGAAGGAATAAACTTAAAAGTCTTTCCTTTAAACTCTATAGGTTCTTTCCCTTCTCCATCTAATTTCACCATATAAAAGTTTTCTTGCATATAGGCTGCTACTTCTGGATTTTGAAAGGTGTCTTTATCCATTTTTTTACACCAACCGCACCAATCTGTATACACATCTATAAATATTTTTTTTGGAGTTTTATCAGATTGTGCCAATTTTGCAGCTTCATCCCAACTCAACCATTTTACCTCTTGCGCATTCATCGTAAAAGCTAGAAAAACTAGCAATAGAGTAGATGAAAATTTGACAAAACCGTTAGATGCTATATTCATTTTAATATATTTTGACTATTTAGTCATGTAAGTACTACAAAACTAACGTTTTATTATCATTTTTATTTTTGAATTTAATACAAATATCAAATACTATTAAATGAAAAAATCCTGATGAACAGGATTTTTCTATTTTCTATTTTAAAAAAATTATTTTGCAATAGCTTTTTCTTTCTTTAGGAATAAATTCCCAACATCTACTTGATTTTTAATGATATCATCAAAAGTCTCACGTTCACGTATAAGAATTGCTTCTCCTTTATGCCATAGTACTTCTGGTGGTCTAAATCGGCTATTGTAATTACTTGACATAGTATAACAATAAGCTCCTGCATTTTTAAAGCAAAGAATATCTCCTTCTGATATTTCATTAATTCTTCTATTACTAGCAAAAGTATCAGTTTCGCAAATATAACCTACCACAGAGTAGTAACGTTCTCTTCCTTCAGGGTTTGAAATATTTAATATTTTATGATATGAACCATAAAGCATTGGTCGTATTAAGTGATTAAAACCAGAGTCAATACTAGCAAAAACTGTAGAAGTAGTTTGCTTTACGACATTTACCTTTGCTAAAAAATAGCCTGCTTCACTCACTAAAAATTTTCCTGGCTCAAAAGCAAGGGTAAGTTCTTTTCCGTATTCTTTGCAAAATGCATTAAATTTTTCGGTAAGTTTTTTACCTAATTCTTCTATATTCGTTTCAATATCAGCTTCTTTGTAAGGTACTTTAAAACCACTTCCGAAATCAATAAAGTCTAATTTTTTGAAATTTTTAGCCGTTTCGAATAATATTTCTGAAGCATATAAAAATACATCTATATCTAAAATATCACTTCCAGTATGCATGTGAATTCCATTGATATTCATTTGCGTTAACTCTACAATTCGAAGTAAGTGAGGTATTTGATGAATACTAATGCCAAATTTTGAATCAATATGACCTACAGATATGTTAGAGTTTCCTCCAGCCATAACATGTGGATTTATACGAATACAAACAGGAACTTTTGGGTATTTACTTCCGAATTGTTCTAAAATAGAAAGGTTATCAATATTGATGCGAACACCCAATTTAGATGCTTCTTCTATTTCTTCTAATGAAACTCCATTGGGGGTGAAAATTATATTTTCAGGTTTAAAACCAGCTAAAAGACCTAATTGTACTTCTTGAATAGAAACAGTATCTAAACCGCTTCCTAAACTGTTCATTAATTTTAAAATTGTAATATTTGATAAAGCTTTAGCTGCATAATTTAACTTAAGTTTTTTTACACCACTAAAAGCATTTGTCAGTCTATTAAACTGAGATATAATCTTCTCTGAATCATAAACATATATAGGATCTCCATATGTTTTTGCTATATTCAATAAATCATTGTGCGTCATTGCAATAAAATTTTGACAAATCTAGACTTCTTCTAGCTTTTGAACAAAATTATTCATCAAAAATTCAAATTACAACAAATTGTTATATTTGAAACATTGTTTTGTGGTGATTTTTTTGCGTGCTTAAGTTTCTAATTGTAATTTTAAATAAAAAACGTAATGCGCTTACCATTGTTTCCATTACAGTCCGTGTTTTTTCCTGGTGAAAAAATACCTTTACACATATTTGAGGCAAGATATTGCCAGTTAATATATGATTGCAAAGATGAGGCAATTACATTTGGAATACCTGTTTTTTTAGAAAAACTAATGACCTATGGTGTTGAAGTTGAATTGGAAGAAATTGTTCAACTTCATACAGGAGGAGAAATTGATGTAATTTGTTTTGCAAAAAGGGTTTTTAAGATTGTCACTTTTGAGAATACTATGGGCTCTAAATTATATGCTGGAGGGGTTGTAAGTTTTATAGATAATATACTTGATGGTGATATAGTTTTCAAAGAGCAAATTATTAGAGCTATTGAACAATTGTATACTTTAATGGGAGTGCCATCTGTTCATACGCTTGCTGATGAATTTAATAGTTTTACGTTAGCACATAAAATTGGATTATCAAAACTACAAGAATATGAACTTTTGCAGATACCTAAAGAAAGTGATCGTTTACTTTTTATTGATGCGCATTTGAAACAACTCATAGCTGTTCTTAAGGAAGTGAATAGGACCAAAGAAGTGATAGATCTAAATGGTCATTTTAAGAATTTCGATCCTTTAGATTTCAAAGATTTTAAAATTTAGAAAATACCAGTAGCATTTCATTAGGGTAATTAGTATTGGTTTGCTATTTTTGTGCCTATTAAATTAAGACACGATTTACTTATGAATCTTCACGAATATCAAGGGAAAGAAATTTTATCAAGTTTTGGGGTACGCATCCAACGTGGAATAGTGGCTCATAATGCAAAAGAAGCCGTAGATGCTGCAAAGCAATTAACAGCTGAAACAGGAACAGGTTGGCATGTTATTAAAGCACAAGTTCATGCAGGTGGTCGCGGAAAAGGTGGCGGAGTAAAACTAGCTAAAAACTTAAAAGAAGTTGAAGAAATAGCAGGAAGTATTATTGGAATGAATCTGATTACACCTCAAACTTCGGCTGAAGGTAAAAAAGTACATCAGGTTTTAGTAGCTGAAGATGTTTATTATCCTGGTGCTAGCGAAACTAATGAATTCTACATGTCTGTTTTGTTAAATCGTGGTACTGGTAGAAATATGATTATGTATTCTACTGAAGGTGGTATGGATATTGAAGATGTTGCAGAGCACACTCCACATTTAATCTTTACAGAAGAAATAGACCCATCAACAGGCTTATTACCATTTCAAGCACGTAAAATTGCTTTTGATTTAGGATTGTCAGGAACAGCATTTAAAGAAATGACAAAATTTGTAACTTCTTTATATACAGCATACGTTGAAAGTGATTCTAGCATGTTTGAAATTAATCCAGTTTTAAAAACTTCGGATGACAAGATAATGGCTGTAGATGCTAAAGTTTCTATTGATGATAATGCATTGTACAGAAGAAAGCAATATGCTGAAATGCGCGATCTTCGTGAAGAGAATGCAATAGAGGTAGAAGCTGGCGCTTTAGGGTTGAATTATGTAGATTTAGATGGTAATGTTGGTTGTATGGTTAACGGAGCTGGTTTAGCTATGGCAACAATGGATTTAATTAAGCAAGCGGGTGGTGAACCAGCAAACTTCTTAGATGTTGGTGGAACAGCTGATGCAAAAAGAGTTGAAGCTGCTTTTAAAATTATATTAAAAGATCCGGCTGTAAAAGCAATATTAATTAACATTTTTGGAGGTATAGTTCGTTGTGATCGAGTTGCTCAAGGTGTTATTGATGCCTATAAAAATATGGGAACTATAAACGTGCCAATTATTGTGAGATTACAAGGTACTAATGCAGATATTGCTAAAGATTTAATTGATAATTCTGGTTTAGATGTACAATCTGCCGTACAATTTCAAGAAGCGGCTGATAAAGTAAAAGCTGTGCTAAGTTAAGTTTACATAAACTTACTTATATAAAGTAAAAAAAGGCGATGTTATCTTAACATCGCCTTTTTACGTTTTTGATATGGAAATGTATTTTCTATAAATTTTAAATTATATAAATTGTATAAACCTTGAGTATTTTTTAGTTAAATGTTGAAATCAATTGAAGATCGTCATCAAATAAAATATAGCCTGTTTTCTAAATAATTTAAAGCGAATGTTACCTTCTTTAAATAACAGTTAAGAGTCTCTCCAGTATTATTTTATGATTGATATAATGCTAATTTTGATATGTAATTAATAGGCGCAGGCGAGAGTTAAGAATGTGTTAAAATAGTAAATGAGTGTAACATTATACTCCGCTAGGCGTCTTTATAATATCATCAATTAATCATTTATCAATCTTAAAACAAATTATCATGAGAAAAATCAATTTAATTTTAGTAGCTGCAATGCTACTTGTATCAGGAAGTATTTTTGCAATTGACGGAAAAGATTCAAACAAACCAGCAAAAAAATTAACAACACAAATTGCAGATCTTTTAAAAGAGAATTCAATTATTGTAGGAGATCAAGATTTAACAGCTACAGTATTCTTCACTTTAAATGAGGATAAAGAAATTGTAGTTTTATCTGTAAAAACGGATGACGAAAAAATAGAGCAGTTTGTAAAAGGAAAATTAAATTACCAAAAAGTATCTTTAGAAGATTATCGTGAAGGTAGAACTTATAAAGTTCCAGTGAGAATTGCTTTGTAGAAATTTATTATGTTGATTACAAAAAAGTCCTGAATTTAATTCAGGACTTTTTTTTGTTCTTATATTTTCCATGAATAATGTTTTTATCCACTTTTTTCTCTTGCTTTGCTTTAAAGTCAACGTTGTAACTCTTTTTTGCTTGAGGTCCCTTTTTAATATTAGCTAATGCTTCTTTTGGATTTTTAGGACTTTCTTTTGTTCCTCGAAAATGTATGACTAAAGCATTTAAAAAATTTCTAAGTATTTGATCTCCGCATTCTACATAATTTGGATGATCTTCTTTTCTGAAAAATGCGCCAAGTTCAGTTTTAGATATTTTAAAATCTACTAATTTTAAGATATCGACAATTTCATCATCTCTGAGCATTAAAGCCACTCGAAGCTTTTTTAGAATGTCATTATTAGTCATATATAATATTTTTCGCAAGGTACTGTTTTTAATGCATCGAGTGTTACTTATATTTCATCAAATAGATAAAGTAGTGCTAAAACTTATGTTTTGTGAAATAATATTATTAAAAATAAATGACAAATGGGCAGTATTATATTTTTAATACAAGCCATAATGGCAGTATTTTTTTATTGGTATAGCATTTGACTATATCATTTTATCAAACAAGAATAAATTAAATTAAAAAACAAAAGTTATGAGTACATCACATAGAAATTTAGTATCAGTTCCAGCATTTATGAACGAATTATTTAGACCAGATTGGTTTGGAGGAGCAGAAGTTTTAAATAGTAAACTTCCCGCAGTTAATATTAAAGAAGATGATACTTCTTTTAGATTAGAGCTTGCAGTTCCTGGTCGCAAAAAAGATGATTTTAAAATTGAGATTGATAATGATTTGCTGACTATTTCAACAGAAAGCAAAAATGAAATTTCAAAAGAAAATGAAGTTGATAAAGTAAAATATACAAGAAAAGAATTTTCGTATACTTCATTCAAGCGTTCATTTACACTCCCTGAGACCGTGAATGCTGATAAAATTGAAGCTGTTTATGAAGATGGGATATTAAGTTTTAATCTTCCTAAAAAGGAAGAATCATTACCAAAACCAAAAAGATTAATTGAGCTTGGGTAATGAATAAGAGATTATGAAAGTGATTTTTTCATAATAGTTGGTTTAAGTTGGTTAGTTAGGAGCGTCCTGATCATTATGATTGGGACGCTTTTTTTATGAATCTTGTTTTTGCAAAAGTCTTATCTCATCTCTTAATTTTGCAGCTTGCATAAAATCTAGTTCTTTAGCTGCTTTTTCCATGTCTTTTCGTTTATCACGAATTATCTTTTCTCTTTGCTCTTTTGTTAAATATTCTAGGTCTGGTTCGGCAGCTCTTACTACTTCTTTTTCAAAATGATAAGTAGAAACAGAGTTTTTTGCTAGCGCACTATCTAAGCTTTTATTCAAAGCTTTAGGAGTCAAATTGTTTTCTAAATTATATGTAATTTGTTTTTCTCGTCTGTAATTTGTTTCATCAATAGTGGTTTGCATGCTTTTGGTAATCTTATCGGCGTACATTATGGCTTTGCCGTTTAAATTTCGTGCAGCACGACCAACTGTTTGTGTTAAAGATCTATTACTTCGTAAAAAACCTTCTTTATCTGCATCTAAAATAGCTACTAATGATACTTCGGGTAAATCTAAACCTTCTCTTAATAGATTTACACCAATTAAAACATCAAATATGCCTTTACGAAGATCTTGCATGATTTCTACTCGTTCTAAAGTATCGACATCACTATGTATATATCGGCATCTCACGTTTATTCGGTCTAAATATTTTGCGAGTTCTTCAGCCATTCTTTTGGTTAACGTTGTTACAAGAGTACGTTCATCTTTTTCTGTGCGTTGTTGGATTTCTTCTACTAAATCATCAATTTGATTTAAACTAGGTCGAACTTCAATAATGGGATCTAAAAGCCCTGTAGGTCTAATTATCTGCTCAACAAATACACCTTGACTTAGTTGTAGTTCATAATCGGCAGGTGTAGCGCTTACATAAATAACCTGATTTTGTAGGGCTTCAAATTCTTCAAATTTTAAAGGTCTATTATCCATAGCAGCTGGAAGACGAAAACCATATTCTACTAAATTCTCTTTTCGTGAACGGTCACCACCATACATGGCATGAACTTGTGAAATAGTAACATGACTTTCATCAACTACCATTAAATAATCATCAGGAAAATAATCAAGAAGACAGAAAGGTCTAGTTCCTGGGTCTCTCCCATCTAAATAGCGAGAATAATTTTCAATTCCTGAACAATATCCAAGTTCGCGAATCATTTCTAAATCAAAATGGGTTCGTTCTTCTAATCGCTTTGCTTCTAAAGGTTTCCCTATTTCTTTGAAATAATCAATCTGTTTCACCAAATCATCTTGAATTTGGTGTATAGCATTTTGCAGAATGTCTGGTGAAGTAACAAACATATTTGCTGGATAAATATTCAGATTCTCATATTTTTCAATAAGTTTATTTTTTAGAGGATCAAAAGCTTCAATTTCTTCAATTTCATCTCCAAAAAAATGTATTCGAAATGCGTGATCTGCATAACTTGGAAAAACATCAACAACATCGCCTTTTACTCTAAAATTTCCATTTTTAAAATCAGCAGTGGTTCTAGAATATAAACTTTGTACTAATTGATGTAAAAATTTAGTCCGAGAAATAACTTGATCTTTATGAACAGAAATAACATTTTTTTGAAATTCTATCGGATTTCCAATACCATATAAGCAAGAAACAGATGCGACAACAATAACATCTCTTCTGCCAGAAAGTAGTGAAGAGGTTGTACTTAATCTAAGTTTTTCAATATCTTCATTTATAGATAAATCTTTTTCAATGTAAAGACCTGAAGTGGGAATGTATGCTTCTGGCTGGTAGTAATCATAATACGAAACAAAATACTCTACTGCATTTTCAGGAAAAAATTGTTTAAACTCTGAATACAATTGGGCGGCTAATGTTTTATTGTGTGCTAAAACTAATGTTGGTTTTTGTACACTCTCAATTACATTTGCAACAGTGAATGTTTTTCCAGACCCAGTTACTCCAAGTAAAGTTTGGTATTTTTCTTGAGATGTAATTCCTTCAACCAATTGTTTAATTGCATTTGGCTGATCACCTGTAGGCTTAAATTCCGATACTACTTTAAATTTCATTGCTTAAAATTACGAAAGATGTTTGTGATTAGGTTTACCCTGAAAAAAAAAATATATTTACGATACAATAAATTTTTATTGAAGTTTTAATAATCTTTAAACTTATATAAATATGAAGTTTTTAAAATATTTTATTGTTATAATTTTATTTACTTTAAGTTTTAATTTGGTTGCTCAAGCCAATTTACTAGATCAAGATTTAAAAAGTAGAAATGGTATTAGAACTTTTGATTTAAGATCGACTGATTTGGAAGGAACAGTATATATAAATGAAGAGTTTCAACCTGCAAAAATTAATAATGATAAGAAATTATATTTTGCTAGATATGACGCTTATCATAATGAAATGGAAGTAAATGCAGCTGATGGTGTGCACTATCTTCCGAAAACGTATAATTTACCAATACAATATACAAACGCTAATAAAATTTATCAAGTATTTGATTATAAGAAAAATAATGAGCAATTTACTGAGTTTTTTGTGCTTTTAAGTTCAGGAAGTATAAAACTATTAGCATTAGAAGAAGTTGAATATTTTGAAGGTGTGAAAGCTAAATCTAGTTATGAAACAAGTAAGCCAGCAAAATTAGAACGTGCTAAAGATGAATATTATATATCTACTGAAGATAATCTTGCGATAGAATTATCAAAAAAGAAAAAAGATTTTTTAAGCATATTTAACGATAAATCTGAAAAGATTGAATCTTATATGAAAGAAAACAAGTTAAATACTAAAGATCAAGAAGATTTAGTCAAGATATTTAGTTACTATGATTCTTTGTAATTGTTATCTTTTTAATGCAAAATGACCTTTGAAAATTCGACCATCATCTAAATTAACTTTAAACCAATAATCTGCTGCTGGTAGAGGAGTGCCATTTATATTTCCATCCCAACCAGCAATTTTTGGAGTCATAGTTTCAATTAGTTTTCCGTAACGATCAAATATAGAAATAGTGCTGTTAGGTTGAATCATATCGTCAACCCCTATAATTTGCCATATATCATTTGCGCCATCTCCATTTGGAGTGAAAAATTTTGGATACCCTATAATAGTTATTTTTTCTTGAGTTATTCCACAACCATATGTATCATTAATATAAACCGTGGTATAGCCAGCCGGTACATTTGAAAACATTGGATCGTCTTGATAATTTATTCCATCTAGTGAATATTCGTAACTCCCATCTCCAGAAACAAAAACTTCAACAGTATTGTTGTCTGAGATATCTTTTATTTCAATATTTTGAATTACGGCTTTATTTGAAGGTTTTACGATAAAATTTGAATTATTTGTACAGATAATTGTTTCTCCGTTAATGCTATAATCATAACCTAGCTCTAATGTATAATTTCCAGGTTCAGAAATAGAAGTAATAGAGGTATTTGAAATTTCAATTTCATTAGAACCTTCTAATTTTATCCATTTATATATATCATAGCCATTTGGTGCATTCAAGTTTAAGGAAATACCATCTGTACATATATAATAAGTATCTAAAAATGTAAATGAAGGTGTTTGATTTACAATTAACTCTAGCTCATCTACACCCTGACATTCATTTGAATTTTCTAAACGAACATATATTGTTGTTGATGGAGTTAAAAAGCTTCCTGAAATTGAATTCTGTTCTAATGAAGCATCAATCAAAGAGGTATAAAAAGTTGCTTCAAGACCTTGATAATTAGCTTTCCTGATTTGTTCTAAATCAAAAATACCTTCTATTTTCAAATCATCAGGATTAATATCGCAAGTGTAAAATGGACTTTTAGAATTTAAACTGACTGTTGTAGGTTCAATTACAAGTTGTAATTCGCCACTTGAAGAACATCCAGAATTATTAATAGACTTATAATATAGTATTTGGGTTTTAGGAATCGTATTTATATAACCAATCGGATTTGAAATAGGTTGTTCATTTGCCAAAGCTGTAACAGTTTCATAAAATAAGAATGTGAGATATTTAGCATTATCTTCAAATAAATAGGCTTGCTCTAGATTTATTGTCGTTACACCATCAGTAGAATCTTCCTCATCAATATCGCACTGTACTATTGTTAATGCTTCTGAAAAAGGAGCTGGATTTATTTTAATTAATGATTCACCAATTATAGGACATTCTTTAGGATCTATGGGTGTTATTTCTAGACGATATTTGCCCGCATCTGCTAACCCAGATTTAGTTATTTCTAAGAAATAAGAATTTGAATTGGAAATTGGAACACCATCTTTTTCCCAGTTATATGTAGCTCCAGGAAAATCATCAGCTTCTAAAATAAAACCATCACCTTCACAAACTGTAAGTGAAGAACTAGTAGACCCATCAGGATTTTTAATTAAATCTGTTTTATTAAAAAAGGATTGAATAAAAGGAGGTAATCCTTGCATTGCTAATTTTCCATTTAATGAAATTACATTATGTTGATAATTAGCAGAAGAACCTTTTTCACTTGGCTTATTAATAACACTTAGATAGGCTATTCCTTGATCATAACTTTTAGGATTGGTTCTGTATATTTTTCCGTTTTCTGCCATTTGTAAAGCACCTCTATAAGCTTCTCTTTCGTCAATAATTGTAGCAGAAGCTGAAATGTCAGCAGCTTGAATATCGTATTGAATAAGAGAAGATTTGCTTATCTCTTCATCATTAAAAGTATTTATATATAGATATTTTGTTTCATTGGAAAATTCAGCACCATAAGAAAGTGTATTAGTTCCGGGAATAGTAATTCTTTTTTGATTAGAAATAACACCAGTATTCGCATCAAAATCATATAAAAAAGCACCATCAATAACATTGGTACTGACCATTTTTGAACCATCAGATGATAATTTTAAATATCCTCTTGGATCGCCTATTGCCAAATCATTAAATGTACTTTTTACTGAATTAGAATTAACACCCGCGGCACTAACTTCAAAGCAATGATATGTGTTATAAAAACCTAAGCTTCCATCTGGCGATGCTAAAGTAATTACCCATATAGATTGTTCAAAACAGTCTTTAATTACTCCCGCAATTTTTTCAGAACTATCATGTAGTAGATTGCTGTTTTTTTGGATTATGGCTCCATTACCATTATTCATTGAAATATCTAAAACAGAATAATTAAGACCAAAATCTGGATCTGTTTCATTAACCGAAGTATCAACTGTAAAAATATAATAGATATTAGGATCTTGCGGTTTAGGAACTACTATAGCAGATTGTGTACTTGATGGATCTCCGTATAATCCAGTTCCGTTTTGAACTATTTGATGATTTTTATTATAAACAGTAATACCATCAGTATACGCTAATAAATTTCCGCTGGCATCTGAAATAGAAGTACAGCCTTCTACAGTGTTTAATTTTCCATTGGTAAGTGGAGTAACACTACCATCATTATTAAAATGTATTCCTGCACCTAATCCAAAATACCAATTAGATGTTTCTCCTTGAGCGAATGCATTCAAGAGACAGAAAAAGCAAATTAATAATGGTAAGTAGTTTTTTTTCATAGCGCTTCTCAGACGCTACAAGATACTATAAATCTCTTTTCTTTAATAGGGCATAAGATAAATAGATGAAAATGGCAGTCCAGCTAAGTACAATTAATATTTCGTACCAGTGAACCTGATAATCAAATTTAAAATTTTCACCCATTTGTTGCGCAGCAGCTTGTACTGCCTTAAGTCTAGAAAACGGTTCTTTAATTAAATTAAACATTGAGTTTAAAGGAAAGAATCCCATAATGGCATCAGTGGTATCTCCATCAAAAAGTTTCCATCGTATCATGCCTCTTACAAAGCCTTCAAAAATTTGCCATAAAATTAGAAACCCTAATGCGAAAGCCGATCTTTTTACTAAAATTCCTAAAAAAAGACAGAAAGAAAAGAAGCCAACAAGCTTAATGAAAAAGGCAAAAATAAATTCTAAATCAGAAAAAATAATAGAAATTTCGGTGAAATCTGAATAAATTAATCCTAAAATAAAAGAAACTACAAAAACAAAAACTGTAGAGATTAGCGAAAAAGAAATAACAGTCAAAAATTTAGAAAGGATAAATTCCTTTTTAGACAAGCCATCTATCAAATTCTGTTTTATAGTTTTATTGCTATATTCATTAGCCATCATAGAAACAATAACAATGGCAAGAAAGAGCTTGAAAAATGCAGTTATAAAAGTATTAAAGTGCCATATGTATGGAAAATTAAAGATTCCTTGTTCCGCTAAATGAAATTTAATTGGGCCAATATCAAATCTTATAGCAGCGACTAATGCAATAGTAGTCAATAGAAAAAAATAAGCGATGATTAAAACTTTACTCGCTCTATTATTCCAAAGTTTTATAAATTCTATTTGTAATAAACGTTTCATGTGTAGTTTTTTTAGTTGTTTTTAGAGCGACTAGTTACTTTCGTTGTTGGTTAGTGTTAAAAATTGTTCTTCTAAACTTTCTCTTCTTTTTAATAAATGAGATAGAATAATGCCCTTGTCAAAAAGAATTTTATTTAGTTCATCTGCATGAATCTCCTCATTCAAAAAAGCTGTGATTAGACCATCATTATTTTTTATTAAATTGAAACTAGCATTACTTTCTAAATAGTTAAGTAGTTCTTTTTCGTTTTTAGTACGAAGCTCAAAAAAGCCATGACTAGCTAACATATTATCAACACTTCCTGAGTATAATTTCTTCCCTTTTCTAAGGATAACAACATGACTACAAACCTTTTCAACTTCATCTAATAAATGAGAAGCTAAAAGTATGGTTGTGCCTATAGCGGCAATTTTTTTAATGATTTCACGAATTTGATGAATACCCTGTGGATCTAAACCATTTGTAGGTTCATCTAAAATAAGTATTTCAGGGTCATTTAATAGGGCAGAAGCTATAGCTAAACGCTGTTTCATCCCTAAAGAATAAGTACTAAACTTGCTGTTTTTTCTATCTAAAAGTCCAACTAATTCTAATTTTTCTTCAATTTTTGATTCTGGAACTTCTTTAATCTTGCATACCAGTTTCAAATTTTGAACTGCAGTCATGTAAGGATAAAAATTGGGTCTTTCAATAATAGCTCCAACCTTTTTCAAAGCTTCATGTGTAGAGGTATTTCCATCAAACCAGTTAAAATTTCCAGAAGTTTCATTTACAACATTTAAAACTATTCCTAAGGTGGTAGATTTCCCACTTCCATTCGGTCCTAGAATGCCATAAACATTTCCTTTTTCTATGGTGAATGATAAATCATTAACGGCGACCAGAGCACCAAATTTTTTTGTTAAATTATTTACGGTGAGAATTGTATTCAAAATAGTGTTGGTTTTTGGGTTGTTCTATAGTATACTTGACGAGGAAATGCTTATTTTGTTACAAGATTAGCACAAATTAATTTAAAGTTAGATACATGTCTGAACGATTGATGTCGAAAAAAAAGCCTGCTTACCCAGTAAGTACTAGGTTAAATAGTTATTTGGAACATTACAACAGAACTATTGAAATTCCAATTTTTTATGAAGATTTACTTCGTTTTTCTGGGTCTATTGTGGTTTATGATTCTAATGATGAAGATAGCTTATGGGTTCGTGTGTATTATTCAGAATATGAGCGTGCAGAAATCGACTTGAGTCTTAAAAGAGTATATTCTATATTGCTTTCTGATGGGGGAGATGATATTTTTCAATATTTAAATGTTGATGCGGTTGACTATTGTACTTTCGGAAATTCTAAACCATTCAGAATAAAAGTTAGAAATATATTAAATGATAATTTCACCTATTTCTATGTGAAAAAAACAGATGCATCTCGAATTTATGGTTTAGAATTAGAACATATGTTGTCCCCTTATAATCTGAATTTTTTAGTGTATAAAAACACACTAATTGAAGAACATATTGCAGGAATTCCAGGAGACGTTTTTATCAAAGAAATTTTGCCAAAATGTCCCGAACCCGAAAAAGCACAATTAGCAAAAGAATTTGTAAAATTTAACGAGCGTTGTATGATTAGATTATTGGGAGATATGCGTTCTTATAATTATGTAATTGTGCCAACCCACGATTTTGATCATGTTGTATATAAAATTAGACCCATAGATTTTGACCAGCAGTGTTTTGAGGGGAAGCTTAAAGTTTACAGACCTCAATTTTTTAAAGAAAATTTTCAAATGGTTGAATTGGTTAGAGCTAAACTTCAAAGAAAATCTGTAGATCAATATAAATTAGAAGAACGGTCTATAGTTGCAAAACGTATAAAAAGTTCGGGTAATAGAATTAAAAGATTATTAAAAGCATGTTTAATTGATGATATTTCTACACCAGAAAATATTGATCTTTTAAAATCACAAATTTTTGAACTTACTTCGGATCCGAAATTTAAAGAATGTACAAAAATGGGCGAAGTTTTAAACCTCGCCCTAGATTTTGTATTACATAATTATGAGGATGTTAGTATGAAGCAAATAATGGAAAATAGAATTAAAATGTAATTTTATTTGAGTACTAACTTTTTTGTTCTTTATTAAAATATACTAGGTAATAGTACATTTGTTTTTCTTCGTCCCATCCTTTTTCAACAAATTTTTGTGCAGATTCGGAGTTAATGAAATCGAGCTTAATTTGTATGTTCGTATCAAGATTGATTACATTCTTAATTTTTTTTCGAGCATCAGATACTGCTTTATTAGCAATATCAAAATTTGAAACATCTTCTACACTATACTTAGGTCCTTTTTCTACTTTATAATGTTTAAATTCTGGTATTAAATCTGGATTTTCCATAACTTCATTTAAGAAGTTTGATTCTTCAAAAGAATCATTTTTCGCAAAATGATTCACCGCTCTATTCATAAATAGTACTTCTTGCTGTTTATCTTCTGCTGGTAAAACAACATCTTTAGCAAAATTCTGACAGAACTTTAAATAATTTTTTGTTTTAAAATTATCATCTGAAAGTGCATCTACACCTAAAAAGTTTTCTAACCAATACTTTGTATCATACCGATTACTGTCTACAGACAAAATTTTATATCCTTCTTCTTTATGTGTGTCAAAAATTAAGCAACCTTTATCTAATTTATTAATATTGATACCTTGCTGAACAATAATATCAAGATTACTTCCTTTTTCTTCAAACTGGATGAAATCGTGTTTTAATTCGCTTTTGAAAATACCAATTGCATTTACTTTTACATTATCTAGTAAAATGCCACTTAAAAATGCTACATACACTTCACCACTTTTTATATGTGGATGGTTGGATTGTTCATACAAATAAGAGGCTATTTTTTTAGAATTTGCATGTGTACTATCTGAATCAGAGAAAATGCCTGAAACAATTTTAAACATTTCATTAAATTCTACGTCAACATCATTGGAAAATTTAAAATAATTTTCTTCCTTTTCACGGAAAGGTTTAAAAAAATATTCTTTTAAAAGACCTGTAGTTTCATCATTTAATGAATGCGGAGTTTCAGATAAGAATATTGCTTCATTCTTATTTTTATTTCCAACACGATGAAGAGAAATAGTTTCGATTTGAGCTGCGTATAAATTGATCATTTTATATAAATGGGGAAATTATAATTAAGTATTCAGTAGTTTAATTCCAGTTTTCATCAAAATCTAAATCATCATAGCTTTCATAAGTGTCATCAAAATCAAATGATGGGTCGGCTTCGAATTTTTTCTCAGGTGGAGAATCTGGTAATTCGCCAAAAGTAAATAATATATTTGGGTAAGATCTTCCGTCTTCTTTATCTATAATATCAGCTAATTCAACAAAGAAAGTCCACATGCTTAAAAAGTCATAAACATAAATAAGTTTGGGAGTATTTTCTGTAATGATATCTTCTAAAAAAGTTTCATTCATTAGCCTTACATCAGAACCATTTTCACTAATATCATGTAAAGCAATTTCTTCATCTTGGTTCCATTCTTCATCACAAGTATAGAATGAAGCCATTTCATTACCTAAAAAACCAAAAGCTTGTGTGATGGCATTATGAAAATCTTCTAAAGTGTTGCTAGCTTCTATTTCAATATCTCTAAAGATATCTTCCTCAGCATCTAAAATTATACGAATTTTGTAAATCATTGTGTTGATTTTTAAAGTGTAACAAAGTTACAAAGTTTTAGGACTTTGAATAGGTTTTAGGGCTTCTAATACTAAATAGAATTGAACCCCAAAAAGGATAGAGGCTATAACTAAATGTATTGTTTGACTACCAAACGGGAAATCAATATAATACATAGTTATCCCAGAAATAACTTCTGTAAAGAGAAGTATAATTACCCATCGTATTTTATTATAACCTAAATTTAATTTTGATATATAGTATGCTAAATATAAATTTAATAAGACTACAATAACTGAAAATGATCTGTGTAGGTAGAATTGTATCTGTGGTTTATTTAGCCAAAGATTTTTAGCATCTTCTCCAACTAAATCTATTTGATGATCTACAAATTGACGAACTTGAGTTCCTAATACAATCTGAATTAGTGTAACGATTAATGCAGTAATTAATAAAAAAACAACTTTACGGTTTGCAATTTTTACTTTTTCTGAAGTTGAAGTTTTATGAATACAATAAAGTATCATAGCAACAATTAATAATGCCATGACCATATGTACTGTAATTTTTACGGGTTCTAAAACAGAATAAACGACTGTAGCACCTAGCCAAGCTTGAAACCCCATCCCAAAAACAACCAACCATGATAATATGGTGATGCGTTTGTTTTTTTTCCAATACCAAAAAGAACAAATTGCTAATATAAATGTTGCTAAACCTGCTAAAGCACCGAATAACCTATTTATATATTCTATCCAAGTATGCCATACGTTAAAAATGGCGTAATCATGTTTGGTATAATTTTCCCAATTTGCATTATTAAATGAAGCTGAAGTTGTAAAATTATCTTTAGCAACTTTTAAGGATTGATTGTGTATGATAACTTGACCTTTCTCAAAAGATCTATTTTGTTGCCATTCTAAAGTAGTAATATCTATAGGAGGAATATAATAACCAAAGCATTTTGGCCAATCTGGACACCCCATTCCACTACCAGTCATACGAACTACTGCACCTGCAATAATTACCAAATAAACTAATACTAAAGCTATTTTAGCTATTTTTCTGAAGTGCTTTTGCATGTGCGTAAAATTATACTGCAAAATTACCACTCTTTATGTTATTAAAGAAGTGCTGAGGTGTAAATGAATCATATAAAATATTTAGTTGTTGAGTCCGATAGTTTTAGCTTTTTTCAGCATAAAAACTTTGGCAGCTTCATAATCATTCGGGATTTCTCCTTCTAAAATAGCTTCTTTTATTGCTTCTTTTAAAATACCTATTTCTCTTGAGGGTTTGAGATTAAAAATTTCCATAATTTCTTCTCCACTAATGGGTGGTTGAAAATTTCGAACATGGTCTCTTTCTTCAACTTCAACGATTTTTTGGCGGACTATTTTAAAGTTGTTTTTATAACGTTTTTGCTTTTTCGGATTTTTGGTAGTTATATCTGCTTCGCAAAGTGTCATTAAATCTTCAATATGTTCTCCCGCATCAAATATTAATCTTCGAACAGCCGAATCTGTTGCATAATCTTCCGATAAAACAATAGGTCTTGAGCTAAGCAATACCATTTTCTGGACAAATTTCATTTTATCATTTAATGGCATGTGTAATCTTTTAAAAAGTTTAGAAACCATTTTTGAACCTATGAATTCATGACCATGAAATGTCCATCCAATTTTTGTATCAAATTTTTTTGTCGGAGCTTTTCCTATGTCATGTAAGAGAGCTGCCCATCGTAACCAAACGTTATTAGTATGTTTAGCGATATTATCAACAACTTCTAATGTATGCCAAAAATTATCTTTATGACGCTGACCTTCAATTTCTTCAATACCCTGCAATGCTGTCAGTTCAGGAAGGATATACGCTAATAATTCTGTCTTATGTAAAAGTTCAAAACCTAATGAAGGTTTTTTGCTGGCTAAAATTTTATGAAGTTCATCAACAATTCTTTCTTTAGAAATAATCTTTATTCTTTCTTTATTCTCTGTAATTGCAAAAAGTGAATTACTATGAATTATGAAATCTAATTGACTAGCAAAACGAATTGCACGCATCATTCTTAAAGGATCATCAGAATAAGTAATACCTGGCTCTAAAGGTGTTCTAATTAGTTTTTTTTCTAAATCTTCAATACCATAAAAAGGATCTAGTAACGTGCCGTAATTAGATTTTTGTAAAGAAATTGCTAATGCATTTATGGTGAAATCTCGTCTTTTTTGATCGTCTTCTAAAGTACCATTTTCAACAACAGGTTTTCTACTGTCTTTATGATAACTTTCTTTTCTAGCACCAACAAATTCTAATTCTATATCGCTATCTTTTATCATAGCGGTACCAAAGTTTTTAAAAACAGAAACTTCAGGTTTATTTTTAAGTTTACTTGCAACTTTTTTTGCTAAATCTATGCCACTGCCAATAACAACAATATCAATATCTTTTGCAGAACCTCGTTTAAGTAAATAATCACGAACAAAGCCTCCAATTACATAACATACAACACCCGATTCTTCGGCTGCATCAGAAATAATTGAAAAAATTTGATTTGAAAGTGCTTGTTTATGATTTGTTTCTGTCATGCTATTCTCGGATAATTTTAACAGTTCCATCATTTCCGAGCTTAATGATAGATGACGGTGTTCCTGAATTTTGATCTCTTTGCAAATTTACCACATACGCTACACCTTTTAAAATCACATCGCTAATTTCTTTAAAAGTTTGTGGTGTAGGTTCTCCAGCAATATTCGCTGAGGTAGAAACTATGGGTTTCTTAAACTTAGTAATCAAATATTGACAAAATTTATCAGATGCTATTCTAATTGCTAATGTATTGTCTTCTGCTATTAAGTTTTTAGCAACACCCACAGGTTGATCGTAAACAATGGTTGTTGGTTTTGTTGCTAAATCGATAATATCATAAGCTACTTCTGGAACTTGTTTTATATGTTTTTCTAGCATAAAATCATTAGCAACCAAGCATATCATTGTTTTTGTGTTCTCACGCTGTTTTAGAGCGTAGATTTTAGCAACGGCTTCCTCATTTGTAGCATCACAACCAATCCCCCAAACTGTATCTGTTGGGTAAAGAATTAAACCACCTTTAGAAAGAGTTTCAATACATTTATTAATTTCTTCCTGCATTATTAACTATTTAATGTGGCAAAAATAGCTATTTAGATATTATTATATTAAAACTTTTAAAATGATAATCTTTAAATATGTTTTTGATATTAAATCTGATAATTATTACAGAATTCTAATTTTATCGTAATTTGTAATTTATTGCGATTACGACTTTTTTTAAATGGAATTATGAAGGATAAAATATCTGTTTTTATTATCACTTACAATGAAGAGAGAATACTAGATAAATGTTTAAATAAACTTTCATGGGTTGACGAAGTTGTTATTGTTGACTCTGGAAGTACTGATGCTACTTTAGAAATTTGTAAAAAATACAACGTAAAAGTATTCCATAAAGATTTTAATGGTTTTGGAGAACAAAAGCAATTTGCCTTAGAACAAACTTCAAATGAATGGGTTTTAAGTTTAGACGCTGATGAAATTCTATCAGATGAATTAATTAATGAAATTCAATCAGTTATAAAAAGCGACACACCCATAAAAGGTTATTATATTAAGCGTAAGCATGTTTTTTTAGGTAAGATTTTTAATTACGGCCATGAAAGCAAGCAATATATACTTCGATTATTTAAAAAAAGCAATGGAAGATTTGATGGACAAAAAGTACATGAAAGTGTTATTTTAGAGGGAGAAACTACAAAACTTAGAAACATTTTTTTGCATTTTACAACTCGCTCTTTAGACAGCTATGTAGAAAAGTTAAATAAATATGCTTCTATATATGCCGAAGGAAAATACCTCAAGAGCAAGAAATATTCTATACTTGAAATTTTTGTTAAAGTTAAATTGGAGTTTTTTATAGTTTATATTTTAAATTTCAATTTTTTAAATGGTAAAGAAGGTTTTTATTGGTCGTATTTAGCGGCTTATTATTCAGGTCTGAAGTATATAAAAACAAACGAGCAATACAAAGAAGTTAAAAAGCAATTACTTTTTTAACCTTGGTATAACTCATTATAAATACTCATAAATTTTTCAGCCTGTTGCTTTTCAGAAAATTTTTGAACAAAGGCGTAACCCTTTTCAGAAATTTCATTTCTTAATTTTTTATCTGAAATTAATAATGAAATTTTTTCTTGTAATTCATCTACATTTGTTGGGTTTATATAAATAGAATCTGCCCCCCCCGCTTCTGGAAAAACACCACTATTTGTAGTAATAACGGGAGTTTTAGAATACATTGCTTCAATTATAGGAATCCCAAAACCTTCAAATATGGAGGGGTAGATAAATAGTGAAGCTAATTGATAAATAATTGCTAATTCATCAATAGTAATATTTTTAAGAAAGAGAACTTTATCACTTAAATTATGTTCTTTTATATATTTTTTGATGATGTTGCTATATTCCGTTTCTCTACCAATAAGGACTAATTTGGTATCTAAATCTTTAATAGCTTTTACAATAGAAAGCGCATTTTTTCGCTCTTCTAATGTGCCTACATTTAAAAGAAATGTTTCGGGTAAGTTATGTTTTAAACGAACAGTTTCTTTATCTTTTGCAGTGTATTCTGTTTTAAATGCCTGATGACAAGACTGGTATATTACTTTTACTTTGCGTTCATCAACTTTTAAAAAATTAATGATATCTAATTTAGTTTGCTCACTAATAGCAATTATAATATCGGCGTTTTTTGCAGCTTTTTTAAATTTAAAAAAATGAATTTTTCGGTCGAAATAAGAATATAAATTGGGATATCTAATAAAGATTAAGTCGTGTATAGTAACAACACTTTTAATATTTCTTTTTTTTAAACCAGATGGAAGTTCACCTGACAATCCATGAAATATTGTAACACCATCATTTACAAGATCGTTTACAATTCCCCTTTGTCGCCAATAATTTTTAAACTTCTTATAAAAATTTGTGGAAGGTATTTTTTCAACTACATTTTCTGTATCTGATATGAAAAGTGGTTTTTGTCGCTTTTTAGGATTGTATAAAAAATAAAGGTTTTGAGGATAAAAATTTGCTAATGAGCGTATTAAATCTCGGCCATAATTTCCTAAACCTGTAGTATTATGGTAGACCCTTTTAGCTTCAAAACCTATTTTCATTTTGTTAATCTTGAAGTTCTTTAATTTTGATATATTTTACAAATGTTCCAAAGGCTTCAAATGAGCAAATAATAAAACCAGTAAAACCATCTAAAAATCCTAAGCGAATAAAATAGTTTTTAAAAAATTTCCATGTGGGATTTACAAATATTTTAAAATAACCTACCTTTTTTTTATTTTGTTGAATATGACTTTTCGCGGCAATATCAGTAAAGTTATTTACTTTTAAAAAGTGCTCACTATATGTATCATAAGCCCAATGTAAAAGATCACCATTTAATTTTCCTAAAGTACCACCTTTGTTTAACTCAAGAAAATCGTGAGGATTTTTACCAACCCATTTTCCTGTTCCTTTTTTTAATAAACGAATTCTGGTATCAGGATACCAATTAGAATGCTTTACCCATTTACCACAATAGCTGTTTAGCCTATTTAATTGATAACCATCATACTTCAAATTATCTTTAATACTCAAAATATGTTGTTGAAGTTCTTTTGATAATGCCTCATCTCCATCAAGAGATAAGGCATATTCATATGATGTTTTTTCAAGAGCAAAATTTTTTTGCTCCAGATATCCTAAAAATTTTTGCTCAATAAAGACTACATTATACTTCTCGCAAATTTCTTTGGTTTTGTCTGTAGAATAAGAATCTACAACAACAATTTCATCTACGACTCCAACTAAAGAAGCTAAACATTTTTCAATATATTTTTCTTCATTAAAAGTGATAATGACACCAGAAATTTTACTCATTTTAATGATTTATTACTGTAATTAGCCTATTTCTTCAATTATTTTAATAATTTCAAAAATATCTTTATTTCAATATACTTTGTGTTAAACCGCTACATCATATTCTCTAAGTGCATCGTTTAGAGAAGTCTTTTTATTGGTACTTTCTTTACGAGTTCCTATAATTAAAGCACAAGGAACATTGTATTCACCAGCAGCGAATTTTTTAGTATAACTACCAGGTATAACAACAGATCTAGCAGGCACAAGCCCTTTGCGCTCTATTGGAGTATCACCTGTAACATCAATAATTTTAGTAGAAGCTGTCAATACAACATTAGCACCTAAAACGGCTTCAGTTTCTACACGAACACCTTCTACAACAATACATCTTGAGCCAATAAATACATTATCCTCAATAATTACAGGAGCTGCTTGTAATGGTTCTAAAACACCACCAATACCAACACCGCCGCTAAGGTGCACGTTTTTACCAATTTGAGCACAACTACCTACGGTTGCCCATGTATCTACCATAGTTCCCTCATCTACATAAGCTCCAATATTTACATAACTAGGCATTAAAATAGTGCCTGAAGAAATATAAGCACCATGTCTTGCGGTTGCGCCAGGAACAACACGAATACCTTTTGCTTCGTAGCCTCTTTTTAATGGCATTTTATCATGATACTCAAAAATACCAGCTTCTAAAGTTTCCATTTTTTGAATTGGGAAATAAAGTACTACAGCTTTTTTCACCCATTCATTTATTTGCCAACCGTTTTCAGTTGGCTCTGCACATCTCACTTTTCCGTCATCTAATAATGAAATAACTGAGCGTATTGCATCTTGTGTTGCACTTTCTTTTAATAATTCTCGGTTATCCCAAGCTTTTTCTATTTGTTGTTGTAATTCGGTCATTGTACTATAAAAATTTCATCAAATATAAGTCGAAGACACTAATTAATTGCACTAATTTATAGTTATAACAATTTATCCTTTATTTTTGCAAAAAATAAATTGAATGGGAAGAATTGTTGCACTCGATTATGGAAAAGTACGCACAGGTATAGCAGTTACTGATGAGTTGCAAATAATAGCTTCAGGTTTAACTACAGTTTTGACTAAGGATTTACTGATTTTTTTAAAAGATTATTTGAATAAAGAAAATGTAGAACGAATAGTGATTGGTGAGCCTAAACAAATGAATAACGAAGTTTCTGAGTCGGAAGCTTTAATTATATCGTTTTTGGCTAAACTTTCATCAGCATTTCCTAAAATCAGCATAGAACGTCAAGATGAACGGTTTACCTCAAAAATGGCTTTTCAATCTATGATTGATACTAGTTTAAAAAAGAAACAAAGAAGAGATAAAGCACTAGTTGATGAAATAAGTGCAACACTAATTTTACAAGCATATTTAAATAGAATTCAATAATATGATATTACCAATTATAGCTTATGGAGATCCGGTCTTAAGAAAAGTAGGCGATGATATTACACAAGAGTATCCTAATCTTGAAACCTTAATTGAAAATATGTGGGAAACCATGTATAATGCAAACGGAGTAGGTTTGGCAGCACCACAAATAGGTTTACCGATACGTTTATTTGTAATTGATACAACTCCTTTTTCTGACGATGAAGATTTATCAAAAGAAGAACAAAAAGCATTAAACGGATTCAAAAAGGTATTTATAAATGCTGAAATTGAAGAAGAGACAGGAGATGAATGGGCTTTTAATGAAGGTTGTTTGAGTATTCCAGATATAAGAGAAGATGTGAATAGAAAAGGAACTATTACTATTTCTTATTTGGATGAGAATTTTAAAGAACATAAAGAAACGTATGATGGGTTGCTAGCTCGCGTTATTCAGCATGAGTACGATCATATTGAAGGAATTTTGTTTACTGATAAATTGTCAAGTTTAAAAAAGAGATTGATTAAAGGTAAATTGAGTAATATTTCTAAAGGAAAAATTAATGCAGAATACCGTATGAAATTTCCTGATATAAAAAAAGGTAGGTAATCTAGTTTTTTTATAACCTTAAAAGTTTAATATTTGCCCAGAAATTAAAATAATACATGAGTTTAGATAAAATTTTATCCATAGGAGGAAAACCAGGACTGTTTAAATTATTAACACAAACAAGAGCAGGTTTTGTAGCAGAATCGTTATTAGATGGAAAAAAAATTACGGTTAGTTTCAAAAATAATGTAAGTGTACTTTCTGAGATTGCGATTTATACTTTAGATGAAGAAGTGCCATTGCGAGAAGTTTTTCTGAAGATACAAGAAAAAGAAAATGGAGAAAAAACTCCTGTTAGCCATAAAGATGATAAGTTAAAATTAGAAGAATATTTTTTTGAAGTACTTCCTAATTATGATGAAGATAGAGTATATGCAAGTGATATAAAAAAAGTCATTCAGTGGTATAATATGCTTCTTGAACAGGGTATAACCGATTTTTCTGAAAAAGAGGAAGAAAAGAAAACAGAAGAAGTAGAAGAAAAAGAAGTTATTAGCCAAGAAAAAACAAAAAAAAGCACTCCTAAAAAAGCAGCTACAAAAAAATAATTAAGCTATTTAGTTCAAAGAAAAGTAAAAAGTCTTCAAATTTTTGAAGGCTTTTTTTTTGGATTTTATTCCCATAAATATTCCTATATTTAAACTGACTAAACTAATTTTAACCAACCACTCATGAAAACGTACTCAAAATTACATTTTGTACTTATAGCCTTGTTGACAAGTACAAGTAGTTTTTATCTTTCTGCTCAAGATACTATAGCAAAAAATGACACACTTAAAATTGCAACTAAAGAGCTTCCGCTTGAACCAGAGCGAAAAATTTCATTTACCACTAATAAAGGAACTTGGATATCTTTAGATGTAAGTCCAGATGGTAAAACGATTGTTTTTGATTTAATGGGAGATATATATTCGATTCCTATATCTGGGGGTACAGCCACTCAAATAACTAAAGGTTTAGCTTATGATGTGCACCCAAGGTTTAGTCCAGATGGAAAATCACTTTTATTTATATCCGATAAAAGTGGTTCTGATAATATTTGGACAATGGATTTGGTTACCAAAGAGGATAAACAAATCACAAAAGATACAAAACATAACTTTTTTTCTGCAGAATGGACACCTGATGGAGAATATATTGTAGGAGGAAAAGGGCGAAGAAATATCAAATTAAATATTTACAGTAAAGAAAGTGGTACTGGTAGCGAACTTTTTGGAGAGCCGAAAAGTATAAAAGCAATAGATCCTGCTTTTAGTGCCGATGGAAAACTACTGTATTTCTCGCAACGAAATGGCGCTTGGAATTACAACGCTCAATTACCTCAATACCAGATAGGTACCTATGATATGGAAGATGCGGATATGGCTGTAATTACTTCTCGTTATGGTTCTGCATTTACACCGACACTTTCACCAGATGGTAATTGGCTAGTCTACGGAAGCCGTTTTGAAGAGCAAACAGGTTTGGTATTACGTAATTTAAAAACAGGAGAGGAAAAATGGTTAGCTTATCCTGTACAGCGGGATGAACAAGAATCAATTGCGCCTTTGGGAGTTCTACCAGCTATGTCTTTTACACCAGATAGTAAAAATTTAATTGCTTCGTATGGTGGTAAAATTTACGCTATTTCCATAAGTTCTAATACAGCAGTTGAAATTCCCTTTACAGTTGATGTAAATCTTGATTTAGGGCCAAGATTGGAATTTAAGTATCCTATTGAAGATACTAAAGAAGCATTAGTTACTCAAATACGTGATGGTAAGCCGTCACCTGATGGAAAAAAATTAGCTTTTACAGCTTTGAATCGTTTGTATATTATGGATCTGCCAAATGGTACTCCAAAGCGAATGACTACGAATGAATTTACTGAAGCTCAACCTTCATGGTCACCTGATGGTAAGTTTTTGGTCTTTACAACTTGGAAGCAAGGTGGAGGACATCTGTATAAAATCAATATTGAAGGACGTTCAAAACCAGTTCAATTAACCAACGAAACCGGAATTTATACAAACCCAGAATGGTCGTATAAAAGTAATCGTATTGCCTTTCAAAGAGGTACAGCTCAAACGTATGATGATGCCATCGGACCACAAGCTAGTATGGCTCAAGAAGATTTAGTTTGGATTTCTACAGATGGAGGTACAATTAATATGATCGATAAATCAAAAGATCGAGAAAAACCACATTTCACAAAAGTTGATGATCGTATTTATTTAAGTAAAGATGATGCTCTAATTTCTATCCGTTGGGATGGAACTGATGAAAAAGAACATCTTAAATTAACAGGAATTGAAACATTTGGTTCACAAGATATATTTGGTAAAGATCATGATGATGTAACAGGAGATATGCCTTCAGTAATGCCAACAGCAGAAGAGGGGTGGAGAGAAAATAATACAGCTTCTAAACCTTCAGAAATCCGAATTTCACCTGATGGAAAATCTGCATTGGCAAAAATTAATAATGATATTTATGAGGTGACTATTCCAAGATATGGCAAAACACCAACAATTTCGTTAGCAAAAGCGGATGCCGCAGCATTTCCTGCTATGAAATTAACAGTCTTAGGAGGAGAATTTCCTGCATGGTCTTCTGACAGTAAAAAAATACATTGGTCATTAGGTACGAGTCATTTTAGATATGATTTAGAAGCTGGAAAAAAATTCCAAGACAGTCTAACTTTAGCAAAAAAGAAAGAAAAAGAATTAAAAGAAACAGAAAAGACTTCAGATAGTACTAAAACGGATAAAAAAGAAAAGGATGATAAAAAGAAAGATCCAAAGTTTGAAGCTGATGAGTTTAAAATAAAAGTAACCTATACTAAAGATATTCCAGAAGGTGTAGTAGTATTAAAAGGAGGAAGAATTATTACCATGAAAGGTAATGAAGTTATAGAAAATGGTGCAATCTTAATTAAAAATAATAGAATAAAAGCCATTGGAAATTCTGAAAGCTTTACAATTCCGAAAGGGGCTAAAATAATTGATGTAACTGGTAAAACAATTACTCCCGGTTTTATAGATACTCATGCACATATGTGGCCAAATTGGGGGATTCATAAAGATCAAGTTTGGATGTATTCTGCAAACCTTGCTTATGGCGTAACTACTACCAGAGACCCGCAAACTGGCACAACTGATGTTTTAACATATTCCGATATGGTCGAAGCAGGCATAATTGATGGGCCACGTGTTTATAGCACGGGACCTGGAGTTGGATATTGGATGTATAAAATTGAAAGTTTAGAACATGCTAAGGAAGTCTTAAAGCAATACAGCGAATATTATCATACCAAAAGTATTAAAATGTATTTAGTAGGTAATAGACAACAACGTCAATGGATTATTATGGCAGCAAAAGAATTAAAATTGATGCCTACAACTGAAGGAGGACTAGATTTTAAATTAAATATGACGCAATTGTTGGATGGCTATCCAGGACATGAACATGCATTACCTATTTATCCTATTTATGAAGATGTGATAAAGACAATTGCACAATCTAAAATGGCAGTTACTCCAACTTTATTGGTGTCATATGGCGGGCCATGGGCAGAAAATTATTATTATTCAAGAGAGAATGTTTGGGGAGATCCAAAAATTCAATATTTTACCCCTTACGAAGAGTTAGCACAAAAATCGAGACGCAGACCAGGATGGTTCATGGATGAAGAGCATATTTTTAAAAAGCATGCAGAATTTATGAAAGATTTGGTTGAAGCTGGAGGTTTAGCTGGTATTGGTAGTCATGGACAATTACAAGGCTTGGGTTATCACTGGGAGTTATGGTCTATTGCCAGTGGTGGAATGAAAACTATTGATGCGCTTAAAGAAGCAACCATATTAGGAGCAGAAGCACTTGGTTTAGATGGCGATATTGGTAGTCTTGAAGTAGGTAAATTAGCTGATATTCTAATTCTAGATAAGAACCCAATTGATAATATTCGTAATAGTAATACCGTAAAATATGTGATTAAAAATGGTAGAATTTATGATGCAAATACCTTAGATGAGGTTTGGCCTTTGGAAAAGAAAGCAGATTCTTTTTATTGGCAAACTAAAAAACCTACAGGCTTACCTGGAATTAAAAAGTAATCGTAAATAAAACAAAAAAAGACCCCATCATTATTTTGTATGATGGGGTCTTTTTTTATAGTACTTAATTTTAATTGAAAAGTATACAAACAGGGGTTGGAGCTTCAATTTCAGATATGAAAGTTAAAAGACCAGTTTCAGAATTTCTTTTGAAGGAAACGAGGTTATCTGTATCTTGATTTGCCACAATTAAATAAGAATCATCTGGAGATAATGAAAAATTTCTTGGGTTATTACCTCGAGTAGATTCAAGATTTAATAAAGTTAAACTACCATCTTCTTGTACTGAGAATATTGCAATACTATCATGTCCTCTATTTGAGGCATAAACAAATTTACCATCAGATGAGATATGAATATCAGCAGCTTTACTATATTCAGAAAATCCTTCAGGAAGCGTGGAAATAGTATTCATTATTTCGTATGTTCCAGTTTCTGATTTAGAAATAAAGGTTATTGTATTATCTAACTCATCTAAAACATAAACAATATTTTTAGTTGGATTAAATGCGACATGTCTTGGTCCAGCACCTTCAGCCATTGCAAGCTTATTTAGTGCTATTAATTTATTTGATGTGGTATCTATTTTTGAAAACCAAAGTTCATTAGTTCCTAAATCAACAGCAATAATGTTATTTTGATTATCTTTTTCAAACCATACAGAATGAGCATGAGGTCCTTCTTGTCTATCTGTAGTACCTTTGCCTTGATGTTGTTGGACATCTAAAACATCGCTTAATTTACCACTTGAATCTAATTTTAGTAAGCCTACGTTTCCACCGGTATAATTAGCAGCTACAACAAAACCTTCTTTATTAACGCCAACAAAGCAAGGATGAGCACCTCCAGAAGGTGATCTACTAATTAATTGTAGACTGTCTTTATCAATTTTATATGATTCAATAAAACCTACGCTATCTCTATTAACTTCATTAACAGCTAAAAGATAATTTTTATCATCACTTAAAGCTAAAAACGATGGATTATTTGAAGTAACAGCTAAGCCTATTTTTTTTAAACTTCCATTTTCTTCTAGAACATATTTGTAAATACCCTTACTGTCTTTTTCAGTATAAGTACCCACATAAAAAGCAAAATCGTTTTTATTTTCGATAGTTTCTTTTTCCACTTTTTTTTCGGGTTTACAATTCGTCAATAGAAGTAGTATAACTAGACTTACGTAGATCTTCATTTTTTAATTTTTAAGAGGCATTTCAATGTCTAAAATATTCTTTTTCCAATCAATAAGCTTAGAAGGATAATAATTTACTTTCATTCTTTCTAAATAAGGAGTTTGATTTGCTAAACGAATCTTATAATTCTCCCAATTTCTATTTTCATCTGTGGTCCAACCAAGTTCTGCGTAACCTATAATTCTAGGAAAAGCAAGATATTCAATTTCGTCCATATTTGAAATGGTTTCCGACCAAAGAGGTGCCTCAATACCTAGAATATTTTCTTTAGGAAGCTCTGCTATAAAATGCTCCGGCGACCATGTGTAAGCACTATCAACAGGAACATAACCAGCCCAATGTAAACCAAATTTTGATACACTATCGTATTGCATATCAAGATACATTTTTTTTGCAAGAGAAAGAATCACCTTTGAGCCATTTTTGGCAGCTCTAATTGCATTTTCTTCCGCACTCCAAACTTGAGCAACCGTAGTTGAATCAATAGCTGATTGTGTAATTTCACCCCAACCAATCATTATTTTTCCATTTTTTTGAACTAATTTTTCAACTCTTTTAACAAAATGAATATAATCTTTCTTTTTAGTTACATGACTTTCGTCGCCTCCAATATGAAAATATGGACCTGGACTAATTGCTGAAATTTCTCTAATAACATCATCAATAAAATCATAGGTAGTTTCCTTATTAGCATCAAAAGTACTAAAGCCAACCTTTGTGCCTGTATATGTTTTTGGTGTTTTTCCATTTCCATTTAAGAAGGGGTAGGCAACAGAAGCTGCATTGGTATGGCCTGGCATATCTATTTCTGGAACAATAGTAATATAGTGCTCGGCTGCATAAGCTACGATAGATTTGTAATCTTCTTGTGTATAAAAACCACCTTCGCCATCGCCAACTTCTGTATTACCAGAGGCGATAGTTAAATTTGGTCTAGATTTTATTTCAATTCGCCAACCTTGATCATCAGATAAATGTAAGTGCAGTGCATTTATTTTATAATAGGCTAAAAGATCAATATATTTTTTTACATCAGCTACACTAAAAAAGTGTCTTGCAACATCTAACATGGCACCTCTATACTCAAAATGGGGAGTATCTATAATTTTTCCAGTAGGTATTAGCCACATTTTATTTGCACTAAGTGTATCATTACTTTTATTTGGAATAATTTGTCGTAATGTTTGTATGCCTCTAAAAGCTCCTTCAGAAGTTTTAGCATTCACTATTATAGAATCTTTTGTAATGTATAATTGGTACGATTCGTTCGTTTTTAAATCTAAACTATCAGATTGATTTATGAAAATAATACGGTCAACAGTTTCTGATATTGAATTATTTACAGGAATTGATAATTGTATTTGTTCTTCTATTTTTTTTGATAGAAATTCACCAACCTCTTGAAAGCCAGATGTCGCTTGTGATGTATATATGACAGTATTTTTATCTAGTCCAAATGCAGAATTAGTTGCAATTACTTTTTCTGGCATTGGAATCATGTTTTCAATTGCTAAATCTGTTTTAGGAAAATTAATAATTATTTTCTTTTTATTTTCTCCACAGGATATTGAAATTAAGGCAAGAGAAAAAAGAGCGATACTATAAATGGTTATTTTTTTCATTAAATATAAAATAGGAAGGGATTAGTCTAAATAATTTTTAATTATGGAATACCAAAGATTATAACCTTCAGCATTCATGTGCAAACCATCATCAATAAAAAGTTCAGTTTTTAACTTATTTTTATTTAGCATAATGTTCCAAACATTTGCAAATTCTAAATTTTCATCTTTATTACAAAATCTTCGTAATTTTCTATTTAGTTTTTTGTACTTGTTCTTTAAATGCCACCTAACAATACTCGGTTTAGGAGAAATAAGCACAATTTTTGTAGTGCTATTTTGACTTTTTATTTTTGAAATAATAGTAGAGAATGATTGTAATATTTCTTTAGATTTTTTGTTAGCAGAAATATCATTATCACCTTCATAAATAAAAACCTTTTTAGGCTTATAATTTAAGATAAGTTCATTAGTATAGCCTAGTAAATCTATAGTTTGTGAGCCGCCAAAGCCTGAATTTATAATTTGATGTTCAGGAAACATTTCTTGAATGTTTTTCCACATTCTTACACTTGAACTTCCAGTAAAAACTATAGTTTCTCGTGCAGAATCCCAAATGCTATCATATTTTTGAGTTATAGAATTAACTTCATTTTTAAAAGCAGGATTGTTTTGTGATTGACCTAATAGATGAAATAATAAGAATGTAAAAAGAAAAAACCTCACGTAAATTTAATTTAGCTTCTAATATACTTTTTCTAATTTAATTGTTCAAGTAATTTAGACCAATGAAAGAAATGAGATACTTAACAACGTGTTTATTTGTATTAATAACAAAGTGTTATAAAATTACTTGCATCTTATTTATCGTTAATTGTATATTTGAAACTTAAAATTCGGGATGTAGCGCAGCCCGGTAGCGTACACGGCTGGGGGCCGTGTGGTCGCAGGTTCAAATCCTGTCATCCCGACGAATAGGGTGTTAAATAACATCAAAAAATAGCTAATCGTATGATTATCAGATGTTTTAATTTTTTTTGAAATCATAAGATTAGCTTTAAAATGGCTTGAAAGGTTACCTATTCGGTTACCTATTTAGAGCCACTTTTTTTTACTATATTGTAACTTCTTAACTTTTGACTTTCGCTTCGATTTGATTTTCGTAAAACAAATTGAATATTCACTTAAATCAAGAGTATATGCGGACTTCAAGAAGTTTTAGTATTCATTTCTGGCTAAATATTGCCAAGCAAAAAGATGGAATAGCACCAATTTATGCGAGAGTTACCATAGATGGAAAGCGTGCTGAAATCAGTTTACAACGACAAACATCGGTTACCTATTGGGATACCAAATCAAAGAAAAGCACAGCAAGGACTGTTGAAGCTAAAGAATTGAACAACTATTTAGACCAAGTATATACCAAATTGCTCACCTGTCATAAACAATTATCATCTGATTTTGAGCTAGTTACGTCTAATTTAGTTAAAGCAAGGTACGTCGGGCAAGATGAACGACACAAATCTTTACTTGATTTGGTAACTTACCATAATGAAAATATGATTGGAGTTCTAAAAACTGGAACATTAAAAAATTATTACACCACAGAGAATTACTTGAGACGTTTTCTGTCACAAAGGAAGAAAACTAAAGACATTTATTTAAAGCATCTGACTTTTAGTTTCATTATCGATTTTGAGCAATATCTTAGAAGAACACCATCATTGCAAAAAGGAAATCGATTAAACAATAATGGGGTTATGAAGCATTTAGAACGACTTCGCAAATTAATGAATCTTGCTCTTGACTTAGAATGGCTAGATAAAAATCCTTTTGCAAGATATAAGTTGAAATTTATTCGATACCAAAAGGAATTTCTATCAAAAGAGGAATTAAAGATTTATGAAGAAAGTCAACTTTCAGTAAGTGGATTGCAAATAGTAAAAGATGTATTTGTTTTTTCATGTTATACAGGTCTTTCTTATTCTGACATAAAACTTCTTACCGAAGATAATATACGTAAAGGAATTGATGGGGACTATTGGATTTTCACTCGAAGAGAGAAAAACCAACAACCTGTGAAAATACCATTGTTGGATAAGGCCTTAGAAATTTTAAAAAAGTATGAAAATTATTCTTTTGAGAATAACGGAAGGCTTTTGCCGGTCTTTACAAATCAAAAAGTCAATCAATATTTAAAAGAGATTTCAAAGGAATTAGGTATTTATAAAAATATCACATTTCATTCAGCTAGACATACGTTTGCGACTACAATTACATTATCCAACGGAGTACCAATAGAAACAGTCTCAAAAATGTTGGGACATACCAAGATATCCACGACCCAAATTTATGCTAGAGTTTTGGAAGAAAAGATTTCCTTGGATATGAATGACTTGCGAAATGTTTTGAATTGTAATCCTAATTTAATATGAAAATTCATTCCTGAAATCATTGCATAGTTAAAATGCTTTATTGTTTAAAAATTAGATGAGTGAATTTTATGAAATTAGAGATGTTATTTTGGATTACGGAGGTAACAAATACGTTAAAAATAATTTTTACTTGAAAAATTTTGTACTTTTGTTGTATTAATGAAAAAAGTTTTTTACAAAATATCATCCTTTTGCATGGCACTTTTGGTGCTATTGTCTACGGTGTCTTTCACAGTTGAGAGTCATTATTGTGGTGATATTTTAGTTGATTCTTCCTTGTTTGGGCACGTTGAAACTTGCGGAATGGAAGTTCAACAAAAACCATCTTCGTCAGAATGTAACATTACGAAGAAAGATTGTTGCAGTGATGAGCAAATTGCTATTAAAGGGCAGGAAACTTTAAAAACGTCTTTTGACAAGATAGAAAAAAGTCAACAGATATTTATTGTGGCTTTTTTCCACACCTATAAAAATCTGTTTTTAGAACCTCAAACAGATTCTAATTCTTTTAAAAAATACTCACCTCCTCTCTTGGTCAGGGATATTCAAGTTATAGACCAAACTTTCCTTATTTGAGAGCATATTTATGATTAATTGCCATGCTATTGATTTAGCGTGGTTTTAGGCCTTTATTGCCTTTGGAACATTTCTTCTATTTCCAACTCAATAATCTCATAAAATGCTTAATAAACTCATAAAATACTTTTTAGAGAACAAACTGGTTACTGTTCTCATTTTAATAACTTTAATTACATGGGGAGTTGTTACTTCTCCCTTTAATTGGGACACAGGATTCCTGCCGAAGGATCCCGTCCCAGTAGATGCCATACCCGATATTGGAGAAAATCAACAAATTGTTTTTACACAATGGCCAGGGCGTTCTCCGCAGGATATCGAGGATCAGATATCCTATCCCATGACAACTTATTTATTAGGAATTCCAGGTGTAAAGACTATTCGTAGTTCTTCTATATTCGGATTTTCCAGCATCTATATTATTTTTAATGATGATATAGAATTTTATTGGTCGCGTTCTCGTATTCTAGAAAAACTAAATTCATTACCGGCAGGTCTGTTACCTGATGGAGTAACCCCAACCTTGGGACCAGATGCGACTGCATTAGGTCAAGTATATTGGTATACTTTAGAAGGCAGAGATAAAGATAATAACCCTACTGGTGGCTGGGATTTACACGAAATACGTACTGCACAAGATTTTTATGTAAAATATGGACTTAATGCTGTTGATGGTGTTTCTGAAGTTGCTTCCATTGGTGGATTCGTACAAGAATATCAGATAGATGTAAACCCAGATGCCCTTAAAGCATATAATATTCCATTACACAAAGTAATGCAGGCTGTACAGAAGTCTAACAAAGATGTAGGTGCAAAAACCATAGAAATCAACCAAGCGGAATATCTCGTAAGAGGTTTGGGATACGTTAAAAAAACAGAAGATATTGAAAAAGCCGTTGTTGCCGTTCAAGACAACGTTCCCGTTCGTATCAAAGACATTGCTGTGGTTAGTTTAGGGCCTGCTACACGAAGAGGGGTGCTTGACAAGGGCGGTGCGGAAGTTGTAGGAGGAGTTGTAGTCGCAAGATATGGGTCAAATCCATTAGCAGTTATTAATAATGTAAAGGAAAAAATAAAGGAAATAGCTCCAGGATTACCAAAAAAGACATTGGCTAATGGAGTTGAAAGTCAACTAACCATTGTTTCATTTTATGACCGTACACAACTAATACATGAGACTATTGGAACTCTAGAAAATGCCCTATCACACGAAATTCTGATAAGTATAATTGTTGTGTTAATTCTGGTACTGAATTTACGAGCTTCTATTATCATTTCGAGTTTATTACCAGTTGGGGTATTGATGACCTTTATCGTCATGCGGTATGCAGGAGTAGATGCTAATGTAGTGGCACTTTCTGGCATAGCTATAGCCATTGGGGTTATGGTCGATGTCGGGATCATCTTCATAGAAAACATTATTCGCCATCTAGAAATGCCCGAAAACCATGGAGTAAAAGGTAAGGAACTCATGAAGGTAATCTATAAAGCGACCATTGAAGTGGCTTCGGCAATTACCACGGCGTTAGCTACTACGGTAGTCAGTTTTGTCCCAGTTTTTGCTATGGAATCCGCTGAAGGTAAATTATTTAGACCATTAGCCTTTACCAAAACTTTTGCTTTGTTAAGTGCCTTTGTTCTCGGTCTAATTGTACTACCTGCCTTTGCCCATTTCATATTTGGCATCGACTATAACAAGAAAAGGGTTCGCAGATTCTGGGGCATCCTATTGATCGTGTCGGGGATTATATTCTCGATTTATGCCTGGATGATATTACCACTGGCTCTCAGTTTAATTGGAATAAATAATATTTTAGAACCCCGATGGTCCGAGAAATATAGAGCATTACCCAATTACATCAATTTAGGGCTAACGATTTTCATTGCTTCTTTTTTTCTTACAGAAGAGTGGATGCCATTAGGCCCTCAAAACGGTATTATTATCAACTACTTTTTTGTTTTGTTTTTGGTTGGAATTATTTTGGCAGCATTATCGGCCATTGTACATTTTTACACACCTGTGCTAAGATGGTGTTTGCAAAATAAAGGAAAATTTATGCTTATCCCTTTTGTAACACTGTTTTTTGGAGTATTGGTTTGGATTGGTTTCGATAATACTTTTGGAATTGTAGCTAAAGGCTTTGAAGCTGTAGGATGGAAAAGTATTAGACAAACTTCGGGTTGGCAAGCCGCCTCAAATAGATTCCCTGGAATAGGTTCGGAGTTTATGCCATCTTTAAATGAAGGTAGCTATCTATTAATGCCAACCTCAATGCCACATTCAGGATTGGAATATAATAAGAATGTGGTAGGACAATTGGATATGCTTTTGGGAAGTATTCCAGAAGTAGATTTAGTAGTTGGAAAGTTAGGTCGTGTAGAATCTGCGTTGGATCCAGCACCTATTTCAATGTATGAGAACATCATCAATTATAAACCTGAATTTATTTTAGATGAAGAGGGACATAGGTTACATTTTAAAGTGGATAAAAAAGACAGATTTATTACTGTTCAAAAAGATACCCTAACCAATGAAGAAGCTTTGAAACAGGGGATTACAGAAAAGGATTTGATTAAAGATGATAATGGTGAATTCTACCGTAACTGGCGGCCACAGATTAAATCTCCAGATGATATTTGGGATGAAATAATAAAAGTAACCAAAATACCAGGGGTCACTTCTGCTCCAAAATTACAGCCTATAGAAACGCGGTTAGTGATGTTGCAAACTGGGATGCGAGCTCCAATGGGTATAAAAGTATATGGCCCTGATTTGAAAACCATTGAGGATTTTGGAATGCAGCTGGAAGGTATTTTAAAAGAAGTCCCTTCAGTAAAAGCAGAAGCCGTGTTCGCCGACCGTATTGTCGGAAAGCCTTACTTGCACCTTAATATTAACAGAGATGAAATTTCAAGATATGGACTTAATGTTGAAGACGTGCAACAAAGCATTGAAACTGCAATTGGTGGAATGAAAATATCTTCTACAGTCGAAGGAAGAGAGCGTTTTCCAATTAGAGTGCGTTATCCAAGAGAATTAAGGGATGATCCAGAAGCATTAAGTAAGATATTGATTCCTACTCCAGTGGGGGCTCAGATACCACTTTCACAAGTAGTCGATTTTGAATATGTAAGGGGACCACAAGCCATCAAAAGTGAAAATACCTTTTTAGTTGGTTATGTTCTTTTCGATAAGAGAGAAGGCAACGCAGAGGTAGACGTTGTAAACGATGCACAAAAAGCTATTCAAAAAAGGATTGATGTAGGGGAATTAATTGTTCCAGCTGGTATTAGCTACAAATTTTCGGGTAGTTATGAAAACCAGATTAGGGCAGTAAAAAGATTATCCATTGTAATACCTATTAGTTTGGTTATCATTTTCTTGCTGCTGTTTTTTCAGTTCAAGACAGTTATTGCTTCATCCATCCATTTTTCGGGAGTATTTGTTGCTTTCGCAGGAGGATTTATTTTGTTGTGGCTTTACGGGCAGGATTGGTTTATGAATTTTACTATTTCAGGTGTCAATATGCGTGATCTGTTTCAAATGCATACCATTAATTTAAGTGTTGCAGTATGGGTAGGCTTTATTGCGCTGTTTGGAATAGCCACAGATGATGGTGTCATCATGGGAACCTATATACATCAAGTTTTCGAGGAAAAGAAACCAGATACAATAGAGGGAGTACGGGCAGCAGTTTTGGAGGCTGGTAAAAAAAGAGTTCGCCCAGCAATGATGACAGCAGCTGTGGCAATTATAGCACTCTTGCCAGTTCTTACCTCTACAGGGAAAGGAGCAGATATTATGATTCCTATGGCTATCCCAACCTTCGGTGGTATGACCATACAGATTATGACCATGTTTGTAGTTCCAGTTCTTCAAGCGTACTGGAGAGAAACAGTTATTAAAAATCAAACTAAAAAATTGAAATAAAATGAAAAGTATATTGATAATACTAATATTATTTTCAGGCATGGGATCCTTTGCCCAGACCTTGGAAGAATATTTCAAGGTTGCTGCCGATAATAACCCTGGATTGCTTTCTCAATACAAAGAATTTGAGGCTGCATTACAAAAAGTACCACAAGTAAGTACTTTGCCCGATCCATCACTTTCGGTGAGTGCGTTTGGTCAAATGGTGGAGACAAGAGTAGGGCCACAAATGGCTAGGTTTTCGTTATCCCAGATGTTCCCTTGGTTTGGGACTTTAAAAGCACAGGGCGACGCTGCAACTTTAATGGCCGAGGCTAAGTATCAATCTTTTTTAGATGCACAGAATAAACTTTACTATGATGTATCAGCGGCATACTTTCCTTTATATGAACTCCAAGAATGGATAAAAATAGAAGAAAGGAATGTTGCTATTCTAGAATCATATAAAACCATTACCAATTCAAAATTTAAGAATGGAGCAGGAACAATGGTTGATGTGTTGCGTGTAGATATCATGTTAAAGGAGTCGCAGACAAATTTGAAAATTCTAAATAAAAAGAGTACTCCCTTATTAGCATTATTCAATAAATTATTAAACCGTGGTGAATTAGAACCCGTAATCATAAGTGATACTTTGGTTATAGACCCTATGTCATTAGCTTATGCAAAGGACTCACTTGTTGTAAACCATCCTCTTTTAAATGCACTTGAATTAAGGATAAAGGCGGGAGAGGCTTCTGAAAGAGCAGCAAACAAACAAGGCTTACCAAAATTAGGGATCGGTTTAGATTATATAATGGTTGGGGAGCGTACAGATTTGGCACCAGGAGTTGCTACTCCGCCCGATAATGGAAAGGATGCTATAATGCCAATGGTAAGTGTTACCCTTCCTATTTTTAGGCGAAAATATAGAGCGGCAGTCAAAGAGGCTCAATTAATGCAAGAGAGTTATACACTTCAAAAAACAGAAGTAACAAATTCGTTGAATTCAAATTACGAAATGGTACTGTTTGATATTCGGCAACAAACCGATTTAATTTCACTTTTCGATCAACAAATTATGGAATCGGAACAAGCGCTCAATCTTTTATTTAGGTCATATTCTAATTCAGGAAAGGATTTCGAAGAGGTTTTGAGAATGCAACAGCAATTGCTTAAATATGACAAGTTGAAAATAAGCGCATTAGCACAATACCAAATTGCAGTAGCTAAATTAAATTACATCACAGCAAAAAAATAATAGTATGAAAACAGAAACTAAAAAAATTATAAAAGTCGCCTTATCTACCTTGATTTTAGGATTATTATTCGGGTGGCTATTATTTGGGGGTTCAGAGAATAACAACGTTGATGAACACCAGCATACTGATGAAATGGCTGGTGAAACTATTTGGACTTGTTCCATGCATCCACAAATCAGAAAGAATGAGGCAGGGGCTTGTCCAATTTGTGGAATGGATTTAATTCCATTAGAGGAGGATAACAATTCAGAATTGGATCCTATGGCAATTAGCATGTCACAAACTGCAATGCAGATTGCAAATGTTTCAACAGAAATAGTGAGTAAAATGAAACCAATTAAGTCGCTCAGGCTGAACGGTAAAGTTCAGGCAGATGAGCGGTCTGTCTATTCTCAGTCATCCCATATACCAGGCCGAATAGAAAGGTTAATGGTTAATTTTACTGGTGAATACGTAAACAAAGGTCAAGTAATTGCCTCCATTTATTCCCCAGAATTGGTTACTGCTCAAGAAGAGCTTTTCGAGGCTAGAAAAGTTGTCGAAACCCAACCTCAATTGTTTAATGCAGCAAAGGAAAAATTAAAGAACTGGAAACTTTCTGATAAACAGATAACACAAATACTTGAATCAGGAGTCGTTAAAGAGGAATTGCCTATTTATTCAGATGTCTCTGGTTATGTTACGGAAAAGATGGTGAATCTAGGTGATTATGTTAATAAAGGTAAAGCCATATATCAAATTGCAAATCTCAGTAATATTTGGATATTATTTGATGTTTACGAATCGGATATGGCATGGGTAAAAAAGGGGGATGAAGTAAGTTTTACTATCCCCTCGTTACCAGGAGAAACATTTAGAGGAAAAATTTCTTATATAGATCCCGTTATTGACCCTATGTCAAGGGTGTCAAAGGCAAGAATTGAAGTAAACAATAAAGGTTTAAAATTAAAACCTGAGATGTTCGTCTCCGGAATTGTTGAGGCAAAATTACCTGTCAAATCAAACGTTATTGTTATTCCAAAAACCGCTGTGATGTGGACTGGTAAACGTTCTGTCGTTTATATTAAAAATACCTCTTCCAAAGGCGTAAATTTTGTGATGCGTGACGTTACTTTAGGACCATCTTTAGGAAATGGATTTGTCGTAAATGAAGGTCTGCAAGATGGAGAGGAAATAGCTGTTAATGGAACCTTTAGTATCGATGCCGCAGCACAACTAGCAGGAAAACCCAGTATGATGAATCCAGAAGGAGGACCAACTATGTCAGGGCATAATCATGGTGGAGGTACAATGCCTATTTCAAATGATCAGATTAAAAAATCAGTTGTTAAAAATGTATCGATAAGTCAGAAAGCAAAGAATGCCCTTAATCCACTTCTGACAGATTACCTTTCTATGAAAGACGCTTTGACTAATGATAATTTGGAAAAAGCAAAATCATCTGGAACAAAAATGTTGAAGGTTATAGACGGTCTAAATATGTCGATGTTTACAGGTGAGTCACACAGTGTTTGGATGGGTTTTAGTAGTGATATAAAAAATGCATTACAACATGTGCAACACTTTAAAACGTTAGAAGAAATTCGAAAACCCTTTCAACAAGTATCTAATACTATGATTGGTTTGGAAATGTCGTTCAATCCTACTAATGAAGTTTTGTATGTCATTCACTGCCCAATGGCTAATAATAATAAAGGAGCTGATTGGTTAAGTACAACAAAAGAAGTTAAGAACCCTTACTATGGGCAGGCAATGCTTACTTGTGGGGAGGTTACTAAAGAAATAAAATAAATAAAAAAATGAAAATTAAATTAATACTGATGTTCCTAATTGCTTTAACTACTTGCGTTTTTGCACAAGATGAACAAGTAAAACAAGGAAATGTAAATAATCTTCCTGTTAAAGAATATACTATAACATTACATGAATCTAAGGTAAATAAAGCAGGAAAAGACGTTATGGGAATGACAATCAACGGAACTATTCCTGGTCCTACCTTAGAATTTATCGAAGGAGAATACGCAGTTATTTATGTTAAAAATGAAATGAGTGTAGAAACCTCTGTGCATTGGCACGGACTTTTATTACCAAATTTTTATGATGGTGTACCTTACTTAAATACGCCACCTATAGAACCAGGCCATACACAGAAATACGAATTTCCTATAAAACAATCTGGAACTTATTGGTACCATTCGCATACGATGTTACAGGAACAAAGTGGTGTTTACGGTTCAATTGTAATTAAGCCCAAAAAACAAACAATAGACTATGACAAGGAATTAGTATTGATGTTGTCAGATTGGACGAACGAAAAGCCCATGAATGTGCTTCGTAATCTAAAGCGAGGTAATGAATGGTATGGCATACGAAAAGGAACGGCAACACCATTAAATCAAGTTATTTCGCGCGGTGCATTTGGCGCACAACTTAATTTCTGGCGACAACGTATGGAAGGTGCAGATATAGCCGATGTATACTATCCTGCATTTTTAATTAATGGCGAAGAAAGTATTGAGTATCCAGAATTTAAACCGGGCGAAAAAGTACGATTACGCATAATTGATGGAGGTGCTTCTACCTCTTTTTGGATGACTTTTGGAGGAGGTAATCCTCTTCTAGTTTCAGCTGATGGTCTAGATGTTGTGCCCATAAATAAAAACAAGACTTTTATTGGTATAGCTGAAACCTATGATTTCATAGTTACCATTCCTGAAGAAGGAAAGATAGAATATAGAATCACAGCACAGGATGGTTCTGGTACTGCATCTGCTTTTCTTGGGAAAGGCGAAGTGCTGCCAGCAGAGATTGTTCTAAGGCCAGATAAAATTGGCATGATGATGAAAATGGCTAAAATGGATATGAAAATGGGTGCACACGCACTAAAGTATCGCCCAAAAAAAGATGAACGTTTTGAGATGAAAGAAGAATATGGTATGCAGATGGGTAAAATGGATGGAGAAATGAATTTGGATGGTAATATGAAGATGGACAAAATGAATCATTCTAATATAGCAGAAATGGATATGCAGAAAGACAAGTCAATGTCTGAAATGAAAATGCCTAAAGATTCTATGCCTATGGATCACTCTAAAATGGA
>TARA_R110000796_G_scaffold71409_5_pt1 | contig 112003 bp, 108 predicted proteins | sample TARA_R110000796 | Tara Oceans TARA_R110000796 (sample SAMEA4397815) | marine metagenome | biome: Polar Biome; feature: [SRF] surface water layer (ENVO:00010504); material: water (ENVO:00002006), including particulate matter (ENVO:01000060) such as... | depth 5 m
ACGAAAACGACAAGCACTGTAGACAAGGTTTAAAACATTAGGATTATTTATCTGGATCGTTTGAAATTCAATCGCGAAGAGTGATTCAGAAATTTGAATACTGAAACTGTATCCTTATCGTTTCTTTTCCTGACGAAGGAAGGATCTAACATTTCGAAAAACTCATAACAAAAGCACGATATTCAGATTATCGTGCTTTTTTTGTGTATGTCTATTTTAAGAACTCCTGTAAATCAATTAAAGCCAGGTCAAATCGCTTTGATCGGTTTGCCTTTTGATGATCACTCTTCTTTTCTTCAAGGCCCGTCCAAAGCACCTGAATTAATCATTCAGGCATTAGAATCGGATTCGGCCAATTACTTTACTGAAAACCTGACCGACCTTAACGAGCATCCAAAAGTACATTGGTGCGGAAATGCTGAACTGAGCCAATACACAGACATTGAGCAGCGCATTGATGAAGTACTCGTTCAAGGCGCCCTCCCCTTTTCTTTGGGTGGCGATCATTCTGTTACTTTTCCTGTGATGAAGGCAATGGCCAAGAAGCATCCCAAACTCAGCATTCTCCATTTCGATGCCCATGCCGATTTGTATGACGAGCTGGACGGCAACCGATATTCTCATGCTTGTCCTTTTGCTAGAATTATGGAAGGTGGTTTTGCCCAACACCTGACCCAAGTGGGTATTCGTACCTTAAACGCACACCAAAAGGCCCAAGCAGAGAGGTTCAATGTGCATATGATCCAGATGAAGGATTGGAAAGCCGATGTGAAATTTGAGATAGAAGGCCCTGTTTACCTTTCCTTTGATATGGATGTGCTCGACCCTGCTTTTGCGCCCGGTGTATCACATCACGAACCGGGAGGCTTTTCTACCCGCGAAGTACTGACCATGATTCAAAACCTCAACCTCAACATTGTGGGCTGCGATGTAGTAGAATACAATCCCAACCGAGACCTTAATGGCGTTACTGCCATGGTAGCGGCTAAAGTGGTAAAGGAGTTACTATCTATCCTCCTAACCAAATCAACCATAGGTTCTGAAGACATTATTTAAGTAAATTAGCTTCTATTAAGTTTTATTTTTTGTAGTCTAATTACAGAGCAGCATGAATATTATCTCATCACACACTTTTAAACACACATTAAGAGATATTCATGAGAATGAAAATCGCAAATTTTGCTTTGTAATAGGCGCAGGGGCTAGTGTTTCTAGCGGTATTCCCACAGGGGGGCAATTAGCAAAGGAATGGTTTCTAGAAATCAAAGAAAGATATAATCAAGAAGAAATAGAGAAATGGATCAAACAAGAAGGAATCATACCATCTGATCTTGCTCCTCATTACGGAACCATATACAGGAAAAGGTTTGAAACCGACAAAGCATCGGGTTATGAGTTTTTGATACAGGCAATGAAAGATTCCAAACCAAGCATTGGCCATATTATACTTAGTCAAATATTAAGTCGTGCACCAGGAAACTGCGTATTAACGACAAACTTCGATAGCTTAATTGAAACTTCAATTTATCAATTTACTGATAAGACACCTTTGGTTTGTGGACACGAATCCCTCAGTGGGTATGCTCGCCCATCCAACATTCACCCCCTTATAATTAAGATTCATCGTGACCTCTTATTGGCACCGAAAAGTGACCAAGATGAGATCAGTAGACTTGATTTAGGATGGAATGAGCCTTTGGACAACATTTTCACTACTCACATTCCTATAATCATAGGCTATGGAGGGAATGATGGTAGTCTAATGACCTACCTTGAAAAGATGAAAAAGCCAAGTAACCTTTTCTGGTGTGGATTGGAAAACGAAATCTTACCTGATAGAGTAAAAAACCTTATTCAAAAGTTTGAAGGTCAACATGTGAAAATCGAAGGCTTCGATGAATTAATGCATGAGCTACTAGTGATATTCAATGAAATCAGACCTATTGATCAAGAGTTAAATGAAATAACTAAAAACCGAATAGATTCAGCTAATAATCAGCTGAACACAATCACTAGTAAAAAACTAGAATCAATAAAGAGTGATACAAAAAAGCCCATTATCCTTTGGGACGGAATGATGTACGCAGATAAGAATCTAATGCCTGATATTTCTGCACTTGAGTACGCAAACCTAGCGGAGAAAGAATTAGACCTTGATAAGAGGAAACAGATATATATTGAAGCATTAAGTCTATTCCCAAAAACTGCCTGGTTATGGAATCTTTTCACATACTTTCTTCATTTCGTAAAGAATGACTTTTTAGATCTAGAAGGATATTACCTTCAGGCATTGTCAGTTGACCCAAAGCATCTAAATAACAATCTCAATTATGCAATATATTTATATGAGATAAAGGATGACTTTGAAAATGCCGAAAACTATTACCTAAAGGCATTATCAATAGCTCCTAATGACGCCAATACAAACTACAACTATGCAGTTTTCTTAAGTAAAAGTAAGAGAGACTATAAGAATGCAGAAAAACACTACTCTAAGGCAGTTTCGATCCACCCTAAAAACACCAAGTTCCGCCTGAATTATGCATATTTTTTAAGTAATGATAAAAAGGATTACGAAAACGCTGAAAAAAATTATTTAAAAGCTTTACACTATGAACCAGAGAATACCTCAGGAAATCTAATTTTTGGAGTTTTTCTAAGCCAATATAAAAAAGACTATAAGGAGGCTGAGAAATACTACCTTAAATCGCTTTCAATAGAAAGCAATGATGCTAACTGTTGTACATATGCTGTTTACCTAACTCAAGTAAAGAAGGACTATAAAGCTGCTGAAAAGTACTTTCAAAAGGCTTTGAATATCAATCCTAATAGCGCAGTATCAAATGGAAACTATGCACAACATCTTTTAATTTTAAATAAACTAAAAGCTGCAAATATCTTTATAGAAAAAGCTCTATTCCTAAATTCAAATAAGAAAAATGAGCTTCTTATCGAGCTCTGGTTTTATAAGTACGCTCATTATCATGATTTTTTAGAAGAAGCTGAAAATAAAATCGAGGAATTACTCTCTGAAAATGTAAAGTCCATAGGGTGGGAGCTAAATGAGAATCTTAAAACAGCTATTAAACATGGGCATTCAAATCCCGAAAAGCTTAGAGATTTTGCGAAAAGAATAACAACAGAATAGCCCAAACGGTAAACACTAAACCATGAACCTCCACACCACACTCCCAAAATCCCTTACCCCTTATTTTCAAGCGGAGTTACAGGCTTATGCCATAGAGTACAAGGCTGGTAATTTAACCAAGGCTTGGACGCATTTGGAACGGGCGCATATTATTGGGCAGCGCTATCCGTTTGCGCATACTTTCGTGCATTGGAAAATGCTTCAGTTTGGTTTTCGGATCAAAAGCGGAAAAGAAGTGATTGGGCAAATTCCTCGTTTGCTGGTGGGAGGCGTAAAATCGTTTGTGGGGAAAGTACCTGTGGGCAATCCTGGTGGCGCTAACGTGCCGCCTATGAAACCCTTTCCCATAGAAAAGGATATTCAGGATATTTTTGTGAAGGCTGGAGTTGGAGAGTTTTAGTTCAATTCCCTGTCGCCTTCTTTTTTAATCACATAACTGATAATTTAATAAATTTGGATAAGCGTATGTAGCTAATGATTAGAATGCCTAATTCAGATTATGAACCCTTTCATCCATCATTTTTGATAACTTTTCTGCTCCAAGGTCTGATAAATGATCCGCATCAAAAAAGTCCTTCTCCATAAAATTCGTATCATCATAAAAGCTTTCATAGGTACAGTTATCGTACTTTAAAGCCAAGTCATGTAAAATATCAAAAGCAATCTCTTCCCTACTACTATCAACACCTCTCCTATAAGATTCATAAACAGGAGGTGTATAAAGAAGAAGATTTATATTCCTTTCATTACACCACTCAATAATCGATTCTAGAATTCCAGTATTATACTCAATTCCCTTTGACTGCTCATTCAATCCATATGCGATAAAATCATGTTGCTTAGCGGTGATTCGTCCAGTTCCTTCAAGGTCATTCGAATTTTGCCAGTTATAATTAGTTCCCCAACCAAGCTCAGAACATTTAACCTGATCTTTATCCTCGAAATAGTAACTAATAATGGTACGTGACATACTCCTCAACCGGAATATTTTTGATGAAATCTCGAAATAATCACCGTAAACAAAAGGAATTTCTAGATCATAGTATATCCTATACTTATGAATAGAGGGGTTGAAAACCACAGAAGTCTCTTGAATTGGTTTAAAGAAAAGCTCCATAGGAACAATTGGAAGAATAACCGTTGTCAAATGTTCAAAGTTCTTCTCGTATTTTTTAAGTATCTCTAAATCAAAATAAGTGCGCTGAACAGTAAATGCTGCATTAAAGGTATTGTAATCATTAAAATAGGCTGGGTTCAGGCCATAGTAATTATGAGAGTTACCAAGAATCAGAGTTTCTATTTCATTAGAATGGAGGTCTAAATAATCCTTTTTAAAAGTATACTCATTTGGAATACCTCTAAAAAGCAATTCCAAGGAAACAAGTATCACAATCATGGGTACCGTCAGGACGAATAATTTAACATTGAATTTTCTCATCGCTAAAATTGAAAGTAGATAAAATCCTGAGGCTGCCCCCCGTAAAAAAATATAAGAAATAGGATGAAATAATAGAACAAATATCTCTTAACTGACCTCCAATTATTCGTCAGTTTTTCAAGAGCGTATTTATCTTCACGACCCAACCACTCAATTATCATAAAGAAGCAAATGAATATCGTTAATAAAACCCCATTCCTTCCAAAGACATGTGGCTCAAAAGAAAATAACGAAGAGGAGAAAATACCAGAAACATAATTACCTGCTTGCTTTACGCTTTCAGCTCTAAAAAAAATAGTCACCAAAACCCACAAAAAGAAAGTTCTTGTCATGGCTAAAGCCTCCATTATACTGGGTAGTTTTTTTCCTTCAGCAACAACTTTTGTTCTTTGCTTATTTTTCTTAAATACAGAAGGCATAAAAAGCAAAGCGTGAATTATACCCCAAACTATAAATGTCCAATTTGCTCCATGCCACAAGCTACTTAACAGAAATACAATTAAAACATTTCGCACTTTCATCCATGTGCTCCCTAGGCTTCCACCCAATGGGATATATACGTAATCTCTAAACCATGAAGAAAGTGAGATATGCCACCTCTTCCATACCTCAGCAAAATTCCTCGAAAAATAAGGAGTTACAAAATTTTGTTTGAGGTCAAAGCCCAAAAGTCTGGATAAACCTATGGCCATATCAGAGTATCCAGAAAAATCACCATATATCTGAAAAGCAAACAATGCCCCTCCAATAAGCAATGTACTGCCACTGTAGGCATCAGGATTATCAAACATTAAATTGACATATCCAGCACAATTGTCTGCGATCACCACTTTTTTAAAAAAACCCCATAATATTTGTCGCATCCCATCAACTGCTTTAAAATAGTCGAATGTTCTTTTGACTTTGAACTGTGGAAGTAAGTGGGTTGCCCTCTCAATTGGACCTGCAACAAGCTGAGGAAAAAAGCACACAAAAGCTGAAAAAGCTACAATGTCATTTGTAGGCTTTAGTTTACATTTATAAATATCTATTGAATAACTCAATGTTTGGAAAGTATAAAAGCTTATTCCTACAGGAAGGATGATGTTCAAAGAATTAGCTGTTATCTCATTACCAAAAAATGAAAAGGCTGCAACAAAATTTTCTATGAAAAAGTTGTAATATTTAAATAAACCAAGAACACCAAGGTTAACACCAACGCTAAGCCAAAGTAAGACCTTCCTTTTTAGCTGATTCTCTTCTTTTGAAAGTCTATTACCAACAAAGAAATCTATTAGAGTGCTGAATATTATCAATAATAAGAACCGCCAATCCCACCATCCATAAAACACATAACTTGAAATTACTATTAACAAGTTTTGCGCTTTTAAATTATCTTTAAACACATACCAGTATGTTAAATAAAGCAAAGGAAAAAAAACAGCGAAGTCAATCGAGTTAAAAAGCATCTACGAAAAAAGTAAAACAACTACACGAAGTACAACAATACTACTATTCATCAAATATGAAAAATCAAATTTAAAATTGAGTCAATTTCAGCAACAAAAAAGATTGATTTAAACCCTCAAAAACCTAATTACTTTATTAATCACACTATTTTTGGAGTGGATAGTATCCAGTGACTACAATGACTACACAACTTGAAATAAAGGACAAGACTGCACCCATCGACAGCATTAAGATTTCTCCTTTTAGGAAGAACATTCGCAAAACCACCCCGCACAAACACAACAGCTATTTCGAGATTATCTTCCTTACGGAAGGTTCAGGCACGCACACCACAGACACGCAAAAATTTGACATCGTTCCGCCCATTGTTTTCACAGTGCGCAAAGAGCAAATTCACTTTTGGAATATCGAAACGGAACCCTCAGGCTATGTGCTGATTATCAAGAAACAGTACATCGATGACTGCTTGGACAAGGAAATCAAACAACTGCTGGCCAAGTTGAGCGCCTATCCTTGCCTCTATCCCAATGCTCAATCGTTGGAACCGCTCTTCGAAATTCTTAATCAGGAATACCAAGAAAACGGTTACGGCCAAAAGCCAGTGGTGGACGGACTGCTCAAAGCCATTTTGGGCAAACTGCTATTGTCAGCCAAAGCAGAAAAAGCCAGTGAAAGCAATAAAGTCAGCGATTTTCAGCATTTTAAAGAGTTGCTGAACCAAGAAAACCAATTAACGAATAAGGTGGCGCACTATGCAAAACTCTTGCATACTACGCCTCAGAACTTGAATGCCATTTGCAGGAAAGAAGTCAATCAATCGGCTACTGAAATTATTTCAGAACACATTATTAGCGAAGCCAAACGTCTATTGCTCTACACGGACCTTACCGTAAATGAAATTTCGCATAAACTGGATTTCAAAGACAATTCACACTTCACCAAATACTTTAAAAGGCATACTGAAATAACGCCCAATGCTTTCCGTAAGGAATTGCTCTGAACCTATTGAGATTAAAAGCGCTTTAAAATCAACATTAAGCAAGCTCTCCAAAAGTTCTTATTCATTGCTTAGATGAACACTTAACTCCTGATGATCATTGGCCAGCAACTTTTGGAGAGTTGGTTGATCTCAGGTTGAAAAGACCACATCCTTTTCAAATAGACCATTTTATTAATCATACCTTGTATATTTTTGTACCAGAAATCTATCTTTGGTTTAGATTAAATGAAGCAATGAATAAGGAATTAAAAGAAGTCGCCAAGCTGTTTTTCAAACTGGGCAGTATTGCCTTTGGAGGCCCCGCAGCCCACATCGCTATGATGGAGGATGAAGTGGTGAAAAAGCGAAAATGGATGACACCACAGCATTTTCTGGATTTGGTGGGGGCCACTAACCTTATTCCTGGCCCCAATTCTACAGAAATGACCATGCACTGCGGGCATGAACGCGCAGGCTGGAAAGGTTTGATTGTGGCCGGTGCTTGTTTCGTTTTTCCTGCCGTTGCCATCACCATGCTGTTTGCTTGGCTCTACCAGCAATATGGTCAACTGCCTTCTGTAGAGCCTTTTATTTACGGCATTAAACCAGCGGTAATTGCTATCATTATTTCTGCCGTTTATCGTCTTGGGAAAAAAGCGCTCAAAAATGTAGAAATCGGAATTCTGGGGGCGCTTACCTTGGCCGCTAGTTTACTGGGTATGAACGAAATCATCGCACTGTTTGCTTGTGGTGCTTTAGGCTTAATCATTCACCTGATTCGAAATTCAAAAAGTACCCTGAACAGTATCTCTCCTATCGCTTTGGTGCAAATCACCACCACTTTAGGCTCAATGAAAATCTTCTGGACTTTCTTTAAAGTAGGCGCATTGCTTTATGGAGGCGGTTATGTATTGTTTGCTTTCTTAGATGCCGAACTCGTCACCACGGGCTTACTCACCAGACAACAATTGATTGATGCGGTTGCCGTGGGTCAATTCACACCAGGGCCTGTGCTTTCTACTGCCACCTTTATTGGTTGGCAATTGGGAGGCTTTTGGGGTGCTATAGCGGCTACTATAGGCATATTCATGCCCTCTTTCATTTTTGTAGCTATCCTGAACCCTCTGGTTCCGAAAATGCGAAAATCGAAAGTGATTGCTGCTTTCTTAGATGCGGTAAACATTGCTGCGGTAGCCGTGATTGTAGCGGTTTGTATTGAAATGGGTAAAGACACTATTGTGAACTGGGAAACCATCGTGATTGCCGTGGCCAGCTTAGTCACCGTATTCGTTTTCAAAAAACTGAACAGTGCATTTATCGTGGTTGGCGGATCGCTTCTTGGTTATTTGTTGACTTTGGTTTAGAAATCTTCTTTCTAAAAAGGATATGAAGTAGCTTTGGCTTCTCGTTTCATAAACTTATGTAGCTATGAGAAGCATTATCATTCTTGGCAGTTCTAGAAATGACGGTGACACCTCCAAAGTGGTGAACCTGCTCAAAGAAAAGTCTGATTGGAATTTACTCGACCTGAACGATTATGATTTTAGCTACTATGATTATGATCATCAGAACGCAGGGGACGATTTCCTTCCCATGATGCGAAACATCATCGACAACTACGACACTTTGGTTTTTGCCACTCCAGTGTATTGGTATAGCATGAGTGGCATCATGAAAGTATTCTTTGATCGCATTACCGACTTACTGGAAATTGAAAAGGATTTGGGCAGAAAGCTTCGAGGTAAAAATATGGCTGCCTTAAGCTGCTCCATCGGAAATCATTTGAGTGACCATTTCTGGCTGCCCTTTTCTGAAACTGCCAAATACTTAGGCATGAATTATCTTGGAGGCGTCCATGCGGTGATCAATGACAGCACAAGCTTTGAGGCCGAAACGGACAAACTAGAAAAGTTCATCGAGTTAATTAACCAAGCCCTAGAAACGTCTCACAAATAGAAACCCTCTAAAAGTTCTCATTCATAGTGCAGGTAATCCCATTAGCTCCTGAGGGTATATTGACACCAACTTTCGGAGGGATCTTAGCTTACCATTTCCTTTAGTGTAGCAGTAAATACCTCAATCTCTTCTTCGGTATTATAGTAATGCACGGAGGCACGAGCAATTTCTTTCAAATTTCGAGTAGTCATATCGAGATAGCTGTTAGGAATTCCCATCCATGAAATATTAATGCCTTGGCGGTGTAAGTAAGTTTTCACCTCTGCTGCTGATTTTCCTTCTACTGTAAACGACACAATCCCACTTTTCACTTCACCAATATCGTGAACAGTGATGCCCTTTACTTGACTAATTTGCTTTCTTAACACCGAAGACAAATGCTGCACCCGTTCCCAAATATTATTGATTCCAATCTCTAGAATATAATCAGCAGCGGCTTTTAGCCCTAGCGTATTGGCTCTATTCCCTTCCCAATTCTCAAACTTTTTAGCGTCTTCTCGAATCGTATATGATTCTTTTCCTGTCCACTCTGCGGAATGAAGATCAATAACTGCAGGCGTCAATTTTGGCAGCACCGACTTTCGAACATAGAGAAAGCCTGTACCTCTAGGGCCTCGCATATACTTTCTGCCTGTTGCTGAAAGCATATCGCAACCAATTTTTTCTACATCGAGCGGATATTGCCCTACGGATTGACAAGCATCTAACAAATAGAGAACACAGTGTTTTCGAGTGATTTCTCCTACTCCTTCAGCATCTACGGTCAGTCCGCCATTGGTAGGCATATGCGTAATAGAAACCAGCTTTACCGAAGCATCCATCATGTTTTCCAGCGCTGCTAAATCCAGTTCTCCCGAAGCCTTATTAGGAATGACTTTGATTTCTACCGCCACTTTTCTTTGAAGATGCAAATACGAGAGGTAGTTCGAAGCGTAATCGGCTTGAGTAGCAATGATTACATCACCATCTTTCCAGTCTATGGCTTGAAAGGCGGCATGCCAAGCGGCTGTAGCGTTCTCCACCAAGGCAATTTCTTCTGCCGAAGCATTGATCAGTTTGGCGATAGAAGTATAAGCGCCTGAGATCTGCTCAGCATACTTCTCATTGGTTTCATAGCCCCCGTAAGTCATCTCTTCTTCCAAATAATTGATCACGGCATGACGCACTGCCTGAGGCGGTAGCGAGCTACCTGCATTATTGAAATGAATCACCTTATCTGTGCCCGGAGTTTCCTTTCTAAATCGCTGAATATCCTGTTCTGTAAGCATGCTTGAAAGTATGAAATTTGGGCGCAAAATTCAGCGCCCAAGCAATAAAAAAACCCCGACAAATGTCGGGGCTTGGATAGAAAACACCTGTTTAATAATCACCTCAAACCATAACTAAATCAGGTTATCTTGAATTTCTTGTGCGGTTAATTACAGCTTCCAGTTCTTTACATGTCACCACATCTTTTCCTCCTTTAAGTTCCTCCAGTAAAATTTCGGCTACTCGCTCTTCACCCGATTCAAACTGATTTTCTGATTGGAGCGTATTATTTCTATGCATGAACTTGAGATGATTAAGAAGTAGATTCTTACATTCATTTTCTACATAAAAAACTACTCCGCTGATGCTGATTTTGTGGTGACCGTCCATGGTGCCGAAGTATAATGTGGATTGAGAGAACATCTGGTTTTTATTTTTCTACACTTCTCTTTTTCAGAAAAGTTACTGACTGCTGCTTTTTTCCTTTGCTATATAGATGCGCCTCGGAGCAAAAATGTTGCATGCATTTGGTCTTTTTAACTGAAATTAACCGCAAAAGGTAAATTCATTAACAGTCGATAACATAAAGGCTGCTTTCCAAGCCCTTCTTTCTTACAGGTCAGAGGCTTTTAGGTAAATATCACTCGTCACCGTTTTCAGCTTTAGTGCTTTACCACCGCTTTTGTAAGTGGCCTTTACTTTATGACTACTGATTTTAGGAAGTCCTTTCTCCTTCTCCATGTCCAAATCCATATTGGTATAAATACCGCCATTGACCGTTTCGATATTCACTTCGGCACCAGCGCCCTTTGCCCAAAGCAAATTGATTTCGCCTGTAACCGTTTCTAAATCGAGATTCCCCGAAAAGCCTTCTACAGCCACATCGGCCACAATGGTTTTGATCTTCACATCTGACTTGCCGGGCATCATCACCTCTACCTTAATGTCGGCACAAACTCTATTGCCTTTAGAGCCACGCCCTGACCAATAATTTCCATTCTTACTATTACAGCAGCAGTCGCCCAGTTTTTCTAGCTTCTTGCTGTCCAGTTCAATTTCAACGGTCAGTTTTCCATTGCCATCGTCCACTTTCCAGTCCATGACCTCGTTGTCCTTGCCTTCGTTGATTTCATAGGTAATTTTCACCGAAATCTCATTCTTATCCCAAGATTTCAGGATTACCTCTGTTCCGAAATTCAAATCAAGATCCAGCTTTTGGCCAGTATAGGCATAGCTTTTTTCGATGGTTTCGGCTTGGGGAAAGGCTAGCTGCGCGAAAAGACAAGCGATGAATGTAAAGAGTGCTTTCATGATTCTTTGATTTAGTTTTTACGCAAATACACGTGACCATACTGTGATTCTATCTTGAGGCGCTGGCTGCCATCTTTGATAGATGCATGTGCTTTCATCCATTTACCGAGGCCGTCATCTCCACCAATTTCTACCTTGGTTTCGAGGTTAGAGAAGATTTGCCCCCACTGGGTGCTGGCTTCTAAATCCAAAGATTCAGTCTCATCTACTTGCACATCCACTCCGCCATATCGGGCTTCCACATCCAGTTGTTTCGGGCTTTGTAATACTTCTACCAAACCATAGCGTGCATCGAGCACAACGGCCATACTGCGAGGGACAGTAACTTCTAACACAATCGAAATATTGATTCCGTTGGCATAGCGGCCACTTTTCCCTGTAGTAATGGTGGTTCCATTTTTTGAAATGATTATGGCTCTGCTTTCTCCGTCCTCATCTTTATCGGTGTATACCTGATAGTTTTTGTAATTGTCAATGTTTTTAATGTTCGACTCTATCATGAGTTTACCTCCGCTGACCTTGCTAGAGAGTTCGAAATCATCATCAAATTCTCCATTATGGATTTCTACCTGACCTTTAATGTTGACTTCATTTTTATCCCACACTTTAATTTTGACCAATTCGGGATACTTGAAAAAGAGGTCGATGTTTTTAACTGCACTGGCATCAAAGGTCTGATTGATTTGCTTTTGCGCAAAGGCACAAACCGAAAAGAGCATGAGTATCATTAGGATTAAAATTGACTTTTTCATGTTGTTGTATTTTGAGTTGTTGACCGTTTGGTGGATTCTAGTCGAACCAAAATTCAAGTTTGATTCTTCATTTTTTCAAGACATAATTCTCCCATTTCAACCAAAATTGAATACTGATAAATGGGCGAAAAGAATGAGTAATTGTCTTAGACTTGAGTTCCCATTTGAGGGAAATGTGTAGCTAATTATTTTAGCTGGGCATTAGAGAAAATGTCCGTAACACTTAGTATTTAAGCTTTACGGACACTTCATACTACTTCTTTCGAAGGTAGACATTGCTGTAAGAAGCTTGAATATCGAGTTTGACGCCTCCACCATTCAAGGTACCTTCCACAGTTGAGCTCATTTTTTTCATGCCATCAGTTTTAGGAAATTCAATACTCAAATCTGAATAAGCTTCCCCATAAGGTGTTTTCGCTGAAATGTTAGCCTTGGCATTGGCCGGAAGTGTTACGTCTACCTCTCCATATACCGACACTAGAGAGGTTGGGCCTGCTTGGCTCAATGAAGAGAATTTAGCTTCTATTCCACCATACACTGTGTTCACCAAAGCTGGGCCAGTGATATCTTCCAAATACACTCCGTTATTATTACCTGAAATCTCTAGCTCTCCGCTTACTCTAAATACTTCAATTTTGCTTCCTTCCCAGCTACCGTTATGCTCAACTTTAACATTCATGGACTTGGGTACTTTGATGGTATACTTTCCGTCTGCGCGTCTGGCTACTTGCATTACCGTAATCTCTCCAGCTTCAGTCTTCACATTCAAACCTATGCCCGTATTATCTTGCCCTCTTGCGCTGAGCGATTTAAGGCCTGCGGCTCTTTCTGATCGTTCCTCGTCTTTATTGCTTGAAGTAATTTGAATTTCAGTGCCATCATAAGCTTCTACACTTACCCTGTTTACTTCTTTAATCACAACTTTCTTCTGACCCGATACTGCTACTTTAAAATCTTGGCCTTGTACCGTAAAGGCTACTAAAAAGAGCGCTATCGCTAATAAATTCATTGTTAACTTTTTCATCATTGATTTTTTTATGTTTCAGATATTTTGAGTTTTACCTTTTAAGGAAGGCTAATCCTGACCAATTCAATCGATTAAATATTTTTACATTTCTTTGAGTTTGAACATGCCCATATAGGCTTGATCCTTCACTCCTTTTATACTGTTGCCGTCTTCGGCTATGCGTTCTAAATCGTCCAATGCAGCTTTTTCATTATTTTCCACTAGCACATCAATCAAAGCGATTTGTATCATCGGTTCTTTCTCTTCTTTTAAAGCCTTCAGTAAAGCTTTCTTGGCTGTAGGCTCGTCATAAAACTTGGCCAAGCCCTCCACTGCTTTCAACCTTACATTCATGTTATCATCGGTTTCTAGCACATTAATCAAAGCATTGAGCATTTCCTGATCTACTTCTTTAAATTCGATGGAGTAATTCACTGCTTGCAGCCTTCCACTTGCCGATGAGCTTGTCATTTGTTCGAGCATCATGGCTTTTACCTGCGCCAATTCTTCTTTCACTCCTGCTACATCATCATTTCTGATTTCATTGCCCATGTAGAAGCCTACCAATACTAAAGCCACGGCTGCCGCTACACGATATATCCAAACCTGCTTTGTTTTAGGTTGAAGTATAGGTACCACTTTGGCTTCTTCTTGCTTCATCTGTGCGTCTAGCTTTTCAAAAAGCTTATCATCAGAAAAACCTTCCCATTCGGTTTTCGCTCTTAAGTCGAGTTGTGCAAACCAAGCCTGCTCTTCTTTCAAATGGTCGGGGACGTCTTCTCCCCGAAAGAAGTTTTGGAGTTGCTCTTCTTCCTGAAGAGAAGTTTCCCCGTTGTTATATTTCTCGATTAATGCTTCTATTTCTTTATTGCTGTTCATAATTCGCAATTTTTAAGTAGTCTTCTTTCGCCTTCTTTCTTGCCCTAGAAATGCCCACTCTAATGTTGTTCACTTCCAATCCCGTTTGCTCCGCTATTTCTTCATAGCTGTAGCCTTCCACATCCCGAAGGGTAATCAAAAGCCGCTGTTGATCTGGCAGTTGCTCAAACACTCTCACCATCGTTTTTACACTGTCGTCCAGCTCAATGCGTTGGTAAGGTGAAACCGTTCCAGAATCCAACTCCATTTCTTGAATATCGAAATGGCCTTTCATTCTTTTTGATTTGAGTCGATCTAGGCAAAGGTTTTTGGTGATGGTTACTGCAAAAGCCTCTAGATTTCTGTACTCGCCCCATTGCGCCCGTTTGTCCCAAAGCTTTACCATTACATCTTGTAGAATGTCTTCGGCTTCCTCAACAGACCGCATCATATTGAGGGCAATCCGAAAGAGCTTACCCTTTACTGGTAGAACTTGTGATTTAAACGTTTGCAACTCCATTCAATAGTAGAGACGAGGGTGAGGGTATGTCATTACACCCGTTGTGAAATAAATATCAAAAACAAAACAAAAAACATTTAACTCATTAATAATCAATCGATAATGATTTAAGATTATGTTAGTGTAATTTCGTAAAAAATCCATCGTGTTCTTTATTCTTTCAAAAATACTCGCCCTTTTCGTAATGCCCCTCACTTGGGTCATTGGTTTTTTTGTTTATTCGAGATTTACTAAAAGTCCGAAAAGAAAAAAGATCTTCTTTGTACTCCCTTTATTTTTGTTGATTCTCCTCTCAAATCAATACATCAGCAACAGGGTAATGCTTTTATGGGAACCAGCCCCCACTCCCATGAATGAGGTAGGCGTGTATGATGTGGGGATTGTTTTTTCTGGCGTAACCAAAGGCAGCAAGAGCCCAAAAGACAGGGTCTATTTTGACCGGGGAGCAGATAGAATTACCCATACACTTCAACTTTATAAAGAAGGTAAACTGAAACACATTATAGTAAGCGGTGGCTTGGGATTTCAGCAAGTAGGAATGAGTATTGCAGCGGAAAGACTCAAGAGTTTTCTGGTAATGGCAGGCGTTCCTGATTCTGTTATTACAGTGGAACCCAATGCCGTAAACACCTATGAAAACGCAGTAGAGTCTGCTAAAATATTGAAGCGTGATTTTCCCAATCAAAAGTACCTATTGATTACTTCTGCCTTCCATATGAAGCGTTCATCACTCTGCCTAGCCAAACAAGGCGTTGAATTTGATGAATTTCCTGCCGACTACTATACTGGCAGGCCAAGTTTCAATTTCGATGATGTTTTTATACCCAAAGCAGAGTCTCTCAAAAAGTGGGAAACGCTTTTTAAAGAATGGGTGGGCTTGGCAACTTATAAAGTGATGGGGTATATTTAGGGGAGTCAACATTATTAAGTTAGCCTCCCATATGAACCATCCACCCGTTCAAGTATCATTATGGATTCTTCTACTTTCGGTAACTTTGTTTAAACTTGTGAGGTGAGCACCTTTTTTCTAATTCTATCTATACTGCTTATTTTCTTAAGCCTATTGCCTTTTGTTAAAAATCAACATTGGGTTTTTCGTGTGCCTGAATTCATTAAGATCCAACTGCTCATTTCTCAAGTTATAGCAAGTGTTGGCCTTTTTGTTTTCGCGGAAAAGAGCATTGTTTTTTGGGTGGTCGCCTTAATTCAAATAGGGCTAATTGTTTATCATTCCTATTTGCTAGCTCGTTTCACAAAGTTTTATAAAAGTCACAAGAACATAACAAAAGGATTAGCTAGCCTCAAGGTTATTTCCACCAACATTTATCAATTCAACCAAGAGTTTGACAGGTTTAAAGACTTTATTCGAAAAGAAAAGCCTGATATTTTCGTCACCATAGAGAGCAATAAGGATTGGGAACTTGCCATGCGAGAAATGGAAACTGACTATCCTTATACAGAAAAAATAACACTAGAGAACACCTATGGCATGCATTTGTATGCTAAAATTCCTTTTCAGAAAATCACTACGCACTACTTTGTTTCTGAAGATATACCAAGTATTGAAGCTCATTTTAAAACCAAAGATGGAAAAGACTTTGTTCTTTTCTGTGTTCACCCTCCACCGCCAAGCCCTACGGAAGAAGATACTTCTAAAGAGCGCGATGGTGACCTACTATGTATTGCAAAACGCACCAAAGAAATAGATAAGCCTACACTCGTAATAGGCGACTTCAACACAGTAGCTTGGTCTAAAATTTCTGAATTGTTCCGTGAAAACAGTGGGTTAATTGATGGTAGAATGGGGCGTGGTATTTTAGCCTCTTATCATGCAAAGTATTGGTTTTTCCGAACACCTTTAGATTTGGTTTTTCATAGCCCAACTATTTTCCTGAAAGAACTAAGTGTTTTAGAACATATTGGCTCAGATCATTTTCCGATATGCTGTGTTTTCTGTATCGATTCATTTGATCACTCTCAAAAAGAAGAAGTAGAAACAATAACGAAAGAGGAAGCAAAAGAAACCAAAGAATTGATTGCCGAAGGAAAAAGAGAGGAGAGCGACAACCGAACAGTGTAAGGTTTAATACACCAAACATGTACCTTCATCAACAATCGACCATTTTCAGTCGGTATTGATGAGCACATGCATGAGTATAACTGCTATTTTTTGTTTTATTTAGATCAGATTATACGCTATCTAAGATTAATTCTCCCTAAATGAATTACCAAACGTTTAAAGCTCACCCCGACCTCGAAGCGATTGTTAAGTGTTACTGGACGCTAGAGGTTCCTTCCGAAATGGCAACCGAAAAGCAAAGAATAGTACCTGACGGTTGCATTGAAATGGCCTTTATTCTTGGAGAAGACATAAAAAGGTTGGAGAACGAAGAAAACTGGGTATTACAGCCAAGAGCAATGGTTGTTGGCCAAATTACTAAGTCATACTTTATACAACCCACAGGATATGTCAATTCATTTGCCGTTCGTTTCTACCCTTATGGTTTTGCCAGCTTCATAAAAACGCCAGTTAAAGAATTAGCTGATAAGGACACACCACTCACCATGCTTTTTGGGGAATCCGCAAATGAATTAGAACAAAAAATTATTCATGCTGCAAGTACCGAAGAGAGAATAGAAATTGTGGAGAGTTTTCTGCTAAATAAGCTGATTGAGACATCCACAATTGATAAAATCGTAAAGTCTACTATTGACAGCCTTTTTATAACTAACGGAAGTATACCCATTAGCTCTATTCTGAAAGGTGAACTATCACAAAGAAGAAACCTTGAAAGAAACTTTTTGAAACAGGTGGGAATTAGCCCAAAACAATTAGGTAAAATAATAAGGTTGCAAACTGCTTTAAGAATGATACTTAATAAGCAACCTGATAGTTTAACAACGATTGCGTATGCTAGTGAATATTATGATCAAGCACATTTCATTAAAGATTTCAAAGAGTTTACGGGCACTAATCCTAAAGAGTATTTGAGTGACGAGCAATTGGTGCTTTCTTCTCTTTTCTATTCAGAGGACTAGAGCTGTCGCATTTTTACAATTCGTTCTTTTTGGAGTTTCTTAATTTTGAAAAAATTTTAAGAACCCAGAATGAAAAAGATACCACTAAGTTTAATTGTAATTTCTGCAATCATACTGACTGCTTGTACTGATAAGAACACTCTAGACCAAAAAAGAAAAAATATGAAAAGCTTTATCTCAATTTTCGAAATACCAACGACTGATTTTTCACGTGCCGTCAATTTTTATCAATCAATCTTAGATATAGAGATCACTAAAATAGAAATGCAGGGTACACAAATGGGGCTATTTCCAAGTGATGGACAAACCACCTCAGGAGTTCTCATAAAAGGAGAAGGTTACAACCCTTCATCTGATGGTGTAATAATTTACCTCAATGGTGGGGATGATCTTCAGTTTATTTTAAATAAAGTAGAAGCTAATGGAGGAGAAATCATTGTCCCCAAAACGTTAATTGATGAAGAAAATGGGTACTTCGCTATGTTCCTCGATACGGAGGGTAATCGCATAGGGCTTCATTCTCTAAATTGATGAAAAGAAAAGAGCTGATGAACAGTATTGTTCATCAGCTCTTTATTCGCTTACCTCTCTTAATTATCAAACAGGTTCAGCAATCTTTAATTAATAGCAATGGTTTTGGTGTTCATAAATTCACGGATGCCCAAATGCGACAGTTCTCGGCCATAACCAGAGGTTTTAATACCGCCAAAAGGTAAACGTGGATCAGAAGAAACCATATGATTTACAAACACGGCTCCTGATTCGATTTTCCTTGCAATCATTTCGCCACGCACCAAGTCTTGTGTCCAAATGGAAGCGCCTAAACCAAATTTACTATTATTGGCTAAAGCAATGGCTTCTTCTTCATTTTTCACTTTAAACAGTGATGCCACTGGGCCGAAAAGTTCCTCTTCATAAGCTGGCATACCTGGCTTTAAATCTGCTAAAATTGTAGGCTCAAAATAAGCTCCTTCCCTTTCAGGACGCTTACCGCCCAAAACCACTTTAGCGCCTTTGCTTACACTTTCTTCTACTTGCTTAAGTAATTCATTGGCTAAATCTTCCGAAGCCATAGGGCCACAAGAAGTCATAATATCGCTGGGGTCTCCTACTTTGAGTGCTTGCAAAAATGAGCTGAATTTTTCTACAAATTCATCATACACTCTTTCTACTACAATAAAGCGTTTTGCTGCAATGCAGCTCTGACCGCAATTACGCATTCTGGCCTTTACAGCAGTACGAACTGTAAGGTCCATGTCGGCATTATCTAACACTATGAATGGGTCGCTGCCGCCCAACTCCAAAACTGATTTTTTAATTTTTGAACCAGCCACACTTGCCACCGCACTTCCTGCTCCTTCGCTTCCTGTAAGGGTTACGGCTTTAATGCGGTCATCATTAATAATGGCTTCTACTTTATCAGAGCCTATTCTTAAATTTTGAAAAGCTCCATTTGGAAAGCCTGCTTCAATAAAAACGTCCTCAATGGCTTGAGCGCACATTTGAACGTTTGAGGCATGTTTTAATAAGCCTACATTCCCAGCCATTAAAGTGGGGGCTGCAAATCTAAACACTTGCCATAATGGAAAATTCCAGGGCATTACAGCCAAGATAGTACCCAATGGGTGATAGCTTATAAATGCTTTAGAATGATCTGATTTAAGGATTTCATCCTTCAAGAATTTTTCAGCATTGTCGGCATAATATCTACAGACGAGTGCGCACTTTTCAACTTCTGCAATACCTTCGGCTGTAAGTTTCCCCATTTCTAGGGTCATAATTTCAGCTAAAGATTCTTTGCGCTCTTCTAATACGGTAGCCAACTTGTTAAAAAGAATGGCTTTATCAGCAAATGGCACGGCCTTCCACAAAGAAAACTGAAGGTCGGCTCTCTCTATTGCTGCATTCACAAAGTCCTCTGAATGAGGCTCAAAAACTTGTATTAATTGATTATTTAAGGGATTTACTGATTGTATAGGCATAATTGAGAAAACTGTGTTCTCAAATGTAACCAGTATTTTGTGGAGTAAGTTCTAAAAAACATTAACCTTAACATCTTCTAAAATTTTGATGATTTCCGGAGCTTCCTTCATCTTCAAAAAATAGAAAATATTCTTACCATCACGTTTGCTGCCAAGCACTCCTTTCATTTTAAGGTTGGCTAAATGGTGTGATGTAAGTGATTGTTCTAACCCAAGGTACGCTGTAATATCATTCACCGACATCTTTTCATTCCTGCTTAGGAGATCAATGATACCGACTCGCATAGGGTGCGCAATAGTCTTCAGCACGAAGGCAATTTTCTCGACCCTTTCATTGTCAAGCTGCTCTTCCATTTGGATAGGTTTTTATCAAAGGTATGAACATATGTTCATGTAAAAAAGGAAAACGAAAAATATTCGACCTTCTAGAGCCAAATACCATTCTTACAAAATCAGTTTTATATACAGACATCTGATTTACATATATGAATAACTGTACTTAGGACTAAATCAACCAATAAGTATGTAAAAAAGAGAGGCCATCTTTTACAACGACCTCTCTATTATTTTTTTTATTAATCTGCTTTACTACCTGAAGATGATTTTCAATTCTACTCTTCTGTTTCTTGCTCTACCTACTGCAGTTTTGTTGTCTGCAACTGGGTTTACAATTCCGTAGCCATCAGCAAACAACCTGCTTGAAGCAATTCCTTTATTAATTAAGTACTGCTTAACTGCATTTGCTCTTCTCTTAGATAGGTCTAGGTTTTTAGCAGCATCACCAGTGCTATCAGTGTAACCGCTTAATTCTAGGCTGAAATCTTCTTCTTTCATCAAATCAGCAACTTGATCTAAAGAACCGTTTGCAGATGACTTCAATACATCACTACCAGAGTTGAATTGAATGTCTTTCACGGCAAGTTCAAGAACTTTCTTTACTTCTTCTTTTACTTCTGGGCAACCATTATTTGAAGCCAAACCAGCAGTTTCAGGACAGTTATCTTCGCTATCTTTCACACCATCACCATCTCTATCAGGACAACCGTTTAAAGTACCAGCTACTGTTGGACAAGCGTCATCGCTATCTTTCACACCGTCACCGTCAGTATCAGGACAACCATTCAATGTACCTGCTAAATTTGGACAAGCATCTTGTGAGTCTTGTACTCCATCGTTATCAGAATCAGGACAACCGTTGAATTTAGCAATACCTGCTACTGTAGGACAAGTATCATCTGAATCTTTAATTCCGTCACCGTCAGTATCAGGACAGCCGTTTAATGTTCCAGATTGAGTAGGGCATGCATCATCTTTATCTAACACACCGTCTCCATCAGTATCAGGCCAAGGGCAACCTTTGTTTTCTAATGGACCCGCCTCTGTAGGACACATATCTTCCTTGTCATAGATACCGTCTCCGTCAGAATCTTTCTTTCCGCTTAATGAGAAAGACACACCAACAGCGTACTGAAGGTAGTTTGGAGCGTAATCAATGCTCTTTTTGTAAGCTGCGCGCATATTAATCTCAGCGTTTTCAACCACTTTGATTTTTAGTCCAGCTCCTAAAGGAAGCATTTTGTAGGTTCCTTCATTGAATTCCTCATAAATAGGTTCAATTTTAGAGAAGCTAGTTACCCCAAAGCCAGCAAATAGATAAGGAGCTACCTTTGCATCCTTTTTAAGGATGTATCCATTGTCAAGCTTGTAAGCAAATCTCAAATCAATGTCAGCTGCTTTTCCGTCTATGATTGACTCATGAACTAGATTACCATAAGATGCACCGACTTCTAAATCAAAACTCGGATTCAAATAACGTTCAATACCAAGTCTGAAACCAGAATTGTCTAGTTGCCCAAAAGTGAACATTCCATCGTACCATTTGTAATCCAACTTATTGTTGGTAACCTCAAGAGTCAACCACCATGGTGAGTCCTCTGTCTGTGCTGAAAGGCTAAAAGTGCTGACAGCCATTGTAAGAATTAGTAGTAATTTTTTCATCGTTTTTGGTTTTGTTTTTCTAATACCCCTTTCAAAACTTAAACCAGAAATAATTTTTATATTTTATTTTTGCACATAAGTACGTTCATGCTGTAAATCAGCATTATACAGTGCGTAATTTATCTTCATCCTTTAATCAGGCATTTCATTTCGGGAAAAAACATCCCATTTCGGGAAAAATTTTACACTTTTACCATTATGAGAATTGGCTTGATTTCAGACACACATGGCTTCCTTCATGAGCGGGTATTTCATCACTTTAAAGACTGTGATGAAGTATGGCATGCTGGGGATGTTGGTGACTTCAGTGTAATTGAACAATTAGAGCAATTCAAGCCTACTAGAGGTGTTTATGGAAATATTGATGATAAAATGATTCAGTCTATTTTTCCAGAAGAGCTCGTTCTTGAAGTTGAAGGAGTGAAAGTATATATGATTCATATTGGTGGTAAACCTCCTAAATATGCAGAGGGCGTTCGGAAAAGGCTTGAAGAAGTAAAACCACAGCTGTTTATCTGCGGGCATTCTCATATTCTTAAAGTTATGGCAGACGATAGCTTAGATAAGATGCTATATATGAACCCAGGGGCTGCAGGCAATCATGGTTTCCACCAAGTGAGAACTTTACTTCGTTTCGACCTAGAGGCTGGAAGGATAAAAAATCTTGAAGTAATAGAATTAGGAAAGCGAGGAATGTAAAAAGGCATCACCTGATATGGTAATGCCTTAAGCTTTTTATTAAATGAGCTAATTATTCTTATTTGCTCGCTTCTGCTAAACCCATTTTTGCAGCTTCAAAGTCGGGAGAAAGTGCCAATGCTTCATTAAAGCGTGCTTTTGCATCTTCTTTGTTTCCTTGATCTAGTGACATTAAACCGCTTAGGTTTTTTAATGCTGCTTTGAACTTAACATCTTGGGTACTTCCATCTTGCTTAGTCAAAGTAATAATAGCATCATCTTTCAACTTGCTCTCAAGTATTCCAATATTGGTATTGGCTTCCTCATAACGCTTAATAGAGTATTGCAAATAAGCAATCTGATAAAGAATATTATTATCATCTAGCTTAAGCCACATCTCTTGATAATACTCAATGGCTTTATCGTAAATTCTAAGTTGTTCATAACTAAGTGCTGCTATTTCTGTAGCTACCATGTTTCCTGGGTATTTCTTCAGAAGATCCATAGCTACCAATGCACTTGATGTATACCTTCTATTATTATAATAATATTCAGAAAGGGTTCTCATAACCGAGCTATCACCTGGATCTAAGACCAACATATCATACAATGCAGCCTTTTGTACTTCGATGTCATTATATAATTGAGCTTGGTTATAAACAGCCATTGCTTTGGCATACTCATTCGATAGGTAGGTACTATCTTGTCCGAATGACGCTACAGAAACCATCATAACGGCCGCGATCATCCAATACTTCATTTTTCTCATTGTATACAAATTCAGATTATTTCAACTTTTAACAACTTCAAGACCTCTTTCCCTACCTAGTTTCACCATTAGGTCAAAAGCTTGATCATATTCATTTTGAATTTTACCTTCCAACACCGCCTCTTTCAACGCCTCCTTAATTTCTCCTACCAAACGGCCAGGAGCAACTTTAAACGTGTTCATAATCACTTCTCCAGTAATTACGGGCTGGAAGTTACGAATTTTATCTTTTTCTTCTACTTCGCGCATGCGCTCTTCTACAGTGTCGAAGTTCTGAAGAAATCGCTTTACTTTATTTTGGTTTTTGGATGTAATATCTGCTCGGCAGAGCATCATTAAATCATCAGTATCCTCCCCTGCTTCAAATAAAAGCCGTCTTATTGCTGCATCAGTAATTTCATCTCTCACCAATGGAATAGGACGCAGATGAAGTCTTACCAACTTTTGCACCTTTTTCATTTCGGCACCAAGTGGCAGCTTCATTCTTCTGAATATACCGGGAACCATTCGGGCACCTTTATCTTCATGACCATGAAAAGTCCAACCTACTTTTTTATTGAACCTCTTGGTCGCAGGCTTGGCTATATCATGTAGAATGGCAGCCCAACGCAACCATAGATCATCGGTGTTCTCACATATATTATCCAGCACTTGTAAAGTGTGATAGAAATTATCTTTATGCGACTTATCCTCAATGGTTTGAACTCCTTGAAGTGCTACCATTTCAGGGAAAATCTTATCTAGCAATTGCGCATAAAACAGCAATTTAAAACCATAAGATGGTTTTTTAGCCAGAATAATCTTGTTCAGTTCGTCAGTTACCCTTTCCATCGAAACAATCTGTATTCTTTCGGTCATTTTGGTAATGGCTTCAAAGGTATCGGGTTCAATATCAAAGTTGAGCTGAGTTGCAAACCTTATGGCCCGCATCATCCTAAGTGGATCATCAGAAAAAGTAACTTCTGGTGCTAATGGAGTTCTAATATTTCTTGCAGCTAAATCAGCTTGACCATTGAAAGGATCAATCAGCTCACCATAACTCTCTTTGTTAAGAGAAATGGCCATGGCGTTGATTGTGAAATCGCGTCTATTCTGATCATCTTCTAAAGTACCGTCTTCTACAATTGGTTTTCGAGAATCACGTTGGTATGATTCCTTTCTGGCCCCCACAAACTCTAATTCCAAGTCGCCACTTTTAATCATGGCAGTACCAAAGGATTTGAAAACGGTAAAAGGCAAGTTCCCTCCTAACTCATCATGAACTGCTTGTGCCAGTTCTACTCCAGAACCTACACATACAAAGTCAATATCTTTAGAAGGTCGACCGAGTAATATATCTCGTACATAGCCTCCTACTACATAGGTGTCTACACCCATTTTATCGGCAACAGTGCCAACGAGTTTAAAAATATTGTTTTGTAAATGTTTTGAGAGGTTCATTCCTTAACCTTTTTTTAAAAGGTGCGCAAAGTTAGTAGTAATTCAAAAGCGGACAAAAAGTAGATCAAAGGTTTATCAAATCACGCTATCTGAGTCATAAAATTAGTTAAAATTATATCGTAACAAGGTTAATTTTCTCCTTCGAAACAAGCAAAGACAGGCCTAATCAATTTAGTCTCATAGTTTTAAAAGAGTAAGGCAATCTTTCAGTAAGTTACCTTCATATCAAAGTAAATATACTACCTTTGTACCCCATAAGTTATTCCATTTACTCTTACTTATGGCTTCTACGAAATACATTTTTGTTACTGGTGGTGTTACCTCTTCTTTAGGAAAAGGAATTATTGCTTCATCACTTGGTAATCTTCTGATGGCAAGGGGGTACCGTGTCACCATCCAGAAATTCGATCCCTACATTAATATCGACCCAGGAACGCTGAATCCTTACGAACATGGCGAATGTTATGTGACTGATGATGGAGCGGAAACAGATCTAGACTTGGGTCACTACGAACGTTTTTTGAATGTTCGCACTTCACAAGCGAATAACGTAACCACAGGAAGAATTTACCACAACGTTATCACCAAAGAGCGTAGAGGAGATTATTTGGGGAAAACGGTTCAGGTAATCCCTCACATTACCGATGAAATCAAAAATAATTTTTACAGACTTGGCGAAACTGGCGATTACGATATTGTAATTACAGAAATTGGTGGTTGTGTTGGTGATATTGAGTCACTTCCTTTTATTGAGGCCGTTAGGCAAGCCAAATGGGATTTAGGAGAAAGCAACTTTTTGGTAATTCACCTTACGCTTATTCCTTACTTGGCAGCTGCCAAAGAATTAAAAACCAAACCTACACAGCACTCTGTAAAACAATTACTAGAAGCTGGTATTCAGCCCGATATATTGGTTTGTCGTTCAGAAAAACCTTTGCCTTCAGAAATAAGAAGAAAGCTTTCTCTTTTCTGTAACGTACAGCTGAACTCAGTAATCGAGGCATTGGATGCGGAAACAATCTACGATGTGCCGTTGATGATGCGTAAAGAAAAACTTGACGAGCGCGTTTTAACAAAATTAAAACTTGCCCACAAAGAGCCTCCACATATTGACGAATGGAGAACTTTCTTGAGCAAACTTAAAAACCCGACCAACGAAGTAAACATTGGGCTAGTAGGTAAATACGTAGAATTGCCTGATGCTTATAAATCAATAGCTGAAGCGTTCATCCACGCTGGTGCCCACTTAGAGTGCAAAGTGAACATTCACTGGATTTCCTCAGAAACGATTACAGAAAAGTCCGTTAAACGAACCCTGAGTGATTTACACGGAGTACTGGTTGCTCCTGGCTTTGGAGAAAGAGGCATTGAAGGCAAAATTGAAGCTATTCGCTATGTAAGGGAGAATAATATCCCTTTCTTTGGCATTTGTTTGGGAATGCAGTGCGCTGTGGTGGAGTTTGCAAGAAACGTTTTAGGTTTCGAAGATGCAGCTTCTTCTGAAATGGACAAAAACACCAAACACCCAGTAATTGACCTGATGGAAGATCAGAAAAAGATTACAGACTATGGTGGAACCATGCGTTTAGGGTCTTACGAATGTAAATTAAAGAAGTCGTCAAAAGCCTATCAGGCTTATAAAACATCTGCAATTCAGGAGAGACACCGACACAGATACGAATTCAACAATAAGTATTTGGAACAAATGGAAGCAGCAGGGCTAAAGGCAACGGGCATCAACCCAAAATCGGGATTGGTAGAAATTGTTGAATTGGACAGCCATCCTTATTTCGTTGGTTCGCAGTTCCATCCAGAATTAAAAAGCACAGTAATGAACCCTCACCCACTTTTCGTGAGCTTTATTGATGCTATAATACAGAATAAGAAAAACTAAGAATAAGAATAAAGAGAAGATGGATAGAAATCAGATGATCGGTCTCGGCCTGATTGCAGCGTTATTAATAACCTATGCAATCGTTTTTAAGCCGCCAGTTACCGAGGAAGATTTAGCAACACCAGCCCCTACCGAACAAGCAGCGGTTACTCCTGAGCAAAAAACGAATCAGTCAGAAACAAGCACTGCTTTGCCTGACACCATTGCCACTGATTATACAGATAAGTATGGTGCGTTTGCCGCTGGTGCGCAAGGTGAGGCTACCGATTTAACTATAGAAAACGAAGTGGCTAAATTTACTTTTAGCTCTAAGGGTGGTATTATAAAATCGGTTGAATTAAAAGAGTTTAAGACATGGGACGGTAGGCCTTTGATGTTGATTGATGAAGAATCAACAAGCCAGTCGCTAACGCTACAAACGGTTAAAGGAAACATTAACATAGCCGACCTCTATTTTAAAGCCAGCCAAACAGGCACTAGCCTTGTAAAAGGCGATTCGCTCCAGTTTAAATACACCATGGATTTAGGCTCAGGTAACTCGATTGAGCAAATTTATTCAATCGCTGGCGATTCATATGTTGTTGGTTATGAGATTAAAATCAACGGCCTAAATAGCAGCATTATTGGTGACCAAATGAACTTTGTTTGGGCGCACCAAATGAAACGTTACGAGAAAAACTTATCAGATTCTCGTATCAAGTCTACCATCAAATGGTATTCACTTGCCGAAGATTTAGATGACTTAAAGGCATCAAGCAACGATATACAACAAGAGCAATTAACCGAACCAATAAAGTGGTTAAGCTTCGATCAAAAATTCTTTAACGCTGGAATTATTTCAGAAAAGGGTTTCAGTGGCGCGCTAGTAACTACGGAAGTTCCAGTTCAGGATACGTCCATTGTTAAAGCTGGCGAAATGCGTTTGGCCATTCCTGTTGCCGACCTTTATAGTGGTAGTCAACAGCAATATTATTTCGGCCCCAATAATTATAGAATTCTAAAAAAGGTAACTCCAGGTTATAAAGAGAATATCTATTTAGGATATAAAATGGTGAGTTGGGTTAATAAACTCATCATTATTCCGCTATTCCAATTCCTAGAAAAGTACATAGCTAGCTATGGGGTAATCATTATGATCATTGTTTTGATCATTAAGCTTGCACTCTTCCCGCTTACTAGGAAATCCTATTTGTCGATGGCCAAAATGAAGGCCCTTAAACCAGAACTAGACGAGCTAAAAGAAAAAGTAGGCGGAGATCAGCAAAAAATGCAACAAGAGCAAATGAAGCTCTATCGCGAAATGGGCGTAAACCCAATCAGTGGCTGTATCCCTATGGTGTTACAAATGCCAATTTTGTTTGCCATGTTCTTCTTCTTTCCTAACTCAATTGAATTAAGAGGAGAATCATTCTTATGGGCAACTGACCTTTCAACCTACGATGTGCTATTTAACTTACCGTTTACCATTCCTTTTTATGGTTCTCACGTAAGTGGTTTCACATTGCTAATGACCCTTTCTACCCTACTCTATACTTGGTCAAACAATCAAGTAAGTACTGTACAAGGCCCAATGAAAAGCATTGGTTATGTAATGCCAATTATTTTCATGTTTGTATTGAACTCTTATTCATCAGGGTTAAGCTTCTACTACTTTGTTTCCAACATCATCACTTTTGGTCAGCAGACTATCATTAGACGTTTTGTAGACGAAGATCAGATTAGAGCAAAACTGCACGAGAACAAGAAAAATAATGCAAACAAGGGTAAATCTAAATTTCAACAAAGATTGGAAGACGCCATGAAAGCGAGCCAAGAAGCCCAAAAGCAGAAGAAATCTAGAAAGTAAGATTTAATAAAATCATTAAAGAGGAAGCTCCAAAAAGGCTTCCTTTTTTTGTTTAAAAAATCAAACTACCGTCTAATTCTATCAATCACAGCCAATTATCTTGGGTTCATAGTTTAGTCACTTTCAATTGATGTAGTTGACTTAATTCTTTCAATGATTCTTCTATCTTTGTAGGCTATTGACGAACTAAATCAGAGGCTAGCAAACATGAAATTTACCTTTTACGGACACTCCTCTTTTATGATTGAAACGATGGGTAAAAAGTTGCTTTTTGACCCATACATTACCCCCAACGAACTTGCAAAAGATATTGATATCAGCGAAATAGAGCCTGACTACATTATTTTAAGCCATGGGCATGGAGATCACGTAGCAGACGTTGAAGCCATTTATTTCAACTCAAAAGCCAAACTAATTTCTACTTACGAAGTCGTAAATTGGTTTGAAACAAAGGGAGTAGAAAACGGTCATCCTATGAATCATGGTGGAGCATGGGATTTCGATTTCGGAAGACTAAAAATGGTAAATGCTATTCATTCTAGCTCAATGCCCGATGGAAGTTATGGTGGTAACCCCGCTGGTGTAGTTATAAGCAATGCCGAAGGCTGCTTCTATTATTCAGGAGACACCGCTCTTACAAAAGACATGGAGCTTATTGGTGAAGAATTCAATTTAGATTTCTCTATAATGCCTGTAGGCGACAATTTTACGATGGGCGTTACCGATGCTATAAAAGCTGCAAAAATGGTAAAATGTAATACCTTAATTGGGGTACATTTCGACACCTTTCCTTATGTGGCAATAGACCATGAGGAGTCGATAGAAAAAGCGAGCGAATCAGGAATTCAGCTTACATTACCAAAAATTGGACAACAAATCACTTTTTAGATTTAAGAATGGGTAAGATAATTTCCATAGCAAACCAAAAAGGAGGAGTAGGTAAAACTACAACAGCCATGAATCTTGCCGCAAGTTTAGCGGTATTAGAATACAAAACTTTGGTGGTAGATGCCGATCCACAAGCCAATACCACTTCTGGTTTGGGCCATAACCCAAGAGAAGTAACCAAAAGTATTTACGAATGCATGGTGGGAAAAGAAGGCATACGTGACTGCATTATGAACACGGAGGTTAAATTTCTAGATCTATTGCCTTCACATATCAATCTGGTTGGAGCAGAAATAGAAATGGTGAACCTTTCTAACCGAGAGGAAAAAATGAAACAAGTATTGGGCGAAATTAAAGATGAGTATGATTTCATCTTAATTGACTGCGCTCCATCACTTGGTTTAATTACCATTAATGCGTTAACTGCTTCAGACTCTGTTGTAATTCCTGTACAGTGTGAGTATTTCGCGTTAGAAGGTCTAGGTAAACTATTGAATACAATTACTATTATTCAAAAGCGTTTGAATGCTAAACTATCAATTGAAGGCATTCTTCTTACAATGTACGATGTACGTTTAAGGCTTTCCAATCAGGTAGTGGAAGAAGTTCATACGCATTTTAAAGACATGGTTTTCGAAACTATAATCCCTAGGAATGTAAAGCTCAGTGAATCTCCTAGTTTTGGACTTCCGGTAATCGTTCACGATGCAGAAAGTAAAGGAGCATTAGCTTACCTCAACCTTGCAAAAGAGATAGGAGATCGTTTAAATTAGACACATCAATGAATTCAGTTTTTAGGTTTCTTTACATCGAAGCCATTCAAACTGACTCATTCATTTAATATAATATTACTATGGCAGCAAAAGCACCCAAAAAGAAAAGCGTATTGGGCAGAGGATTAGGCGCGCTTTTGGAAGATTCGAATTCTGAAAACAACAAAAACCTAGAGCCCTCATCAGTAGGCACTATGAATGAAATCAACCTCGATCAAATTGAGGTTAACCCATATCAGCCTAGAACCCATTTCGACAGGGTAGCATTAGAAGAACTTGCCGATTCAATCAAATTGCAAGGAATCATTCAGCCCATAACCGTAAGGCAACTGAGCGAAGGAGAGTTTCAATTGATTTCTGGAGAACGAAGATTTCAGGCTTCGAAAATTGCGGGACTCAAAAGTATTCCTGCTTATGTAAGAACTGCCGATGACCAGCAAATGCTGGAAATGGCGATTATAGAAAACATTCAGAGAGAAAACCTGAATGCCATTGAAATTGCATTGAGTTACCAAAGGCTTTTGTCTGAATGTAAAATCAAGCAAGAAGAGCTAGGAGAGCGTGTTGGTAAAAACAGAACTACTGTAAACAATTACTTAAGATTACTCAAGCTTCCACCAGATATTCAAGCAGGCTTGCGCGACAATAAGATATCAATGGGACATGCCCGCGCTTTGATCAATATCGAAGATGTAGACAAGCAATTACACATTTACAAACAAACTGTAGAAGAAGAACTTTCTGTAAGAAAGGTAGAACAGTTGGTACGTGATTTGATAACCCCGAAAGAGGAAAAACCTAAGCCAGAAAAAACTGGAGACAGTAAGCACAGAACTTATGAAGTTCAGCAAATTCAGCAGAAGCTTTCTTCACATTTTGGCACAAGGGTAAACCTAAAAGCAGACGGACAGTACAGAGGTGAAATAAAAATACCATTTGTTTCTACTGAAGACCTGAACCGGATTTTGGAGATCATAAACTTGTAATGCAAAAAATCATATTCCTTGTTTCATTCTTTGCCCTTGGCTTTGGAGCAATGGCCCAAGACCCCGTTGAAATAATGGACAAAGGTTTGGTAGAGGGCGACACTGTGCCTCCAGAAATTGAACTTAGAAAGGAATATGACCCAAAAAGAGCTTCTACCCTATCTGCCATGTTTCCTGGCTTAGGCCAGATTTATAACGACAGTTGGTGGAAAGCGCCTATCATTTATGCAGGCATGGGAACAGCCATTTACTTTGTTCACTACAATAATAATGAGCGCAAAGAGTTTACGAAACTGGCCGAAGCATTAATTGAAAAACAGAAAAATGGAGAAATCATTAATGAAAATGAATTAAGGGTGTACCGAAGAAATGCAGACTACTGGCGCAAAAACCGGGATTTAGTATTTCTGACAACACTCGCCATTTATGGTTTAAACATTATTGAAGCTTCTATTGATGCCCACCTCAAAGGCTTTAATGTAAATGATAATCTTGCCAACTTCAAACCCAAAGTTGGTGTAATTAATAACGGCAGCCCCTACCTTGGTGTAGGGGTAACTATTCCAATCAGATCGAGATGAATATTCTTTTATTAGGTTACGGAAAAATGGGTCAGATGATAGAAAAACTGGCCTTAGATAGAAATCACAGCATTGTTGCTAAAATTACCGAGGACAATAGAGCAGATTTAGACAATTTATCTTCTGATTCTGTAGATGTTGCCATAGATTTTAGTCAACCTTCTGCCGCTCCTGATAATATTAAGTGGTGTATTGATCACAAAATACCAGTGGTGGTAGGTACCACAGGTTGGGCAAGTCACAAAGCTGAAATTGATCAATATTGCAATAATAATGGAGGCACTTATTTGGTGGCTTCTAATTTCAGTATTGGGGTAAATATTTTCTTCAAGTTGAATAAGTTTTTGGCCAAACTCATGAATGGCCAATCTGACTATGAAGTGAGCATGAAGGAGATTCACCATACCCATAAACTGGATGCCCCAAGCGGCACAGCCATTACTTTGGCTGAAGGCGTAATGGAAAACCTACCTAGCAAAACCAAATGGGTGAACCAAGCTTCAGACAAACCAGAAGAATTATCAATTATTTCCGAACGTATTGATCCTGCTCCTGGTACTCATTCCATCCAATACGATTCAAGAATTGACTCCATAGAAATTACCCATACTGCGCATTCGCGAGAAGGTTTTGCTATGGGCGCCCTTTTGGTAGCCGAATGGCTTCCCAACCAAAAAGGCATAAAAACCATGGAAGATTTCTTGCAGTTTTAAGGGTTTCTCAAGCGAGCCCTTGGAGGGTTTTATCCTTTCAAGAAGCACCAATTCCATAATTTGCTTTAGCAGGTAAACTAACTTACATTTAATACAACTATTAGTTTAGTAATGTAAGAATCAGTCTTTTAAATAGCCTATAAAAACCAAATTCTCATGGATTATAAAAAAATATCGCTCATTACACTTCTTTGTACTTTAGTCCTTTTGAGTAGTTGTGGCCAAAAAAAAGAATCGACCGAAACTACGCATCAACTAAATTCAAGTGCGGTAGTTATTGATGTCGAAAAAGCACTTGAAGAAGGTACTTCACGATACTTGAGTCAATTTAGTTCTGAAATTGAATATGTTAGGCTCGAAACGGCAGACGAGGGGTTAGTGGCGGGAAATGCGAGAGCTTACGTGTTGGAAGATTACATCTATACTGTTGCTTTCAGGCAAATACTTCAGTTTGATAGAAAAACAGGTAAGTTCATTAAAGAATTAAGCCACTATGGCAATGATCCAGAGGCTTATCAGTATACCCTTCCTGATACACCCCCTACTAAATCGAATGAAATATATGTTCGAACTGGCAACCGAATTAAAACTTTGAACTCAAAAGGGGAAATTAAAACAGTAGCATCAGGTCCTACAGAAGTGGATCACTCTTTTGAAATAGAAGAAGGCATTTTTGCAGGTTATGTCCTCAATAAAAGTTGTGATATAAAAGATCAAGTAGTCATTTTTAATAGGAAAGGAGAAGTCATTAAAAGCTTTCCTAATCACCAACAATGTGAACCAAATCGGACTAATTCATTTTCCTTCAACATAGGCGAAGGATGGTTTTTCACAAAAAGCAATGATGTATTCTTTAAAGAAGCCTTTAACGATACCGTTTTTAAGGTAACAAAGGAAAAGCTTTTACCCGCTGTTATATTTGATATGGGAGAACACTCTCCACCATATGAAAAGAAAGAAATCATGGAGGACGATGATTACCTGAACATGTATTCGGTGAATAATATTGATTTAAATGATAATTACGTGTTTTTTAGTCTCAACTATCAAGGAAAAACATTTAGTGCCTACCACGATATTAAAGAAAATAAAACACACCTGGCCTATGAGAGGTATGAACAAACATCTCGCTTTCAAGATGATTTAAATGAGTTTATACCTTTCTCTCCACAGTATATCAACGACCAAAATGAACTGGTCAGCAACGTTGAAGCAGAAAAGATATATAACTGGTTTCAAGACAATCCTGATAAAATAGAATCACTACCTAAAAGCTTGCAGAAACTACAAGATATAGACCGAGAAGATAATCCGGTCGTGATGATTGTCAAATTGAAATAAGTGTTGACTATAGTTCGATAATAACTCTTCACCCAATTAAAGCTACCTTTTGGAAAGTTTTGCAAACTCAATAAGCCTGTCCAAGTCAGATGCTAGATACTGATTACTATCAGTAGCACGAACTTTCCAAAAGTTCAATGATCACCACTCAATCCCATCTCTTCCCTTTCCCTCCAAATAAGCGTTCGCTTTGCTAAAATGCTTACAGCCAAAGAAACCTCTGTAAGAAGATAATGGAGATGGGTGTGGCGCTTTCAAAATTAAGTTGGACTTACTATCAACAAAGGAGGCTTTCTTTTGGGCATAGCTGCCCCAAAGCAAATAGACAACCCCTTGTTTTCGGGAAGCCAGTTGATGAATAACAGCGTTCGTAAACTCTTCCCAACCTTTGTTTTGGTGTGAACCCGCCTGATGCGATCGAACTGTCAACGTTGCGTTGAGCAATAACACGCCTTGTTGCGCCCATCGATCGAGAGAACCGTTTGGCGGAATGTCTTTGCCTAGGTCGTCTTTAATTTCTTTAAAAATATTAATCAAAGAAGGAGGAAAAGGCATTCCTTCCTTTACTGAAAAGCAAAGTCCATTAGCTTGCCCTGGGCCATGATATGGATCTTGTCCCAGAATCACCACTTTTACATCGTCAAAAGTGCATTGATCAAAAGCTCTGAAAATATTTTTCCCTGTTGGAAAAATGGTTTGGTTTTTATACTCATCCCTCACAAAATCCGTCAGATCTTTGAAATATTCCTTCTCAAACTCCTCTTTTAAAACTGCCCTCCAGCTCTCTTCAATCTTAACATTCATCGAATTTTCCTTTTCTCATTAGTAATTTTAAAAGTAATCTATATCTTTAAAACTCTGAAGCGAAAGCCATAAATGATTGTAACAGCAGTAACAGAAGGTGTAAAGGTAAGTGTAGAAACCCACTATCAACCGGAATATTCCAGTCCGGCACAAAACCACTTTGTGTTTACCTATCGCATTACAATTCAGAATGATGGCGAAAACACCATTAAACTTCATCGCAGGCATTGGCAAATTTTTGACACTAATAATGAAGTGCGCGAAGTAGAGGGTGAAGGTGTGGTAGGTCAGCAGCCTGTTTTAGAACCGGGCGAAAAACATCAATATGTTTCGGGCTGTAACCTTAGAAGTGGAATTGGCAAAATGCGAGGCATCTACTTAATGGAAAGAGTAATGGACGGAAAGCAATTTGATGTGATTATTCCAGAATTCACCATGATCGTTCCCTATCTCCTTAATTAATTCCCTTGTACCAAATTCTGGCTTATATTAAGTACTGGCTTTTGGCCATGAACGAACATTCGTTGCACTCACCCTTCCTCTACTCTTTTTATACCGAAGTGATTAAAAGAGAAAACAGAAAAGGTTTTGAACAAATAGAAACCCTAAGAAAAACCTTACTTCAAAACAATGAAGTGGTTTTGGTAGAAGACTTGGGAGCAGGTTCTCGGGTCAATAATTCTAATACGCGTAAAGTAAGTCAGATCACTAAACACGCCTCTACTCCTGCTCACTTTTCAAGAATACTCAACAGAATAATCACCCATTTCGATTTTAAGCACATTGTGGAATTGGGTACTTCGTTAGGTTTGAATTCAGCCTATATGGCTTCTGCAAATAAAGATATTCAACTATTTACTTTTGAGGGAAGTACGTCCATCGCCAGTTTAGTTAGGCAAAACTTAAGCAAGCTGAACTGCACCAATTACCAATTGATCGAAGGGAATATTGACAACACTTTACCTCAATGGATTGAAAACGCTCCTCAAATTGATTTGGCTTACATAGACGCAAACCACCGATATGAGCCTACTCTTCGTTATTTCGAATTACTTTTGCCTAAAATGACAACATCTGGCATGATCATTTTAGACGACATTCATTGGTCCAAAGAGATGAACGATGCTTGGGAAGTACTCAAAAATCATCCTAAAATTACTCTTTCCATCGACTTATTTGAAGCAGGAATCCTCTTCCTTCAACCTGATTTAATGAAAGAGAATTATATCCTAGAAATCTAATGACTAAAAATATAGTTCATGGATTTTAATTCTGTAAATTCATGGATCAATTTGAATTCTAAATCCGTGAAATACATTCTACTTGGCTTTCTATTCACCTTAATTTCCGCTTGCTCTACAAAAGGGAACACTAAATCTGATAACGATTTACAGGTCATTTCTATCGGAGAAGTAACCAAAGACATTGGTGATAATTTGATCACTGATAGAAGTGAAATCAAGTTAGAATTGACAGACAGTTCTACTCTTGGCCCAATTGATAAGATGATCATGTATAAAGGGAAGATTTACCTGCTTGATATTAGAGTAACCAAATCTCTTTACATTTTTAATTTAGAAGGGGAAATTCTTAGACGCATTCATTCCATTGGTGAAGCCGAAGGACAGTTCTACCTCCCCTTCGATTTTAACATCAATCAGTTTTCGGATGAAATCAACATTTTGGATGTTCGCCAACGGAGAATGCTCAACTATGATTTAGAGGGGAACTTTAAAAGCCAACATAAAGTCAATGGACAGATTTCCGACTTTGCCTCACTGAACAAAGACAATTTTGTTTTCCATATGGATGGCAGACAGGATGATCCCACTGAGAAAAAGGAACTTTTACAGATTGCTAACAAAAGCAATGACAGCACATTTCTAAGCGGAGTATTGGAATATGGTTCAACAGATTATGTGAAAATATTCAACAGCTTAACATTTTCAAATGAGCGCATAATCTATATGCAATCCATGCACGATAGTATATACATGGTAACAGAAAAGGAAATTAAACCCATTTACTCCATCGATTTTAATGGCCATAATATTCCGTCAGAAATCAAAGGAAAAGATCCGATGGATTTCCGTCAAGCATTAATGACTGGTGACTATTATATTGTGCAGGGCAATTTATTTGAGAGCGATAATCTGCTCACTTTTTCTTGGGAGAGAACCTCAAAAACTGACTCCGAGACCATCGAATACGTTTGGACTCTTTTCAACAAGAACACTGACAAAAGCTTAAGTTTAACAATGAATCGTTTTAAAGAAAAGTATGGTTTTGGTCCTGCTCAATTCGCTCAAAAAGGCTATTTCTATAGTGTTAATACTATAGAATCAAGGTCAGTCTCTGATACAGGAGAAGAAGAAAACCCTACAATTGTTCGGTATAAGATCAACTTTTAGAGTCCGGTCTTTATCATCTTCACAAAAAGCTCATTCTCAATTCTAGGAGGAATGGAATTATGAGCTTCTTCCATAATTTCGATCTTGAAATAGGGGGAGAAAATAGACCTGTACTCCTCTTCATTCCCACCAAAAGGAGGATGTGTTGTATTAAGAGGTATCTTAAACATGAGGCCTACTAGCTTACCACCATCCACCAAAAGTTCATGCATTTTGGCAACATAATCCGTTCGCATAATGGGGTTGAGTGCACAAAAGAAAGTCTGTTCAATAATCAAATCATATTGTGCCTGATGTTCGAAGAAGTTACCATGAATTAATTGCGAAGCAGGAAACTCAGGAATTCTAGATTGAAGATTATTCAAAGGAGTTTTGGAAAGGTCAATCACCCGAACATTCTTAAAGCCCTGCTGCCATAAATATTCTGCTTCATAGGAATTACCCGCTCCAGGAATTAAAATTTTAATCTCCTTATCGCTGAGTTGATCGATATAACCTTTAATAGGTGTAGAAACATGGCCTATGTCCCAGCCAGTTTGATTATTCTCATACCTTTGTGTCCAATAATTCTCGTTTAAAGATTCAATCATGCTAGTCATTTTTAATGGGTTGGCATATTTAAAAAAGATTTAAGTAATTCGCCCAATATTTAACCGAAAAGGCGTTTAAAATTTATTAACAGAGGTTCAGCGGAATGAGTGAAGTAGCAAAGAAGAAAGGCGGAAGCCCAGATAAAATCAGAATCATATTAATTGTAGCCATCATTATAATAGTAGTTGGAGCTGGTTTTAAAATCTATTCTGACAACAAAAGTAACACTGCACTTCAGGCTGAATTTGACGCCACCAAAATTACACTTACCACTAAATTAGATAGTATTAGCGGTCAACTGAGTAACCGCATTTCTGAAATAGCCAAGTTGGGTGGAAATATAGACTCCTTGGTTACTTTAAAAGATTCTATTACAGCGCAACGTGATCAACTGCAAAGAACTAGAGTAGCGAATAAAGCCATCATTCAACGTTTAGACAGAAAAGTAGGTGGATATGAGGAATTACTTTTGGCCAAAGATGATGAGATCGCTGCTTTGAAAGTGATTAATACCAAATTGGTTGAAGAGAACATTGACTTGAAAACCGAAAAGAATGAATTGAATAGCACAATTCGTAAAGCCACGGAAACCCAACAAGAGTTAAAACAGCAAATTTCTCTTGCTGCAAAACTGAAAGCAGAAAACGTTAAAGTTTTTAATATCAATTCCAGAGGAAAAGAGCGTGAAGGTGATTTCAGAGGCCGTCAAGCTGAGAAAATCAAGGTAACCTTCAACTTAGCAGACAACCCAGTAGCACCAGTTGCTGGTCATAAAATCATGATACAGTTAGTAGACCCTGCTGGCAATGTGGTTTTTGATATCGCTAAAGGCTCTGGTTCTTTTACTGTAGACGGACGTGAGCAAACATTTACTGCACGTCAGGAAATCCTTTTCGATAACTCAAAGCAAGAAATGACTTTCGTTTACGATAAAGGCTCTGAGTTTGATGAGGGTGAATACAAAATCGTGATTCTTTCAGACACTTATGAAATTGGTAGGACTACCTTTAATGTGAGGTAGATGGTAATTCAAAATCTGTTTCAAAAACCATTACTGCATTTCCTTTTATAATTACGCGGTTCGCTTTTAATTCCGTTTGCATTTCGCCCGTTCTGGCAGAAGCTTGAAAAGCCTTGAAAATAGTTTTTCCAGTTTTATCAGCCCAGTAAGGCGTTAGAATGGTGTGCATAAAGCCAGTGACCGGATCTTCCTTAATTCCCAAGTTGGGTGCAAAATAGCGACTCACAAAATCGTAGTTCTCCCCTTCCGACATCGCAGAAACAATCACTCCATTCTTAGCTTGTTTGGCAATAATGGCATCATCGGGGTTTGCTGAAAGCACAGCCTCTTCTGATTCAAAAATCAAAATCAACTCTGCAGGATAATTAAGTACTTCTTGAATAGGAGAACCAAAAGTACTTTCGAGTTCAGTTTTATCAAAGCCTTTGGCAGTAGTGGCGTAATTGGCAGGAAAATCCATGGTAATCAAACCACTTGAATCCAAAGAAGTGAACAACGATCCACTTAAAGTTTTGAACTCAATAGTTTTGTCTTTAGGCCAGTGCCCGCCTTGCCAAAGAGCAAAAGCAGAAGCCAAGGTAGCATGGCCGCAAAGTGGTACTTCGGTAGCTGGAGTAAACCATCGTAAATCGCAATGATCTTCATTTATCTTGACGAAGGCCGTTTCAGATAAATTCATCTCTATCGCTATTTTCTGCATTAGATCACCAGAAAGCGGCCCATCCATTATGGCTACAGCCGCTGGATTTCCTTTAAAAACTTCTTTAGTAAAAGAGTCTACTTGATAAATTTTCATACAGTTTTCTGTTTTCTCTGCTTGTACACCACGTTTAAAACTACGCCTACCATCACCAACGTCATACCCAAATAGGTCAGAAGGTTGAAAGTTTCTTCAAACAAAATGTAGCCAAAGCCCAAAGCATAGATAATACCAATAAAGTTAAGATTTGCCACTTTAGAAAGTTCTTCCGACTGATAGGATTTAGTCATAAAATACTGAGCAATTTGAGTTAAAACTCCAATGGCCAAAAGCACAACCCATTCCATTCCTACTGGCCAAACCCAATGAAATGCAGAGTAAATCCCAACGATGGGTAGCGTAACCAATGGGAAGTAAAATATGATCACCAATGGATGTTCCGAAATTTTCAACTTCCGAATCATATTATAAGCAATCCCTGAAAAGAAGGCCGCCCCTATTCCGAGCAAAGTCATTTCTGGTGAAACCCTTGGGTCAAAACCCTTAATCATTAAAATTCCCCCGAAAGAAAGACCAAAGAAAAGCCATTGTACCCAAGCCACTTTTTCCTTTACAATCCAGATCCCCAAAATGGCTGTGAAAATTGGCCCTAGAAACATTAATGTTACAGCGCTAGCAAGAGGTATTTCTTGTAAGGTGGTAAAAAACATCATTAACGCAAGTGCTCCAGCAAGGCCTCTGAATAGAAGTATCTTCTTATTATTTCCAAAAAGCGGAACCTTCTGCGACCTTAGTGCGACACCAGACATTATGAATGAAACAATCGATCGGAATAAAATTATTTCAATAGCAGGTATATTGGGTACGTATTTAATGAGCACATTCATTACTGCGAAAATGAATGTTGATAAGAGCATGTATTTTACCCCTTTTGAAACCATGCTCGAAGTTGCGATATTCCCATCCAAAAAATTAGTTACTCAAACATAAAGCATGGCATTAAAAATTGGTTCAAAAGCACCAGAAATAAAATTAAAAAGTACGTCAGGAAAAACTTTCGAATTGAGCGTAGACCTCAAGAACAAGCCTTGCATTATCTATTTTTATCCGAAAAACTTCACTCGTGGATGTACCGAAGAAGCCTGCACGTTTCGAGATGCCTTTTCTGACTTTACTGACTTAGCTGTAACAGTTATTGGAATTAGCAAAGACAGCATTTCTAGTCATTTAAAATTTAAAAAAAAGCATAGTCTCCCATTCGAACTACTTTCTGACCCCACTGGTAGGATTTGCAAATCTTACGATTCACTAATACCTATAATCAATATTCCAAAGAGAATAACCTACCTTTTAGATGCTAACCACAAGGTAGTTGCGGTTTATCAAGACATGTTCGGAGCAAAAAAGCATATTGAAATCATGCTTGAAAAGTTGAAATCTGCCAATACATAGCTTTTTTTTGCGTTTGAATTATATCTTTATGGTTCTAAGCCTAAATCAAATATTTAAAGAATGACTAAATCACGTTTTTTGTTATTGCTTTTTGTTATTGTTTCAAAGAGCATGATGGCTCAACAGTATACTACTACAGGCGATTTTGATAGAATTTCAAAAGTCACTTTTGGCTTTGGTTTAAATACCTACTTTGGTGAATTAAGCGCTTTGGCAACAGACACTAAAGTAAAGATGGGCTTAAGCACTTCATTGGCTTACGAACACCTCTTTACCGATAACATTGCCTTAAGAGGAAGTTTATCGGTTTACTCTATAAAAGGTGCAGACTCACTTTCTGTTGAAACGGCAAGACTACAGCGCAATTTATCATTCAAAGCTACTAACATCGAATTTACAGCTCAGGCGTTGTACTATGCCTACCGTCACCCACACTCTGGCTACAAAGACAGGGCATTTGCCAACCCCTATTTCCATTTAGGTTTAGGAATAACCACTAATAAACCCAAAGCTACTTTAGCAGGAACGGATTATGAATTACGACCAATGAGGCTCGAAGGAGTTGAATACGGAACTATTGCACTTGTTGTTCCTGTGGGAGTCGGTGTAAGTATCTTCATTAATAGGAATTTAGATTTACAGCTTGAAATGCAATATACAGCAGCATTAACCAAGTATTTAGATGACGTTAGTGCCAATTACAGAGACCCCTCTTCCTTTGCAGATCCAGTTGCATCTCAATTGTCAGACAGGCGAGTTGAATTAGGTTTTGACCCAGCCGCAGCAGGCGATGCACGCGGGGAAGGAACAAATGACTCTTATCTCAGATTTGGTTTTAGGCTTGGTTATTATCTACCAGGTTCACTTTATGGAAAATCATCAATCCGCTGTAAAGTGGTAAAGAAAACTAGGTAATCCTTAGTTTACTATTACCCCATCTCTAATTTCAATCTTTCGGTCTGTCATTGAGGCCAACGATTGATTGTGAGTTACTATCACAAAGGTTTGATTAAGCTCGTCCCTCAGGTCGAAAAACAAACGGTGTAGATCTTCAGCAGTTTTAGAATCTAAATTACCGCTGGGCTCATCGGCAAAAACAAGGCTCGGATCATTAATTAGCGATCTAGCTACCGCCACCCTTTGTTGCTCACCACCAGAAAGTTCAGAAGGCTTGTGATCCATTCTAGATAAAAGCCCGAGTTTAGTTAAAAGCCTTTCTCCTTTTTTAAATACTTCCTTCTCATTCGAATTAGATATCAATGCAGGTAAGCAAACATTCTCTAACGCAGTAAACTCTGGTAAAAGGTTATGAAATTGAAAAATGAACCCTATTTCTTTGTTTCTGAAGTTAGCCAGTTGTTTCGGGTTCATATCACCAACAGACTTTCCATTGATCGTTATACCTCCCATATCGGCCAAATCCAAAGTTCCCAAAATATGGAGCAAAGTACTCTTACCTGCTCCAGACTCTCCTACAATAGACAACACTTCTCCTTTTTGAACTGTCAGGTGAATGCCCTTGAGCACTTCTAAATCACCATAAGACTTTCTTACACTTTCTGCCTTTAAAATTTCCATAGCTACTAATCGAATCAAACATAATAAATTCATTGGAATGATCACTTACAATTGAAAAGATCACATCTTATTTCCCTTGTTATATTAAGGTCAAAGGTGTAGTTTCGTGCAAAAATTTTGACACATGAATATCCACGAATATCAAGCAAAAGAACTACTAAAAAAACATGGAGTAAAAATTCAGGAAGGCGTTGTGGCCTCAACTGGTGCTGAAGCCCTAGAAGCTGCAAAAAAACTGAATGCTGAAACAGGAACATCTTGGTACGTAGTAAAAGCTCAAATCCATGCTGGTGGTCGTGGAAAAGGTACAGTAAACGAAACCGGATCTCACGGAGTAGTTTTGGCGAAAAGCCTTGATGAAGTACCTACCAAAGCAGAAGCAATTTTAGGAGGAACTCTTGTAACGCATCAAACTGGACCTACTGGAAAGGTCGTAAACAAAGTACTTATTGCTGAAGATGTATACTACCCTGGCGACTCTGAGCCTAAGGAGTACTACATGGGAATTCTATTGGATAGAGCGAAAGGTTGTAATGTAATCATGGCTTCTACTGAAGGTGGAATGGACATTGAGGAAGTTGCTGAAAACCGTCCAGAAAAAATTATCAAAGAATGGATCGATCCTAAAGTTGGTCTTCAAGGTTTTCAAGCTAGAAAAGTAGCTTTCAAACTAGGTTTAGAAGGTAATGCCTTCAAGGAAATGGTTAAGTTCATTTTCTCTTTATATAAAGCATATGAGAGTTCTGATTCTTCAATGTTTGAAATCAACCCAGTTTTAAAAACATCAGATAACAAAATACTTGCTGTTGATGCTAAAGTAAACTTGGATGATAATGCTCTAATGCGTCACCCAGACTTATTAGCCTTAAGAGACGTTACAGAAGAAGATCCTGCTGAAGTAGAGGCTGGCAAATATGGTCTGAGCTATGTTAAGTTAGATGGCAACGTTGGCTGTATGGTAAATGGTGCTGGTTTAGCAATGGCTACGATGGACATTATTAAACTTTCGGGAGGTGAGCCAGCTAACTTCTTAGATGTTGGGGGTTCTGCAAATGCGGAAACAGTTGAAGCTGGTTTCCGAATCATCCTTCAAGACCCTAATGTTAAAGCTATTCTAATTAACATATTTGGCGGAATTGTCCGTTGCGATAGAGTAGCCAATGGTGTTGTAGAAGCTTATAAGAAAATTGGAAATATCAATATCCCAATCATTGTTCGTTTGCAAGGCACCAATGCTGAAGAAGGCGCAAAAATCATTGACGAAAGTGGCTTAGCAGTCCATTCTGCTATCCTTTTGAAAGATGCAGCAATCAAAGTTCAAGAGGTTTTAGGATAAAATATCCGGCATCCGTAGCTCAACTGGATAGAGTACCAGATTTCGGCTCTGGGGGTTGAGGGTTCGACTCCTTCCGGGTGCACTCAAAAATCCTTCGGTATTTTACCGAAGGATTTTCTATTTATAAGAAAAATACCTAGTTTTGCTCCTAACCTCACCGAAGTACGTTTAGTGTAACCACCACATATGTAACATATTTTTCAGTATATAGCTTTACACACTTGTGTATTCGGAATGAAAAAAACGATATTTCTTCTTTTATTTATTTTTGTCGTAATTGACTCTGTCAATGCTCAAAGCTTCTATTCTAGACGAAGAGACAGGAGCATGATGTTCTCCTTTGGCCTAGGGGCAACCACGTACCATGGTGATTTGCATGACGTTCTCTATGACGGCTTTACGGCAAGACCTAACCTCGGCATAGGCCTTCGTAAAAAATTTGGTTCGCAATTGAGCTTAAGAGTTGACCTAAATTGGTATCAGATTGCTGGTGCGGACTCACTCAACCAAAAAATCAAAGATCGTGAGAATAGATTTGGGGGGAGCGACACCCGGAGGAAAAGAAATTTATCCTTTAGGTCAAACAATCTCGAGTTGTCTGCCATGTTTGTTTTCAACTTGATTCCCGTAAACAATTCATACACTAGAAGGCCACTCATAAATCCTTATATCTATGCAGGCCTTGGGCTGAGTAGCAATAATCCAAAAGCATTATACGAAGGAGATTGGGTTCCATTAAGACCTTTACAAACAGAGTTAACCCCATATGCTGGTCGAATTATGGTTATACCAGTTGGCGTTGGAGTAAGATTAAAAGCAAATGACGCTATTGACATTTTATTGGAGGCGGGTTATAGACATACCTTTACCGATTACCTTGATGATGTTAGTAAGGAACACGTTGACAGAAGTCAGTTTGATGTTATTTTTGGAGAAAACACAGAAAAAGCTGCTCTAGCAAAAGCCTTGTCTGACAGAAGCCCTGAGGGTGGTTTTTCAGTTAGCTTACCAGGAGATGATCGAGGTAATCCCTTGAAAAATGATGCTTATTATATTTTTCAAATTAGATTGGAGATGTATCTACCAGATAACTTCTTATCTCAGTTGTTCTCTCCATCTAGAAAGAAACCTAAATTCAGATAATACAGTTCGTATTCTTTTAATACTAAAATGGGCAAGTCATAAAATATGACTTGCCCATTTTAGTAAATTAGTTCTGTATATGAACTTGCAACTATGCCATTAACTTCATTTACCTATCCAGCATAGTAAATTTAGATTCCTTACTCCTATACTCCTGAATTAAAGTCTTGAGTATCTTAACCATTTTCATATCTAAGTCATCTCCACTACTAGGCGTTGAATAGATCAAAGTCTCTAAATCTGAGTAATGAGATTTAACCTTAGAAAAATCCAGAGACCTAACTTTTGCAATCATTATTTTAGGATGATGAGTACTCATTGTGTTTTCCTTATCGTCCAAAAGTTCTTCATAAAGCTTTTCACCCGGTCTTAAGCCAGTAAATACAATGTCAATTTCTTTACCTTCCTTAAGTCCTGAGAGTTGAATCATTCTCTTTGCCAATTCTACTATCTTAATGGATTTACCCATATCAAAAACGAAAATCTCTCCCCCATTCCCCATTACCCCTGCTTCTAGCACCAAGCTACAGGCTTCTGGTATGGTCATGAAATATCGAGTTATATCAGGGTGTGTTACGGTAATAGGTCCACCTCTTTGGATTTGCTTTTGAAAAATAGGAATAACAGACCCATTCGAACCCAGAACATTCCCAAATCGGGTAGTAATAAAACGTGTTGGACTATCAGCTTCAATCTCGGATAGCAAGTTATTTAGTGACTGCACATAAATTTCAGCTGCTCGTTTAGTCGCACCCATAACACTTGTTGGATTAACGGCTTTGTCAGTAGAAATCATTACAAACTTCTTAACATCATGCTCTACAGATAAGTCAGCTAAATTCCTCGTTCCCATTAAATTACATTCAATGGCTTCAGGAACATTAATTTCCATCATAGGCACATGCTTATAAGCTGCCGCATGAAAAACAAATTCGGGCTTATACTGACTAAACAATCTTTTTAATCTTTCTCTATTTGTTACATCAGCCACAAAACAAACGAGAGTTTCTCCAAGCGACCTTAAACCACGAATTTCATTTTCAATTTCAAACAGCCCCGATTCAGACTGATCTAATAAAATTAGTTTAGATGGGTTATACCTTACTATTTGCCTAACCAACTCTGAACCTATTGAACCTGCCGCACCAGTAATAAGAATGCTTTTTCCTGATAATTCTTGATTTACATACTTGTTTTTCAAACTAATTGGGTTTCTTCCCAAAAGGTCTTCAATCTTAACCTCATGAATTTGATCAATTCCAAACTCTCCTCCAATCCACTGGTCAGCAGAGGGGACAGTTGAAACTTTTATTCCAAACTCTAAGCATTGATCTACTAGTTCATTTTTCCTATCTAACGACATGTTAGTAGTTGCTATAATTAGTTCACTAGGGTTATTTTTAATCACTACTTTTTCAAAGTCATTACGAGCAGAATAAATCCGAACTCCACTCAACACGTTTCCTATTTTTCTGGGATTATCTTCAAGGAAACCAATTACTTTAACGTTTGTTGATGTATCGTTATCTAGTAATTGCTTAGTGATCATACCCGATTGTCCGGCACCAAAGATTATGATTTTCTTACTCACTTTAGGAATCGTTCGATAGAATGCAAACAATTCTTTAACTACTAATCGGTAGCTTGTTAGTACAACAACAGATACAAAAAAAGCAATAGCAGCAATGGAGTAAGGAATGGCATTCTCTGAAATAGAGTTAACTCCCAAAGCTATTACCAATGTGAGCAAACAAGCATACAATACTCTCAAAGTATCTTGAATGCCTGTATATCGAATTATACCTGCAAAGCTTCTTGTTATCAGTGAGCTAATGAGCCCAGCAATTGTAAAAATGATTACTCCGCGAAAGAAGTTATAAGCATAAAGATTTTCAACAATAAAATTTAAACGAAGTAAATAGCCAACCAACGCAGACAATGAATAAACAACCAAATCGATGAATACAATAATCCATCTAGGGAGGACATTCAATGTACTTATACCTCTTTTCATGATTTACCTATAAAGCCTTTAATTGCCTTTACTACTCTTTCTAACTCGACCATAGTTAAATTGGAACCTGAAGGAAGACACAATCCTTTGGTAAACAGCTCATCACTCACTCCATTGCCATAATAAGGACAATTATTATACAGTGGCTGCAAATGCATTGGCTTCCAAAGTGGTCTGGTCTCAATATTACTTTTCCATAGTTCGAGTCTGACTTCTTCTCGGTCTACTCCAAGTACCTCAGGTTCAATTTTGACTGAAGTTAACCAATAATTGGAGAAGTCTTTATCACTCGTTTCAGATTGAAAGGTAATACCTTCAATACTTAAATGTTCTCGGTAGAAAGTATTTACTGCTCGCCTTTTCAATACATGACCATCCAATACTTCTAACTGCCCTCGGCCTACACCAGCTAAAATATTCGACATCCTGTAATTATAGCCCAATTCGGTATGTTCATAATGTGCTTCTTCGTCTCGTGCCTGAGTAGCCAAAAAGCGAGATTTATCAATCCATTGAGTATTATTGCTCACTAAAGCTCCACCACCGGAAGTGGTAATTATCTTATTCCCATTGAAAGATAAAATACCCATATCACCAAAAGTCCCTGCCTTTCTTCCATCAATAGTTGAACCTAGTGCCTCAGCGGCATCTTCAATTAAAGGGATTTCATAACGACTACAAACCTCTAGAATCTGCTTCATTTTAGCAGGCATTCCGTAGAGGTGAACCATAATCACCGCTTTGGGTCTTTTCCCTTTTTTTATTTTATCTAGGATTGCTTCTTCGAGTAATACAGGGTCAAGATTCCAAGTGTCATATTCGCTATCCACTAAAACAGGGGTAGCTCCTAAATAAAGTATTGGGTTTGTGGTGCCACAAAAAGTAAAACTCTGAGCTATAACTTCGTCTCCAGATTTTACACCCAGAAGCATAAGCGCCAAATGAATGGCGGCAGTTCCACTTGAAAGAGCGGCCACATGATTAATTCCTAAATATTCACCCAATTCTTTCTCAAAGTGATCTACATTAGGCCCTAATGGAGCAATCCAATTGGTATCAAAGGCCTCCTTCACATACTTCAACTCATTACCTCCCATATGAGGAGACGACAACCAGATTCTTTCTTCAGCCATTCGTATATTTAATTATTTTCCCAGGATTCCCAACAACTACTGCAAAATCTGGTATATCTCTTATTACCACAGCCCCTGCCCCTATAATAGCCCATTTCCCAATTTTGATATTAGGGCTAACCACAGCGCCAGCACCAATATGAGTTCCTTCAGCTATATGTACTGTTCCACAAAGTGTAGCATTAGGGCTGATATGAACAAAATCGTTCACGATGCAATCATGGTCAATTGAAGCTGATGTATTAACAATTACGTGTTTACCAACTTGAGTATCTCTATTGATAACCACCCCAGCCATAATCACCGTACCCTCTTTTACACTTACAGTTGAGTCTAAAACAGATTGGGGGTGAATACCTATAACAAAATCACAAGGAAGTTCCTCCGCTAACTTCTTTCGAATAGAATTAGATCCTATACTAAGTATTGCCTGCTTTTTTGTGAAGTCGAAGTCAGCATCATGCTCTACTTTGTAACCACACAACTGCTTTATATTGGGGTTAGCATCTACCAAACACTTTATATCTCGATTATTTCTTTCAAGAATATCGAGTATTACTTTCGCATGTCCAGAAGCTCCTATAAGAATCATATGTTACCTTTAAACTTCTGCATTGTTACTGTTCCGTCACCGCTTATCCCTTCCGATACTAGCACTTTTTTAATTGTCAAAAATAGAATTTTCACATCTAGTTTGAAAGATAAGTGATCTACATACCATACATCCATTTCGAACTTACTTTTCCAATCTACAGTATTTCTCCCATTCACTTGCGCCCAACCCGTAATGCCTGGACGAATATCATGTCTTCTTTTTTGTTCAGTGGAATACAAAGGTAAATATTCCACCAAAAGTGGTCTTGGACCTATTAATGACATGTCTCCTTTGAGTACGTTCATCATTTGAGGTAATTCATCAATTGAAAATTTTCTCACAAATGCACCTATGCGGGTTAATCTCTTCTCATCTGGCAATAACCTTCCATGAGCATCCCTTTTATCGTTCATGGTTTTAAACTTAACAATTCTAAAGATTTCCTCATTTTTACCCGGCCTTGACTGAAAGAAAAAAGGCTTACCCTCATTTGCGAATAAGAGAGCTACTGCGGTAAGTAGTATTATCGGACTTGCTAAAATAATTACAAGCATTGACACCGTAAAATCAAAAAGGCGTTTGAAATACTTAGCGTACATGTTTAGATATTTGGTCAAGATACTCTGAATGTAAGGCTTCCCAAAGTGATTTTTGATCATATCGATTTACAATCATATCCCTTGCGTTGCACTTTAAAGTATCCATTAATGGCTTATCAGTCAACAGTCGTAAGATGGCTGAACTTAAGGATTTAGTATCTTTTGGTGTAACAATCAATCCATTTTTTTCATGCACTACTATCTCATTGCATCCATTGATATTCGTGACGATGGAAGGTAAACCCATTGCCCCAGCTTGCATTGGCACATTTGGAAAGCCCTCTCTATAACTTGGAAAAACTAAAAAGTCGCTGGCCAATAAATAAGGTCTCACGTCTGACTGAAATCCAACAAAGTGTACTTTTGAGTTAGTCTTTATTTCATTCATTACACTAACTTCTAGCGGATCCAATTCAGGTTCAAACGGACCAACTAGTATCAAATCAAGATTGTCAAACTTTTTAAAAGCATTGATTAACTCATTGATCCCTTTATCTCCTGTTACACGTCCAACGAAAATAGCAATACGTTGACCAGATGAAATTCCTAATTTAGCCCTTATTTGTTTTGCGTTGTCCAAAAGTGATGGAGTAGCTTGGAAATGATCACAGTCAATTCCATTGCTACTACCATTTCCAATTACTTTTATCTTCCCTACTTTTGGGTAAATATTCTGTTGAATAAACTCACATTGAGCAAATGAGTTAGGGTAAACTTTAGTGGCACAACGGTAAGTAATGCGTTCAACAAAAACCAAAACCCTTCTTTTTAACCCTTTGGTTTCCATCAGTGGAAGTCCTGCTACAGTATGCATCCTTACAGGCACCCCACAAAACCATGCTGCCATCATCCCGATTAAACCTGCTTTGGGAGTATGAGTATGAACAATATCAAAAGAGTTCTTTCTTAAGAAGCTAGCCAACTGAAAGAAGGCCTTAAGGTCTTTTAGCGGAGATATGTTTCTTGTAAATAAAAATTCATGGTGAACAATCTTTTCACACTTGACTATATTCTCTATTTCGTATCCACTTGCAGAACCTACTTCAACGACCAGTCCTTTACTTTGAAAGTAAGCAAACTGACCTTTCAAAAGAAGTGATAGAGACATGGGTACGGTTGTGAGCCGGAGTAACCTAATGGTTTTATTATTCTGAACTCTCATCACACCATTCCAGAAGCATTTTGACTAAGTACAGTTGATTGTTTGAACGATTTTTCTTGTCGTTCTTTTTCTCTCTTCTTCATGAGGTACATTTGCATTAACTTCATCTTACTTCGTTCAGCCCTAATAATAGGAAACATCATTAACGCCACCCAGAAAATAGTAAACCTCAACCCCATATGTGTTACTCCATAGGCAAAAAGCGGTAGTGAATACACCAAATAAAACCACGGAAGCTTTTTAAGTAGTGAATAGACGAAAAAAACAAAGAGTAGAGTACCAGGTATCCCATAACAAAAAATAATCGTACCGAACGAAGAATGAATTTCATGATTCGTAATAAAGGTGTCAAAACGATTATATCCTCCCTCGCCTGCACCAAAAACTAAGTATTCGGGGTGATTTGAAATCCTGTCATAGCCTCTATACTCCCATTCTGTAATTTCTTCTGGTCTCGTTTCTTCGTTTATATTTCTCTTTTCTAAATTCTCTTGAAATCTTTTACCAAACTCTGATTGAGTCACACCAATAAAACCAAGTCCACCAACGATGATAATGGCAAAGATATTTTTAAATGAAAATACCTTATTGGCAATTAAATAGGCTCCAAAAAGAATAATCATAGACCCCAATGCCGCCTTTGAAACGCTGATCAGTGCTAGGTAACTGAATACAAAAAAACTTAAATAGACCATAAGCCTAGGGATTTTGATCATGGTCTCTAATACCAAAATAATAGCCAAACCACTTAGTGAATAGTACCCCAACTGGTTTGGATTAGTAAAGAACATTGCTCCACGAATACCCTCACTATTGGTTTGAAGCGCATAGGACAAGACTATTTGAAGAATGCCTGCGAAAATGCAAGCATAGGCCGTAGTATAAACAAATTGCTTTCTATATTGCCTATACAGTGATAATGCAAAGCCCATTACCATTAGATTATAGAAATAGAACGCGCTATAAATATACCAAGCTAAACCACTATTCCTTTCTCCTAAAAGGCTAATATGGAGGCCTAAATTGACAATACTCAGGTAAATACAAAACTTTAAAAAACCCTTAAATACAGGTTGGTGCACTTCACTAATTTTAAAGTGTTGACCCAAAACATAAAACCCAATAACCACCACTACTAGAATATCAGAAGGCTGAGCACTACCTGCTGGGAAAAAGTAAAAAGGAAATGCCATTAAGTAAATAGCCCAAGCTCTTAACCAGCCTTTTGCTCCTAATGTATGTTTAAAAATAGCTAACATTATTCTGTTAAAACGGAAGTGATCTTTTGGGCTGCATCCCCTATAGCAATGTGTTCATAAAAATAGGAAATTTCCGCTTGTCCTCCGAAAAGAACGGACAAATCGAAATCTCCTTCCATCGGGATTGTTAAAACATCAGCGCTTTCATGATAATCGAAAACATATCCATAATTAGGGATTTCTAATTGCGCAATTTTTCTTTTTGCTCCTAAAAGCTCTAATCCTACAGTAGATGCCATAATCACTCCTGCATCCACAGCTAATATAGCTTCTACAATGGATTTTGGTAATTCAACTGCAGGAAAATACTTATTGGCAACGATTAGATACTCCTTAATATCTTCCCGTGGGTGACATTTAATTCCCAACTGAGCATCCATACTTTTTAATTGCGAAGCCGCCCTCATCACAAATTGCTCAAATAACTCTAGCTTAGCTTGAGAGCTACAAAAACCTTGATCATCAATGGGGTTGGTAAAGATTCCTAAAACTTTTTGATTACCATCTCTCATTAAACGCGGTTCGATATCTGCCAGAAATTTATTAAACCTTGGAGACCCTGTAACGACTACCTCAGTACCTTGAGCTGCAATAGGTCGAAAATGTTTGACGGAGCGTTCACCCCAAGCCATCACTTTTACGGCTCCGTTCCCCCCATATTTCACCTCAGCTTCGTTGGGTAAAGGAAACCTAATTCCTTCTTGCATCAAATAAAAGGGAATTGATTTACGCTTAAGCCATTTACATATTCTATCTCCTGGAAAAGCAGCATCATTCAGTAGTAATACCTTATCAACGCCAGAAAGTGATTTTTTAATGAAAGGCTTAACTCTCCAAAACCAAAAAATCATCCTCACCAAGGTTCTAACTAGAGAATCACTATTACCCAATGCTTTCTTACCCGAACTTGGCTTCAGATTTTGAGGCAGACTAGCAAATTTGACATATTCGATTCCTTCACTTATGAATATCTCTTCTGGACTCGCCATTCTTCTAAGCTCACAAAGCGAAACATAAGTTACCTGATGCCCTTTTGCTTTAATTTGTTTCGCAGCATCAATTGTGAGTTCCAAATGGTGATTTGGATTGGTGATAAGTATGGCTAGTTTCATTTGTCTAGAAAATCAAAATATGACTGCACTCCATTCTCTTCTGTATATGATTGTACTGCCTTTGGTGCGGCAATAGAAAACTTGGATCTCAAATCATGGTTTTCTAATAAGTGGAGAATTCTTTCGCTCATGGCAATATCGTCTCCCACATTCACCAAATACCCATTTTCACCATCAGCAATCAGCTCATTGGGTCCGGTTGGGCAATCTGTAGACACAGAGGCGGCACCACAGGCTAGCGCTTGCACTAGTGTGCCAGGCATTCCTTCATGACGGGAACTGAGCACATAAATATCTGCGGCAGCCATATATTTAAAAGGATTCTTATCGAAACCTGCGAAACACACCTTATCATCTAATTGCATTTCTGAAACCATAGCGCGATAATGGCTTTCCAGCGGCCCCTTCCCCAAGATAAATAGCCCAACATTGTTATTTATGTGAGTCACCTTTTGAAATGCTTTCAGAAGTGTGTCGTAATCCTTTTGCCACTCAAAACGACCTACTGCTAATATGATTTGCTCAAATTGATTAAAGAATGAATGTTCAACTTTTTCTCTAGCACCATCTAACAATGTCTTATTTACAATTGGATTATGTACTACTAGAATACGTGATGACAGTACGCCAAGAATGTCCTTACATTCAATAGCCACACCCTTTGATACCGCAGTTACCCATGTTGCTTTTTTATAAAGAAAGGCCTTAATAAAAATCATCAGCCTCCTTTTAGCCTTGCTTTTTTTAGGAGGAAAAAGAATATTTCTTTCCGAAACCACAGTGATCCCTTTGTATCCACTGAGCCAAGCAGCTAACATCATCGGCATTGAAGCGCCTCCACAAGTAGAGTAAACTACATCATAATCACTTTCTGAAATCAACTTTTTCAGTGGCTTCCACATGGGCCAAAGTGAACTACTTTTAAGGTCGAAAAGCCGCACATCACTTGGAAGCTGATCTATAAACTCTCCTTCTGCCCGCATTAGAGCTAAATCGCATTGAAACTTTTCCCTATCAAAGGCTTGAAGCAGGTTTACCGTTACTCTATCGGCTCCGCCATAGCCCAAAGTGGGACGCACAAAAAGTATCTTCAATCGTTTTGACATGCGTAATTATTGAACTTGCGAGAAATCACTAGCGCCATACTTGTAGGTAACTTTCTCCCAATAATCAGAAAGTTCTGGAGTTAATCGAGCAAAGAAATCTATGTTGGTTTGTTCTGCGGCTTGATGATCGGTGCTGGCATCACCAAAAAAGAGGCAGTCTTTAGGCTTAACCCCCTTTCTATCAATCACTTCTAATGCAATCTCAGCTTTCTTTCTTGGGCTTCCATATACCTCGTCAAAGAACGGGCTTAGTTTGCGATCGATCACAATGCCTCTTAACTCTTCTTGTGGAGTACCAGAAGCCACCACACAATAGATATTTTGCTGCCTAATAAAGGTGATCATTTCTCTAAACCCGGGAACAAAGGGTGCTGATAACACTTTAGCTTTTACTAATTCAGAGAAACGTTTACCCAGCTCCTCTCCCATTTCTTGGGTATGTTCTTGATTTAAAAGATTTTCAGAAATCCATTTGAATTTTTCATACCTGGCCACGCCCTGATGGGCCAAATGATGTGCTTTCACTTGTTCTTCAAACCCTGTGCCTGCATAAAGCTCTACAAAAGCATCGGTCTTTATATTCCCTGACTCTAACACAACTCCGTCAAAATCGAAGAACATGCATTTGTATTTTGCTAAATCAGTATGTGAGATTGGTTTTTGAATCATTTTTGGTTTTGTTTCTTATTCTTATTGACCTCACTTCACCGTCATTCTGATGAGGCTGAAGTGCAACGAAGTAACTAAAAAGGAACAAGACGTATAGTGAAATTTAGATCCTTCGTATCTCAGGAAAAGAAAATATACTGTTTACTGTTAAACCAATATCAACTGGACATTGAACGTAGTCGGTGTTAACAGTTCAAAATGAAATCTTAGATAAAGATCATTGTATGCACACTATTTTTCCATCCTGAGTAATACCGCGTTCGCACAAGCTTTTGCGGATGAGGCACGAAGGATCTAAAAATAGCGAAACGTAAATTAAAATTCAGATCCTTCGTTCCTCAGGAAAAGAAAATATACTGTTTACTGCTAAACCATCATCGACTGGACATTCAAGGAAGTGCGTGTTAACAGTTCAAAGTGAAACCTTAGATAAAGATCTTTGTATGCACGCTCTTTTTTCATCCTGAGTGATATCGAAGGATCTAACTATTCTATAAACTGTAAAAAACAGTCAGTTCCTGTAACAAGCTTAGGAAGACTGCTGATTTGACGATGTCGAATCAATCTCTTCAATAACTTGAATAAGCCCTTGCCCCATATCTACAAACTCGTTAGAAACCAGCTTATGACCTATTTTGGGCGTATAGGCGTAGGGCGTAATATTATAATGTCCGTTAGTAGCGCCTTCATCACCTAAAAATTTCACTTTCACTTCTTTGCCCAGTATCTCTCCAAACATTTTATAGAGATCAGCAATTTCTAACTTGTCATTGCCTGTCAGTACCAAGTTTTTATTAGCATATTGGGCATCTAGTATAGAAGCACTGAGTCTAGCGGCATCGTAGGCATGAATGTAATCGCGCTTATCGCTTGATTTTCCACTATGTTCCATTTCAGTTTGATCCATGAAATTTTTAAGCAGACGATAAACTCCATTGGCCATATCGGTTCTTGGCCCATACAAACTACCATAGCGGAGGATCGTATATTCTAAGCCAAACTGATTGTAATACTCTTCAACATAGTTTTCACAGGCCTGTTTGCTGCATCTGTAAAAGCTACCTTCGCGACTGTAAACATAAACGGTAGAGCCAAATACAAAGCGCTTTACATTATTCGCCCTACAAGCCTCAAGCATATTGACCGTACCTTGAATATTAATGGCTACGGTTTCAATTGGTCGTGCTTTGGCTGCATTTAAATCTGCCAAAGCGGCTAAGTGATACACACACTCAAATCCAGAAAGTTGATCGATGAGTTTTTCGGCATCGCAAACATCTCCTTTGATGAAACTTTGGTCTTCACGTAAATAAGGTGACTCTACTTGGTCTAAAATAGTAACCTCGTGCCCGATATCAGAAAGCGCATCGGCTATATGGCTACCTAAAAATCCAGCACCACCTGTTACTAAAACTTTGCTCATTTCTTTTTGAAGTAATTAATCACGTTTTGTGCTGCTTCCATTTCCATGTTGATCCTTACTTCACTGGCGTAAGAACCGATATGAGGAGTAAGCGTACAGTTTTTCATTTTACTTAAAGGGCCAGAATAAGGCTCTTCTTCGAAAGTATCAAGATAAGCAGAAGCTGTGGAGTTCGATTTTAAAAACTCTACTAATGCATCCTCATCTACCAAACCACCACGCGATGCATTGACTAGGCATAGACTCCTTTTTGCTTTGGAAAAGAATTCAGCATTGACCATATGTTTGGCCTCTGGCGAATATGGCGTATGAATAGTGATAATATCTGATGTACTGATTAATTCATCCATTCCTACAAAAGACACATTATGCTTTTTAGCAAATTCAGTATTCTGGTATAAATCGAAAGCCAATAGTTTTACTTTGAAAGGGCTAAGTAACTCTACAAGCCTACAGCCTACTCTTCCTAAACCAATAATCCCTACTTTTTTTTCTTTCAGAAGATTTCCCATTGGTTTTTCCCAAATACCATTCGTGATATTTGTGTGAGCGTTGGCAATGCTTCTCAAGCAAGACAGAATACCTCCCAGGGTAAGCTCTGCCACTCCATCCACATGGGCACTTGGCGTATTTTCTACCGTAATATCTTGTCCTTTTGCAGCAAGAAGATCTACATTATCAATCCCCGCCCCTAATCGACATAGATATTTCAAGCCAGCAGCAGCACTAAGCACTTCATCATTGAGGGCTTCAGTACCTGCAATTAAACCATCATAGCCCTTCAAAATTTCTTTTGACTCTTCTACGGTTAGTTTCCTACCATATGGGTTTACGGTAACATCAAACCCTTCTGCTTCTAATAATGCCAAAGGAGCTGGGTCTACCTTACCGAAAGAAGATGAAGTGGTGAGTATTTTATAAGCCATTTTCAGAAGATTTTTTTAGTGCTTCTTTGATTTTATCTAACCCTTCTAACCACCATTCGCTGATACCCACATCGAAATAAGTATGGATATCGCGCCCGGTAACCCAAGTACGAATGATTGGAGCAGATTTCTTTCCCATCCACCACCAAGGATTTGGCCCGTCATGGCTCTGAACTGTATATTTTCTAAAAGCCCACACGCCTTGGTCGTAATAATAAGCCTTTTGATAGGATTGCCTTTCGGTAGATACATTACGTTCTACATTCCCATACGGCCTTAATAAACCGTTTTCAGCAATCTCCATTGCTCGAAGTGGATGATCATCCTGTGCTTCCCACACGGTCATACAAGAATCCAACTCCTTTTCATCATCCAGCTTTTGAAGACATTTGTCAATGATGCTTCCATCTATATAGACTGTGTTTCCGAGAAGAAGGACTATATTTTCGAGATTATCATAACGCTCATCTACCCATTCCACAGCATGTTTAATTACATCACCGTGATTAATGCTGTCTGCCCCCAATTCATCAGGGCGAGGAATTACGGTAGCCCCATATTTTTCAGCGGCTGCGGCTATGCCTTCTCCATCGGTAGAGACAAATACTTTGTCAATCTTAAGCGCATCTAATGATGCCTTAATTGGATAAAAGATCAACGGCTTGCCCTTGACCTCTAAAATATTCTTATTGATTATGGATTTACTACCTGCTCGGGCAGTGATAATGGCTACGTTCATTGTTTTTCTAATTGCTCATTTATAAAAGCTAATATACGCTCTGATCTTTTCTCCCAAGTGTAATTTTCAATGAATCTTAAGTAGGCTCTTTGCCCTAGGGCTTCTCTTTTTTCAGGTGAAGATAATTCATTGATTGCCTGTATCCATTCATTAATATTACCTGGCGCAGCAAAAATGGCTATCTTATCGTCCAAAACTTCTTTTAAAACAGGAAGGTCAGAGGCAATTATCGGCTTTGAATACGACATGTATTCAAACATTTTTAATGGAGAGGTATATTTTCCAATATTTGATTTCTTACCCGTTCTCACATCTACTTGATTAGGCAGTAAGCAAATATCAATATTCATCATTTCTTTCCAAATATCCCTTTGTAATACAAAGCCTTTAAGCTCAACATTGTTAAGGTTTCTATCTTGAATTTTTGTAGTCACAATTGAAGAAGGTTCTCCAATAAGTATGAAAGTATGTTCTGGCATGGCTTCAGCCAATGGCAAAATAACTTCAATTCCTTTTCCCTGATGGAAAGAACCTACATAAGCGATATTTAGCCTAGATTTCTTATTATAACTTGGTATATAATCCACTGAAGGCACATTGGCGGCATCAGGAATTACCACAATTGTTTTTTTAGAGGTAGGGAATTCTATTTCGAAGTCTTCCTTAATTTTTTCAGTAATAGCAACAAAACCCAAACAAGAGTTGCTCTCAATAGCATTCTGAAAGGCCATTTTATAAAGGAATCCCTTATTCCAAGCATCATCGTGTAGTTCGACCACATATGGAATTTTTTTATTGATCAAGGGTAGCAATACAAACCTTGAATAAATGACTTCTGGATTAATTTGCTTGATTTGACCCCTTATTTTCATTAATAATAAAATCAGCTTCCCCTTGTAGCTGGGGATCCTTACGGTAAAATGTCCCTCTTCCAGGTTTTTGCTGACACCGTCACTTTGAGACAGTAGGGAAAGTTTCTTGGTGTTGGTTTTTAAATGAGGAAGTAAATTCCGAACATGTATTGCACTTGCACGATTAGAGCTTATGACTCCATCCGTTAAAAAAAGTAAGTGCTCATTCAGTTTCATTATTTGTCTTTGAACGTAGTTGATTTCATACTTTAGAGTCCAGAATACTATCGCAGAAGGAAACGAGTTTCTGAACGTTTACCTCTTTTACAAATTTACGCTCGATCATTGAGGTTGCTCTTGCTCCTATCTCTTGTCGTTGAGAATCGTTTTCTAACAAATTGGAAACTTGATACACCATAGTTTCATAATCACCCGAAACAAAACCAACATCCTCATTCAAAATAACCCCACCTGGGTCGAAGAAAAGAGATATCACTGGCTTACTAAAACCCCAAGCCTGTAAAAACACATTTGGAAAACCCTCGGGTTCGCAAGTGTGTACCAAAAGCATAGAAGATTTAATGATGCCATTCGTTTCAAAAACCGATTTCGAACCTAGAAAATGAAAGTTTCCGGGTAGCTCTCTCGATGTGTTGAGGTACTCATAAGCCTGTTGCTGAATATTTCCTACCATTAAGAAATCAACTCTTTTTCCTGTTAACGACCTGGCTAACTCGACAAATAACTCAGGATGTTTATGGGCCTTAATATTTCCAACCCAAACCACATAAGGTCTTGGCCAAGTGAATTCTTCGTATTCTAAAAAAGGAGAGTTAGGAATATATACTTTATTGGCGTGAGTGATGTGGCCTAAATGTTCTTCGTTATTACAAATTACACCATCCACTTTCTTAAAGGCCTTTTGAAATTGGATTCCTTTAACTAGGTGGGCCAATCTCCTTTTCGTGCGAGACAAAACGCTCAAATTGGGGATGGGCTTATAGGCAAAGGGTTTTAAATCATGAATATGACTTACAGAGAAAACAATTTTACTATTAAGTACTTTAATCTCATCAATAACAGCAGCAAGAAGGTTTTTATTGAATCGCCAATAAATCAAGTCAGGTTGAAGTTCCTTGCAGGCCTTAATAATTGAAGTTGAGTTCTTTTCTACATGGAGTAGTTTATAAGGCAGATCAGCAGCGTCATCATAGCCTCCAACAGCAAGATAGGTGAGGTCAATACCCAATTCGGTTAGTCCTTGCGCAATTTGATGACACTGAATTTCAGAGCCCCCAAGGATATGGGTGTAATGGGCGTTGATTAATATGATCTTCATTAACTGTTTACTTCATCCATCGTTCATACCACATATGAAAGAGTAATATATTCCAAACTCTGTTATTTGAATCCCCCTTTTCGTACTGCTTCCTCAATTCACGAACATATCTTAAGTCAAAAACCCCAGAGTCTTGAACCATATCGTCACTTAAATAGGTCATTATCTGTTCCTTTAAGTGTGTTTGCATCCATTTTTTCTTTGGAATGGCAAAGCCTTTTTTGGGGCCTTCTATAAGATTTTGCGGAATATATCTAGCATTGACTTCAGCCAAAATGTATTTTTTTATTTTCCCATTCATTTTGAAATGACTAGGTAACCTCGCAGCAAACTCTGCTATCCGGTGATCGAGTAAAGGCTCACGTCCCTCCAAACTTACGCTCATGGCCGCCCTATCCAGTTTTATTAAAATATCATTAGGCAGATAATCCTTATAATCATAGGCTTGAATTTGGGCCAAGCGATCTCGATTGATTATTATGTTATTCTCCTGATGTACTTCCTTATAAGTTAATAACAGTTTCTGCAAATCCCGCTCTCCAAAGTTTCGAGCACTAGAAACCATCATTTCAACAATGTTCGGAAACTCATCTAAATATTTCAGCTCCGAAAAGGCCTTTAGAGCTACTTTTGACTGTGCTCCAGACATAGAAGAAGCTAAATAATGAAGCACTTTATAGGCTCCTTGCTTACCGTTCAGAAGTAAGCTATTCTGTGAAGCAAGCCTTGTATAGTTACCAAGGACGTCTGAGTATTTATTATAGCCAGCAAAAACTTCATCTCCCCCATCTGCTGAAAGGGCTACTGTAACATCTTTCTTTGCGAACTCACTTACTAAAGTGGTTGGAATGGCTGATTTATCAGCAAATGGCTCATCATAAATCTCTGGAAGTCGTGGAAATATATCTAGCAGTTCACGTTCAGAGCAATACAGTTCATGGTGGTCGGTACTCAAATATTTAGCAATGGATTTTGCCTTTTCAGCTTCATTAAACTCCTTCTCTTCAAAACCGATGGTGAAGGTAGAAATTCTAGTATTATGATGCTTTTGAAGAATCGCTGCAACAGTAGTACTATCTAACCCTCCACTTAAAAAAACCCCCACAGGCACATCAGACACCATTCTTAACTTACAAGCATCTACCAACAGTGCATCCAGTTGATCGATGGCTGAAGCTATGTCTATTGATTTATCCTCTTTAGCAAAGTAATTATCAACTGACCAGTATTCCATCTCTTGAACTGACCTGTTGGTTAGATCAAGCTTAAGATAATGACCTGGTTTTACTGAGTTTACGGATTTGAAAATCGATTTCCCGTCTTTGATATAATCGAAATCTAAATAGTCGGCAATAGCAAAGGGGCTGAGTTCCTTTTTAAAGCCATTATGCTTATGGAAAGCCCTTGACTCTGAAGCAAATAACAGCGTTTTGTTATTCCAGGTATAGTAGAGAGGCTTTACACCTACTCTATCTCGAATTAAAACAACCTCTTGTTTAACGGTGTTCACAAAGGTAATGGCGAACATTCCAATAAACCGATCTATGGCTTTAACCCCCTCTTCAATTAAAGCATACAGAATGACCTCTGTATCAGAATTGGAAGTGAAATTATAACCTTTAGTAAGCAGCCAAGCTCGGATTTCATGGAAGTTATACACCTCACCATTGTAAACAATCGCGTATTGTTCATCAGGTGAATACATCGGTTGTCGTCCATTTTCACTTAAATCTAAAATGGATAACCTCCTATGCCCCAGGCCCAACTGATAGATATCATTCTGAGAAAACTCATAGCCAGCGCCATCTGGTCCACGGTGCGTGAGAGCATCTGTCATTCCAACCAATTCTTCTCTGGAGGAATTGTGAGAGAAATCAATAAAACCTGCTATTCCGCACATTTAAGATTGAACTAAGGATTCAAATGCCTCAATGTATTTTTTAGCGTTTATCTCCACATCAAAATGTTCTTTTGCATAAGCAATTTCTCTTTCTGATAAGGCTTCAAGTTCTTGCTTGGAGGCATTATACATTTTATCTAAGGCTAAAACCCAAGCCTCTACTGTGTTATCAACTAAAATACCATTCTCATTATTGGTAATATATGTGTTGATTGCCGAAACATTGGAAACTAAAAGCGGTACACCAATAGACATTGCTTCAGCAATAGACTTGCTTAAACCTTCACTATCTGTACAAAGGCAAAAAACAGAAGCGGTTGTCAGTTCGTTAACGATTTGCTCTGAGTCCACAAAACCTTGAAATTCAACGTGAGTTGATAAAAAGACATGACTATTGCATACTTGATTTAGCTCCTCAAAGCGAGGTCCATCACCTAGTAAAATTAAACGAGTATCATCCTTGGCCCATTTGCCAAACGCTTCAATAAGTAAATCTTGGCGCTTTGCGTAAGCTCCAAACTTAGCAACCATTACTAGTGTGAATACAGATTTATCAAAACCCAACCATTGTTTATTAGCAAAAGAGGACTTAACTCCTACATCTAAAAGTAGCTCATTCCTAAAATTCAATCCATGGAAGTATTTGCTGATCTTTTTAAAAAATAATTCGCGCATTCCAACTGAATTGAAGTTAACCAAATCAACCTCCATCAATAAAAATTCAATCTTATTTTTCAAATTTGGGTGAAACTCTAATGAGGTTTCAAATAAGTACAACCCCGCAACACGATAGACAATCTTTATTCTACTTCTTGACTTTACTCTCCATTCAACTATTTGAAACAACCCAGGGTACTCATTATAAGCATATACAATATCGAAGTCATGGAATTCCTTACTTAAATAGTTTTGAAATATACGTCTTCTTATATACTCACTGAATTTACGGAAGAGATCGAATCGTAGAAAGAAAAATTTAAAAACAGGCAAAAAATGAATCTCTACACCATTTCCTTTAGTTCTTACAGCTCTGGCAAAACGAACATTGTCTCTCCCTGATAAAAAATGTACATCATGCCCCATATTGGCCATAGCTTCAGCCATGACTGTCATAGAGCGTTCAGCTCCGCCAAATGACTTGCCACTATAAGTTGATTTGGAACTATAAAAGAGAATTTTCAAAATGCTATGAATTAGGTTAATCCTTGATACGCATTAAACAAAACCCGCGTAGCTTCAAAGTGTGAAGCTGGGTGACTTGAGTTAGGCGCTATGCCACTAAAGAAAACAGATTGAGCAAAACGATTAAAATCGGTTAAAACCTCTTCTTTTGAAAAGGACTTATCGTTCATTATATGACTTATAAAGTCTTCAATTTTAGAAGCGTCAAACGCCCCTAATACACCAGCAAAAATAGCATCACCAAAATATAAAACTGGTTTCCCTTTGAGTAAAGATTCTAATCCAATCGTACCAGTTATGGTTATAACCCCACTTGCATGATCAAGTATTCTCTTTGAATCGACATTTAACCCTACAAATTCAATTTTATCAGAAATAGAAAGGATGCCTTTATAAAAATTATGCGACCGCACTCGCTTAGAATTAATCAAAAATTGCGAAGGATGTTCCTTTACAAGCACTTTAAATCCAGCAGGTAACTTTTCTACCAAATGTTTGATCGCTAGCCATTGTTGAGAATAAATCCCCCCATCAGGTGAAGTGGTTAACTCAGGTTGATAATGTAAAGGAAAAAAAATCAATTTATCACTCTGAGCATTAAGATCATCCACATTTTTAACCTTAACAAAGTGGGCATAAATATCTTTTTCTTTTTGTTTCTCTCTATACCTAAAATAGCCATGAAATGTTAGCCGCCTGTTTAAAAAAACAGATGTCCAAACTTTCTTAACAAAAGAGCCAAATTGCTTGCGTTGGGCTTTCATATAAGAAGGATCATCATCCATTAATTGCCTAAGTGAATTCTGAATTATGCTAACATCTTTACTAATAGCTTCTTGATTTGTTTTATTTGGTGCCGATAATACGAAAGGTACTCGATTTCCAATTTCTTCATAAAGTACGTAACCATTGAGCCAATGTGCCTTATCAATTATAATTACTCTAAGTTTACGAAACTTGGCTACTAAATAAACCAAATAGCTGACAGGATCATGCGGAGTAACACCAAAATATACAGCTTCAGTAGTTGGTGTATCTTGATACATATTTAAAACATAAAGTATGAGCTTATACCTAATCAGTGAGTAATCAAAAGATAAACTAGTATCATAGTAGCGGTTAATATGATAATGAATTTGTTCTTCGAATGGCACTAGAAAGCTTATAAGTTCTAAAGTTATCTCGCAATCAGACTTTAAATACAATAGTTGGTTTAGGTCTATTTTTTTTTCGAAAATCGGTAATCCCGAAAAAGACTTGTAGACTGAAGGGTAAATATTACGTGCCAGCATCCCTGTAATTTCAATGAACGGAAGCCTTTGTTTAAGGAAAGATATTCCTTCTAACGCTACATCATTTTCAAAATTAACTACGAATACATTCATACATTTACTTTATTACGTCTTGAGTAAACGGACTCCCATACTCATCTCGACTGAAAATGATCAGTTTCTTAACTTCTGAATGTACAGACAAGATGTGCTTTGTATGAACTTTTCCCAGAGAACCAGTCTCGCCTTTAATTAATATCGTCTTATTTTTATTATACATTACTACTTCGATAAAATATAAAAACAATCCCTTTTTTTTTACATAATTATTCATTTAATCCTCAACTAATTGATCGTCAAATGAAAGCTATATTATGACTTTCTATCCTGAGCACAGCGAAGGAACTATAGTTAAGCTCTAGACCCTTCGTAAACTCAGGGAAAGCAGCTTTTAAGAGTCAAAAACTTTTTGCACAAATCAATCATGCATTTCCTTCGACCTAAGTAAATAACCCTATTTTTTTTAATAAAAAGCATTACAAACTAATTGTTACGACTATGCGTTGTACAATACCTCTTCAAGTTTTTCCAGCCCTGTTGTTCAATAAGATTAGAAAAATATTCTCCTCCAACATCATTCAAATGTGTACCATCTCCATATGAACCATTAGGCATAACTAAACTCGAACAGTCAATTAAAGTCATCTCATTCGAGTAGTCTTTACGATAACTTTCAAATGCCTGTTTAACAGCATCCTTTCTGCTATCATTGAACTTTGGAGGATTTAATAAAATCAAGTTTATACTGCTCTCCTTGCAAAGGAGGATTATATTTCTCAAATATTCATCATCCAATTTAGACATTTCATTATCTGTCTGTACTTCCGCATTTAATGACTCCTCCCCATTTTTGAGCAAAACTGTTTCCTTGGGATCATAACCACCAAACTGCGCACGTAATTTTGTCCTATTCCTATCACGCAATAAGTTAGAAAATTCTAAAGGGACTGACTTGATTATTAAAGGAAGCAACCACGTATTACTATAGCTTTGCAAAGCCTTTCTATCCTCCGGGTTTATAAAATAAATGTACTTCGACAAGCGTGAAGACAGATGAGCCTTGTCCATGGTCCAGCGTGCATCGTTATCGGATATATCAGTTGGAGTAAATGCGAGTATTAACGTATCAATATTATCGTTATGCTTTAGGCTTTCCTTTAACTTAACATAGCTATAAAAGAAGCCATCTGCCGAATGCGCCAAATTCACTGTATTTGTAAGAATCTGATCATCTAGTGCCGCCTCGGCATGCGAATGACCTAAAATGATTTTATTGATGTTATTCTCAAATAAAAAAGGGTTGTGCTTTTCAAAAACCGCCTTCACGAGAAAAAACAAACCTACAATGCAGGTTAGGCAAAGCAACAAAAAGAATAATATTTGTTGTAAATAAGCCTTCATCTAAAATTGAAAATAAATGAATTTACTAGAGTCGCCCCTAAACATTATAATTACCAGAATAAGAAAAAGATAAACACCAAACCTAAATACTTTCCATGTAGATTTAGGTTTAAAGTCTAATCCGTGCTGACGATCACGAGCAAGCCATTCAACAGCAAACAACACTGGAATAAATAGAATAAACAACTTCTTAATACCCTTTGGGAAAGTTGGAGCACTAATGACTGATTCGGAGAAAATTTCCTTCAAAACAATAAATGCATCGTTCACGTTGTTGGCCCTAAAAAATACCCAAGCCAAACATACCACTCCAAAAGTAAGTGCCATTTGGATTAACTCCTTTGGGTTGGGGAGCCAAGAGTTAGGCGCTACATTATCCAAATTCTTTCTGTTTTGCTTCAATAAAAGCACTGGTAAAAAACAAAGCGCGTGTATAGCTCCCCATACTATAAAAGTCCAGTTTGCTCCGTGCCAAAAGCCACTCACTAAAAATATAATGAGCACATTCCTGATTTGTAATAACCGCCCCCCCCTGCTTCCTCCTAATGGGATATAACTATAGTCGCGAAACCAAGTAGAGAGGCTAATATGCCATCTTCGCCAAAATTCAGCAATATCTCGTGAGAAATATGGAAAGGCAAAATTACGCATCAATTCAAAACCAAATAGTCTCGATAGGCCTATTGCGATATCTGAATAGCCTGAGAAATCACAGTAAATTTGAATAGCAAAAAAGAAAGTAGCTAAGGCTAAAGTGCTCCCTGAGTGTTCGGTTGGGTTTGCATAAATAGCATCCACAATCGTGGCGCAGTTATCAGCAATAACCATTTTCTTGAAAAATCCCCAAAGCATCTGGCGTGTGCCATCCACCGCTTTTTGATAGTCAAAAACTCTAGGAGTATTAAATTGGGGCAACAATTTTTCCGCTCTCTCAATAGGGCCAGCTACCAACTGAGGAAAAAAGGTAACAAAGCTCATAAAGCCTAATAGGTTCTTTGTAGCTTTTAACTTACCTCTGTACACATCAATCGAATAACTCAAAGTTTGAAATGTATAAAAGCTAATCCCAACGGGAAGAATAATGTTCAATGATGTGGAATCTAGACTCAAGCCAAATGCCTGAAAAGTAGCCGCAAAGCTCTCCACAAAGAAGCCCATGTATTTGAAATATATTAAGCAACCAATATTAAAGGCAATTGATAATAGCAATAACCCCTTCTTGCGTTTTTTATCAGAATCATTCTTTTCAAGCCTTAAGCCAATGAAAAAATCCAACAGAGAGCTTAAAACTATGAGGGAAAGAAAGCGCCAATCCCACCATGCATAGAATACATAAGAAGCAAAAAGCAACCAAATATTCTGTGTTTGTAATCGCTTACTACCAATGGCCCAATATATAGCAAATACTATTGGGAGAAATACCGCAAAATCAAAGGAGTTGAAGATCACTTTAAATCAAAATCAAGTTAAAGCAGATTTTGCCTGTTCTATTCTCTCTATGATAAAATCAATGCTTTTATCAACAATTTCTTTTTGATGCCACTCCATAGCTTCTAGCCCCATTTTCTTATGCTTTTCAGGGTCTTCTATATACTCTGTCAATCGCTGATAAACCTCCTCTTCCGTATGTGCGTTCATCATGGGATAAAGAGACTTATGAACACTACTATCAGTTAAGTATACCTCATCCTCTCTGTAACCTAGCAGTGGTTTTACCAATGCCATTGCTTCGAATGATGCGCCAAATCCAAGGCCGCTCAAATTCAATTCTCCAACAACTATGTCTGCCAAACTCATTCCAATCATTATTTCCTTTCTTGGCATTAAAGGCATCCAAGTAACATATTGCGATACGCCCAAAGAATTGATTAAATCCTTTGATGCGTCAACATCGGGTCCGTATTCAAATAGCACAAGATGAAATCGTAGTTTTGTTTCAGGCCTATGAACAATTCTCGAGAAAGCACGAATTAAAAGATCGTTGGCTTTATTTAGAGTAATAATCGGCTACTGAACCACTACTCTTTAACCAGTACTGTCTTATATGACTAAAAAGTAAGACATCACAATTGTTCCTGATTTCATGAAAGTCAGAATAATATTGGCTTACATTATAATAAGACACAATTTTTTCTGGATTATATAAGCTATTAAAACCATTGGTAATGACAGTTTCACTCATTATATAATCAAATCCCTTTAGTGACTGTCTTTCTTCTGACTTTTCTGTTGAGAACAAATTCTCTTTTACCATTCAAACGGGTTAACAAAGGATTTATATTGCTTATCAAATGAGTCACAAAATGATCAGGCTCATCACAAGAAAAAATTATGGGTTTCTTAATTTTAGGGTATAAATCTAAAATTTACCTAAAGAACCCGTTTCACTGATTATTAATGTAGTGAATTTGATATTAACATTTTTTAAAATTAAAGCTTGAAATCTACACCTTATTAACAACTTTTTTTTTGATCAATTACTTTACTTAAAAACAAAATTGATTTACTAACAATAACATTAATATACCATTTTTTCGATATTTCTCCATATTTTTTAAATTTTTCTGGATCATCTACATATTCCTGCATAACCCTAAATATCTCATTCTCAGAAGAGGCATTCATTAAAGGATAAAGGCCTATCTCTGATTCGTAGTCTAAGTGTTTTTGATCATCCCTATGACGAAGAATTGGCTTACCCATAGCAATGGTTTCTAAAGTAGTCCCCCCGCCTATTCCACTAACTGTTACTGCGTCTACGGCAAAATCAACAATACTCAGGAGCAACATGATCTCTTTCCTACTCATCAAAGGTAGCCACAGAACCCTATCTTCAATACCCAATTCTTTAATCAACTCCTTCGTACTATCCACGTCTGGCCCATACTCCACTATAGCCAATTGTAATTTCTTTTTTGAGTTTTCCTCGATTAATTTGGCAAAAGCACGAATAAACCGATCATTTCCTCTATTTGAATAACTATTTACTACGAAATCTTCAGTAATTTTCCAAAAAAGACGACAATGATGTAATACTAAAACATCAGAAGATTTTCTGAACTTTTGTAATATTGAAGCATACTTCCATGACTTGAACCCTTCATTAATTGTAGCATTATCATATGAATTCAAATGTACCATCGGGATAGAAACCCTTTTCCATTTTGATTCAACCCCTAGTCTTTTCAACTCATTCTGGTATGTGCTTTCACCAAGCATGATATGGCCAGCATTCTTGATTCCACTTCTTTGATACTCACTAAAAATTGTCTTTCTCTTCAATTTGCTGTCTTTGTTAAAGAGTCGACCTTTCAACAAAGACAGCCTCCCTCTAATACTCAGGTTTTGTCCGTAATATGGATATCGATATAAATCTCCACCATAAGGAATAAATACATCAAGTTGGATTTTAGCTTTGCTCAAGTAAGCAGGAGCTATACCACATCCCATAAAGACATTAAAATCTTTTAAAACCGACTGAATCTCCCTAACGTCAACTTGATTAAAATTATCCTTTGTCCAATTAAGTTTTCGGACATATTCCGTATAAGTATCAGTAAAAGTATCCATGGATGGATGGAAATGAGAATGTTCGTTGGTTATGAAAAGGGTGACATCATATCCTACATCTCTTAAATATCTGGTGATTGAAAAATTATTATTATTCATATTACCAATAATGGCAACTTTCACTCTAGGCTCTTTCATATTGAATCAAAATATCTAAAACTAACCTCCCCGCATTCTATGATTACAAGCCCAACTATCTTAGCTGGCACTCCAAAAACAATAGAATTATTAGGTATATTTTTGGTTACAACTGCCCCCGCACCTATCAAACAATGATCTCCAATCATCACGCCTTTAGTTATCATAGCATTTGTACCTATAAAACAATTGTCACCTATTTCAATTGGAGCATATTCATACTCGGCTTTGCCACCACTTAGCGCCCATTTTACTGTGTCATGACTTACTATCTGTACTCCTGACGATATGGAACAGAAAGAACCAATCTTGACCCCTCCAGTTCCGTCAATGGCAGTATAAGGCCCAATCCATGTGTTTTCTCCAACTTCAACATGGCCAACAACCGAGCAGGTATTATAAACTGTTATATTCTTGCCCTTACCAAAAAGGTAGTCTCCTCTTTCTTTCCAATCTGTAATATCTTCTACAAACGGGTTAACCCTATTATATTTATGCATGGTCTCGATTCTCAACCTGCCTTGCAGTTCAATTAACTGAAGTCTTAATTTTTCAATCTCGTCCATAACTCATAAATCCACCTGGAAAGTCTTGTCCTATTCCATAGTCTATTGTGGCTTGTATGGCCTCCTCAATAGAACCACCTCTCTTTCTAATTTTAGAAGCTATCTCCCCAACTTTCAACCCTCCTGAAAACAATTTCAAAGTTGGCTTAACACTCATAACAGAGGGAAAAACACTCATATGACCAAATGGAGCAATATTTTGAGGGTAGAAAGACAGTTTACTATTAACTAGGTTCTCCTTATCAATATTTCCACAGAGATGTACGACCTTAACATCAGGAAACTTCTCCCCAATTTTTTCGAAAGTTATAGGCGCCCCATTCCCTATGAGAGGATTATTAACTGAATGCTCGGCAACAAATATTACGTCCAGATAATCTTCCTTAATCAGACTATCTAGTGATCTTAAGGGAATTGAGTTCCGCTTAAATTCTTTATCCAATGGCTGATCCGTAAACCAGAGGAATGAATCATTAAATCTGGAAAGAGTCTTAGCAATCAAAGTTCCGGTTAGACCACCACCAATTAGGGCAATCTTGTCTGAAGAAAAATCACACTGAACATCAAAAAGCATTCTAAGAGCCAGCATTCCAGGATACTCGTACATATCAATTGCACCGAATTTTTCCTCAGTTCCAATTACCGGAATGCCAAATTCCTGGCAGGCATTTATATCAATTTCATTGGATCTAAACTCCCAGGTTTCCCACATTAAAGGAATTACAGCAGTTAGCTTAAGCTGCTGAAGCTTGGCCCTGTCAATTGGCCTAACCATTCCTGAATTTGTGATTATGTCGGACTCCACCCAAGAATTGAAACTAGAAGTCTCACAAGGCTCTATAATACGGGATACACCAAATGCTCTGGATATATCACTCAATCGAGCCTTATGCTCAATATACTTACCATAAGAGGTATCCCTTCCCAGAGCATAAACCTTATCTGCACCAGCCAAGGCTGCAATTAATGGCAGGTAAACATAGTCTCCACTTGCCACTTCGGTAGTTACTACCAATCCTTTCAAATCCAGATCAAGCTTCTCAACAAGCTCTAGAATTATATTCTTAATTCTCATTTAGACTGCCGCTCTATGGTAGAGGTAATTATGAACGTTTTGAATTTCTCCTCCAATTATCTCTTCAATTGTAAATCTTTCCTTAAGCTTCAGACCTATTTTCTCTAAGGTATGGTTCATACGGTCAAAATTATCTAAGTCTGTCTCAATCATTAACTCTCTAAAATAAGTCGAGCTCAAGGCTTTTTTACAACCTTCAATTACATCAAGTTCAGCACCGTCAACATCAATTTTAAGATACTGAGGTACCGGAAGGTTGTATCTATCAATTAAAAAGTCTAGTGAATCAACCAATAGAAACTGAATATGATCAAATAGCATGTCATTTTGCTGGGTTCGATTTTTTAAATCGAAAACCTTTCCATGCGCACCAGCCAAATATTCCTGACACTTTAGTGGCATCAAGGATGCCTTACTTCCCAAACCTAAATTCAACGATATAAATCGACCATTCATAATACCCCTATTCAAATGATGATTCATTTCCAAAATAGCAAAATTCTGTGCATCTGGCTCTACCGCAATAGTTTCACAACCTTGTGTCACTGAAGCATAAATTGAATAGATGCCTGAGGAGGCACCAATATCATAAAAAATAGAATTTGGTTCGAAATCATCAATCCAGTCAACTGTGCACTTCTCAATTTTTTCGAAATTCTCAGAGACTTGAGCCAAGTAATTGTTGGGTGTGAAAAACTTAATTGACTTTTCTCTAAATACTCTTTCTACAATCTCCTTTTTTGACTTACCAGAAAGCAAGTCTACGATATAATACTTCAAGGATACCTTCTCCAACTTAGTGCAGACTTCCCTCCAATATGAGGTTGTAATTAAAACAATCGTGTTGCCAGGTATTTCAGACAAAGGCCTTACTGGAATACTATTGATTGCACCCTTTTTGATGTCATCTATGAAACACAAAACCTTTATATCAGGTCTTTCAGTCTCCAATTGTCTTAAAACAAACTGACCAGTCGCTCCTGCCCCATATAGGGCTACACTTTGTTGAAAATCGAGTACGGCAAGATCGCTTAAAACGGAATTAGTTATTGCCATATGCCTCTTTTAAATCTTGTTTAGTTGGGAAGTTAGGGGTTACCAAATCTTTCTCCGGATGATAAACCTTATAGGGGTGAGGAAATTTCCTGTCAATGAAATTTCTTTCATTGGCATCGTTATATCTAAAATGCATTGACCACCTAACATTTTGCGAGGTATTGTTTCCCGATCTGTGAACTAAGAATGAAGAGAAAAACAAAACATCTCCTTTTTTTACATCAACAGACACATATTCTGATTCGGGGATTTCTGATTCTGGAATATTTCTAAACCAATCATCTTCAACGCTATCAAATAATCCACGCAAATGAGATCCAGGGACTATTTCCAATGTACCTAAATCTCTGTCAACATCAATTAAAGGAATCCAAATAACTATGGAGTTCAGGCTACCTTGCATGCTTCTCCAATCTTGGTGTGCTGGAGTTTTATAATGTCCTTCGATCTTGGATATGTGAGGAGAGTTGAAAAACATTAAGGGCTTTACACAAACCACGGGATGCTCTAACCCAATGTGTTGTAAATTATCCATCAACCCTTCCGAAACTGCCAACTGATGCATGCTGAATGTATGCTGACACAGCTTAGCACCACCAATAAATGAGTTGAAATCCGTCCTGAATAACTCATAGAGAGCAGGTTCAAAGTCTTTATCTCCCAAAGAATTGAGCTCTATACCATTATTCCGAATCTGAATCGCAAACAACTCCTTTGCCTCGTTTCTAATTTTATCGATGATTTCCCTATCCAAGAAATCATTCTTCAAACAATATCCGTTTGTATTATAAAATTCTCTATCTGCTTTAGATAGAGTTCCTAATTTCATTGAAGAACTAGCCATGATGATTAGTTAATTTTTTTAAAATATTGCGAACACCAAATCCAGTATAAATGTGGTCATTGAGCTCATTTATTGATGAGAAAGCATGTCTTGCCTTATCATAATATGTAAAGTTTGGAGTATTTAACCTAATATGAATTGGATGAAAGTTGAAGACCTTAAGAAATTCCTCGTTTGCCTTGATACCTGACTCCAGATCCCAGGTTTTTCCATGTTCATTCTCGAAAGCAAAACCATCATCAGCAAAAAAAATGGGAGCTTCAATTAATCCATTAATATGTTCGAAAGGTTGAATAGAATCAACACCGCCCATATAATATTGGCTAAGAAACTTAATACCCATCTCTTTATATAAAGAAAGCCATCTCCCACTGTGAGTCATTCCATGGCTTCTTAAGACCTTTGCTTCAGGCACTATTTTCAATATCTGCACCAAAGTTTCTTTAGCTGAAAGTGCATTAGGATCTCTTTCAATTAGAGGATTAAAATTGGGGTGAATTCCAAGTTCATACTTAGGATTGGCTCTAATTCTATTCAACGTTTCTGTCTGATGAGTAACGAAAAATGTGGCCTTTATCCTTGCTTCATCTAGTAAGTCCAGTACATCATCTATAACTGGGTCAATGGCCCAATCTATGTCAAAGCTCAGGATAGCCTTGCCTTTCCATGAAGCAGAATCCTGTAAGTCAATATCAGAAAAATTAATAAAGTCCATTTATTCGAATGTTGCCAGTCCTATACCATCTCTGCCAAAAGAATTGCCATTGTACAGCATATAGTATTTCCCGTTATGTAATATAACCTCCTGCTTATCCAAAGCCTGAGAATCCCACCCTTCTTCAGAAACATCAATCCCAGATAAATGATCTTGACGATCCCAGATCAATCCATCTTTTGATTCTGCATACCCAATCCTATAACCAAGAGAGCCTAGCTTTTTAACAGGATACCATGCTTTATACAGCCCCTCTTGCTGAATTATTGATAATCTTGAAATATTTGATTCATCGTCAGCCAAAGGCAAACAAACATGGCCATTTCTATGCCAGTTGATACCATCTGTTGACTCTGCATATTTGATGTCGTATCGAGAAATAGCTTGTCCATTAGTGTCTATTTGAAAATCAATTCCAGATAGATACCACATCTTCCAAATATTACCCTCCTTTCGCACAGTCCCCCCTGAAACCATCCATGGATCATACTCACTCCGACTCATTATTGGAGCCTTAGAATATTTAGTGAATGTATTTCCGCCATCATCACTAATGGCAAGTCCAATGGAAGTATAAAAAAGTGGTTTTGTCAATGCGGGGTTCCACCCTAAATAGTACATGTAAACCTTACCGTTTGCCTCAATAACAGAAGTAGCTTGTACTCCATGATCATCAAAGAAGCCTAGTGGTCCCGGAGAAAGTATTGGGGCTGTAGATTCTTGTCGTTTTATAAGATCCCTTTCCAAATCCCAATCAAAGTATCCAACATGGGTCTTATTGTCCTTATCTCTAGAGGTAAAGTAGATTCGGTAAATTTCATTTCCTAGATATAAGGCTGTTGGTAAGGCAGCATGAGAATTTTGCCAATAGAGCGAATTGTCTGGTTGAAAAAATACCCCCTTTTTATGCCAGCTAATCATTTATTTAAAAACTGTAATTGTCCATTCATACAAAGGATAGTCATGTAAAAGATTTACCTTTTTACTTAGCTCTGTTTTACAAAAATCAAAGTAGTAAGCAGGATAAGCATAATAAAGGTTATCTGCTTCAAAATCCACATACTTGGTCAACAGATTAAAGGAAATTCCTTTTTTGCTGTGTTCAAACATATCTCTTAGAGTAGACTTGATATGCTCTTCCCAATCCTGCAATTTATTATCAAATCTTACATTAAAGATTCCTGAAGCAATGGTATAATCAGCCATTGTGTTCAAGTATGAAGACCTGATAAGGTTGACACTCTCAAATTCAGCTAAATAATCTTTAGCATTGTTTAGCATCTCTTCACTGATGTCATAGCCGAAATATTCACCAAGCTTAAAACTGTTTCGAGCGCAATACTTCACTAATTCACCATAGCCACACCCCAGTTCATTGACACTAAAAGGACTTCCTTTCTGATCAACAACACTCAATAACTTTATAAATCTCAGATCCTGTTTCTCTTGCGTTCCCCAGCCTACACTTTCTGCTTTATTGCCGAACTTCTTAATATTATCGGAATATAGCTTTTCAACTTTGGACAAGTCAAGACTTTTATTTTTTGACATATTCGGTAGCCTTTGTGCCTATGAAAATTTTATGATCGTGTGTCGGCTTGACCATTAAGCAGCCCGCACCCAACGTGTTAAATTTGCCTATGGCAATACCATCTCTTAAAGTTGAATTTACACCTATAAAAGTATTGGCACCGATACGGCAATGACCTGAAACCACAACATGTGATGAAATAAAAACATTATCCTCCACAATAGAATGATGACCAATGTGATTACCGCTCCAAAGAATTACATTGCTCCCTATTTCCACAAAAGGTTGAATGGTATTATCCTCAAATATGAAGGTATTATCTCCAATCTTGTCTGTCCAGCAAGTTGTTTTTGAGCTAATATAGGTTAGAAGCGTATAGCCTTTGGCTTTAGCTTCATTATAGAATCTTTCTCGCACCTGATTTTGATCTGCATAACTTAGTGAAACATAAATTTCAAATTCAGAAGGTGGAAAATCTTCTTCCACTGTTTCAAAATCTACCAATGGCCTTCCCATAAATAAGTCTGACTCACGATAGGCTTTTGAAACACAAAAGCCAACAACTTCATACTCACTATCCACATCTAACAGAAATGAGACTACTTCTGCTTGACCATTTGCTCCGAAAACAATCGCCTTTTTAGTTTTTTCCATAATCAATTAATAAGGGTATAGATAAAAATTTGGGAAAGCAACTTTGAGATCTTGGATTGGAATCTCCTTAACCTTGTCGTCAAGAATTTGAATAAAATATTCATAACGATGGTCACTTGCTCCCCATCTTTTTTTGAAGTCATAAACTCCTTCCTGAGACTCCCAAGTACCTCCCCAGTTCCAGTATTTATATCCATCTTTTGCTGCTGCCTTCATGGCCTCATGGATAATCAATGCAGAAGGCTGGTCATTTCTAAATTCGTGAATAGTGGCCGGGGTAAAATATTCAACCGTCTTATTAAAATAAAATACAAGTAAAGCCGCAATAGGCTCACCACCCTTCTCAGCCACAAAAACAGCGTAACTTGACTCATCAAAGTAATTAGGAATTTGCATAAAGAACTCTTTTCTTTTAGTGAGCCCACCAATACTATCAATATTATCTTTATGTACTTTGTACAAAAAATCTAGTGACTCATTCCCCCATCTTTTAGACACCTTTAAATCAGCTTTAATAGCTCTTCTTATATTCCTTGGCCGTGGATTATCATACAAATCAAATAGGTCTGCTTCAATTGTATCAGAATATCTTGGCAATTCAGTTATTTGTCCAATTCTGTGATCTTTAAAATCCGTCTTCCAATTTTCACGTAACCAAACCATCTCCTCTTGTTCTAAAGGGTTGGAGATCAAGGTTGATAAAATAATTCTGTGATCTCTATAAAAAGAATTTAACCGACCCTTTAGATCATTTCTAATCTCATTTTTCTCTTCTCTTGTGGCCGTAAGGGCAAATACCAGAGAGCCATTACTCCCATAATAAGGCAAACTATTCAACACACCACCTATTACCTCATCGTGCTTTACCATAAATGGAAATGAAGCCAAAATATTATCGTCATTTTGCCAAATAAAATAATATAAATCCGCTCTGAGATGCTTGCTTAAAAACTGGTGAAAGACAGGGTTTTGATAAAACAAGGTCGACTCCTTTTCTCCTAAAAAAGCAAAATACTTAGTAACTAAGTCTTCATCTAATTGCTTCGTTAGTTTAAAGTTCATGAGAAATATTTTATAATTTTAGAAAATTTTTACACCACCATTCAAAGTTCATAAAAGACCAAATCAAAAGGCGATGATTAATATGTTGTTCCGTATGTTCTTTCACTATTTTTCGGATATAGTCACCATTAATAAATTCAGAACTTACGGCCTTACGGTCTAATAATAATTCTCTGATATAAGAAGCATTTTCTCCTCTATACCAGCTCTCATCTGGTGCAGAAAAGCCCTGTTTCTTTCTATTGATAATTTTTTCAGGAATAAAATCGGCCATTGCTTTACGCAATACATTTTTGCCATCATCAAAATCCCTATAAGCATTCATCTGCTTTTTCTTAGATGAATCGTTCTCGTCAATACGGCCGATTTCATTTTGCAAATTCCCGAGTTTATGCTTTACAGGAATTTTCATAGCAAAATCAACAAGGTCATTATCCATAAAAGGGAAGCGTTCTTCCAAACCATGCGCCATGGCCAATTTGTCGCCTACTAAGAAAAGTCCAGGTAAAAATGTTTTAGCCTCAAAATATAAAGAGTTATTGATGTGCTCTTCGGGTGTATTATAAGTGAGTTTTTTATTAAAAGTAAACACTCGCTCAAACACCCTTCTAGGTTCCTCAACATCAATTTTAGCAAAAGAAGAATCGGTAAAGAGAGATTGTTTCTCATGGTCTGGCACTAACCGCTGCCAAAAGCCATAATATTGATCGAAGAATTGTTGCTGATTTAATGAATCAAATACTCGATAATATCGCCATGGATACCCACCAAACAGTTCATCTCCTCCTGTGCCTTGTAAGCAAACCTTTACAAACTTAGAGGCTAACCTGGATATGTAATAGTTAGGGTATGACATTCCTACCCTTAAATCTTCCAAATGATACACTAACTGTGGTAAAGACCAACGGAGGTCGCCCGCATTCATAACTTGCTCAAAATGCTCCGTTTTGAAATGATTGGCCATGAGTTCGGCATCTCGTCTTTCATCATAGTTGGCTTCTACCCCTGTTACTTCACTCATATCAAAGCCGCAAGTAAAAGTAGAAAGACGATCGACATGTGAACTCGCCACCGCAGTGATGGAGCCACTGTCCATTCCACCAGACAGGTAAGAACCCACAGGAACATCTGCAACCATTTGTCTTGTAACTGCTTGTCGAAATAACCGCTCTGTCTCTTCCTTCGCGTCCCCAAAACTCATTTTATCATCGGTCTGGGTGAAATCATAGTCCCACCATGAGTTATGTTTAACAAAGGTGCTAGAAACGTCCATGCAGATCGTATTGGCCGGAGGCAACATGGTTACTCCATCGAAAAGCGTATGATAACTAAAAACATTCTGGAATGTAAAGTACTCATTCAGTGCCCCATGGTTTACTCCAATACGATATTGTGGGTGAGTAATAATGGCTTTAATTTCACTAGCAAAGCACAATACTTGGCCGTTGAACCAATAATAGAGGGGTTTGATGCCATATCGGTCTCTCGACAGGTATAACTTTCTTTCTAAATTGTCCCAAGCGGCAATGGCAAACATTCCGTTTAGTTTAGAAACAACTGACATACCATAGGTAGCAATTGCTTCTACAAGCACCTCAGTGTCTGAAGAGGAATTGAAAGAAATCCCACGTGCTCTTAGCTCTTGTTTTAAGTCTAAGTAATTGTAGATACAGCCATTAAAAACGATAGTCCATCGACCATCTTTTGATGACATTGGTTGAGCACCCAAATTAGAGGTGTCCAATATGGCCAATCTTTTATGTACTAACCCTAGGTTTTCTTTAATATAGAAGCCCTCGCCATCTGGACCTCTATGCGCGATGGTTTCGCCCATTCGTTTTAAATCCTGAATGGCAACAGAGTGACCATTGAGATTAAGAATACCAGCTAAACCACACATATACTGTCTATAAAGATTTTATACATTGTATAACATAATGATAATCCTCACTCGTCATACGGTTATGTAATGGAATAGACATTGAAAAATCATTAGCAATCTGCGCTCCTGGAAAATCCTCAGGCTTCACGTCATAAGTTTGCATATAAAAGCCAAGCATATGAACTGCATGAGTACCTGGTCGAGTAGAGACTCCCATTTCTTGAAGTTTCTCCATGATTTCATTTCTTGAATATGGAGATTTGGCCTCATCAATAAGCAAAACAAAACTCTGCCATCCATGTGCGTAGTCTTCTGTAAATTCTGGGCATTGGATCCAGTCAAGTGAAGCCAATTCCTTTTTATAGAAACTTGCCCATTGTGCACGCTCATTAATAAATTGATCGAGCTTGCTCAACTGCACTACCCCTACAGCCCCCTGTAAATCAGTCATTCTGTAATTATAGCCACACACATCGAAGTCTGGTAAGATATAAGGACGCGCGCCATGGTGACGTTGTTCTTCGGAAATTGATGCACCATGATTTCTAAGTATCCCTAATTTCTCTCCTAATACATCATCATTGGTAGTGATCATTCCACCTTCTCCAGTAGTCACTGATTTCCTCGGATGAAATGAAAAACAGCCCATTGTTCCTAAGCCACCTGCAGGAACTCCTTTATAGGCAGCACCTGCAGCACAAGCTCCATCTTCAATAATTGGAATGTTAGGAGCCACAGCTTTGATAGCATCAACATCAGCGCACAACCCAAATAAATGAACGGCCATAATAGCCTTTGTATTGGATGTAATCTTATCGGTTATTTTTTTGGGATCAATATTAAAAGTAGTTGGATCAATATCGCAAAACACCACCTTTGCGCCCTGATGCATCACAACGTTTGCAGTAGATACCCAAGTAAAGGCGGGAACAATAACTTCGTCTCCGGGCCCTATTTCCAAAGCTACCAATGCTAAGTGTAAAGCAGTGGTGGCACTTGTAACTGCTAAGGCGTGTTTTACCTGATGTCGCTTTGCAAAAGCTTCTTCAAACGCTCTCACCTTAGGCCCTGAAGTCAACCACCCAGTCATCAAAGGCTCTTTTACGGCCATCCATTCATCTTCACCCGTTACGGGAAGTGATATAGGTATATTTCTTTTTTCTATCATGGCTGTTTATCTACTCCAGTTTCAATTCTCCAATCAATAAGTTTCTGAAGTCCCTCTCTTAAACCGTATTTATAGGTAAAACCTAATTCTTCTTCCGCCTTTTTCTTAGACCCAATTCTATTTTGGACTAATGCTCTAGCATCATCCTCTGAGTATGGATTATATTGAACTTTTAGGTTGGACTTCTTAAGGTCAAGGATGGTATCACATAGCTCTTTAATAGAAGTTTGCACCTCTGTTCCTACATTATACATTCCAAATTTTTGATCACTCTTAAGTGCATCAACATTACATCTCGCTACGTCTTCTACATAAATAAAATCATAGGCCTGACTACCATCTCCATTAATTACTGGTGATTCATTAGCTTCTATCTTGTTAAGCATAATGGGTACTACCCCCGTATAGGCTGCCGTTTGATCCTGATGCGGTCCATATACATTCATATATCGAAGCCCTATTACCTGAAGCCCATAACGGTCGTTAAAGGCAGTAGCCATAGCCTCACCCGCAATTTTTGAGGCACCATAAAAATTTTTATTATTGAAAGGATGTTCTTCTGTCATAGGCAGCTCAACAGCATCGCCATAAACCGAAGCAGAAGAAGACCAAATCAGTTTTTTGATATTGTTTTTCACACAAGCTTCAAGAACATTAAATGTACCTTCAATATTTACATGAAATGCTGTTCTTGGGAAATCTTTACAATGCAACAGCCACATCGCTGCAAGGCTTATTACATAATCCTTGCCCTTCATCGCTTCATTAAGAATATCTACCTCCCTGATATCTCCACCAATTGGATAAATAGAACAACGTGGGTCTTTCAACTGATCAGTAAGATAAGAGCGCTGACCTCGAGCAAAATTGTCATAAACAACAACTTCGCTTACTGGCTCTTTTAGCAACTCAGAAACTACAAAGCTTCCAATAAACCCAGCCCCCCCAATGACAAGAACTTTTGCTTTTTCTAATTTCATAATCTATAAACTATAATAAATATCAATTCTACTTTAGACTAGGTCTTCATGTTTTGCAAAGTCACCATGTCGTAAAACCTACCTTTGGCTTGAACAAGACTTTCATAATCCCCTTGTTCTAAAATACTTCCCTTGTCCATTACTATAATTTTATCAGCATTTTGCACAGTAGACAACCTATGAGCCACTAGAATTACGGTAAGACTTCCTTTTAGCTTATCGATACTCTCTTTGATCACTTTTTCAGACTCCGTGTCTAAAGCAGAGGTAGCTTCATCCAAAATAAGGATTTCTGGCTCTTTATATAATTCGCGGGCAATGGATATTCTTTGTTTTTGACCACCAGATAGCTTTAACCCTCTATCACCAATTTCAGATGACAATCCCACTTCTTTACCTAATATAAAGTCAGAAGCATTGGCCATTTCGATACTATTTTTCAGTTTTGCTTCAATCGTCTCAGCGTTTTCAGCATCCCACAATGTTACATTATTTCTAATACTATCATCAAACATTAGAACATCTTGTGTAACATAACCAATTCTAGACCTCCAATTAATAAGGTCGACCTGATCATTAGGTATATCAAGATAAAATATAGTTCCTGAAGTTGGTTTTTGAATGGCTGTGATTAAATCCAAAAGCGTAGATTTACCAGACCCTGACTCTCCAACAATAGCTAAAGTTTCATTACGTTTAACCGTAAAACTGACATTTCTAATGGCCTTTTCTCCACTAGGGTAGTTAAACGAAACATTTTCAAATGTCAGCATCTTCTCAGAGTTCTTCGGTTTTTCTACCCCGCTAACCTCAAATTCCTCTTTGAATCTTTTGCTCTCCGTTAGTAAAAACTCTACACTTCCTGCTTCAGCCATTAGCGCTTGCCAACTTCCTTGAACTTTCATCATTCGCCCTAAGGCTCTATAAATCACTAGAATTGACACAAGTAGTGTAGAGACTACAGCCTCAAAGTAATTGACACTAATGAAAACAGCAGCTACGAGAACGGTTAATAAGATAGGCTCATTGATAGCTTGAGAAAAGGCACTCGCCAATTGTTTTTTATAAAAATACTCTTTCAGCTTTTGCATTACTTCAAATAAATGAGCAAGTACTGCGTCCATCTTCTGAGTGGCTTTTAAATACTTAAACCCAGATATATATTGCACACACAATTGCCCTAATTTGTTGTTTGCCTCAACATCCTTTGTAGAGATTCTCTTTACTTTTCTTCCAATATATCGAAACACAAAAAGTGCCCCTGACCCCAATAAAATCACTAAAGCAGCAAAGCTCCAATTGAGCCAAAATGCCAAGCCTAAAAACACCAAACTGTACAACATTCCACTAACAATGATTACAGAAAGACTAAATGCAAACATTGCCTTTTTAACCTGAGATATTATTAGATTCATGTAATGCCCTGAATTGAAAGTACTAAAAGCACTAAAATCTGATCCATTCATAGCTGTGATCACATCCTTTCTTACTTCATATTCTAAATGACTAGTTATTTTAGCCTGATATGCACCATTTAGAAAAAGAATTATGGCCTTAGAATAGAATGCCAAAACGATAAGAATAACAAGCCAATTGTCACTTGTAGGTAAGCCGATTTTTTCTAGAATATTTTCAATAAAATCCGAGTCATTGGAGCCCCCCCCACTTGTTCCAAAACGGGAAAGTAAAGGCAATACTAGTGCAATTCCTACCCCCTCAAAAAGAGCAGATAGAAGTTGCATTACAAAAAGTATATAGAATTTATTACCTATATGTTGGCGATATAATCTATATAGTTCTAAAATTTTCATGGGGTAATAACCTTAGGGGAAAATGGCTCCTGTTTATATTAGGTGATCTCACAACGAACCTATCTATCAAGTAAAAGGATGACTATCAATATCAAGTTTTGCAAAAGGATGATACTCCCCTTTTAACCCAACAGGCTTAGCATTCCTTATGTCATGGACAATATTTATAGCTCGAAGATTCTCAGATAATGAAAAACCATTCCCTTCTAAAATTTCTTTATAAGATGCGGTGTGTAGGTCGTTAAAACCATCAGAAAATTCAAAAGCTTCATTCTCAATTGTTATTGCCCGATAGGTTTTAGACCCTGCCATTTTAGTGTCTTCCGGTAAGGTTTTCTCGTTAATTGAAAGAAACCATCTGACTCTCGCCTTTTCAAATTCAATATATCCTGCTGCTCTATCATGTGTTTGTACATGTACAATATTACTTTTGACATCACCAAATATCCAGGCTAACATGTCATAAAAATGAACTCCAATGTTAGTTGCTATACCTCCAGATTTCGAAATATCACCTTTCCAAGACGCATAATACCAGTTTCCTCTTGAAGTAATGTATGTAAGGTTAACATCAAAAATTTTGTTCTTATCTGACTCTTTAACTTTCTTCTTTAAAGCCTGTACAGATGGATGCAACCTAAGTTGCAAAATAGTATTTACGTTACCTCCAGTTTCCTTTTCTAGAGCCATCAAACTCTCTAAGTTCCAAGGGTTCAGAACAATAGGTTTTTCACAAATCGCATCAGCACCTTGTCGTAGAGCAAATCTTATATGAGAATCGTGTAAATAATTAGGTGAACAAACTGATACGTAATCAACCCTAATACCTTTAGACTTAAGCTTATCTATATGACGGTCAAACCTTTCAAATTCAGTAAAAAAATCGGCCTTTGGAAAAAAAGAGTCTATCACTCCCACGCTATCAAACTTGTCTAGTGCGGCTAACAATATATTATTTGTCTCCTTAATTGCTTTAAAATGCCGAGGAGCAATGTAGCCTGCAGCACCTATTAATGTGAAATTCTTCATTCTTCTAATAACCTAACTACTATGCCTTCTTTCAATTCATATAATTGATAACTCTCAGGGCAAATCGCCTTATTCTCACTATTAAATTCCAATCTGTGTCCGTACTCACTTACCCAGCCCACTTGTCTTGAAGGGTTTCCTACTACTAGGGCATATGATTTAACCTCCTTTGTGACTACTGCTCCAGCACCAACCATAGCAAATTCTCCAATCTCGTTTCCACATATTATGGTTGCATTTGCCCCTATAGACGCCCCTCTTTTTACGCAAGTCTCCAAGTATTCACTTTTTCTAACAATAGCACTTCTAGGGTTTATTACATTTGTAAAAACCATTGATGGCCCCAAAAAAACATCATCCTCACAAATAACACCCGTATAAATACTTACGTTATTTTGAACCTTCACATTCTTTCCTAATACCACATCAGGAGAAATTACTACATTCTGCCCGATATTACAGCTATCACCAACTATACATCCAGACATAATATGAGAGAAGTGCCAAATTTTTACATTTCTACCAATTTGACACCCTTCATCAATAAATGCAGATTCATGTGCAAAATACTCTCTCATTCTCTCCTCCTTTTTGATAACACACGTTTCAAGCTACTTTCTTTTCGTTCTCCATCGTTTTCGTAATACCCACCACCATATTGATTTCCATAGCCATAACCATAGCCGTAACCATAGCCGTAACCATAATTATAACCATAGCCATAACCAGTACGAGATTTAAAATCGTTAAGGATTAGGGCCATATTTTTAATAATGCCTTTTTCAATATATTCATTGAGAGGCTTTAGGGAGTCTTGCTGAGTATACAAATGACGCACTAAGTACAAACTAACATCAGCGTATTTAAGCAGGTTAAAAGTATCGGAAACTATCCCGATTGGAGGAGTGTCAATTATTATCATTTCATACTTAGACTTTAAGTAAGTCATTAGCTTTTCCATTTTCTGCCCCATTAAAAGTTCTGCTGGGTTAGGTGGTACTGGCCCACCAAAAATAACATCCAAGTTATTGAATTCAGTATGAATGATAATGTCCTCCATTTCAACAAAACCACCGAGGTAATTAGACACACCTAAATCGTTGGTTAAGCCGAAATCGTCAAAGAGTTTAGGCTTCCTCAAGTCCAAACCGAGCAAGACTGTCTTCTTGCCACTAATGGCCATAATAGAAGCCAAATTGGTAGAACAGAATGATTTGCCCTCACCAGATGACCCCGAAGTCACTAGAATGGTTTGAAGCTCCTTTTCACTACTAAAATACTGAAGGTTGGAGCGCAAGGATCGGAAAGTTTCTGCTATAATAGATTTAGGTTTATCAAAAATAGCCAAATTAGACTTTTGCTCATTATGACCGACCACCCCTATGATAGGAATAGAGGTAATCCGTTCAATCTGGCCTCTGGTTTCGATTCTGTTGAAAGTAAGCTCTCTGATGATAATAAACAGTAAGGGAATAATTAAACCTAAAGCGCCCCCCACTAAATAATTTAACTGGTAATTAGGAAAGAATGGTTTTGAAGGCAAAACAGCAGGGTCTACAACCTCAGAGTTGGCCACATTCGAGGCCGCAACTATGGATGCCTCTTGCCTCCTTTGAAGTAAATTAGTATAAATTCCATTGACAATATTAAACCTTCTTTCTATATCTAAATACCCTTGTTCTATTACAGGGTATTCCTTAAAATCAGATTCAACCAATTTATTTTCATCTTGAAATGCCTTGAGTTGCCCTTCTAATTCGTCAATTTTAAGTTCTACATAATTTTTTAAATTTTTCTTTACTTGATTAATCTGCTGATCTAGAGATTTAATTGTGCTATTATAGGTTTCTAAATATTGAAGCAATGCAGACCTTTCCAAAGTTAGCTCACTGATTTGGTCTGTAAATTGATTCATGTACACATCATCAATACCATACAAGGAAGGGGAGATCAAATCTTGAAGACTATCATTGTTGACAATTTTATTAAGTGACTCATTGAGAAAATCAACCTGCCTTTCTAGTTTTCTAATTTCTAAATCAGACTCGTTAACTTTTGAAAGAAGCTCTCCCCCTTTACTCGTTAGATCTAAAAATCTATTATTAATCCTGTACTCAGATCGCTCAGCACTTAAATCTTTTAAACTTACCTTTAAGGTGTCCATCTGTTCATCAATAAAGGCAATGGTTTTTTCAGCCTTGCTGTTTTTTAAAGCAAGTTCCCTCTTTTGGTATACTTCCAATAGTTGATTTAAAAAATCTACTCCTTTCTGTGGTACATCTGTTGTAAGCGTAAGCACTGCAATGGAACTAAAAGCCTTTAAATAGGTTACATTCAAGCGGCTCTGAAAACTATCAATCAAACTTTCGCTGCTATGAATTTTGAAAAAATAAGTCTTGCCAGCTAAGTTTGTATTGTTATCAATGATTAATTTAAATCGATATTGTCCACCCTCAATCCAACCATCTGGACGGAATCTTATAGGAGATTCTTGAACCTCTTCTCCAGATTTAGATACACTAAACTGATTTCCCTCGTAGAAAGTAAGTCTCCATTCCTGGTCATAGGACTGAGGGTGACTCTTATCGTAATGTATAACAAAGGGTAGGGTTCTGTATTCTTCAATAGTTTTTATTCTTCCCTTAGAATAATAAGACACATCAAAATTAAGGCTATCCAAAGCATCCCTTGTTAGTGGTTTTGACTTTAAAATTTCAATTTCATTTAAAAAGACAGCCCCAAAGTCAAAACTAAATTGTGCCAAAATACTCTGATCAATATCCCTGTTTTTTTCTGGAATTAGTATTGTGCTTCTTACACTAAACCTCTCTGTAGTATACCTATGGTAGATGTAAACAGTGAGCAATAGCATAAATATGGAAATAATAAAGAGTGGCCATAAGCGGATATACTTAAAAACCACCTCTTTTGGGTTAAAGGCTGCCGCTTTCGTTTTACTCTCTCCCTGACCGAAAAGGTCTTCAAAATCTTCCATGCTACTAGTTACTTGTTAAACTGATAAGAAAAATTCCAGTGGAAATCAATCCAACAACCACACCCAATTGCGAAAGAAAGTTATCCCCAGCACCAATTTCACGCAACTTTAGAGGAGGGGCATAAATAATATCCCCTGGCTTCACATACCAAAATTCGGTAAGCATTAAGTCCCTTCTCGTCAGGTCAATTTCATGCCACTTATCGCCTCCATCGTAATTCCTTAAAACCTGTATTCTCTGTCGATCGGCATTAATGGTCAAATCCCCAGCTACTGCAATGGCTTCTAAAATATTGGCCTCGCTACCCGCTATAATTTGCTGCCCTGTACCCATTTCGCCTAAAGTAGTAAAGCGAATACCAGCAAGGCTTACATTCACCGAAATATCTTTAACCCCCTTATCTTTCCAAATTTTATCCTCCAATAGTTCTTTAAGTTCAGCTGTAGTTAGCCCCACAACCTGTATTGGTTCCAATGTGTTAATCAATAAAAACCCGTTATTGTCAATAACGAAGGTTTGACCAAGGCCTCCTCCTTGAGCCCCTCCTCCTTGAGCCCCTCCTCCTTGCTGACCACCTACTCTAGCCACTATGTCTGCCGTAGATTGCTTAAATGGCTCTACTTCAGAATCCACATTGGAGAAGAAATTTATGGAAAGGATGTCCCTAGGTTGTAGGTAATATTCTGAGCGGGGTGGTACAATAAGCACGTTCAGATCGAGTGCTTCATCACCTCCTTTATTCTGCGAGTAAATTACCTTCTCGTTAGGAATGCAGGAAGACACTATTGCAATTAACACAACCAGTCCCAAAAATTTCTTTACCATTTGTTCTGCTTATTCATTTTAAAGAATAGTATTATTAAGGCTATTCCCGTACTCAAAACCAGTTTTCAGCATTTTCATAAAGCCTTTCATCTTGTCCAAAGGAATTAAGTTAGGGCCATCACTCAAAGCTTTTGATGGATCAGGGTGGGTTTCAATAAAGAAGCCGTCTACACCAGTGGCCGCGGCAGCACGGGCTAAATAGGGTGCAAACTCTCTTTGGCCACCTGATTTTCCATTCAACCCTCCAGGCTGTTGCACGCTATGTGTAACATCAAAAATAACGGGCGCAAATTGACGCATAACAGGTAGTGAACGCATATCGACCACAAGGTTGTGATAACCAAATGAAACACCGCGTTCAGTTAAGCAAACCTTCTCATTACCAGTAGATTTTACCTTGTTCACAGCATATTCCATATCTTCTGCAGCCATAAACTGGCCTCGCTTTATTTTGACGGTTTTACCTGTAATACCTGCAGCTACCAATAAGTCGGTTTGTCTACATAAGTAAGCGGGAATTTGCAACGCGTCCGCCACTTCACTCACAGGAGAAGCTTGATATGGTTCGTGAATATCTGTCACAATTGGTACGTGGTAATTTGCTTTGATCTTTGCTAGTACGTCCAAAGCCGCTTCAAACCCTACTGATCTAAATGAATCAACTGAAGTTCTATTGGCTTTATCAAATGAAGCTTTAAATACGTACTGAATATCTAGTTCAGAACAAATTGCTATTAAGGTCTCCGCAATTTGTGCACATATATCATAACTTTCAACTGCGCATGGTCCAGAGAACAACACCATCTTGCCATTCCCTACTTCTACACTGTCACTTAAGCGAAAACCCTCTTCAAACTTATTCATTTCTTAACTGTCTTTCAATAATTAACTCATAAAAACCTTTAACCTCCAAAACCAAATCGGCTAATTCTCGTAGTGCTCCCTCTCCTCCTTTTGCTTGAAGCACCAAATCAACGTGCGCTTTCACTTTGTAGTGCCCATCTGCTGGCGTAGTGGCTAAACCACACTGAGTCAGGACGGGAAGGTCATTAATATCATCACCAATAAAGGCCACTTCACCCGCTTCCAACCCAAATTCCATCAATACATCGTCAAATTTTTCTCCTTTTCTTTTCACTCCATGATAATGGAAATCAAATTTCAGCTCGTTGCATCGATTACGCACTACCTGAGAGTCGCGACCAGTAATTACGCCTGTTAAGATTTCATGAAGTTTTAGATATTGGATGATTTGGCCATCTTTCACGTTGAATTCCTTAGACTCCATGCCCTCATTATTATAAATGATACGACCGTCAGTAAGTACGCCATCAACATCAAAAATAATGGCTTTAATCTTTTTCGCTTTTTCAGCAATCTCAGTGGATATTCTCACAACTTTAGGTTTAGACAAATGTAGAAGGTTTTTTTTGTCTGACATAACGGTTCTATTTTGAAATATTAACCAAAGCCAGTGCATTACTCCTCTTCTGAATCCAACATTAACCCCTATATTTAAAGTCAACATCAATTCACTACTTTATGAGGTCAGTTAAGTTTTTGGTTAGCCTACTTCTTACCCTTGGCATTTTTTACGGACTAAACACCAAGTTTGGAGATATTCTCCCGATGGGGAAATTCCTAAGCCCAAACCAAGGTTTCTGGAAAAACGAAGTCACTGAGTCTGATGTGGCAAAAGAAATTTTAGAAATTCCTGGACTGAAAAGCCCTGTAACTGTGCATTATGATGAATCTCTGATTCCCCATGTATTTGCTCAAAATGATGAAGACTTGTACAGAGCTCAAGGTTACATTACGGCTCAACACCGACTGTGGCAACTTGAATTCCAGACCTTTGCTTCGGGCGGTAGGCTTTCAGAAATAGTAGGCGAAGCGGCCATTGAATACGACCGAGGCCAACGCAGAAAAGGAATGGGCTTTGGAGCTGACAATGCTTTAAAGGAAATGATGAAGCATCCTGAAGAAGTGAAACTACTTGAAGCTTACCGAGATGGAATCAATGCATACATCGAAAGTTTAAGTGTAGGAGAACTTCCCGTGGAATACAAAATACTAGATTATCAGCCCGAACCTTGGACTATAAAGAAAACTGCCCTTCTACTGATGTACATGACAGATATGCTAGCAGGTCGGGATGTTGATTTAGAAAACACCAATTTTGTCAAGCTCTTCGGAAAAGAAACCTTCGATCTGCTTTTTCCTGACTTTTATAAGGATCAAGACCCTGTAATCCCTCAAGAAAGAGATTGGAGTAGTTTTGAAGTTCAAAATATTGAAAAGCCGGATGTTGATTTCCCTAGTGATTTCATTAAAGAAACCATGTACAAGCCTAATCCGCACAATGGAAGTAACAACTGGGCAATAGCTCCATCAAAATCAGTTTCTGGCAATCCAATTTTAGCCAACGACCCACACTTGCAACTCAACTTGCCTTCGATCTGGTATGTAATGCAATTGGCCACTCCTGAGAAAAACACTTTTGGAGCTACACTTCCTGGCGCCATGGGAATCATTATTGGTTTCAACCAAAACATAGCTTGGGGAGTAACCAACGCCACCCGCGATGTAAAAGATTGGTACAAAATCGAATTTCAAGACGAACAAAGAAAAGCGTATAAGTATGATAATGAGTGGAAAGCCACTACTGAAGTAATAGAGGAAATTAAAGTAAAAGGGAAGCCTACTGTGTACGACACCGTAATTTACACCCACTATGGCCCTGTAGCCTATGACCACACCCATAAAGGCAATGGAGAAAAAGTAGGCTACGCCATGAAATGGACGGGCCATCTGCCTAACAATAACCAACAGACTTTTCTAGATTTAAACAAAGCCAAGAACTACGATGAATATGCGGCAGCTTTAAAACATTTTACTGCGCCAGCGCAAAACTTTGTTTTCGCTTCGCGCGAAGGAGATGTTGCCCTCTGGATTCAGGGAGAATTGGCCAATAAATGGCCGGAACAAGGTAAGTTTCTTATGGATGGCTCAGATTCTAAATATGAATGGCAAGGATTCATTCCTCAAAACCAAAATGCTTATGTGAAAAACCCTGAAAGAGGTTTTGTAAGCTCCGCCAACCAGCACCCCACAAATGAAAAGTATCCTTATTATGTATATGATGACGGCTATGAAACCTATCGTAACCGTGTGATCAACAACTTTTTCAGAAGTAAGGAGAAATTTGATATTCAAGATTTTAAAGACTTACAAGCCAATAATTTCAACTTAAAAGCAGCAGAGTTAATTCCAGTTATGCTCGATAGCATGGACAGAAGTTCGCTCACTGCTAATGAAGAACAAATGCTCTCTACAATAGAGGATTGGGACTTCAACAATAACATAGACGCTGAGGGCGCTTCGATTTGGGAGAAATGGTGGGATAATTTATACCGAATAACTTGGGACGAACTATACAATCTCGATGTCGCTATCAATCGCCCAAGCGATTACCAAACCATATGGTTACTAAAAAATCAGCCGAATCACCCTTGGTTTGACAGGAAGGAAACACCAGAAATAGAAACTGCTAAAGAGCTTTATTTTAAGTCGTTTAGAGATGCCGTGCAAGACCTAACCGTTTGGCAGTCTAGAACAGGAAAATCTTTAAAATGGATAGACTACAAAGGCACTTATGTTGGGCATTTGCTGCAGGCGCTACCCGCCTTTTCAAGGTTTGATTTAACTATTGGAGGAAATTCAGGCATTGTAAATGCGACTAGCAAAAATCATGGCCCTTCTTGGAGAATGATTGTTGAATTAGGCAACGAGCCCAATGCCTTTGGAATTTACCCCGGAGGCCAATCAGGAAACCCAGGCAGCAAATTCTATGACAATATGATTGATCGTTGGGCAGCCGGAGAATACATTCCTCTCTTATTTATGAAGTCCGTTGACCAAGCTTCAGACCGTATCATTTTTTCTCAAAACCTAAGCCCAGCCAAGTAATGAAAACGTTCATCAATATTATTCTAACTATAGTTATCGCCTTTATTTTAGGGCTCTTTTCACCTTGGTGGTCGGTAATGGTTGCAGGCTTTATTATGGGTGCTGTTATAGGCCTAAAAAAGGCTTCGTCTTTCTTTGTTCCCTTCTTGGCAATCGCCTTACTTTGGATCGTAAACGCATGGTTTCTGGCGCAACCCAACGATTTCACCATGACCAAGAAAATAGCGGTGCTACTGCCATTGGAAGGAAATACCTTTTTGCTATTTCTGATTACTGGAATTGTCGGTGGAATTGCTGCTGGAGTGGCTGGTGTTTTTGGTAACCAATGCAAGCAATTAATCTCTGGTAAAAAATAGAATGAAGGTAGAAGAGGAAGAAAAACAATATTTTGTAATCGATTTTGATAGCACTTTCACCCAAGTTGAGGCGCTTGATATTTTAGGGGAAATTTCACTTTCAAGCCACCCCGAAAGGAACGCTCGATTACAGAAAATTAAAGACATTACCGACTTAGGAATGGCTGGGGAAATGTCATTACGTGAATCGCTTATTGCTCGCATTCAGTTATTAAACGGCAATAGAGCACACCTTCCAGAGTTAATCTCCCGTCTATCGAAACTAGTATCAAAGTCCATTGAAAGAAATAGTGTTTTCTTTAATGAGCATCCTGAAAATACCTTTATTATTTCGAATGGCTTCAAAGAGTTTATAGTGCCTGTAGTAACCAAGTTTGGCATTAAAGCCGACCACGTTTTTGCCAACGACATGGTTTTTGATGAAGATGGCAACATTATCGACCTCAACCGAGACAATGTTCTTTCCATAAATGGAGGAAAAGTAAAGCAGATTGAAGCGCTAAAATTAAAAGGCCAAATCAATATGATTGGCGATGGTTACACCGATTATGAGGTGCGTAAAGCCGGAATGGCCAATAACTTTTATGCTTATACCGAAAACGTAGAACGCGAACCCGTAAAGAAACATGCCGATCACATTGCCCCAAGTTTTGATGAAATTTTATACCACAAGAAAATGAGCGGAGCCCTATCCTACCCCAAAAACCGAATCAAAATGCTTTTGCTAGAAAGCGTTCACCCCAATGCGCTGGCCAAATTAAAAGAAGAAGGCTTTAGTGTTGAAAGTTACCCTGCGGGCTTAGATGAAGATGAACTTTGTGAGAAAATCAAAGGTATTCACGTTTTAGGGCTTAGATCGAAAACACAGGTAACAGCCAAAGTAATTAAAGAGGCCGATAAGCTGATGGCCATGGGTGCTTTTTGCATTGGCACCAATCAAATCGACATCCAATCTGCACTAGAAGCTGGAATTCCAGTTTTCAATGCTCCCTTCAGCAATACACGCTCGGTAGTAGAGTTGGCCATTGCCGAAATGATCAGCTTGATGCGTGGTATCTCTGACAAGAACAGAGATATGCACCAAGGTATTTGGTCGAAAACGGCTAAAAACAGCTATGAAATTAGAGGGAAGAAATTAGGCATTATCGGCTACGGAAGCATTGGTGCACAACTTTCTGTTTTGGCCGAAAACCTTGGTATGGATGTTTACTACTACGATTTGGTTGAAAAATTAGCGCTAGGTAATGCCACCAAATGCAATACAATAGAAGAGTTACTATCAATTGCTGATGTGGTTTCTTTACACATTGATGGCCGACCAGAAAACGGAAACTTCTTTCTTAGGGAGCATTTTCAGATGATGAAAGATGGCGTTATTTTCTTGAATTTGGCGCGCGGACCAGTAGTTGATATTCTCGCTTTAAAAGAAGCCATTTTGAGTGGCAAGGTTATAGGCGCAGGAATTGATGTTTTTCCAGAAGAACCGAAAGGCAACAACGACCCTTTTACTTCAGAGCTTATGGGTTTACCCAATACCATTCTTACTCCACATATTGGAGGTAGCACTTTAGAGGCACAAGAAAACATTGCTGATTTTGTTCCTCGTAAAATCATGGATTATATCAATACAGGAAACACAGAAAACAGTGTCAACTTCCCGAATATTACCTTACCTCCACTGAAAGACGCGCACAGACTTATTCATATTCACAAAAACCGACCAGGGGTTTTAGCTAAAATCAATAATACCTTGGCTGAATTTGAAGCCAACATTGTTGGGCAATACCTAAAAACCAATGAAACCATTGGTTATGTAATTACCGACATTAACAAACAGTATGGCAAAGAACTCAGCAAAGCCTTGAAAAAGATTGAGCACACCATAAAATTCAGAATGCTCTATTAAACGGGTGAACTACAAACCAAAAAAGTCTGGCAAGCCAGACTTTTTTGGTTCTATTATAAAGAGGCTAATTACTTAGCTCTCCAAGCTTCTTGTTTAGCATTTTCACCAACGGTTACCAATAAACGGGTTGGGCCTGGCACCAATACCAACTTCACTTCTTGGTTTGGAAAATCATCTACCTCTACTGGCACTCCTTCACCAAATTCAACATCATATCCGTATTTACCCTCTTTGTCACGTTGCAAACGGATATAGTTTTTTGCAAAATAGGCGATAGGCAAGAGCACATCGTTATCAGGGCAAAATTCATCGTGTACTAAAGCAATGGCTTCTTCAAGTTCAGAACCGAACTCTTCAATAAACGCATCTTCTAGGTCGTGGAGCTCTTCCTCCAAGTCATCGTAGCGTTCATCACTATAATCCATGTCGTCCAACTCATTGATTTTCTCTGCAATGGCAGCAAAATCATCATTCAGTTTCTCTACATTCATATTCTAAATACTAGGCGTAGCACAAAGAATGTAAGTTCAATTAAAACATGCAAGGCATAAGAGAAAAAGGTTTACTAGAGGTCAATTTCCTTTTTAAAAGCAGGCAGAAAACATAACTTTACAAACTGAATTTCTTAAATCACTTATATTTTTTCACCATTCCATTTATGGCAAATAGCATTCAAGACAAAGTAAATATTTGGTTAAGCAGTAGCATTGACGAAGCGAGCAAAACAGCCATTCGTTCACTTACTGGAGATGATTTAAATGATGCTTTTTATAAAGACCTTGAATTTGGCACAGGAGGCTTAAGAGGTATTATGGGAGTAGGTTCTAACCGAATCAACAAATACACCATTGGAATGGCTACTCAAGGCTTGGCCAATTACCTAATCAAAACTTTCCCTAACGAAGCTATAAAAGTAGCCATAGCACACGATAGCCGTAACAATAGTCGATTCTTTGCAGAAACTACCGCTGCGGTTTTCTCAGCCAACGGCATTCATGTATATCTTTTTGAAAGTCTACGCCCTACACCAGAACTTTCATTTGCCATCAGAGAATTGGGCTGTAAAAGTGGCGTGGTACTCACAGCTTCGCATAATCCAAGAGAATACAACGGTTATAAAGCCTATTGGGACGATGGTGCACAAGTAATTGCCCCTCACGATAAAAACATCATTGCTGAAGTTCAGGCTATTGCTGGAATTGAGGCTGTTAAGTTTGAAAAAGACGATAGTAAAATTGAATTGATTGGTGCTGAACTGGATGAAAAATATCTTTCGGCTATTGAAGGGTTAACCCTAGCGCCAGAAGCCATCAAAAATCAGAAAGACCTCAAAATTGTGTTCTCTCCTATTCATGGAACAGGCATTACATTGGTGCCCGAAATCCTGAAGCGAAAAGGTTTTGAAAACGTATTTGTGGTGGAAGAACAAGCCGAGCCCAATGGCGATTTCCCTACCGTAGTTTACCCAAATCCTGAGGAGAGAGAAGCGATGACTTTGGCACTGAATAAAGCCAAGGAGTTAGATGCCGACCTTGTAATGGCTACAGACCCTGATGCTGACCGAGTGGGTATGGCTGCCAAAAATGATGAAGGAGAGTTTGAATTATTGAATGGGAATCAGGCTGCCAGTCTTCTGATTTACTACTTGCTTAGAAAGTGGAAAGAAAACGGCAAGCTCAATGGCAAGCAGATGATTATTAAAACCATTGTAACCACTGATTTGCTTAGCCGAATTGCCGAAAAGTTTGAGGTAGATTGCCCTGAAACGCTGACGGGCTTTAAATACATTGCCGCGCTTATAAGGCAGGAAGAAGGTAAAAAAGAGTTCATTGGCGGTGGCGAAGAAAGCTATGGTTACATGATCAGTGATTTTGTACGTGATAAAGATGCTGTTGCTTCTTGCGCCATGCTTGCCGAAATGTGTGCTTGGGCCAAAGATCAAGGCATGTCTGTTTTTGATCTTCTCAAGCAAATCTATGTAGAAAACGGTTTCTATTTAGAAACGTTGATTTCAATGACCAAAAAAGGGATGAAAGGTGCAGACGAAATCAAGCAAATGATGGTTGATATGCGCGAAAAAACTCCTTCTACAATTGCTGGAAGTAAAGTAATAAGAACCATGAACTACCAAAGTTTGGTAGAAAAAGACATGATTTCTGGTTCTGAAAAAGCGATTGATCAACCAAAGTCAAATGTGTTGCAGTTCTATTTAGAAGACGGCACTAAAATTTCGGCTAGGCCTTCTGGTACTGAACCAAAAATTAAATTTTATGTCAGTGTGAACACTGCGCTTAAATCTGCTGTTGAGTTTAACGAAACCAAAAGGTTTTTAGAGAGTAGAATTGACACCATCAAAAAAGATTTAAAGTTATGAGCATTGCAGCCCAATCCATTTCAGAATTAATCAACCGAGATTTAGACCGCCTTTCCATAGAAGTAGAAACTTACTCAAAGGAAGAAAATCTTTGGATTACAGAAGGAGAAATCACCAATACGGCAGGGAATTTAGTACTTCATCTTTGCGGAAACTTACAGCATTTTATAGGAGCAGTTCTGGGAAAAACGGGATACGAAAGGAATAGAGATTTTGAGTTTGCAGGAAAAAATGTGAGTCGTGCAGAGCTCCTTGGTTCAATTCAAGAAACAAAAACTGCTGTAACCGAAACACTCCAACGTTTACCAGAGTCGGTATTGAATTACCCCTACCCACAAAGACTTTTCAACAATAAAGAAATGAGCACTCTTTTCTTCCTCATTCATCTTCAAGGGCATTTAAACTACCATTTAGGGCAAATCAATTACCACCGCAGGATTTTAGATAAATGATCAAAGTAGAACAAGATGTCTCTCTAAAACCCTTTAACACCTTTGGGTTATCAGCCAAAGCTGCCCATTTCATTGCATTCACAACAGTAAACGAGTTGCTGGAAGCACTCAAAATGACTGAATCAGACCAACAACTAATGATTTTAGGGGGCGGTAGTAATATTCTACTCACCAAGGATTTTGATGGAGTTGTTCTTAAAAACGAACTTAAGGGAATAGACCTTATTGATGAAGACAGAAACCACGTTTGGATCAAAGCCATGGCGGGTGAAAATTGGCATCAATTTGTTTTACACTGTATTGAAAACAATTGGGCAGGCATAGAAAACCTTTCTCTTATTCCGGGCACAGTTGGCGCTGCTCCTATGCAAAACATTGGGGCGTATGGAGTAGAGATTAAAGACGTTTTCCATTCTTTAGAAGCGGTTGAAATAGCATCAGGAAAATACCAAGAGTTTACCGCAGAAGATTGCGAGTTTGACTATCGCGAAAGCGTTTTTAAAACCTCACTAAAAGGACAATACATTATTACTTCGGTAGTATTTAAGCTGGATAAAAAACCAACATTCAACACCTCTTACGGTGCTATTCAGGCTACTTTAGACGAAATGGGAGTGACAGAATTGAGCATCAAAGCCATTAGCGATGCTGTAATAAAAATCAGGCAAAGCAAACTCCCTGACCCTGTTGAGATTGGTAATTCTGGTAGCTTCTTTAAGAATCCTACGATTGACAATATTGACTATGAAGGCCTTAGGGCTGAGTTCCCAACTATTCCGGGTTATAAATTACCAGAGCAAAAAGTGAAGATTCCAGCGGCTTGGCTCATTGAACAGGCAGGGTGGAAAGGAAAAACTTTTGGTGAAATTGGCGTGCACAAAAATCACCCCCTCGTTCTGGTTAATTACGGCAATGGAAAAGGCGAAGACATCAAGAAATTAGCCTTCGAAATAAAGGCTTCTGTTGCTTCTAAATTTGGAATCGAAATCATCCCTGAAGTGAATATCATTTAATCCTTCTTCAACTCGTTTCAATTCCATAAATTCGACCCCTCAAATTTATCCAAGATGTCGAAACGTACGCCTGCTATGCCATTTATTTTGGCAACCATTCTGATTGACATTATTGGAATTGGGATTGTATTGCCCGTAGTGCCTACGCTCATTTTAGAGTTGGGAGGTGAGTCCATTAGTGAAACAGCCAAAATCGGTGGCCTTCTCGCTTTATCCTATGCCTCCATGCAGTTTGTCTTTTCCCCTATTTTGGGCGGATTAAGTGACAAATATGGGAGACGCCCTATTCTTCTCATTTCACTCTTTGCTTTAGGAATCGATTATTTTATTGCAGCCCTATCTCCTACTTTAAGTTGGCTTTTTCTGGCAAGAATTGTCGCTGGCATTGGCGGAGCAAGCATTACAACAGCCATGGCCTATATTGCCGATGTAAGTCCTCCAGAAAAGCGTGCTCAAAATTTTGGTATGATTGGAGCAGCCTTTGGCGTTGGTTTTATCATTGGCCCATTGACCGGAGGTTTACTTGGTGAAATTGGCCCAAGGGTACCATTTTTTGTAGCGGGAGGCTTAGCACTTCTTAATTGGCTGTATGGTTATTTCATTCTTCCGGAATCGTTAACCCCTGAAAATAGACGGCCTTTTTCATGGAAACGAGCTAACCCAATTGGCTCTTTGGCACAATTGAAGAAATACCCTGTTATTATGGGTTTAGTATTGTCATTGGTCTTGATTTACATTGCTGCCCATGCCGTGCAAAGCAACTGGTCGTTTTTTGTGATTGAAGAATTTCAATGGTCTGAAGCCCAAATCGGATACTCTTTGGCATTTGTAGGGTTGATGGTGGCTTTGGTGCAGGGGCTACTTATTCGTGTGGCCGTGCCTAAATTAGGTCAGAAGAGAGCTGTCTATATTGGTATTACCTTTTATGCTTTGGGCTTACTACTCTTCGCCTTCGCCAATAAATCATGGATGATGTATGCTTTCATGATTCCCTATGCTTTGGGCGGTTTGGCTGGTCCAACACTTCAAGCCATTATGTCGTCACAAGTACCTGCCAATGAACAAGGTGAATTACAAGGTGGTTTAACCAGTTTAATCAGCGTTACTTCCATTGTAGGTCCACCATTGATGACAGGCATCTTTGCTTACTTCACTACCGAAGGAAACTTCTACTTTGCGGGAGCTGCTTTTTTGCTGGGTGCCATCCTTACATTTATAAGCGTGTTATTCGCTTACAGAACATTAAGAAAGACAGATCTTAATTAGGTGATAAAGCGGATATTGAATTTATAACCAAAGGGCTATTTCGGCAGTTATACTTAGGGCGTTTAATCAACAATGCCGACATTGCGATTTTTAACCAAAAACCCCGTTTCATGAGTGACGACTTGCTCACCAATAAAAACAACTCTCAAAATTATATTTCACTTCATGTTCAGAACGAAACAGACAAACTGGAAGCAGTGGTGTTGGGCATTGGTACTGATATAGGTGAAGAGTCTGAAATTAACCCTACCAGTAAGTATCACAAAGAGGAAGGCACTTACCCTACTGAAGAAGACATCCAGAGGGAAATATCTACTTTTGAGAAGGTGTTAAAGTCACAGGGGATTGAAGTATACCGCCCAAAGAATATTGAAGGACTTGAGCAGGTTTTCACACGTGACATTGGCTTTGTGATAGACAACACCTATGTGGTGGCCAGTATGCAAGAAGAGGTTCGTCAAATGGAACTCCCGGGCGTAAACCACATCACAAATAGAATTGACCCAAATCATATTATTCACCCACCAAAGGGAGCAAATGTTGAAGGTGGGGATGTCATTCTTTGGAACGATCATATTTTTGTGGGCATTAGTGCCCGTACCAATATGGAAGGTTATGAGTTCATCAAAACTTCCTTTCCTCATAAGCAGGTGCATGCTATTCCATTGGTAGTGTCTAAGGATCGAAAAAAGAATATTCTCCATCTTGATTGCACCTTTCAGCCCATTGGCTCAAAGGAGGCGATCATCTACGAAAACGGTTTTGCCGAACATCCACAAATCATTTATGATCTGTTTAAGGAAGAAGACATGCTTAAAGTAGATCAGGCCCAAATGAACAGAATGTTCCCCAATATTTTTTCACTTTCTCCAAAAGACATTGTAGTGGAAAGATCATTTAAAGCTTTGATTGCCGCTTTAAAAGAGCGTGGCTACTCTGTTCATGAAGTAGACTACACTGAGAACTCAAAGCTTAGCGGTCTGCTCAGATGTTCTACCATGCCACTGAGACGAAAAGGCTAAGGGAAGCACTACTACTCCAAAGGCATTTTTCATTTTTAATGGAAATTATTAATCATTAGCTTTCATAGTTAAACCCTAGCTTATGAAAGCTGAACTCAATCTTTGGATCATCTTTTTTATTGCAGCAGCAGCTCAAGGCTTGTTCTTATCATTTATTCTTATTGGTAAAAACCCAAGCGGAAGAAGCAGTCAAAATACTTTGGCCCTTTTACTATTTACATTTACCCTAATTATTAGCTATTACATTGTCTTCTGGATGGGCATCTCCAAAGACTTACCAATATGGCTAGGTATCGCTGGCAACCTAACTTATTTACTCGGCCCCTTGGTTTTAAAATATGCCAAACAAACTCAAAACGAGGATATTAAGAGTGAAGCTATACACTATTTGCCTTTTCTTTTGATTACACTACTGATTCTTTTTCAGGCGCATATTCCAATAGTAGCTTTCCCTATTTTGCAAATTGCTCATCTATTTATTTATGTTGCACTTCTCTATGCTTTCATTAAAACCAAGAACCCAAATAAGTGGCTGACCAAACTTCTGTTTGCCTTTTCGGGATACTGTTTGTGTTTCTTAGCCTATTACCTACTTGTTTGGTTCGGGTGGCTTAAAGTCGAGTATGACTACATGGTGTCATTGGGCATGTCAGTGTTTATCTATTTTATTGGTTATAGTGGATATACGCAGCCAAACCACTCAGAAAAAGGGCATAAAGAAAACAAGTATGCTAAATCAAACTTAACCGAAACCGCTTTAATGTGGATTGAAAAGAAGTTAGATCAGAAAATGGAACAAGAAAAACTGTTCACCAATGGCGATTTAAAACTACAAGATTTAGCCGACACGCTGGATGTCAATCTACATGGCCTCTCTCAAACTATTAATGTTAAAAAAGGAAAAAGTTTTAACGATTACTTAAATGAACTAAGAGTAAATGAGGCAAAAGAGCTTTTGAGCAAACAAGAAAACAAAGAGGCTACACTTCTTGCTATTGCCATTGATGCTGGTTTCAATAACAAAACCTCATTTTTAAATGCTTTCAAAAAATTTGAAGGGCAACCTCCTTCCCAATACCGAAAATCAATACTTGAAAAACGCTTTCAATAATTTGAAGGAAAATATTATAGATTTTACCTCAAACTAAAAGCAAACTGCTGATTTTGCTCAAAAAAAGCGGATGAAAAAACTTATTGTATTCTGTATTTTCTTGTTCTCATTGAATGGAATGTACGCCCAAAACAACCCTGAAAAGCAATTTGATTTTTGGATAGGTAAATGGAACCTCACTTGGCTGGGTGCAAATGGAAAAATTGAGCGAGGCCAAAACACCATTTCTGAAATACTAGATGGAAAAGTTATTCAAGAAAACTTTGAAGCTACAGAAGGTGCTCAAAAAGGATATAAAGGAATCAGCATTTCTGTATACAATGCCAATTCAAAAACTTGGCACCAAACATGGATGGATAACCAACGAGGCAATATCAACTTTACAGGCTTTTTTGACGAAAACATCAAAGGTTTTATTACTAGGCCTCAAGAGGTAAATGGCAAACAGCAAGTATCAAGAATGGTGTTTAAGGACATTACTAAAGATTCGTTCGTTTGGGATTGGGAGTCGAGTGAAGACGGAGGAAAGACTTGGAAACTGAACTGGCAAATCAATTATAAAAGAGCTCAGTAATACAATCGAGACAAAAAAAGAGGCATCTGTACAGACGCCTCTTTAATTAAATATCATTTCCCTTCAATCTAATTTTCAATAAAAGACAATTCAACCCTACGGTTAAAGGCTCTACCTTCAATTGTTCGATTAGTCGATATTGGAATGTCTTCACTGAAAGTTTTGACTTCAAGCTGGCTAGGGTCTACTCCTTTGCTAATCAAGTAATTATACACTTCAGTGTATCGTCTAATTCCAAGCGCTACGTTATAAGGGTTAGTTCCGTAAGCATCGGTATGTCCTGCAACCATCACTCTCAATTCCCTATTTTCTATCAATAGCTCAGCGGCTTCGTTCAAACGTTTAAAGAAATCTGATTTGATGTTGTGCTTATCAAAATCAAAAAACACATTAGGAAGCTTAATTTTCTTATCTACAGCAACTGGAGCAATGATTTCCTTTGGTTCTTCAACTGGCGGAGCTGCCTCTGCCACCACTTCTTCCGTCACTTTAGGCTTTATTCCTTCAATTGAAGGTGGGTCAACTGGTAAGTTGATAGGGTCAAGATCGAAACCATTGATCATTTTCACATAAATGGTTTCATCATTCTTCTCACAGCCTACATAAAAGTTTTGATCTACATCAAACTGATCTCTGAAAAGCACGCGAATGGTATGCTTTTTCTCATAAATCGTTTCCCCGTTCAAAACTGCCCGTAAATCGAAAGAGCGTTCTATTGGCATTACCATTTTATATACACCATACTCATCAGTTGTGGTAGACATTGGACCATCTTCACCTTCTACTGTAATAGTAGCATTGGCTACTGGTGTCACACCATCGCACTCTAAAAACTTACCTTGAATCTGAGATTGATTGAACATGATGATACGATAAATATCTACTTGACCGTAGCCTTCTGGTCGGCTAGAGGATAAATATGCGAACCCACCATACATGGTAAAGAAGGTATCGTCATTAGGTAGGTTTATCGGAGCGCCCATGTTTACAGGTGCATTAAACTTACCTGAAGCACTGTCATATTTAGTGGAGAAAATATCATATCCACCCATTGAATCATGCCCTCTAGAAGAGAAATAGAACGTACCATCTTCTGCTACAAAGGGAGCATCATCATTTAAAGGTGTATTTAACTCTGCAATAGGTGCTGGCTTACCCCATTTACCCTTGTCATCTTTGTGCATTATATACAAGTCGAGGTTTTCAACCTCATGATTAATGTCTGAAGCATAAATCATTGAGTTGCCATTATTGTAAATGAATGCGTGCGAATCCCATCGTTTTGAGTTAATTGGTAAAGCATCTCTTTTACTCCAAGTACCATCCTTTCTCTTTTGCGAAATGAATAAATCTTCATCATAAAAGGTGATCAAGGTACTGTCATTATTAAAAAGCTGAATTGGAGCCTCGTTAGCGGTAGTGCTTGCAAACCCTTCGAGCGGATTATCCTTATCCCATTCATCAATATCATTCATGTCGGCAGTAAGAACCTGCTCATAGGCTTCTCCGTCATCTGCTACCTTAGCTGTTCCTTTTCTTCTTGCGGTAAAATAGATACCCCTTTGGTCGCCAGTTACTACTTGGCTATATTCATTTCCTTCAGTGTTAATGTTTGGCCCTAGGTTTTTAATGATGATATCTCTAGGGTTTGGCAGGTATTTCTTCGCATTTTGAATGTTACTACTTACTAACAGATAATCTGGTCGTAGAAAATCATCCAAGTCTTGCATTCTTACTTTTTTGATTGTCTGTTCCGCTTCATCTATTTGCTCGTTTAACAAATACGCCTTGGCAAATTTCACCCAAAAGTATGGAGAATCTTGAGCAAAGGCAGTTGATTCGTTGAACAGGCCAATGGCTTGTTCTAATCTATATCGTTCGGTATGACATATCGCGGCTAAAAACTTTGCTTCGTTGTTCTTAGCGTTCTTCTTTATAATTGGTTCTAGCATTCCCAATGCTACTTCCCAATCGCCCTCTTCCATAGCCGCGTAGGCTTTGTTGAGGTTTTGTGCTTGACTAACAGTAGTCAGACACAATAACAGAAATGAAAAAATTATGGCACTCTTCATAATCTAAAGTGTATGGTTAGTTGTGTACTAAAAAAAGCAACAGTTTGTCGGAAGAATGGTGATTGGATTGAGGTAATGACTGGTAAAAACCAATGTGCCGAAGTTATGAAGAAATTTCTGTAATTAAAAAGGTCAGTCGAATCCTAAATCACTATTATCTTGTGGCGATCGACATAAAACGGTACGTTATCTCCAATTTTCAACACATCATTAGCAAACACATCGAGCAGGTGACTACCTACTTTCAACTTAATTAAATATCCTGAACCTTTAAAAAAAGCGCCTAACACCACTCCTTCTAACCTTAACATGTCTGATTGGAATGAAGCCTGAAAGCTCTCTATTCTGACAACAACCTTCTTGTTATCACCAATATCTAAACTGCAATTAAAAATTTGCTGAAATTCCTCTTTGGTAAAAACATTAACGGAGCCAAAAAACTCAGCTATCTCAATGCTCTTTGGCTTATTATAAATATTGAATGGAGAATCATACTGAACCAATTTACCTTCAGACATAAAGCCAATTTTATCCGACAACATTAGCGCATCTTGTGTGTCATGCGTCACCATAATCAAACTCAACTGTTGGCTTCGGATAATTTCACTTACATCAACAATCAATTTGTTTTTAACAATCGGATCTAAATTACTAAAGGGTTCATCCATTAAAAGAAGTGTAGGGTCTTCTGCAAGTATTTTCCCCAAAGCCAAGCGTTGCTGTTGGCCACCAGATAATTCTCTTGGCAACCTCTTCTTGTACTCTTTTAGGTGACATACTTCTAAAAGTTCTGCTGTCCTTTCATTCTGATAGTCCTTGTCAAAAAGCAGAAGTGGGTATTTAATATTCTCCTCTACTGTATGGTTAGGCATTAAACGTAAATCTTGGAACACCATTTTTATTCCTTCTTCTCCAGGAATTAGCTTATCCTCAGGCTTGTCGAGCGCTTTGCCTTGAAAATGAATAGCTCCTTTTTCTGGTGAAATCAATCCACCTATCATTTTCATTAGGGTTGATTTTCCTGAGCCACTAGCGCCCACAAAAGAAACGATTTCACCCCTTTTCATTGAAAAAGCCAGACCCGAAACGGCTGGCTTTTCATTACCTGAATAGGTTTTTGATACTTTATCTACTTTCAGAAATTTCAATAGTGCCTTATTTAAACCCGATCAAACTCAAGTTATTTTTCATAAGAAATACGGTAAATCACTCCAGCCACATCATCAGAAACTAGAATGGAGCCATCAGGCATTTCTAATATATCCACTGGCTTTCCCCAACCTTTATTATCCTCTTTGTTTAACCAACCAGAAGCGAAAATTTCACTGCTTATTACCTTATCTCCTTCTACCTGAACAAAACGCAATTGGTAGCCAATATGCCCAGCATCTAGGGTACGGTTCCAAGAGCCGTGTTGGGCTACAATGATATTGTTTTTGTATTTAGCTGGAAACATATCGCCTTGGTAGAACCGCAAGCCTAAGGGAGCAGAATGGGGCTCAAACTTATATTTTGGTTCAGTAAAATTCGTTCTTGGAAATTTATCTCCAAAATCTGGATCTGGAATATCGCCTTGGTGCCAATAAGGAAATCCGAAGTTCATTCCTTTTTCTGGCGCATAATTAAGCTCACAAGCAGGAATGTCGTCTCCCATCATATCTCTTCCATTATCGGTAAACCACATTTTCTCCGTTTTCGGATCCCAAGCAAAGCCTACGGTATTTCTCACGCCCTTTGCATAAATCTCCATATTAGAACCGTCAGGATTCATTCTGGTGATAGATGCGTAAACTTCCTTATCGCTCTCGCAAACATTACAAGGCGCTCCTACCGGAACATAAAGTTTTCCGTCAGGACCAAAAGCAATAAATTTCCAACCATGGTGTCCGTCTGTTGGGTAATCTTCAAAAATCACCTCTTGCTTTGGATCATCCAAGTTGTTGATAATGTCAGGAAACCTGAGAATTCTATTTATCTCTGCTACATACAAATCTCCATTGTGATATGCCACACCGTTTGGGCTATTCCAATCCGTTCCAGTTTTAGATGCCCATTTGTAGGTTTTATCTACTACCATATCACCATCGGTATCGCTTAATGCGTATACATTTTTTCGCCTTCTATTTCCTACAAATACAATTTTACCATCTGGGGTTCTACTCAGTGAACGAGCATCGGTAATTCCTTCGGCATAAATAGAGATTTTGAATCCATCAGGCAGTTTGATTTTCGTTAAATCAATTTCACTTTGTGCCGATACATCGAGGCTACAAGTCAGTAGTACTATTAAGCCTACTGAGAATATCGTTGAAATGCGTTTCATCATATACAATTCATTTAATGCCGAAAGGTATTACATAAAGCGCTAAGTGTTAAAAAAGATTTGACAAATGGGTATATGCCAAAATACTTTTATAAACGTTTGAATTGGCTTTACAAACACTAATTTTGCGGCATGATTGCAATCAACAACTTATCGTACCTCATTGGGGGGCGAGCTCTTTACGAAAACGCTTCACTTCATATTAAACCAAAAGACAAAATTGGTTTGATAGGGCTAAACGGAAAGGGCAAATCTACCATTCTGAGAATGATTGATGGCGAATTTCCGCCTACCTCTGGCGATATTAGCAAAAGTAAAGATTGCACCATTGGGTTCTTAAATCAGGACCTTCTCTCTTATCAGTCGGAAGAAAGTATTTTGGCTGTGGCCATGCAAGCCTTTGGCAAAGCGAATGAGCTTCAAGCTACCATAGACCGAATTCTGAAAGAAATGGAAACCAACTACCACGATAAATTGGTAGATGATTTGGCCAAAGCGCAAGATCAATTTGAAACGCTTGGAGGGTATTCCATGCAATCAGATGCGGAAGCAATCTTAGAGGGGATTGGTTTTAGAACGGAAGACTTAAACCGACCATTGAAAGAATTTTCGGGAGGTTGGAGAATGAGGGTAATGCTGGCCAAGTTACTCTTGGAAAAGCCTTCGTTACTAATGCTCGATGAACCTACTAACCACTTGGATTTACCTTCAATTCAATGGATAGAAAACTATTTAAAAACTTATGAGGGAGCGGTAATTGTAGTTTCTCACGACCGTTCGTTTATTGATAATGTAGCGACTTCAATAGTAGAAGTATCAAACCAAAGGCTAACGCAATACAGCGGAAATTATTCTTTCTACATGAAGGAAAAGCAAATGCGAGAAGAAATCCAGAAAAACGCCTTTGAAAATCAGCAGCAACAAATTAAACAAACCGAGCAGTTCATTGAACGTTTCCGATCAAAAGCCACAAAAGCCCGTCAGGTTCAATCAAGAGTAAAATCTCTGGAGAGAATGGACAAGATTGAAGATATCGTTGATGATTCAATGGTGATGAATTTCAAATTCGGTTTCAAGCAAAAATCTGGTCGCTCCATTATTGAGTTGGACAATATTTCGAAGGCTTATGGTAACTTAACCATTTTGAAAAACACCACTGCCAAGATTGAGCGTGGAGATAAAATTGCATTGATTGGTGCAAACGGAAAAGGTAAGTCTACTCTATTACGCGTAATTGCAGGAACAGAAAAAGTAACTGGTGAAAGAAAAGAGGGTTTTAATGTATTGACTACTTTCTATGCCCAACATCAATTAGAAGCTCTGAATGTAAACAATGAAATTCTTCAGGAGCTTTCTCAGGCTGGAAGTGAAAAATCAGAAATGGAGTTAAGGGCTATTCTTGGCTGCTTCTTATTTTCGAACGAGGATGTGTTCAAGAAGATCAAAGTACTTTCTGGTGGTGAAAAATCAAGAGTGGCTTTGGCCAAAACTTTGATTTCTGAGGCCAACTTCTTAATGATGGATGAGCCTACAAACCACTTGGATTTTCTTTCGGTAAATATTCTTATCCAGGCCCTGCAACAGTATGAAGGCACGTTCTTAATTGTATCTCACGACAGACATTTTATTTCTCAAATCGCTAATAAGATTTGGTACATCGAAGATCATCAGATTAAGGAGTACCCAGGTACGTATGACGAATACGTGTATTGGCAACAGAAAAAGGAGGCGGAGCAAAAGCCCAAAGTTGAGGAAGTAAAAGTTCAGAAAGAAAAGCCTGTTCAGAACCAAAGACCGCCAAAAGACCCAAATCAACAAGAATTAAAAAAGCTACAGAATCAATTAGAGAATGTAGAAAATGACATTGAAAAACTAGAGGTAAAGAAAGGAAAGTTGGAAGCTGAAATGGCTAAACCAGAGGTTTTCGGAGATTTTAATAAACTGCAAGAAAAGCAATCAGAATACGATCAGCTCACAAATAAACTAGAGTCGGCTCAAAGTAACTGGGAGAAAATTGCTGAAATGATTGATGCAATTGAGGTGAGTTAATTCGCCTCAATTTTAATTTTCACCACTTTATCTTCATTAGCCGCTTCAAGAGTCGGGTAAGGGTTCACTTCAAGTAGTGTGACTAAATACCCATCAACTTGAGCGTTAACATATTCTACATCATTGAGCTCTATATCATAGGACTCTTGTCTTATCCACCTTACTTTAACAGCTGACCTACCTTCCCAAACACAGTTTGCGTTTGTTGGACAACGAGAATCTTCTACCTCTATCAACTCTAGTACAGTGCCATCAATTAGTGTTTTAGGCTGGTTTAATTTTAGAGAAAATACACCTCCTTCAAAAACCTCAAACTCTTCATCGCAAGAAAAAACCACCGATGAAATGAGTATAAAAAAGGCCACCAAAATTCGTTTACTAATCAACATGCACTATCCGTTTAATTATTTTCTACCTTAACGCATTTGCCATCCACACAAGTCACTTCCGGAACAATAAGTAAGCTACAATCACTAAAAAGCCCAAACCTATTATTAATTTCAGTTTGCAACAGAGTGTATTCGTTACACTTTTTCGCTAAAAGAACTTCATCAATTTTACTGCCATAAATCACGTAGGTAGATGGGCCTCCACAAGCTTTCTTTCCGTAGGCTAGCACTTTGCATTCACCAGTTGCACTACATGATTTATCAGATACAATGGCATCAATGTCAGTTTGAATTTTATCTAACATAGCTGTAGCCTCTTCTAGAGTTGTTTCCTTTTCTAAACCAAATTCGTCAATTGCAGAACAACCCACTAAGGCATTTAACCCTAAAGCGATAAAGAATACTAAAGAAAGCTTTCTCATTTTAATCACGATTTATAAAATAGTTTAAACTAAAGCCTACACCCAAAACAGATGGGCTCGACTGAAAAGAGTTGTCTTGATTGGATGGTTTTAGAAATTTTCTATAATAACCTTCTACCGACACTCCCCATTCTTGGCTCAATTTATAGTTTAATGCCAAAGCACTTAACCCAGCAAAATTCAAGCGATCATACAAACCATCTTTCGAAAAGGCTACTTTTCTTACCTCAAGTGAGCTTAAGTCTCCTTTTATATTATAGCTGAGAAAATAGTCTGCACTAAAGCCAGCCTTCATTTGCACATCAAACTTGCCCAAATCCAACACCTTAAAAGTAGCTTGAACTGGAATTGATACACTCTTGATTGTATTTGTAATATCATAATTAGGAATGAAGTACACCTCGCCAGAATACCCGGCCGGAAGGTAAATTGGATAAGAAACCCCGTTTTCAACAGAATAAGCGTTGGACTGATTTGCAAATCTATATTCCGAATACCTAAGGCCAGCATTTATCCCCCATCGGTCGCTTAGCTCAAAGCCTAATCCAGCACCAAAGCTTAAAGAGCCTAACTGTTTATCGCTACCGTTGCTTACCGATGATAAAGCAATACCACTATTACCAGAAGGGCTATCAAGCCTAGAAAACATATCATGAGAGTTACCTGAAGGATTAGGGTTAAAGCTGCCCCCACTTAAGCCACCATTTAAGGCTAAAGCACGAGATTCGTTTATAGTAACCTCCTCTATTTTATAATCTTTTAAATCCATTGAAGCCACCATATGCTTCATGTCCCATAAACCTTTTAAAATATTAATACTTCGCTGGGGAGCTCTTAATTGGGGAGATTCAAAGACCTCATTATCTCTAATAACCAGATTAGATGCATCACCTACTGAAGCTACTCCATTTTTAAGCTTTGCAGGTGGTAATGAGTATATTTTAGCAATAGGTTTTTGGGTTGAATTTGAAGCTTGAAGCTTAGAACTCACCTCGTTTTCTAACTTATTTTCACTCCCCTCTTCTAGCTTTAAAGTACTGTCGGTACCTTTTGAATTATCATCAGAATTTTTAACTCCAGATTCCTTATTTTCAACTTCCGCCTTACTCTTTGTAGTTACCTTCTGCCCTTCTCCATTAAAGCGATCGGAGAAGAGAAATCCAAAGCTTAAAACCAAGGCAATTCCAGCCGCAATTCCATAGGTCTGCCAGTAGAAGAATACACCCTTCTTCTTTTTGATTTTGATGCCTGCCTCAACACCAGCCCAAACACGATCAGAAGGCTTAAATTCAGCCCCCTCAAACATTTCCTTTAACCCATTTTCAAAATCGCTCATCTGATAAATAATTAGTTTGAACAACTTTATTTGCTTCATCAATCATCGACCTCAGGAGCACTCGTGCCCTTGAGTATTGTGATTTAGATGTGCCTTCACTTATTTCTAACATTTCTGCAATTTCCTTATGGCCATATCCTTCAATTGCGAAGAGGTTGAAAATAGTCCTAGAGCCTACAGGTAGTTTCTGCATCATGGCCAAAATCTCGGTGAAGTGCATGTTAGAAAGCGTTAAATCAGATTCAACATGCATTAGCGCCACTTTTTCTATGTCCAACATTGGTTGCTGATACATTTTCTTTCTGTTGTGATTTATGGCCGTATTAATCACAATTCGTTTTAGCCAAGTCAGAAATTGAGCCTCTCTTCTAAAAGAATCTAAACTGTTGAAAATCTTAATGAATGCATCTTGTAATATATCTTCCGCATCTTCCTGAGATTTGGCATACCGCATTGCCATAGGCATTAACTTTTGGGCATAGCGGTCATACAACTCCCGCTGAGCCTTTTGGTTGCCTTTTATACATTGGTCAATTAGGTTTTCGTCTAGGTTCATTAATGGAGAAGTGCCGGTTTCTTTCTTCCGTTTTATTAGACACCGCACACAAAGTTATGGTTGTAAACGTTATCTATCTAAAGTTTAAAAATTGAGTTCGGCACAATCTTCGCACCAAACCTTACCTAATCTCCCATTTCTTTTCATATTTATGTTGAAAGCAAATGATATGTTATTTTGCACTAAAAGCACCGTTTTGAAATCAAAGTCAATCTTCACCTTATCGTTGTTAGTTTTTTTCATTCAACCCTTAATGGCTTTTCAAAAAAAGAAGGAGTTGAAATTTGAAGACACAGTTTATGAGAACGAGATCAAAACAGTGCAGATGTATCCAGAAGGAGGTTCGATCCAAAATAGCCTTTCCCCTTCCATTGCTGAACTAGGACAGACCACAAAGCTAATATTGGAGTTTGATGATTTAAGAAACGATGCCGACTATTACTTTGTGCAATTTATTCATTGCAATGCAGACTGGACTCCTTCTGATTTAAGGCCAAACATGTATTTGAACAGCTTTAATGAGTTCGAAATTGAAGACTTTGAATTCAGTAGCGAATCAAAAACAAACTATGTGCATTACAAATATCGGTTGCCAACATTTCAATCTACTGGCAACTACATGTTGGTAGTGTACCGCGATAGAAATAAAGAAGACCTTATTCTTAGCAAGCGTTTTAGGGTTTATCAAAACGAAGTGGGTGTTGGTGGCAATATATCTCGCTCCAGCGCTGTCGGAGATAGGTTAACCCATCAGCGTGTTGAAGTCACAATGAGTTATGGAAACCTTAATAGCATAGACCCAAGGCAAGATTTTAAAGTGGTAGTAAGGCAAAACCAAAGGCCAGATATGCTACTACTGCTTAAGCCTACATTTATTGATGAGAACAGTAAAGTAATTCGATATCAAAACCTTGGTAGCGAAAATGATTTTTCAGGCGGAAATGAATTCAGGTTCTTTGACTTAAGCACGGTAAATTTTAAAGGTAGAAATATAACTGATGCTGGTTTTAAGGACAATAAACCTTTTGCGCAGCTCGGAATGGATGTAATGAGGAATGACGGCTACTTCCAAAACCTAGACCTTAATGGTCAATATTATATTCGTGATTTAGAAGGTGGTGGTGCCTTTGCAATTACCTCTGAATACGTAACTACTACTTTCAGTTTAAAAACAGAAAAACGGCTTACCGACATTTATCTGCTTGGTGCCTTTAACAATTGGAAGAGGGATGCTCAATCTAAACTAAAATGGAACGCTCAAAGAGAGGTGTATGAAACTGACTACTTATTAAAGCAAGGTTGGTATGATTACTCTTATTGGAGCGCGGGCCCTATGGCGCCAAATGAGTTTGAGCAGAACTTTTTCGAAACTGAAAATCTGTATGAAATTTATGTTTACTTCAAACCCATTGGGGGACGCGGAGATATTTTAGTCGGTTACTCCAGAATAGACTACAACCGCAGACGTTAGTCTTGGTTAGTAGAAACCTTCTTTGAAAAAGATATAATGGCCAAAAATAGTTGGTAATTCAGTGACTGAA